>JAABUK010000029.1_pt1 | contig 318426 bp, 289 predicted proteins | sample 5559141 | NCBI WGS metagenome assembly JAABUK01 (sample SAMN10711869, study PRJNA513367) | rock metagenome | isolation source: Antarctica rocks | place: Antarctica: Victoria Land, Pudding Butte nord | collected 2016-01-03 | reverse complement strand
TAACGCCAGCAAGGCCCAAAGGGGAGCGTTGGATTTGGGCCTAGTGGCTCTTGGCAAGGGGGTCAAATAGTCTCAACTCCATAGACCTTCCTAAACAACAACAACATCCATTATGAATCTCAACGCACTGTGATCTGTCTTGGTTACTAAAATGCCCTTTGAGTCATCTTTTCATATGTATTCCCATTGAAGATGTTCTCCAATCTTACGGAACGATATTCAATGATCGTCACAGCATTGATCGAAGGGACTGAAATACTCTGTTCTCTTTGAAATTCGAGAGTCATGGAGTCCCAGCCCTCATTATCCATGGATGTCGCAGCAGGAGCACCAGCTGATTATATACCTCCCACGTTGTCGAAAAACCAACAGAAAAAGCTCAAGCGTGATCAAGAATGGGAAGCAAACCGCGCAGCACGAAAAGCAAAACGAAAAGAAAAGATTCAGGAAAGGAAGCAAGCCAAGCGTTCCGCTCGTGAACGGCTTGCCCCACCAGACTCAGCAACTACAGGGTCCGTTCAAGCAACCACACAATTTGACGAAGTCTTCACTAGACAGAAAAGACCTAGCCATAATCTCTTACAACTTCCAATTACGCTACTTCTTGACTGCGGCTTTGACGAATTAATGACGGACAAAGAGCTCAAATCTCTTACGTCCCAGATAACGAGAAGCTACTCTGACAATCATAAAGCGCCGTTCCAGGCCCATCTCACCATCAGCTCGTTCGGAGGTCATCTCAAAGAGCGGTTTGACGGCGTTCTGGCGGGGAACCACCTGTCATGGAGAAATGTCAGATTTTTAGAGGAAGACTTTGTCAGCGCTGCTGAGCAGGCAAAGGGCAGGATGTCAGGACCTAATGGGGGAAACCTGGCTGGTGTTTTTAGCAGACATTTAGACCGCCAACAGAGCTCCGAAGAACGAGCTCAGTCTGGAGAAGTGATTTACTTGACTAGCGACAGTCCCGATACTCTGACAGAGCTACGGCCATACAGTACTTACATCATTGGAGGTCTTGTCGACAGAAACAGACACAAAGGCATCTGCTACAAGACAGCCATGGATCGAGGCATCAAGACCGCTAAACTTCCGATCGGAGAACACATGAAAATGAACAGCCGATTCGTTCTGGCAACTAACCACGTGGTTGAGATCATGCTACGATGGCTCGAGCTAGGTGATTGGGGCAAGGCATTTGACATGGTGATTCCCAAGCGAAAAGGGGGTGTACTGAAGGACAAGGCTGGTGACGCAAAAGGAGAAGAAGATGAGGATGCGGCAGATGATGGCAATGATGCTGTTGAAGAGGACGAGGGAAAATCGCAGGACGTCAAGTTCAGTGATTTGAAAGAGGCAGACGTGGAGACTTCAAATGGACTGAATGGTCTTGTCGGAGGCCAGGATGAGAATCACAAATCGCGCTTCTTAGTACAAGAGCGGAACATGGGGGCGACAAGGCTGATGCTGAAGAAGCTAGCGGGCCCTAGGAATACGGTGCAAGAACCTTGAGCGACTTAGGTCAAAATAGGCCTCCACATACGGAAAGGTTTCTCAGGGAAATTGATTGACCTTTTTGATCAACCGGACATGATCGCCATCGGAGTATGCACACCTGTGCTGATCTGCATACCGAGAATCTATGAGGAAATGCGGACGTGGATGGAAATAACGCCATAGCTGTTGCTGTACCTCCGTTTCCTCCACATCCCCGGTCTCGTAGGATACGAGAGGATGCAAAGTACTTGCTGGTCTAGAGGCCTTGCGGGATATGTGGCCAACGAAGGCTACGATGTTAAGGAATATTGGTCATCTCGAAAGCCTTGCTTTCTGCGAATTAATTCACTCGTGTGTGGCTTCTTTGAAATGACGAGCTCGATGAGTATGATTCATGCCCAACCCGAAATTAGGCGCTGTGGTATACCCAAACTCCCGATTCCACGATACTTTCATTACGATACATGCCTCTAAAGGCTTTGTATCAGCCACCCACACACCACACCTCCACTCCCACCACCTCAAACTTCTCCCCCTCCTCACTCAACCCCTCGTTCCCAAAGGTCATACAATGACTACTGACTCCCCTCTCCAACACCACATCCAACCAGAGCCCATACTTCCCATCCCCACCGCCGACACTCAAAAAGTCGTGCTGGCAAAATATCAAATAATCATTGACACCACTATACGGAAACGCCTTAAACCGTATCGAGTCCGGCGTAGCAGTCCCACTGGGCTCAGCTGTCCGATCATGCCCATTCGTAGCCGACTTGGGGGACAGTAGCAAGGCCGGGTAAGACGTAGCATGCGGACTCGAGATAGTGGTACTCCTCCCCATCCCCTCCGTATCCAGTGCACTCGGCGGCGGCGGCAGATTCGACAGCAGACTACTCGAAGGCAGTATCGAAGCGCGCCAGAGAAAACATTCGCCCGTCCCATAAAATGAAGAGTGCGTTTTTGGCGGATCCGTCAGATAGGCTCCAAAAATACCACCAGTCCCATCCTGCACCACAAGCACAAACCCACTGCCCCTCGCTACCTTCGGAGTCGCACACTTCCCGTACAAAGTAGCTAAGCTGACTCCGTCCTCTTCTAAACTGTAGCCCAGGCGCCATGTATCGGCCAATTGCAACCGTGGGGGCACGAGCAGGCGTATCTCCTCTGCCACCGCTCTCGATAGAACACTAGATTTCGTGATCCCTTCGAGCGTTAAGGGTGTGAGCGGCGGCGATTGGAAGGGCGAGGCTGTGCGGTGAGGGGGGGTGTAGATGCCATCGCGCACTTGGGAGTGGAGGGAGGTTTGGGAGTTGGAATGGGATTTTGGAGCAGGTCGGTTGGGTGAGGGTTCGGTAAGGCGGCGGTAGAGACTGCTAGCCACGGCGGAGACGGGGTAGGAGAGGAATGTGGAGCTGGAGTTGGAGGGAGGTTCGGAGGGGGTGGTGGTGCCTGTTGTGGAGGCGGATTTAGGGGTGGTGGACATGGTGGTGGTTTATTGGGATGGTAGACATTAGCAATGGGATTCGTTGAAGATAATTGAAGATAAGTGCCAAGCTGTAAATATGTGGCCGTTGAATCAGCAGAGGTTTACTTTAGGGTTTCGGCAGATGCAGAGTGACGTTGAACCGCTGTCGTTTCTTCGGCGCCGTGATCGTGTTCCTGTCCCTGAAAGCTTGACTGACAGCAAGATGATTTGGAGACAAGAGTCTGTCTGCATTCTCGAGCTATCTACTATTATATGAGAGCCTTCCTTCGTGATTTCTATGCATGTGGGATATCTTCGTGAGCAACGCCAGCAGCCTCTCGAGGCAAACAAGACCCATCGTAATGCTACCATGAGCGCGGCCGTGATCATGAACCTGAAACCAGAGTCGATTTTTGCCCGCTTCTCTTCAGTACGGTGAGTTGACGACCTCATCTCGTCCCAACCTCCTCCTGGCGCCGCTCTGCCTAGGCGTAGCAGCAATGCTCTCTCTTGTTGGCCTCTTGAAACTCTGTTTCGCTACCATGTTGACTTCATTGGGCAGCGCGACAATCACATTCTTGTCGCTACCGTATTTGAAGTCGTCGGCCTTGACTTCCTCCTCGTAACGCTTGATTGTATAAGGGTCCTTCCTACCATTCATCACCTTCTTCATGTTCCACGTGATGATGAACGGACCCGTGGCAGTGATGATGGATGTCTCCTTGTCGTCAAGACCAGTGTTGAATTTCGCCGGAGTAAATGAAAGGGGGGCTTTCGTCTCGTACTGGAATTGAGCTACATGGCTAGGCGTCAGAGCAAGGCGGCGAGGCTGAGGTTTCGAATCTTTCGCAAATGCCCTCTCAAAGCCAAGCTTGCCCTCGTTCTTACCATCTTTCTGCATCGCATCAATGAGCATCAGGTAAGTTCGGCAAGTAGCGAGGACCCAACGACCATCAGCCGATACATCCAATCCGATGATTGGCTCTCCAAGAGCAGGGAGCGCGGTCTTAGCTCTGAGCCCGAGCTTATCGAACAACCGGATGTCTCCCTTCTCGGATGCGACGGCAATATAGCCCTGTTCTGTGGTGGCGGCATTAGAGAAGGCGATTTTCGATGCGTACTGCTTGAGCTCTGAATCGACGAGTTTGTTGCCTGAGAGACGTGGGTCGATACGGTACAAGGCGCTGTCGGACAGACCAAGGAAAGTCTGTTCGCCAGTCATCTGTGCGTATTTCTGAGAGATGTCAGCTTAAGCACAGAATCTTGCAAATTTCAGACAAACTTTGTCTGGCGCAAAAGACTTGACGGCAATATCATCGTGAATTTTCCATTCATCAACGACCTTGCCGTATTCGAGATCCATCCGATATAGCGAGTTGGGGTTGTCCTTGTTTTGGAGGATCATGTTTTGATCCTCAGAGTGCAACATGACCTTATCCGGACTGAACAGCTTGCCACCCGGAGTTTCGACTTTCGAGATGTTCGTTGAGAACTCGAGGTTGTTATTTGGTGTGTGCTTGAACACCCCGATCTTCGATCCTCGCACAACAAAAGATCGATCGTGCTTATAGCCAACAGCTAGCTTCGAGTTGACATTTCCATCATCGTCTCGTGTCACAACGTCGTCGTCAGATTCGTCACTGTCATAATGCTCGCTCTGTTGTCCGTCATCTTCGATGGGCTCCTCCTCTTCCTCTTCTTCGTTGGGAACATCCTCCATCGTAAGATCCTGGAATGCGTCCAAGACATATTGTTGGTCATCTTTGTCCACCTTCTTCCACTTCGTCTCGTTAAGCTGTTCCCATAGTGCGCGCATCAGCCCATCCTGGAAGCGCTCTTCGGTTGCTTGGTCCTTGAATCTTAGAAGCCACGAGTATGCGGATCCGTCCCCGGTATAGTGATTAAAGATGAACGATAAGTATTCAAAATTGAATACTGGATTCAAATCTGCCACAACCCGTTGCCCAAGCCATTCTTTCTCTGCACCTACAATCTGGAGCCAGTACTGCCAATTACCCGTTTCCGAGACCGTAGCTATGATATTAGGATCCTGAAGGATGAAGGAACCCGAGTCGAAGTCGAAGAGATGAAGTTCCGCCCGCTCTTTGGTGAGGGTCTCCCGAGACGCTGGTACAATCGCTGAGGGCGGAGCAACCGTGGGCGTACTCTCACGCGTTGGAGGCTTCGCTTGTGTTGACTTCTTCGACGCTGTCCTCTCCTTGGCAGCCGCCGTCCGAATATCTGCCTCTTGTTTGCCCTTCATTGGAGGACCAGTTAGAGCTTTAACAGTTGGACTTGCCAGCGGAATGGCTGTGGGAATGGGCTGTTCTGTGAAGTTGAATTGTTGCAGCTGCCTATCCGTAGCAGTCTCCTTCGGCTTTCGATATTTCCTCTCGTACTGACACTCGATGGCCGCAATCTCAAATGTGCTCACTTCACCGGGCTTGGTCGCATCGTCACAGACGAATTCGAAAAGATCTCCGGGGTCGCCACTCAGATCTTGCCAAGCAAACACCTTCTCCCCATTGTCTCTTATCCCAGATCGAAAATGTAATTCTTGATCTAGTAGGAAGGTCTTCTCGTCTTTCTCCGCATCTAAAGAATCTGCTGCTCCGTCCTCGTCTTCTTCTTCAGCTAATTCCGCCTCTCCCTCTTCGTAAGCCCGTTGAATGACAAGCTGGTACTGGAAGTCTTGCCCAGTCCTTCTAATACTCGCAGCAGCGTCTTTGTAGATGAGTTCTGAGGTACCTTTGGGCGAGAGTGGGCGGACGAGATAGAGTTGGCCTTGGCTTATTTCCACAATAGACACCTTTGACGCGTTGCCGAAGAGATATTTTGTTGCTGTACGGAGGAAGCGTGAGAATAGTAAGAGCGATCACGGGGGATGCAGCCAGAGCAGAAGCTGCGCGTGAGGTACTAGTGGGGAAGGAGGGGCACTTACCATTTCTGAGCATGAACATCGTGTTAACGAAGGGGTGAAATGTCAAGACGCTGTGTTAGTATCAATCGCAAGCAAGCGTACAGGATTTGAAGATGAAGTGAGGAACAAGTGAGGAAGAATAGTGTTATGATCAGGTTGAGATAGTGGTTAAGCAAACAACTTTTCTGTGACGCGATTTCATGCCTGGTGCCGCTAATGGTCCTGCATGAATATAATTCTAAGTGGGGTGAGTTGGCAAACGGTTTTTTGAAGGTCAACTTCAAGCCTTGTTAGATTTTCAAGCAGAGCTTCTACAATGAAGATTTCCCGTAGCAAAGTGTAGATTAAGGTCTTTTCTGGAATATCACCACCAAGTATCTTACCCTACACCTCATCGATGGTCAGGTGTCTTGATTACTGCAGGGTCAGTCTGTCTCTTGGATGCTCGATGTTGGACCCCTATCAATTTGATAGCCCAGGCAGGTCTAGCGCATAATCCTCCAACAAAAGTCCTTCATAACAAGTGGTACGGACAAACATAGAGTTCTGCATCAAATCTGAGCCTCTTCAAGATATCAATCATATGCGCCGCGGCGCCCTCAGCCACTGTCAAAATTCGCTTTTCCTTTGTACTCACTTATAATGTCAGGAACAGGTAAAGTCCTCTGCGGCGTCGTCGTCTCTGCCGGCAAAATGATGCGCGCAGTCAAAGTCCGCACGGCAAAACAAGTCTACAACAGCTTTTTCAAGAAGGTCTGCTCTTCACTTCTCCTATATTCACTATAGATCCCATCACTGACCAGATCCGATAGCATTTCCTAAGCCACCAATCCTACCTCGTCTCGGACCCCAACTCCTCCCTCCGCACCGGCGACGTCGTCAGAATCGTCGCTGAAAGGAGAGTGTCTCGACACATCAAGCACGTCATTTCGGAAATAGTGGCGCCTTGGGGACCGGGAATTGATGAGAGGCCGCCTGTCATGAGTGCGGAGGAGAGGGCGACGAAGTACTGGGCCCATAAGAATGCGAAGGATGAGAGGAGGAGGCGGAGGAGGGAGGGGGAGGTGGAGAGTGGGGAGGAGATTGTGGATGGGATGGTGGAGGGGACGCAGGTGGCTTCGTGACAGTGGGAGTCGGGGTTCAGATGGAGGACCCAGAGGGGTTGTTTGTATATCATTGCATCCATATAGGGGACAGCGAGCATTGCATGGCGCATGGTCTTCCATGCTGAAAGGGCATTTGGAACGGGTATCTGATCTACAAAGACGGATCTGTGATATCTTGCAGTAAGCTGTTCTCTTGTTCTCATTCCCCGTCGTCGTCGTCGTCGTCATCTTCTTCCTCACTACTATCCTCGTCTTCCTCAGCCTCCTTGAGGAAGGTGATGAATTGCTCCGTCAAGACCCTCACTCTCCCCATCTCTCTTTCCTTACTCCGCTCATCCTCCCACCATTGCAGCACCCCGTCCTCTTCTATGATCTCCAAGTCAGACACCTCCTTGACCACGAAAAGTAGCAATTGATCGCCTTTAGGTCGCCCCACAGCCTCCTTCTGCACCAGCATCAAGAAATCCACCTGATCAACTTTCAGGTCCGCGTCTCTGTCAAATGTCGTCCGCTCGACTAGAGTCTGATAGGTTGTAAATACTTGGTAGACAGCCTCGCGCATACTAATGCCAGCTCCACCGTCTTCGCCAAGGAGATTAGAAATTCTCTTCATAAAAGCAGCCACAACCGCCTTACGAACTTCGTGTTGGCTTGCATTGGTGGACATACGGTAACCGCTTAGTTCAAGCATAATGGTATCTGGTAATGCGTCGTTCTGTAAGCCATCGAGTATACTAGCCGTCGCTTCCAAATGGAAGTCTCGATTCTCTACTGCGTCGTCGGATGGGTCTGAGCGGAAGCTGCTGCGCCGAGACGATTCTCGAGGCTCATAGTCGGCGTCCGAAGAAGCGAGCGTGGAGATTGAAGAGACTGAGCTTGATGCTGATGGGTTTTGGTAGACGAAGGGTGGAGATACAATGCTTGAGGCATCTGAGTCATCGGGATCTGATTTGGCGGACAAAACATTCTCTTGATCTCGAGTAACTCGACGACCCGCTGCTACGGTAGTATCGTCCTTCAACTGCACTCCGAAAGAGATGAGAGTACCGGGTTCGATCTTGCAACCTTTGCCTATTGAAGTGGTATTGGCAATAATTGCTTGGCGAACAACGGATCCGTCTTCAATGGTAACGTCGTCCCAGATGTATGATCCCTCGATAGTAACGTTCTTCCCAATCTTGCATCTTCGACCGATGGTACTGCCACTAAGGACGCTACCATCGTCTATACTAGTATCGCTCCCTAAGATGCTCCTTTTCACCACGGCTGTTCTCCCCAACACGACTCCATCCTCTTGGTACGTCTTGTCTCTCCCAAAACCATAGCTCTGTCCAGGAACAAGGTTACTATCCGGGCATAGAGGGTAAGCCCATCGCCCCGTAACGTCCTTAGTAACAGCATCATAGGCCCGCAGGCTTTTCACTCGTGTAGCATACTGATCCCTGACGACGTGTGTATGTATGGTCTTCCCATAAGTCTCGTAGTCCTTCAAGACCCCGCGTAGGAAGCTGTTGCGCAAAGACTGAAAGTCAAAGTTGTCGCTCCATTGAGCCAATACATCCATTGCGCAGATGTCGATATGGCAATCAATCAAGTCTTCCCGAATCTCAATCTCTCCATGCGCCGTAAGAAGCTCTGGATCCAGTGTAACATATCTGCTCCTACCTCTCCGTCTACCCATCTCTTCGTAATGAACGCATCTTTCCTCAACGGGATCAATTACGAACACCGGTCTCAACCCTTTGCTCTTAGTCCTGTGCCCGATACCGGCTTCTCTGAGTACCATGGTCATGATAGCGTCCTTGCTCTTCTCTCGGCGGGCGCGGTGCTTGGCCAAAGCAGGCTCGAGGTTCATGTTCGATATCACATCACCAGAGACCAGTAGAAAATCACCGGTGATCAGATCTTGGCGGTCAAGATCACGCATTGCATCGCCTACGGAGGCTCCGGTGGATTTGAGGACCTTAAGGCTGCCAAAGGGAGAGGATTTGCGCATCCACTTTGAAGCACTAGGATAGACTGGTCAGTGTCGAGACGATGGCAGAGCGGCCCCGTGATTCAGAGGATGTCTCACTTGATGTATCCTTCAACCTGGTCCGCATGACTCCCACAATACACGAAGACATCCTGTACGCCAGCGTTTGCGAGAAATTCAAGGGTGTACTCGATCAGCGGCGTATTCGCGAGGGGGAGAAGACACTGCGGTGGGAGTATAAGCACTGCCTTCAGTACTACTCAGGCATTCTTACTCTTGGCCGTTCAAGTGTGAAAGGTGCGAAGCGTGTCTCGAACGAATCGGTAAGGATCTGGCAACATGTTGTAAGTATGACTCTTCGGAATACATGTTACACGCACTGACGACAGCTTGTAAGGACTCTTCTCTCTGCTCTTCTTGGGCCTTTTGCTTGGCCTTTGGGAGCTTGGGGTTCTTGGGTGGCATGGTCACATATGGCGCAGTGTGGCTGTCGATGCTGCTATGACAGGTTTATCCGTAGATAGCGTCTGGGATGTTGATGAGTTTGGTCTGGACGTAACGGCTAGAGTAGTTTAAATTGCTAGCGCGATATAAAAAGTTGAGTCTAGATTCATGACGGCTGTGCTCACGACCATGAGAGTCTAGATCCATATACAGGCTTGTTCTAGAATTCCCTCAAGGAATACTTATTTCCGACCTCCCCTTGCTTCCATGTTTCTCGTACAATTTGCTGAATCCGCTGAATCGACGATACCTAGCAATGACTCGTAACGCTTTTGTATTCATCTACATACCATGCTGCCACACAAGAGTAGTCTCTCAGATGACCCCATGTCCACATCAGATTAAATCAAAGGCATGGTAACCACATCCCTGACGCACAAAGCGCCATGCTCGTCAATTAGGTGCTGTTGTACGCCCAGGCCCTGCTCCCCGCAACACCATCTGCACATCGGATAGAAGGGAATATATGCAGGCAAATCTCGAACATTGTCGAGCAGGTGCTGTAGCTCTCAAGAAATTCGACGAGACTCCGCTAAGTATGAAGAAAAATCGAAACTTCGGGATAAAAATTTGCTACCGAGGCCGGCCCATTGGTTGCATTCCCATCGGATTCGGCTGGTCATACATACGCTGACGTTTTCGCTCGCCTGACATGTCGTCGCCTCCTATCTCAGAGATCTGCCTTCGATGCTGCATCTGTCGAGGTGGAGCACCAAGCGGCGTGTGAGGAGACTGGTACTGGACAGGGCTCTGCTCCTGACTGTATCCTGAATGCATTGGATGCATGTACTGATGTGATGGTCCAGCTTGCGTAGGAGAAATTCCCGGAAATTGTCCTGGCGATTGCCAGTTGGAAATCGTTGACGGGGACTGAGTTGGAGAGCTCTCATCCTTAAGTGAGTGCCCAGTTGAGCTTTGGGGCATTGAAGATCCAACATGAGGTGCCATTGGCTCCATGCCGTCTGGTAATTGCTTTAAGTGGCTTAGATGCTTCTCGAGCATGTTCAGAAGACCATCTCTAGTGAATGGTTTAGGTAAAACGTCGTTCATGCCTGTCTCTCAGTCAGGACCTGCAGATGTTTTCGGATCTAGCTAACGTACCGTGTTGGAAGTACATCGAAATATCATCGCTACGAATGTTCGATGTCATGGCTATGATCGGGGTCTGATCGAACTGGCGGATTAGATGACATGCCGAGACTCCGTCAAGATTTGGCATGATGATATCCATCAACACTAGATCGTACTTCGATCCGGCATTCATCTTATTGACGGCTTCTAAGCCATCGAACTAATATTCATGAGTATCTTGAAAACGAGCCACCTCGGAGTCACTTACTGCACTATCGATCGCGCAACGAAATGAATATAAGAATTTGCCACCAATTCTCCGACAAGTTGGATCATCCTCGACAAGCAAGATCTGAGGAGGCCGAATCCAACCTGGGTCCACCTGCGTACTTTTCTTCCGCCCAGCTGGAGCTACTATTCTCGAATCTACTGCATCGTCTTTGGAGGGCATAGGATATGGTATGTTGTTGATGTGCTCGCTATACATCGGGTCGATACCGTTGGATTGTCCAACGGGATACACTATTGCTTCCGGGTCGCCATGAAGCTTCGCATATCCTGTTGAGGAGCTTGAGCTAGCTGAGGTGGGTGGTCTTGGGTGAGGGCGAGATCCGTCTGGTGGTGGCGTGGATACCGCACCGTTCCGATGATGCAAGTCAGACATGTGCTCAAGGTTCTTGTAATTCAACTGAACGTCAGCATTCATTTCGTGCAAGAGCTTGGATGCATGCTGCAATGGCGAAGCAGGCTCATCTTCCAGTGGAGAAATTTGCGGCTGCGTTGTATCGACATTCGGTGGAGGGGCATTGTTCTCCTCGACGTTCGCGAACGGTCCCCCAATCTTGCTATCTCTTCTTTGCCTTGCATCCACGGAATGTAAGTAACTCATCACATTCTGCATCACATGTTCGTGGTTGACCACGGTCTTTTGCACCCCTATCAGCTCTTGCGTAAGTATGGAGTTGTGTATGCTCAGTTCTTCATATCTTTGCTGAAGCTGTTGCAACTGTTGTTGCGTGGCTACTAATTGAGTATTGACTAGATCCATCTGTTGTGTGGGGACAGCTTCCTCGACAACTTGGGGCGGCTTCCTGGGCGCTGGTGCTTTACGGCGAATATTGTCCAAGGAGTCCTTGTTGTTGGCTTTGAACTCCGGGTGCTTGAATTCCCAGGCCTACGTTCATCAGCATACTTCATCAGACACACCTATCTTCCACTTACACCTGAGCCATATGGGGAATGGCCGCTCTCCTCGTTGTTGTGCCGCACTTTGTGGAAGTCATATTTGTTCAGCTGGCGTACGAAGCTTGCGAAGTTGCTATGCTTGAAGTGTTTCGGCAGGATGGATTTGGTGAATCTCTCGTTCTGCGAAGTGTGTCAGGAGCTGCACTCGAGGCCCGCCTTCTCCGGATGAAGTCCCACCTCGAGCACAACAAAGCTTCCGCCATCGTCCCCCCAACGCACGACCTGCGAGTATGAAGGGTCCTCCAGCATTCTTGTAAAGGTATCAGCATGGCTTTCCCACCGCTACTGATAGAAGAGCATACTTGTAGAGCTTTCGTACCTGCAGTGACTGTGAGCAAGTCGTCATCATAGGGTCGAGCAACAATCAAAGACTTACGAAATCACTCGAGCTGTTGGCGCTACCGCCACCACCCATGGCCGGGTCCCTATCCATACTGTCGTCGAAGCGCATTGGAATATCAAACGCGATACAGATATGTTGACGGACGGATGATGGTTGAAGCGACCGAGATTTTAGACTCGAAGTTAGCGGCGCATCGCGGGGAAATGATCGTAGCCTCAGAAAACAACCATCACAAATATATATCATCTGAAGATCGCTTGACTACAGCCATCTCGATTGGTTTAATCAGTTCACTTCGAACAGCCAGAAAGGTCTTGATCGAGTTTTCGATGGGCTTGACTTTGTTCATCTGCGGTTTCCCGAGTTGAAGCTGTCCACCCATTCACGAGCAGGCCTCCTCGCAAAGATCAGTGCCATGCAACAATGTGCATCCGTGACCTTCTCTCCTATCTGCATGCCTTGAATTTTAAAGCTCCGGGGATTACTCTAGACCAGCATCCCAGATTCATATGCGCAAAGCCGCAAGGGCAACAGCCAGTCCACGCACGACCATGTGGAATCTGCATCAATCCTCTCTATTCGAGAGCTTCTTGATTGCCTGTTTTGTTTCGACGTCGAATTGTCGAAGAAGCTCGATGATCAAGTTTTCTCGGCGAGTCTAAGCTCGAGGTCTTCGCGTGAACTGGTAATAAGCGGTTGGCGGTTCTCTTTCGAATTCTGAAGGCATCCCGATTCCATGCATAATGATCCCGCGCTATCAATCCCGATCGAGCACCGACCTCGGATCTATGACCTCTTCCGTCATCGAGCAGTCCCTGGGTCAGAAGCTAGAAGGGTTCACCCCCTAACTGCTCGCACCCCCTAACCGCTCGTCCCGTAGGGCTGGAGCCCGGAAGTCCATTAGTCCCCTAAAGAGCACCCTAGAAATTCGTCCTCGGGGCAATAATTCGAGAAGTTCCAGGGACCAGTCTTGTCGCGAAAGTGATCAGGACTAGGGGGGTCTCTAGGCGGCTTCCAGGCATCAGCCCTACGGGTGAGCGGTTAGGGGGTGCGAGCAGTTAGGGGGTGAACCCTTCTAGGTCCCGTTTGTGCGTTGGAGTCTGACTTGATGAGGATCCATTCAGCTGGAACCGCAAGCCACAGGTATCTACTGACCTGAAGAACACTCTTCCATAGGCAGGCTGGGGGCCGAAACAAGTGTCAATTTGATATCCGCCAACATCTTGTACTCGTATTATCCCAACAGCAGCTATCAGGACACCCCTGTCAGCATCGCCGGCATCATCAGGCACTCCGTGACATGGGGCCAGGTTCTAACCCAGGGTTGTAGTCGACTCGAGAGAGCCTTTTACAAAACATGTCCCTCTAGCAAGCGTCGGCTATGGCTTTTGACCTGGATTTTGAAGGTGCATTTTTGTGGACATTAGTCCGGCATAACGGCCATATTCGGGCCGGGATATACTAACAGCCAATCAAAAGCTAAGGGTTCTGTCACTGTTGCTACCCGGTGCTTAATTATTTGGAATATCTTTATCACCGGCCATAAACAGCTTCGCCTTTCCTAGTCTTCCCTCACTCATACACACATCTCAATTCGTCAATGCTTCAGACAGTCAACAAGCTACATCGTACCTTTCCTTACATCTCTCGTCAAAGCTTCCACGCAACTACTGCCAAAATGGTTAAAGTCGGAGACTCGATCCCCTCAGTGGATTTGGTTGAGAGCAACCCAGGTGACAAAGTCAACCTCGCAAAGGTGATGAAGGGCAAGGGCCTCATCATCGGTGTCCCTGCAGCTTTCAGTAGGTCCACTGGTAGCACCATGCACTTCAACCCTGTCCATCAGCTCCAAAGTTCTGCCAAAGCATCAGCTAACAAGCTCAAGGCCCCTCGTGCTCAGCAACTCACATCCCCGGCTACGTCTCGAGCGACAAGTTGAAGAACGCTGGTCAGGTTGTCGTGGTCTCTGTCAACGATCCCTTCGTGTAAGTTCTGCGCCTATCGATGCTCTTACCTCCTTAACTAATACAAAACTAAATCTGACTTGACCTTCAGGATGGCCGCCTGGGGCAAGACCCTCGACCCAACTGGCAAGACCGGCGTACGTCACATGCTTACCATCCCTCATATCTCACGCATCTGTTGCCTCCTCATCTACTGACCCGCCTTGCAGATCCGCTTCCTCGGCGATCCCTCTGGCCAATTCACCAAGGACCTTGACCTCTCCTTCGAGAGCGCCGCAGTCTTTGGTCAGGACCGCTCCAAGCGTTACGCCCTTGTCGTTGAAGACGGCAAGATCAAGTCTGCCCACGTCGAGCCCGACAACACCGGTGTGAACGGTACGTTTTGATCCTCGCAAAACTACATCCTAAGAATATCTATATCTACCATGACATATAGCTAACGCACACGCAACAGAGTCCGCAGCCGAGAAAGTTCTGGCGAACATGTAAGAAGCATGACATGAGATCGTGAGAGACAGCAGCCAATGCGGTAGACGTTCGAAATGGGTATCATTCTTGTACATCAGATGGCCCCCGCAACTTTGCTGTGGATCATCCACGAAGATATGAGATCATGACAGCATGAAGAGAAAGCAATAGAAAATCAATGCAGACGCTCAACCGTGGCCTTTGCTTAACGGCTTTCCTTCCTGTGGTGAACTCTGTAGTATCACGATTCCAAAGGGATCCCTATCCCTCAGACTGCACTCCACCAGCACATCCTCATCTTTCAGTGCATCCTCCCACTCCTCTGCCTGGTCCCAATTCTCGTCAAACTCTTCTTTGACTTCCTCTCTTACCTTCTTCCATTCCTGTTTTATTGTCTTCGTCAACGTGTCCTTCAGCACACTTCCCAGGAATCCTCGCTCAGTATTAGTATGGAAAAGCGTGACCACACACTTCCCCTTCTCTGTCGCCGCTAGGGCATCATGATGGCTCAGCTCTCCCGTAAACAGCAAGTCTGCATCCACGTTCTTTAGAACTTCTTGTCCGCTGCCAGCACATATACCCACACTCCCGATCATGATATCCTCCACCTGCCTCGTCTGCGGAATCGCAACAGGGAAACCTTTAGGTGATCCGACGCCCTCGGCAATTCGTTCGATCAGATGAGTAAGAGGCTGAGGCGTGTGAAATTTGACCATTCGTCCCATTCCTGCATCTTCAAAGCCCTCAACATCTTTGACAGGGTGAATGACGCTGCGTGTATGCCTCAAATTCGAAGACACAAGATCCGTCTTCTCCAGCTCAGCGGGCTTAGGGTATGTAGGTTTAGAGTATGTGCTTTGGCGAGCCATCATCGACGGCCGTCCTGTTTTCTTCTTCGGTTCCGGCTGCTCTTCTTGCTTCTCCTCTTGTTTAGCGGGTGGATCGCCGTTATTGTCTGCTTGTTCTGCATTCTCGCCTTCGTGGTCGTGGGATCGCGTTTCGTCTTTCTCTAGTAGCTCACGTTCGCCCTCTTTCTTTGCTGTGTGGGTTTCTGGTTCGGGACCTGGAAGGGTGCCGGTCACTATGTCTGCGAGCCAGTCGCCGAGACCGCCGGGTGCTGCGTCGACCGCTGTGTGGGGGCTGTATACCTGGGAGAGGGGCATAAGTGAAGGGTTTGAGACAATTGGGGAGGGTCTGCTGTACGCTTATACCCTCGAGTGCGAGTCTGAGCAATGATTGCTGCTGTGTGTCCGCCAGAGTGAGGGACTTGAAGCCTCTGAAGATGATAGGATCTATCTGTGTAAGCAGTTAGTCCCTCAAGTCGACTACCTTAGGCCTTCATACGATATGAGACAACAACGCAATCTTTCCTCTCGATAGCTTCGTCCGCGACAGCTTTTGTGAGATCAATAGTCAAGAGAACAGAGTTCATCTGCCGTCGTATGGGATCGAAAGGCGCTTCAAGTAGCACTTAGGGAATTATCAGCCATTTACGTAGAATCTAGATTCCATCGAAGAACCCACATCCAGTATTGTCCCAACTCTTCTCCGCCAGCGCCTCAGGATACCTAAAGTAAACAAACCCATCAGCGCATCCATCTCCATTCCCAAGAAATCAAAACACATACAATTTCCTCATCGACGCAACCACAGCCCTAGTAAAAGGCGACGCCTTATCAGTCGTATAAGTACCCATCTTTACTGTACTTCGAAGCGCTCTCCGAAACATGTGCAAGAAGCAAGGAAATCAACAAATGATGAAAAAGCGGGAGAAGAGCTTAAGCCACAAAATCAAGGTAGCGAGGACCCTAGAAGGAGATCTCTCCGGGTCAGCCCCGGCTTTGCCCCTGGGGGCCAAAGTGGCGTAATCCTGCCCAGAGATTTTGATGCATGAGAGCGAAGTCGGGAAAGTGTCTCGAGTGTTTGTTTGTGCATCCATGCAGCGCTTCATCAGCCCTTTTCTCTTTCGCTCAGCGCGACCAATCACACTTGCTCGATCCCATATCAGATACTACGCCAATATGGATGCCCCTGGAGCAGCAGAGACCGACACCCAAGCCGGGAACGTAGCCCGCACAACCGGTATCACGCCCGAGTCACTCTCGCACACCTTGAAGGAGAAGCTAGAGGCAAAGCATGTCGACATTGAGGATATGTCAGGTAATCATATCGTTCTGAGAAGCATCTTCGATAGCTAACACACTTACCATAGGGGGCTGTGGCCAAGCATTCCAAGCAATGATCGTATCACCACTCTTCGAGAAAAAGAACAGCCTCGCGCGACATCGGCTGGTCAACTCAGCTCTGAAGACAGAAATTGCGGCCATACATGCATGGACGCCAAAGTGTTTCACGCCAGAGGAATGGGAGAAGAAGCAGGCACAATAGGAGGAAGGCAGTGGCATTTCGCATGGAGCGTGAGGTGCATTGATACGGAGTTTGTGACATTGAGAGACTTGCCTAGCTATACTTCTGTTCGATATCAGGGACTGCGCAAGCTGATGTATGGGCCTTTTATCGCAACACACCCTTTCCCGCCGCCAAATTCAAATGCTCTCGTGAACTTGTCTAGCTGTCACTCAAGAGGATGAGACCAGACTTCGGGGACCGCTTCATTGGCTATCAACCCTAGTCTTCCATCCTTCGCCATCATAATTCTTCCACTCCGCCGTCATAGCTCCTCCAATCAATCTTGACTGGATGGGGTTCAGCCCCCAATTTTAACCACCGCTCCGGCTCCACACCAGTACTCTTCAGCTCTCTTGCGAAGGACCGGCCCCAGAAAGCGCTGCATTAGCCAAGTCAGCAACTTCGCAAAGCGTGACACTTCCAGGGCACTGTCTCCAAAACACACCTTGTATTGTTCTGAACATAAGCATTCATCTGCTCAAAACGCTGAGCTCGTTCCTAATCATCCATGGTGACAGCCTTATACATCGCTCTTGCCATATCGTATGTATTCCAGGGGTTGACAATGATTGATCCTATGAGACTTTGGGCGCTGCCCGCGAATTCTGACAGTATCATGGATCCGTGCCGTTCGTTCTGGCAAGCGGTGTACTCGAATGACACAAGGTTCATGCCGTCGCGGGTCGATGCCACAATGCAGATATCCGAAACGGCATACAACGCGAGAAGCTCCTCAAAGCTGACGCTCTGGTGCATGAAATGAATGGGTGTGTACTCGATCGTACCTGTGAAAGTGATCGTCAGCAAGAGATACTACCCACAATGCGCTCTTGCGGATATGCTTGCTCACCGAACTTCCCGTTGATCCTGCCAACGAGTTCATTGACCAGTGTCCTCAAGTTCTGGTACTCCTCCACCTCTCCCCTTGTTGGGATGGCGATCTGCACCAACACGACTGATCCAACGTATTCAGGGTGTTCTTCCAGGAAGAGCTCGAAAGCCCGCAGTTTCTGGGGTACACCTTTGACATAGTCCAAGCGATCAACGCCCACCATGACCTTGCCTCCCTTGAATGTGTGTTTAAGTTCGGCGATTCGCTCTTGGACAGCGTCCCCTTCCAGAGTGTGCGTGAACTTCTCCGGTTGAATGCCGATAGGGAATGCTCCAACATTGACGACCCTTTCACGAAAGGTGACACTGCGCATTGTCGTTGGTAGGCCGCTTTCATCATTATCAGCCCATTTCCGTGACCTTTCGATGTTGAGTGGCACTCACAGAACAATCGAGCAACTGCTCAAGAAGTGTCTCGCATAGTCTTGCGTATGAAAGCCCAGTAAATCACACTCTAGCACACCCTGCAGGATCTCCTTCCTGACCGGCAGGATGCGATAGATCTCCAAGCTCGGAAACGGCGTATGAAGAAAGAAGCCGATCTTGACATTGAAGTCCTTGCCCAATTCCTCACGAAGCATTGCCGGCAATAGCATCAAGTGGAAGTCGTGTATCCAGACACAATCTCCATCTCTGATATCTTTCGCCACCGCTTTAGCAAATTTCCGATTCGTGGCCTGATATGCCACCCAAGCTTCTTCACTCCAGGTGATATCGCCAGGGTGGTAGTGTATCAGTGGCCAGAGGATACTATCTATGCCCGAATCATTAGCCTGCACGACAGCAAGAGGGAGACCTGCTCAATGTACTAGCAAACCCATTATAATACAGATCCGCCAACCCATCATCGAGAAACACAGGTACAGCACCATACTCATCCCTCAATCTCTCCGTCAAATTGCTCTCCTCGCTCTCGGGCACTTCGAGGCCGGGCCAGCCGTACCATTTGAATTCTGTGTTTTTTGAGAGACCACTCAGACCGCTGACGAGACCACCAGAGCCGGGAGTGAAGGTGTAGGAGCCGTCAGGGGAGCATTTGATTGCTACCGGGAGGCGGTTGGAGACGAGCAGGAGGCGTGAGGATGGGGCTAGGGAGGAAAGGGGGTTGGAAGAGGGATTGGATGAGGGAGTGGATGAGGTTGTTGATGAAGGCATTGCAGAAAAAGAATATTGGTCAATAAGTGGAGTGGTTGGAGAAAGAAAATGGAGAGATGAGTTGAGACGGGTGAAGAGCAGAAATTAGTTGCCAGGTGGAAAGGGAAAGAGCCATACGATCTGGCCAATTTACAAAGTCTGCATAGATATGGGCATTTTCCTGAAATCCTTAAGGAAAGACCCATCCTCATGCCGACAGTAGTCTGGGCTCACAAGCACACATCTTACCTACGAGGCTCACGCGAACTTGAACAGAATGCTAGGCGACAATTATAGGGAAAGTGCGAGCATCAAAATCCAGTAAGTTGGGGATGGATCGGAGCAGAACTCCAGATTTCGATGAAGCGAGGCCTACCCGGATCCCAAATATGGCGATCAATTCTGTTTACCATTGATCCCTAAACAGCGCTTGTCAGCTCGAAAAGCCAAAACCCGAGTATACAAGTTGCAAAATAAGCCAGACGGTTTACATCAATTGCTCTTGCTGAATATAATTTACCAGATTGGCATAGCATGAGGGGCTAAATCGTTGAATTATCAACGGAAGGAGCGAGAACAAGAGCAAGGTCGACAGATTTTGAGCGTCAGCGAAGTTGGTCGACCCATGGTCGAGGAAAGGAGCCATGAAGGCCTGACTCTGAGCTCCTCTTGTCTCACAAGGCCAACATTCGTAAATCACTAGAACCATGGAAGATCATGGACTACGCATGAGGATTCCTTCAATTATCAGATAGCGAACCTCTTCGTGACACCCCATAAGCAGATATTCACAATGGGCACCAAACCCCAGCAACGCGTGCAGAACCCGGGGGAGTCCAGCCCAGGGGACTGGAGGAAGGAAGGAGGATCGGACAACTTGAGAAATTTGGAATTGATTAAGACCATGCGAAAAAGTGGCGGGAATTTATATTCGGAGAAACTTTCTTCACCATGTACCTTCACTCTCGGCTTGAGACTTCCGCGCCTTCCACATGATGCGCCATGCTCGGTTCGGATCGTTCCATTGGTTGGAAAGACTGAGTTACCCTGATGCAATCGATATTGTCAGGTTCACAAAAAGGGCTAGAATTCGACGCACAACACCCAGGGCGGGCTCTAGACTTATCGAGGATCGCATCACAAGGTCAGATATCACGAAGGATATCAAGATCAAAAATAGATCACGACACATCTTGAAAGTTTGATAATGCGGTGAATGTAGGCGCTATAGGCGCTAATCTTGTTTAGGATTACCTCACAACACCGTGTCCCACGAAGAAGGTCAAGATCACGGCGAACCTCCCAGGCTTTGAAGAATTTCGAATTGCAACACTTCGTGAGCTTGACCCTCGTCCTTTAAATTCGTGCAAGATTGTAACTTAAACAGGCTTAGCGCCTCCGCTGTGGGTTGTATATCATTCAACACTTCCGTGGTCTCTAGCTGAGGCGTGGTCCAAGATCTCAATACAAGACTTCCAAATTTTACTCTTCTTTATCATTCAAAATCTGTATGTAGCCAAATCCCGACATGCGCTCCTGGAAGTTTCGTGCATTTTTGATGGATTCTTACGAGTATTTACTTGTTACAGTCACTAATAATAAAGTATGACTCCTCGTAGCTGCTGCAGCCTCCGTCCCAGAGTTCCTGTAGATGGCAACGACTTTCAGACAAGGCTGAAGATAAGGGCAGACAGGTTTATTGGCAAAGATTCTCAGATGTTTCATGGGAGTCCTTTCATGAATCGAGAACACTTACATACGGACGTCTGCATAGTGAGAGATCGAGGCGAATGAAAGTTCGTTAAATTTGGTGGTTCATGTTGTGTTATTGCTTTCCGAGCGACCAATGACAATGTATTGCAGCATCCCTCTGCCTTGCGGCTGTATGGAAGTTGATATGTCCAGCCCCCAATTTCATCCACTTCTATTGTCCACGCGTCTTTCAACCAATTCAAGCGATCGTAGCGCCTGAAATGAAAAGTATGGATGGAGACGACGACGATGATATGACGCGCGTGCGATTTCCTGTCAGAGATTTTGGAGCTGGAGTGGCCCTTTTGACGGACGAACCCAGCGCTGAATGCCAGGATCTGGAGAAGGACAAGGAGTACGCGTATGTCAACTTTGAAGTGCGATCCCGAAGACTTCTGGGCGGTAGTGAACATGAGTTGCGTAGAACAGGCGAAAAGATACAATGGCCGCAGTCACAACAACAGAGGAATACACTCCATATAGATCTTTGATGCGAGGTACGAGGTCATGTTTTAAAGTATTGGAAATACGCTAGTCGGCGATCATAGAACTTCAATAACTCGCGCAGTTTCTCTATTCTAGGTAGTGACTACGTAAATATTCTTCTGAAGCTTAGATTATCTAGATTATTACTTATTATATCTAGATACTATAGATTTTCTAATTTTAAGGCCGTATTTATTCGCTACGTTATCGATACCTAAGTAATTGTAGGCTTTAATAGGAAGATTCGAACATTTGAAAAGTCGAATTTTGGTGTACGGTGGCCGGCTTGGCTACGGTAGCCATTTTCCAATACTTTAAAACATGACCTCGTAGTGGATGCTTACAAAAGCTGGTGAAGTATTGGAGACTCAATGCCGAGCCAAACTATCCACATACCTCAGATAGTAGCACCAATGACGCGTATGGTGACCGAAGCCTCGTAGAAAGCGACGCAGATGATCGAGGTAACGCTTGAAGGAGATACACAAGCCAGCCCCTGGCCACGCTGATTTGGTGTGGAAGCGCTAGGCCAATCGTTGATGCAGTTCCGGGAATATTCCGATGGTCGCTATGATATGCCGTAGCGGGTATCAATACGCGGGGAGCTTTTGCAGATTGTATCATCGAGAATTTGGACTATATTAGTTATCTGATATACAGCGATTCGCGTCTATTGTCCTTGCCATCGGTCTGCTCGTTCAACTCCAGGTCCAGCAAAATGTCCGACTCTTCATTGTCTGACGCGCTTCCATCGGACGCGACTATAGAGCAAAGTCTGCGAAAGGCCATTCAAAAAGTCTATAAAAGCGGAAAGCTAGAGGACTTGACAGTCAAGCGAATGAGGAAGGCTGCGGAGGAAGACCTGGACTTGCAAGACGACTTCTTCAAAAATCATTCTACATGGAAGGAGAGGAGCAAAGTCGTGATACAATCGGAAGTTGTACGCGTCAAGCCATGACCTCTTGCTGCGAGCTTTGGCTAACCATTGCAATTAGGATGCACACACAGAGCCCAATGCCAGCACTCAGGAAGCGCCTTCCTCGCCGCCGTCTAAACAGCAATCACGTCTTCCAGCGCCAAAGGCCCAAGGACAACACCGCAAGGCCCAAGGAACAAAACGCGCCTCGACCGAGAAAGATGGACCCAAAAAGCGTCGTAAGAAGGACGAGGATTCGGAACGAAATGATCTAGCTAGCGACACGGAGAATAAGAAGCCAGCAACCAAAGCCAAGAAGCGAAGTCCGTCATTTAGCATGTCTCCACCACCTAAAGAAGACGAGGAGGAGATTCCCAGCGTCGAAATCGCCAAGTCCGAGTCCAATGGGGTAAAGGCAGAGCAATCTGAGAGTGAGATGTCCGAGGTAATGGATGAAGGGCCAAAATTGAAGAAGCGAGCTCGCAAGTCCGGCTCCCCGAAGCCCAAAGCGAAGAAGTCAGAAACCTCAAAAGCCAAAAAAGCTTCAGAGGAGGCTGCAGATCCAGATGCGGAGGAGATAAAGCGGCTTCAAAGTTGGCTAGTCAAGTGTGGAATACGGAAAATGTGGTGGAAAGAACTTAGTCTCTACAACACCCAGAAGGCTAAGATCCGTCATCTTAAGGATATGTTGACTGAGGCCGGAATGACAGGAAGGTACTCGGCCGAGAAGGCCAGTCAGATTCAGGAAGAGCGAGAGCTGAAAGCGGACCTGGAGGCAGTCCAGCAAGGCAATAAACAGTGGGGCAAGACAGCTTCGGAAGAAGAGGAAGCCAGCACAGGCAGGCCGAAAAGGAAGTTGGCGAGGGGCTTGGAAGGGCTCGATTTCCTGCATGACAGCGATGGCGAAGAGACCGATTGATGTCTCAATGGTATGTCCAGTATTGAAGCATCTCAGGGCTGGAATGTTTCAGAATTAGGTGTCTCCATTAAGCATCCATGTGCCCTATTCTCCAGGGCTCATCTCGAGTATTCGAATTATGAATAAAGGGCGAAGAGGCCTGCAGAAAATACTTTCAGTGGCCAAGAGCTGTCCTGCCTCCACTCATTCGTTGGGCTATCAAACTAAAGGCTGCGACTGAGGACATAAATAGGATCAGGTTGTAGAACTTCATATAATTAGCAAACAGCAATCAGTACATTAAGCTCGTGAAGACTGACAGCATTTCTTGAATACGAGCTTTCCTCTGCCTCGGTCCTAGCATCCACAAACAATCGTCGAAGGTTAGGCAGATTGGCCTGTAGTTGAATCAGTCCAGCGGTCAATAGGAGGGAGGTCTATATGACCAATACCATCTTGCAAGCTTCGTCGACTAGCTCCCGGTCCCTTGGGCCCCTCCAGATTCCGCGACTTGCAATTTCTAAGACAGAGGCTGTCGAGCTCCCTCTACGGCGGAGAAGCATCACGAACGACTAGAACTAGCGGCGGAACTCCACCAAACAACCAGAACTTCAGCAACGTTCTTAAGTGAAGTGAGTAACAACATATCAAACCCAACCTTACACAACCGCTAGACGACACTCGTTTGCCATTTTCAACTCACAGTGACCGAGAGGACAAATCACTGTCCCGAGGCACCACTGAAGATTCAATTATTGCAGAAGCCTTGGAGGCTTGAAAGAGGTTCAGCAAAGCGCAGCTTTGGTCGCAGGCTCAAGGTATCCGCCCAAAGATGGCGGTCAACAGGATCAAGGCCCAATTTGCGGCCCCAAGGAAAGGAGAGACCTTCGAGCTTCGAGCAGGCCTGGTATCACAATATGCCTACGAGCGAAAGGAGGCTATCCAGAAAACCATCATGTCCATGACGTTGGGCAAAGACGTCTCAGCTCTATTCCCGGATGTCTTGAAGAACATAGCAACAGCGGATCTCGATCAGAAGAAACTCGTCTATCTCTATCTAATGAACTACGCCAAATCACACCCAGACCTTTGCATTCTCGCAGTCAATACTTTTGTCCAAGATTCGGAAGACCCAAACCCCCTCGTACGAGCTTTGGCAATAAGAACAATGGGCTGCATCAGGGTAGAGAAGATGGTGGACTACATGGAGGAGCCCTTACGAAAGACACTCAGAGACGAGTCACCCTACGTACGAAAAACTGCAGCGATATGCGTAGCCAAGCTCTTCGATTTGAACCCTGCACTGTGTCTAGAAAACGGTTTTCTGGAAACACTACAGGAGTTGATGGGAGATCCGAATCCCATGGTCGTTGCAAATGCAGTCACGGCTCTGGCAGAGATCAACGAAGCAGCCCCGGAAACGAAAGCTTTGCAGATCTCGTCAAATAGTCTCAAGAAGATGCTGATGGCCCTGAACGAGTGCACAGAATGGGGCAGAGTGACCATACTTTCAACGCTAGCAGATCACAAAGCTGCGGACGTAAAAGAGGCAGAACATATTTGCGAAAGAGTTTCACCACAATTCCAGCACGTCAATCCGAGCGTTGTTCTGGCCGCGGTAAAAGTGGTTTTCCTACACATGAAGTACATAAATCCAGATACAGCGAAGTCATATCTTAAGAAGATGGCACCTCCATTAGGCTGGTTATCTCCGCCATCTTCAACGAGTTGGATGCTGATACCCTGCAGTAACTCTCGTTGCTTCACCCCCTGAGGTCCAATATGTGGCCCTCCGCAATATCGATCTTCTCCTTCAAAAGCAACCTGATATCCTTAGTAAAGAGCTCCGTGTGTTTTTCTGCAAATACAATGACCCGTCATACATCAAGTTCGAAAAGCTTGAGATCATGGTACGGATAGCAAATGACAAGAATGTTGACCAACTGCTGGCCGAGCTGAAGGAGTACGCTCTGGAAGTCGACATGGATATTGTCAAACGGGCTGTAAAAGCGATTGGACAGGTCGCGATAAAGATCGAAAGCGCCACGGAAAGATGCGTGAATACTTTACTGGACCTCATCAATACGAAGGTCAACTACGTGGTTCAAGAAGCGATTGTCGTTATCAAAGATATTTTCCGGAAATATCCAGGCTATGAGGGAATAATACCCACTTTGTGCAAATGCATTGACGAGTTGGACGAACCAAATGCACGAGGCTCGCTGATATGGATTGTTGGGGAGTACGCAGAGAAGATCAGCAATGCTGGGGATATCCTTGCTGGATTTGTGGATGGTTTCATGGAAGAGTTTACCCAGGTATGTAAACTTTCAGTCACCTTCGTTCGGCGCATACATTAAATGTCTCCCAGACACAACTACAAATACTGACAGCAGTCGTCAAATATTTCCTGAAGAAACCCGATCAACCACAAGCCCAACAACTAGTCCAAAAGATCTTCCAAGCAGCAACAGCAGAGAACGATAACCCCGACGTCCGAGACCGAGCCTATGTCTACTGGCGTCTCCTCTCTAGCAACCCCCAAATCGCTCAAAATGTCGTACTCTCCGACAAACCCCCAATCACAACCACCATCCAATCCCTTCCCACAGCCCTTCTCGATCGTCTCCTAACTGAGCTCTCAACGCTCGCTTCCGTCTATCATAAACCACCCGAGTCCTTCATCGGACAAGGTCGCTACGGCGCTGACGCCGTTCAGAAAGCAGCTATTGAAGAGCAAATGCAGAACGCTCGCGAAAACCCGCTGGCTGGGGCGGCCGCTGCAGCAGCCGTCTCAGGTGCGCCTCCACCACAAGCAAACGCCGAGAATCTCCTCGATATCGATTTCGACGGCAATGCACCAGCATCCGCGCAAAAGTCGCCGCCATCAGGTATGTCAGGCCTCGAAGGCTTGGCAGGCACGCCGCAAAGGATCGCGTCGCCGGCTGTGGCTGATAGGCCAGGTATGCCGCCACTCGGGGGTGGTAACTTGGACGATCTGATGGGATTATCTAATGGCGGCGGTGGCGGGGTTGGGCAATCGAATGGGATGAGTAATGAAGACGTACTAGGCGGGTTTGCTAGCCTGGATATGAATGCTGCGAGTCAGCCGCCACCGGCTGGGCAGCAGTTGCAGAGTGGGGAAAAGACTAATGATGATCTATTGGGATTATTTTGAGAGAGGAAGGGGAGTCTGTATCGTCGCGGCGTTGAGGCGTAAAGCATGCCTGATGGCTGCAGTTGCATGGCAGGAAAATACACATTCAGTGATGTAGAAGCAGACAGAGTACCGGGAAAATATTAGCTCGAGGCTGCGCTTCATCGCATGTGGCTGTCTAGCTAAGCAGGACTCTGATCTCCCCGCTCGTTCGGGGGAATAAAGATCTCAATGGCGCGCCTGCTTTCTTTTCCTCACCTTTATCACCCTCTTCGCCCTCTTTCAACTCATCTACCGCGCTCAACTTCCCCTCCACAAACTCAAAGTCTTCGCAGAATCTCTCAGCCGCTTCTGCAGTCATCTCTTGCGCAACCCTCGTATTAGTCAACCCTTTCAGGTTCTCCATGGCGTCCATGAGCGCTGAAGGTAAGAAATCATCCAGCGTCTGACTTGCATCGGTAAGAGGTTGTTGTTTGAAGGGCGCCAGGTCGGGTACTGTGAGGAGACTTTCTTGGGAGTCGTCCAAGGGTGCGAGGGCGGCGAGGAGCGGATGCAACCCAGAGGTGTGGAGGAAATAGGCGTGTTGATACCCTATGAGGGTGGCAGTGATGGTTTCGAGTTGGTCGTCTAGGCTTGATACTCGCTCTTGAACGAAGTCGTATTTCGATAGGATATGCTTGGCCGCTAACAGGCAGTTGGCCAGGAAGATACTGGTTGCCGGCTCTTCAATTTCCTTGGCCATTTTCTCACAGGCAGTCAGAAACGGATTGAGAGCTTGGCTGAGGATGAGCTCAAAGTCTGCAGTACGAGAGGCGGCGGGTGTCATAGATGAGTCGTAACTCATTATGAGAGCGGAAAAATGCGTTAGAGCCTCGTCGAAGAATTCGGGAATACGCAGGTCTGCTGGAGGCGATAAGAGGTCTGCTTGAATAGTGGAGACGTTATCAGACATGATGTTGCGGAATTGACGTAAGGAAGATTCTTCCAGCGAAGATAGAGTCTTGAGGACGCTCGAGCCAGATCCAAGAAGTTTTTCGAATGTTGTGCGGTAGAAGTTGACCAAGTTTGCTATTTTGTACAGCAAGACTGGATCTTCGTGATTTTGCAGTACTTGTTCCACCCGTTGACGCAGTGCTTTTGCCACCCCAGTCACATTACGGTTTACCAGCTCTCCCAATGCCTTTCGCCCCTCGAAGACCTCGTCCTCTTCACTTGCTGACCATGGCTCGGCTTCTCTACCTGCTTGAAATCCTTTACTGATCTCATCGCCTTCAGAGATGAAGAGCGTCTCAAGGGCTTCACGCTCGGACACTGTCGAAGAGTGTGTCCATGCGAGCATATCCCCAATGTAACGAAGAGGATCATGCGCATGGAACTCGATTGGTCTAGTGATGGGGTTTTGATCATTTTTGCTGGATGAACCGGTCAAAGCAGCGTAAAATGAATCGGTCAGGACGTGCTCCCGAGCTTCTGCGAAGACATCTAGGCAGCTTTGAAATAACGTTGGTCTCTCTGCAAGTGCTCGTAGGGCACGTCTTATTATGGAGCTGATCTGCGGGTTTTCCAAATTGAGTGTCTTGATTTGTTTTCGAATCCATCTGTAAAGCTTCTGGTAGCCAACGTTGAGATTCCTTGAGCTTTGATCCATAAGCTCAATCCCAAGTCTTTGGTTCTCTGTCCCCAGAAGAACCTGGCAATCCGAGTGGACTTGCTTGACCCTCTTCAGAATTGCAAAGAAACTATCATCGACATTGTCAGAAGTCGTCGTCAGAACCTGCAGATCTTCATCGGAAATAATAAAATGTTTATTGAAGGCATCAAGCAATTGCTTCTTAGTCTCCAATTCGTTCCTCTGCCCTAGTAGCATGGAGGCTTCGTCCAGTACAGGTGCATTCTCTTGACGTGCAGCCGCTAGGTGTCGACGCATGTCTTCGCAGCATTTGTTTAGGCTGTTTATAGTCGTACCAATGCGTTTCAATTGCTGAAATGTCTTTCAGCGCTGGCTTTCACGTAGAATACAGTCGAGCGAAACACGAACCTCCGCAATGTGGCCAAATTCCTTAACAATGTCGCCATTGCGTTCTATGACTTCTCTCTGTACATCTATACGAAGTCTTCGTCTGGTCTCTGCTGAGTTCGTAAATTTTCTCTCATCAAGCGTACGTAAGGCATCTCTGATCTCAGAGTCCGCATACGACGCGGAGAGGACGCTTGATATCCTGTTGGAGAGCGCACTAGATCTTTGCGGTGCAGACGAGGCGCTCAATTTGTCGTCAAAACCCTCCGAAAGATCATTCATAAAGCCCTGCACTCCTGCCATCGCGAATGTATGGAGTGCAAAGTAGAGAGTATCTGTGGCAAGAATTAGTCGTCGTCTGTCAAGCTCTGTGGGCAAGAGCCTAAAAAGTGGCGTTTCTCGTATTTGGATAATTGTCGTTATAATGATAAGAAGAGCTCAATAAGTGAAGTGCCTGATTTGAAGGTCGTAGAGCGCACTGAGAATGGCAACACACCGAGCACCACTCTTTCTCTAAAGAGACGAGTAAGGAATCTTGAGCTGAGCTAAATGCCAAGGCCGCGATGTGTTTTGACCAGGGACGCGCAGCATCATAGCTCCACTCCACAAGTCTCACTGAAACATAAGGTCAGGCCTCGGTGTTGAGGGCTGATCACAATGTCAGACCGGCTATCAATCGAGGCAACGAAGGACTGTGAGAAACAGTTGTCCTGAGTGTCACAGGACATCTGTTTACAACATGCGCCCTGACAAGAATTCAATAGTGTGAACCCTAGGCAACCTCATCCAAGATCATATCGTGTCTCTCATCATGATGGCTTCGAATATGCTCTCGAGGTTTCTACCTCCTGCAGTTGGAGAGCCATCGGTATACGAGACGCTTCGGGAACACGACGATTCGTCAGATCTGTCGGACATGGAGGAAAGAGCGGGCATGGCTTTGGATGAAGAGAATCTTGGCACAGGTTTTCATGACTACGAACTAGATGATGCTCTCGCCGATGCCACAGCGAGCCAAGTTGCACCCGCAAGGACCAGATATTCGAGTCAGGGAACCTCGACCAGAAAAGTTCCCAATCGAACTCGGGGACACCAGTCCACCCACAGAGCCAATGCAGACGAACTTGATGACGATGTCCCTCAGTCGCTGCTGATTGAAGACGATCAGGACGAGGCGCCAGCTTCAAGGGCGAATTTAATGAGGAACCTACCACTTCCGGTGCCAGGACCTACAAGCCGAGGAACAAGAGCAAAGTGGCAAGCCACTCAGGACCAACAGCGGTTACACCAGGAGGCCTTGCCCCTACAGACGCAACCGGGGATCCCATACCGTCGTGATCATGCTTTGAGTATGATGGATCCTAAAGAGAGAGCCATGTGGATGTGGGCGAACGTTGAGAACCTGGACAACTTTCTGAAGGACGTGTACGATTACTTCCTCGGTAATGGCGTCTGGTGCATAATGCTAAGTAGAGTCTTGAACCTTCTGTAAGGCCTGCGCATTCTTTATTCCCACATTGAGTCCCAATCGAGCTGACATTTGCATAGTACCATGGGATTCGTCGTTGCCTTTAGCACTTTTCTCACCGCGTGTATTGACTACAAGAAGGTGCCGCAGAGTAAGACAATGTCCGATATCCTAATTCCACAATGTACCAAGAAGATGTCCGGTACTGCCAGTTTCTTGATCTGGGTCTTCACTTTCCTATGGATCTGTAAACTATTTCAGTACTGCTACGAGTTTCGTCGCCTCCAGCACATGCAAAGTTTCTATCACTATCTCCTGGAGGTCTCTGACACTGACATCCAAACGGTTTCGTGGCAAGAGGTTGTGAGACGTCTAATGCAACTTCGGGACTCAAATCCTGCCACTGCCGCTGGCGTCAAAGAAAGACATCGGAAATTCATGGGCAGCCAATCAAAACAACGCATGGACGCCCATGACATTGCAAATCGTCTAATGCGAAGAGACAACTACCTCATTGCGTTGATCAACAAGGACATTCTCGACCTCACCCTGCCAGTCCCTTTCATGAAGAACCGACAGCTCTTCTCCAAGACTCTTGAATGGAATCTGAATCTGTGTATAATGGATTATGTTTTCAACGAGCAAGGCCAAGTCAGGCCGCTTTTCCTGAAGGATAGCCATCGCCGTGCGCTCAGCGACGGATTGCGAAGACGGTTCCTGTTTGCGGGCATCATGAACGTCCTTTGTGCTCCATTTATAGTCCTCTTCTTCATGTTACTGTACTTCTTCCGCTACTTCAATGAGTACCAACGCAATCCGTCCCAAATTGGATCACGTCAATACACCCCATTGGCTGAGTGGAAATTTCGGGCTTTCAACGAGCTCTGGCATTTGTTCGAGCGCCGGGTCAATATGTCGTATCCGTTTGCCTCTCGTTACCTCGATCAATTCCCCAAAGACAAGACCATTCAGCTCTCAAGATTCGTCGCATTCATCACAGGTGCCCTAGCATCTGTGTTGGCGGCAGCCTCGCTCATCGATCCAGAATCTCTCTTGGCATTCGAGATCACGCGAGAACGAACAGTACTCTTCTACTTAGGTGTCTTTGGAACTGTCTGGGCTGTTGCCAGAGGAATGGTACCCGAAGAGAACCTCGTATTCGACCCTGAATATGCACTCAACAACGTCACTGAGTACACGCATTACTTGCCGAGTCACTGGAATGGTCGACTTCATAGCAACGAAGTGCGTGCGGAGTTCGCTCAACTCTACAAGATGAAGCTGGTTATATTTCTAGAGGAGATAACCAGCATCATTTTCACTCCCTTCATCCTCTGGTTCAGTCTTCCAAAGTGTAGTGACCGACTTGTGGACTTTTTTCGGGAATTTACTGTTCATGTCGATGGACTTGGATATGTCTGCTCCTTCGCAGTGTTCGACTTTAAGAAGGGAGGCAGCAATCTTGGCAAACCAAGTGGCGGAGGTGGGCAGGACCTACGAGGTGATCACTTCTCTGACAAGGACAACAAAATGATCACATCATATTACAACTTCATGGACAATTACGCTGTCAGCCACAGACCAGGGGCTCCGTCCATGTATCCCCCTAACAAGCAAAGCTTTCACGCACCTCCTGCATTCCCCGGCTTGATGTCACCCATGCTGGCTGCTGACGTTCATGGGCCAGCTTTGAGCAGACAAGGTAGAGCTGACCGCCAGCAGCGAGGGCCTGCCCGATCCATTCTGTCCAATACGCCCGCTGGGCAACAATCTACGTATCATCGCACGCCGAGATTTGCACCCCTAGTTGCGCAGTCATCCCCAATGGCTTCTATACTGCTAGACCCTCAGCATCAACCATCTCGCACGGCGGTGAGACCTAAACGTATGCTCGGCACCCAATCTCGGCTACCTGCTTCGCGGCAACCACTGGATGACCCTGTGGAAGATGAGGAGGAGGCTCTCCACGAAGAAAGTGTACACTCAAGGGGCGACGGTACTGCGGCGGACGACAGTAATCTGGGCGAGTCTTGGAAAACAACTCATGCAGGCACCAGAGATGAAGACGGCGACGAAGATACCCAGGCACCCAATCATGATAGAGGGGTTCTGGGGCTTGTGGTACAGTTTTCTAAGCATACTGAAGGTCGAGGCGCAGGCGTGAACATTTAGCGAGAAGTCATGCATAGGATACCCGCATTGCTTTGCTAGGCGTTCAAACGTGTTGCCCCCTTTCATGCTTGGGCAAAGCACTGGTACTAATCACACTTGGTTAGGCATTAAAGAGATTTAGCGCTCTATGTGAGAGCATCAAACCATTTATTCATCCACCATCTGTCAAACCTACCACTTTCCGTTTTCCATGCATGCTCTATCATTCGACAAAGCCAACGCACAACAGGTTTGCTTCTCTTTAAAACTTTACTTTTTCTGCTACTCTGCCGAGGAGAAAGAGAAAAACGGAGCTGCAGTTTGACAATCGGCGCATTCTTCAGTCGCACATGAGGTGGAAACTGCAGATAGAAAATCAATTGACAGCAGGTATCTGAAATGGATGCATAGAAGCTCTCTAGCTGGAGAATAAATGGTAATGCTTTGACTGCGTTGATCCACTTTGGTTTAGACGAACCCTAAAGATCCCAGTCAATTATTTCGCCGACCTACATCATCGTCCAAAACATTTCCTCAGCTTTACCAGCGCCCCTCAATTTCTTCAAGCCTACGTACACCCTACATACATCCACATTCATGATTACTGCTGCTACCTTGAGATTTCTTTTTTGAGCCCAACTACACGACGGCGGGATCAACATCTTTTGCCACACCAGTGGATCTTGGGATGGCCGCCCAAGACCCAGGTGTTGGCCCAGTCGAAGACTTTGAGTGGGTGATCTTCTACGAATTTATTCGTCAATTACGGGGTTACTAACTATGAACTTCAGCTACGAAGCTTTACCACCCAACTTCTCCGTATGGGAAAACATGATGGCTGGCGCATTCGCGGGAATCGCTGTGGGTTCCCCCCACAACACCGAGGCCTCAAATGCCGACGGAGGCTTATCAAGCTCTAGGAACACTCTGTCATGTACCCAGTCGATATGCTGAAGGTATGATCCCACTTATCCCGCTCGTTTTGCTTTGCGCTCAATCTCCGCAGACCCGCCTCCAAGTCCTCAAGCCCGCAGAAGGCGGCCTCTACACGGGTATGCATCAAGCATTCTTGAAGATCGGGAAGGTAGAAGGCTACGGTTCGATGTGGAAAGGCGTTTCAAGCGTGATAATCGGGGCTGGTAAGTTGGACGAGACTTGCGCTGGGGCTACAGAGTAATGACGTGGTGCAGGTCCTGCCCACGCCCTTTATTTCGTGACATACGAGGCGGTCAAGCATGCTATGGGAGGAAACAATGCTGGTCACCACCCGATTGCTGGAGGTAAACTTGGCGGAAGTGGCTACAGCGTAGAGAAATGCTGAATTTTCGATAGCTGTTAGCGGGGCATGCGCAACGATCGCCAGTGATGCGTTGATGAACCCTTTTGACGGTAAAAGCCACGCTTCTATCGATTGGAGAAGTCCTCTGACTCTCCTCCACTAGTCATCAAGCAGCGTATGCAGGTTCACGGGTCCACATACAGCTCGATACTCGAGTGTACGAAATCCGTCTGGAGAAAGGAGGGGCTACGAGCTTTCTACGTTTCCTACCCTACAACTATAAGCATGACTGTGCCCTTCACAGCTCTCCAATTTTCCGCCTACGGATCAATATCACAAGTCCTCAACCCTCGAAGAGATTACAACCCGAGCACACACATGGCAGCAGGGGGGCTTGCAGGAGGTTTCGCCGCAGCTTTAACGACACCCCTTGACGTTATCAAGACGTTACTACAGACAAGAGGTACCGCTACTGATCCCGAATTACGAAACGCGAGAGGCATGTTTGATGCAGCTGCCATCATCAAACGCCAGCATGGGTTTGGGGGCTTTTTCCGCGGTTTACGGCCAAGGATCATGACTACCGTGCCCAGCACTGCTATCTGCTGGTAAGTCTATCATGACAACTCTTTCTATCATTTTCAAAATGCTAAAATAACTTTAGGACTTCCTACGAATTGGCAAAGAACTACTTTATTCGTCATCATGATGATCCATGACAACCAATCTAAATTTGGAAATACATCGCTCGGCGCACCAACGCCGGAGATCTTTCCTGTTCCCCAAAAAATCAATTTTGTGTACCAAGCATTTTGTTCAGATACCCATCTTCAGCCATCGATAGAGCATCGTGCGCGCGAAGCGAGCGTTGGAACATCCCGGACAGCATTGCATAATGTGTAAGATGATAGAGGAAGACAGCATATCTTCTCATCGAATACGAGAGGATCGATACCAGTTGCATTTACAAGGTCGCAAGGCGTACTGGCGTTCTGGCCGTCGCTTTTATGTACATAGGATACGGCCTTTGTAGCCTTCAACGCTACCAAATGAATCTTTAGAGATCATATGTTTATGAAGTGTTGTTAAACAACGGCAAGGTTTGGCTATGCACGAGGGTGGTTATGGGTGTACGTTATCTCGCTATCTGATTACTGGTATCGTACATGAGGGCACTGCGAGCTTACTTCCTAGTCAAGACCAAGAGAGAACCACATATTCAGAAGAGTACTCTCATAATGAAACTCGTGGTGCATGGCCATGTTTTGCCATCGTTGAACGACACCTGATCATGAAGCAAGCTCGTAGTGCTCTCTGCGTAGCTCTTTGTACCCGTACAAAACAGCCGCATTTAATCGATAAGGTCGCGGCGGGGGCGTCTCCAAGAGTCTCCCAAGCCACCGACGATTTCTCCACCGTACGACTCCACTCCAAATTGTAAATCTTGGCTCCAAAGCTCTCTTACAACAGAGTCCTGCTTGCCTTAAAGTACATCCTTTGAAATATTGACTCAGGCACCAAAAGGACCCTGCGACGTCATCCCACGAGGCTCTGGGCTGTGATCATCCCCAGCTCTCACGCGGCCTCGCTTACCTCGTAGAGAGTCTCATGGACGAGCAAGAGCGAATTGCAACTATCAATGATGCGCAACAAGGCCTCGTCTTCTATGCAGAAGACTTACGATGAATGCTATTTGATCTGCTCAACAGCAGTCTACTTTGAGGGGCAGGTGCGTACCTAAGCTCGCTGCATCCATTAGTCGGCCTTGACACTGACCGATCCCCTCTGTATAGAACAACGACGCAGAAGCACTGCGCTCATGGCGCTCTGCTCTTGACCAAATATACTATCACAATGCATACAGGGTTCCGCCAAACTACCAGCCGAAATCGGAATCGGAAAAAGCCTTACAGGAGTCGCTAAGGACTATGGAGATGCAGTGCAAGGAGAGAGTAGATCTATTAGAGGCATTACGAAAGAGCAGGAAGGAAGCTCTGGAGGCAAAAGAAGGTGGGGATAAGTCCAGCAACCCTTCTATCACACGAGGCAGGCCACCAGTGCCTAGGAAGCCCGAGAATACCCAAAGTTACAAAGAATGGGTTGGGGAGGATACGGTGCCTCCAGTGAGCTATCCAGACCTATCAAGAGCTCCTCCTCCTCTGCCTCAACGACCTGCGTTTCCCAGGCTTGATCCAGATTCTCCAACGGAACGGTCGTACAGCAGTCCTTCATTCAATACGATGGCCCCTCCTCCGCCTAGCCCTCAACCTAGTCTCGCCAGTCTGCCTGTGCCTCAGAAGAAGACTTCAAGAACACCAAGTCCAGAGAAGAAAGGTCGTGTGATGTTGACTACCTTGCGAGGACCTAAGGACGGCAAGAAGCCCTCAAAGTCACCGCGAGCTTCTGGCAATCGCTTTGGCGGCGCCCCACCCGCATCTTCGAAGGCTGCAGGGCTTGCATGGGATTCCATATCCAGAGGCTCTGGGCAGAAGCTGGGACAGACTCTGGGGTTGGGAGGAGGAAATGGCAGTACGATTACGGTAGACTCTGTCAACCGTGATAGCTTTGGAGGACATACATCTTCGCGACCAGAGTCGACCAACGTTACAGATGGCGAAGAGCAAGCTCTGGGAGGAAATTCGTTGGTGCGACCCAACTCACGTACACCACCAGATCTACTCTCAGGTCAGGAGCCTCCAAAAGCACATAGCTACTATGGCGCTCCATCAAGTACTAGTCAACAGTTTCCAAATGGTAATTCTCTGGGCTTGCGCCCACAAACGAACGCCGAGCTGATCACACTTGAGCCACCAACTTCTCCATTGCATACTGAGACTCTGAAGGATCCAATGGTAACAAAAGTCAGGACAAAGTCTCCAGTTCGACCAAAAGCACCAGACTATCCTTCCTACAGGACGGAGTTCCCACCCACGGCTCCCAGCACAAGAGCAACTGCAGAATTCCAAGCAAGAATTCGGAAACAGGAAGATTATAAACGAGCAGCAAGTTTACCAACACCTAGGAAGATGAGACCTCCGCCGCCGAGTGGGATCTCTCGACGGCCAGTAGCAAATAGCTCTACGCCTAGGTCCACGAGGCATGAGAGGGATGATATGGGTAAGCGGGACACCTCTGAAAGCAATGACGAGCATACTAGCAGCAGTCACGAAGCTGAAGAGAAGAAAAGGCGAGCCCCTCGCAAAACTCGTGATAATGCTATCCCGGTTGACCCGGAGCTTGAATCGCCCAAGAGTGAGAAAGAGACGACTAACACCGTAGGGCAATCAACAGTCTGGCATGAGCGAGTCAAACATATCAAGAAGCACCTACCAAAAGGGGTGGACGAAAGCGCAGCTAAGCAGATTTTCAATGAGATTGTGGTTCAAGGGGATGAAGTTCATTGGAGCGATGTGGCAGGTCTGGAGGTGGCGAAGAAAGCTCTCAAAGAGGCAGTTGTCTACCCATTCCTACGGCCAGATCTCTTTATGGGTCTCCGGGAACCAGCGAGGGGTATGCTACTTTTCGGTCCTCCTGGCACAGGCAAGACTATGCTTGCAAGGGCTGTTGCTACGGAGTCAAGGTCAACATTCTTTGCCATCTCAGCCAGCAGTCTTACATCGAAGTGGCTCGGTGAATCAGAGAAGCTTGTGCGCGCTCTCTTTTCTTTGGCAAAAGCACTAGCTCCCTCTATCATATTTGTGGATGAGATAGACTCTCTTCTATCGTCAAGAGGAGGCTCAAGCGAACATGAATCGACAAGGCGCATCAAAACCGAGTTTTTGATTCAGTGGTCAGATCTACAGCGAGCAGCTGCTGGCAGCAAGCAGAGCGAGAAGGAGAAGGCCGAGGGTGATGCGAGTCGAGTGCTCGTTCTCGCAGCTACGAATATGCCATGGGCGATCGACGAAGCTGCGCGACGGAGATTTGTTAGACGGCAATATATTCCACTGCCAGAAGCGCCTGTGAGAGGGGAGCAGCTGAGGACATTGCTGGGCCATCAGAAGCATAATCTGAATAAGAAAGACATTGCGGTTTTGGTGGAGCTGACTGATGGTACGTGTCTCGTATTTGCATAATACCGGCCCGTGCAAGCTAACAGCAGCATATAGGCTTCTCAGGCAGTGACATTACAGCATTAGCGAAAGATGCGGCGATGGGTCCACTCAGGAGTTTGGGCGAGGCGTTGTTGTACATGTCGACCGATGAAATACGACCGATCCAAGTTGAGGACTTTGAAGCGAGTCTGGTCAATATTCGACCCAGTGTCAGCAAAGAGGGCTTGCAGGAGTATGAGAATTGGGCAAAGGAGTTTGGTGAGAGGGGAGGGTAAATACGGAATTTTCAATGTTGATGAACGGCATAAAAGACCGAGGTGCTTATCACGCAGTGCCAGACCGTTGTCTTTGTAATGCCGATCCCGATTTTGGAGCATGCATCACTTGCTAATGACAGTATATTTTTTGATTGAGCCTTGCCCGTTTCCAAAACTTCGAACGAGCAAACTCCGTCTTCGACGCTCAACATTGTACAAGCTATGCATAGTGCTGCTCAAGCGTTTCGTTCAACCATCAACCTCTAAGAAGTACAGGTCTCGTACGGGAACACCTCACCCGCAATTCCTGTGCAACCTCCAGTACACTCAACTACGCAATACCCTCGATCCAGAGCCTCGGTGCCGATTCCCATCTCTGGCTCTCGCCTTGAACGGAGAAGGACTCCGCTTTTCCACACTGTCATTCTCGTATCCTTCGCTCCGACAAATATTCACCCTGATGCAATTGCTTCATGGGCTTGTGCGATATGATAAAGCCCTTTTACCTGGTTTTGCCTGCACTGGTGTCTCACGGGAATACCAAGGAGTGACGGTGAGGCTAAAGCTCTTTTCCTCTTTCGTACATGTTTGCCAAGAGATAGCATATGGGCGTATGTTTCTCTTTACTGCTTCATTTTTGAAAGCTCTCGAACCCCTCATTCGCTATTGGCTGTTTGAAATAGGAGTGCCAATTGACATCGCGGCCCGCACTAAATAACCCTCTTCATTTCTCGAGTTCGACATCATATATTTAGAGGAAATACAGCTTTTGTGGAGTAAGTGGCTCAGCTTCCTACCTGAAGCAGGATCAGGAGCAGGAAACGCACAGTTCTAAGGGCTTTGAAACGCTCGCACAGTCAATTGATCCAAGGGCTTACCAAGTTCACACCACTGTCGGATTTGATCAGCACCAGCTCGCACCATTCTACGGCGAATCTGCCCGAATAGAGGCAACCTAGAAGGACCTATCCGGGGTGATCTGCCAGATTCAAAATGCAAACCAACTCCAAAATCATCCACCCTCGTCACGACATGCCACCACCAGGGCCCCACAGAACCGACCCGTCAGCCAACTCAGAGAATACATTTCAACATCATTCCCTAGCGAGGCGTAATAGCACCAACCACGGACCAAAGTCTGTAAAACAAAACCGATCGCCCAAGGAACACGAGCAGACGCGGCTTGGACATCGCAACAGCTTTCGAACTCGGCAGAGCCACAAGAAGTCCAGGAATGGCTGCAAGACGTGTAAGAGAACGCATACCAAATGCGATGAAATGGGACCGCAATGGTACGCTAACGATCGCTCCCCTAATGTCGTTGTTAGACACTAACGAATATAAAGCAAGAATTGTTCAACGCATGGAGTCAGATGCGACTACATGGATAACTTTCCGAAATCGCTTGAACGACCTCGAGCCTGCATGTTTGCTAGTCAATATTTAGGAACCAGTAGACCTGAAGAGTTGGACAATCTCGATAGGATGCTGATCGGAGAGCTTAATCCATCGCTCTCTCCAGCGCCCAATTCTGCTGAAGAGGACTTTGCAACGTCTGGTCAACCAGCACCATTCCTCGAGCCCAAGCGTGAGGATCTTACGCAACCTGCATATACACCATTCCTCAGCCATGGGCTTAGCTCGAGATTCCCGATGCAGGTCACTACAAGACCCCAGGACATCGAAATAGCAACTCGCGAATCTCTTCCTAGCTTTGGCGAATTGATAAAGAATATTGTGGATGTGCATCGGGCGGAAGCACGGAAGTAGTTGGCAGCATTGCAGATCAGGTTTCTATCCTGAACCAGAGTCATGAAAGCTTTGGGTACTATATCATTTGATAAATTTTCGAAAGCTGTGCACACAGCAGAAATCATCAGCAGTATCCAAGATGCAGGAGCGATGGGTCTCCTCAATGATGGTTGTGAACAGCAGACAGTAGTGGTTCTCAAATAAGCTAAAAGCACATTTGATCAAGAGCAAACCTGTCCGGGTCTAGATAACTGCAGAATCCGGCTTTGCCGACTAAGCAAATAGTTTTGCTTACCTAGCCAACGCACAACAAGAATTCCCCAATACTTCCAAGACATCATCAATACCAACAAGCACGCTCCTAAGCGAAAAAGCACGGTCGAGAATATGACGATCAGGGGCAGCCGGAGATACTTAGATGGCGACTGCTTCATGTGCATAGGGTTGAAGGTACCATGTGGTAGAGGCCAAACAAAATGGTAACAGCCTTCTCAGAAACCTGGCTTGTACTAACTTGACATTATCACAGCACAGTCTGCTCACAGCGTGGCTTCCACTGCGAATAAAATGGCGGCCAGCCTATGCCGCAGGCTAGATTCGCTCCTGTCGCTCTTGGTCAGCTAGCACAGCAGCACACCAAGCCAGTACAGCAGCACACCCAGCCAGTGTAACAGCATACTCAGCCTATACACCAGCATGACCAGCTAGCACAACAGCATACCCAGCCATCACCGAGTAATCAGTCAGCACAGAGAACATAGAAGCCCTGCAAGAGCTGCGGCCAAAGACACATGGTGTGCGACAAATCATCTCCCCAATTGCTAAGAAGCTGCATTACAACACCAGACGCACAAAGGCTCCAAAGTCGTCCAATAATAGCTAACAAACTCACCGCAAAAACAGTATAACAACGGAACCAGATGTGATTTCCTGGACGAATTGTACCCTGGGATACATGCTCATCGAATCATAGTCCCTATTCTAGGGACAAACCAGACAAACTTTGCCCTTGGGCCCTTGGACCATATACCAGTGGCGCGTGATCCACATCTCTGGACCCAGGAAGAATATGAGAGCAGCGGGCAGCGGGCAGCGGGCACGAGATCACGAGATGGGTAAAGCGTCATGGATTAATATCGCAGAGAAGCATGGGAAGAAATGGGAGGAGCTGTGAACCAGTGGGATGGAAATGAATCTTCAGTCGTGCATGAAGAGGCAGGTGATGGGTGTACGAATTGACGATTGCAAAAAACAGATAATGAGAAACTTGAACATCTCGTGAGTCCCAAGCATGGCCCTTCGAGAAGCCGAGGAGCGCAATATCTAGACTCACGGTCAACGAGCTGCGTAATTCTTTTAACTTCGTAGTTTCTACTTCAATGTCCTCAGTGTACCTCCATCACGCGTCATGGCCACAGACATCGCAAACGGTGCCACAACACCCAAATGTTTGGCAAGAATTGCAAGTCCAGAACGGCGTCGTCGAAGCTGGAGCGACAGCAGGGGACTCGAAGTCAACCCAAGCATCCAGCACATCGTCCGCAAATTCCCCATCAGCAAGCCCGGAGTGAAACACCTCCATGAACGCCTCATCCCTCCGTAGCGCAGTCTTGTAAGCCTTAAGGACCGGAATGAGAGCCTCGCGAAGCACTTTGTCTGAAGCCAAAGTGGTCGTATAGATTACCTTGATCGCTTCCAGCAGCTCAAGGGTCATAGTTAGGTCGAAGCCTTCAAGATCCTTCTTGAATTCGATTGCCGCGAGGTCCTTGAGGAGCGGAATGTCGTATTTGTCACCAAGTGCATACATGCCCGCGTTCGAGAAGACTGAGGGTTCATGGTCTTCACCGTCCTTGTAGTTGCCCGTATAGAGGAAGCAGAGCATTGCGCTGACCATGTCAGGATCATCGTCGTGGAGAGTGATGGTTTTGGTTTGACCTTCCTTGGACGGAATCAGTACTAAGGAACACACTGCCACGCAATGCAAAAATATCTAATCATGGGAATGTCGTACCAGAAAATTGTTCTGGCAGGCTTTCACGAAATAATTTGAGTTGGCCATCAATACTGTGCAGTGCACTTTCCAGGACAGTTCCCCACACTCGACAGTCATATCGGAGTAGAGACCAGTGTTGAGTAGCCTGGATTGCATTAGGCCTGACTCTTGTAATAGGGATGGCACTTACGACGACACGGTCATGAAGATGCCATCACTCATTGCAGCCTTGACATCGGCTGTTGATTGGGCCATCTCTATAGCTGAATGACTTGACTTGATCAGGGTTATAAGCCGGTGTTTGGTGGAGGCCAGTTGCTTCTTAGTCCTGCGTCGGAATACAAGCCGGAGAGTGAGGTTAATGAGGCTGCGACGAAGTAGAAGAAGTGATAGGGCTATAACAAAAGCGGACGAAGCAACAATGAGGAAATATTTTGGAGGAGGGCTGAGATTTTGTTGATTTAAGTGAACTATTACAGCAGGTGTTGGAGTTGGGGTAGCCATAGTGAAGTGATCGGAGTGTTGAATCAGATCATCAGTGATGACTTGCAGATCAATTTCGAGCTGTTATCTAGACCTGATCCCCAAATTGTGTTGTGAAGTTGGCGGGTTCTCGCACCTAGTATTTTGTACTCTACTAGGGCGGAAAAATATGATGGCACACGGCACCTGCTGTCATAAATAGCTTCGAGAATCCAAATGTTTCGGAAGAGTAATCCGCTGTAGCTGGGTCCATGACTAGCTCCGTCTACCATCTGCCCACACACAAATCACACCCGCAACGAATTATTAGCGACCCAGCTTTTCGGATATCTAGCCCATGGAGTGTTCATTATCCCGCCATCCTTCCTTGAACTCATTCCACTTCCTCAGAGTCATAGCCCGCAATTCCATGCATCCAATCTACCAATATTTGACACTTCGGCTCCCACAGTTTGGACAGTCAAGCCGCTGCCCTTGCTAGACATCGTAGTAGCCGTCATATACTGTGTCCCGGTTAGGCAGACCTGTCACCATATCAATGAGGTCAACAGCAAAATCTCTATCCCCAAGACCCGAATTTATCAGCTTCACGAAATCTTTACTCTCGCGGAGCAGGGCCATATACTTCAAGAGTGTGTCTTTGGTGCTTCATGGAGGCCACGGTCGGAGGCCAATTTAGTGGTTTAGATGAGCTTTATGGCGGCTACGAAGTCGGAGATGTCCAAACCCCAGTCACCTTTCAACGCAGAGGAGAGTTTCTGCTCCGCCAACGTTTTGAGAAGTGAGACGCCGTACTTATCGCCGATTGCTTAGATGTGAACAAGAGTGACTAGCAGATCAAGACCGTTATTACTAATATTGTAGTCATGCGTGTAGAGATCTCGAAGGAGTAAATCGACCATGGCAGGATCATCTTCGTATAGCTCTATTTGACCGTTCACGCCTTCCTTGGGAAAAATTAGCTCGGAGTAACACTGCCATGTTGAGGGTTTTGTCCGTACGACAAACTTGTTGCAAGCTTTTTCAAAGTAGTTCGGAGCCGGCGTAGAGGATGACGCGGTGCAGCTTCCAAGTACGATCGTCGCATTTGACTGTGAAGTTTGAGTGCATGCCAGAGTCGAAGAAGCTGCAGTGGCCGTGTATCAGCTAGAGATAGGTGGAAGGAATCAGGGTAATTTACCTCGTCAAGCCTCCGAGAAGTTGGCTGTAAGCCACCGGTTAGACCTCATCGACAGAATTTGAGGCCATTTTAAACGATTTGGATTTGGAGAAGTGTGACCTTGCGAGAACTGGGAACGATGGCGGGAAATTGTCGACGAGATCCTGCGAGTCAACTTGATTGTTGGTCGTTATAAAGTGCAGGTATCAAGCCCATCTATTCATGCCTGAAGCGTGTGCCACGCGAAGGGAGAATTAGGACGGGCTACCCATGAAGTGAACGATTGAAAGTATGTCGAGGTGACTTTGGTAAATCTTGAGGCTGGTAAGTAGCGGAAAGAACATGCAATTCACCTTCTACACTAGCCGTCTGTAACAGCCTAGCTACGCTTGAAATCTAGCATTCTTCAGCCACTCCCAATCCAATCTCATCATAGGGAATAGATCAGGCCAGTGAATTGGTCTTTATCCCGCAGTTGAGCTGGAATTTCTTCAGGGCCGTCAGGGTATTCAGAAGTGTAGAAAGACATGAGCATCCGTTCAATGAGGGCAGGAACGTCCTCCTTCAGGTCAATGACGCCTGAGATGCTTTCCTGCAATAATGTCAGCCAGCTTCTGCAAAAAAATCCGTTGGACGTACTTGAAAGCTCTTTTGCAAGCCTTAGGGAAATATCCTGAACGTAAACACAGTAGCACCGGGTGCACTTTCCATTCTTGGTCCTGATAACGTATCGTCAGGTCAGGATATTCGTCGCAGTCGAAGCTCCTATTTAGTCATTGGCCGCTGAAAATCCGAAGAATATAGTGACTTTATAGTTTTAGACGGCCTTGATGGCTTGAATGAATTCTGGAATTGGCATTTTGCTGGGATTTTCGGAAAAGTCAAGCTGATGAGCAAACTTATTTCTGGCGAGCTCCTTCAAGCCGACGACATCGTATTTGGCAGCTATGGCGTACATGGCAGGGTTGAAATCCAGTGGCTTGTGAATACCCCAGTAGTCGCAGGCGTAGAGAAAGAATATCATCTGTTGGACGAGATCCGGGTGGTCTCCTTGCAGTGTAATCACTCCCTCGAATCCCGCCTGAGCGAAGGAAAGGGAATGTAAGTTGCCGATTTTATGTGAGAATAGTCAGGAGACCTACCATGGGATTATGCTCGCATGCCATATTGAAGAATATTGACTGAGAACATACCTGGGTAATATCCAAATCAGTGTTTGTCTGTTAGGACGATACAGGAGTAAAAGATGACATACCACTACACGATGCACTTTGAACGTCCTATCTTCGCATTTAATAGTTCGGTATATATTCCCGTCTGAAAAGACCTGGCATATCGTTAGCTATGGAGGAAACAAAAGGCGGGATATAGTCACACTTGAAGCATAGATATCAGTGCCTCCTTGTTTGCATCCCGAATGAGCTCTGTGCTATCTAGGTCCTGTGACTCCGGCGTGTAGGTAGTGTCTGATGTCGTCTCTGACATGAGGGCGTCCATATCGACAGTTTTTCATGGTTTAGGGGCCTTGCTTGCAGAGTTTGAGAGGTTTTAAGGTTAGACGTCAGATGGCGCGCTGGCAGGCAGGTAGATTTGCGTCGCGATAGGTGACAAGTACGCGACAAGCCCTGATCGTAGCCGGCCGAAAGACCGAAAGCCGATATTGTTGTTGTGAATATACACTGTTTATAGGTGACAAATAGCATGTCCGGTTGAAGCGAGCAAACGTTATAATCCCTCCTCCCTACCCTCAGGAACCCACTCATCCAAAAATCCTTCCTCACTAACCGGCGGCGTTAAATCGACCCTGCAACTCTCAGCCCACTCCCTTACACTCCTCTTACTGATCACCGCACTCCCATCCGCCCTCTTCTTCTGCGCCAACACCCCCATCTCCTTCAACGCCCCCACAACATCCTCAGGCAGCACCCAGCACCTCTCCGCCACCTCCTGCACACTCAACGTACTCTTCGTCCTCAAACCCAACACAGTCCTCGCAACCCTCGCCTGCCAGAACTGCATATACCCCTTCTTCCCCAACTCACTCAACGGCTTTTCCGGGCCCCCGATACGGTTCTCTCGGCGACTGAGCTCGTAACTGACGCCCATGAGGATTTTACCGAGACCTTTGCGCTGCCAAGGAGGAAAGATGAGGATGCAGGCGAGGTTGTTGTTGTCCCAGCTCATTTTCTCTTTGCTGAAGAACCCAATGACCTGGGAGGTTGTATTTGTAGTTGTGGGGGTGTGGATGAGGAGGTAATAGTTGAAGGATGTGACGTCGAAGAATATGGATTTGTTGTCGAGGAAGAGTTTGGCGAAGAGGGAGAGGTTTTGCGCGAAGAGTTGGTGCTCTTCGCCGTCGACTTCACGAATGGCGTGCAGGTCGCGCGAGTAGATTGGTCTGCCGGGCGGTGGGGTGAAACGACTAGGACAGATGTTCTATAAGAGTTGTTAGCTTGTTGGGAGTGTGTTTGAGCGGGGTATACAGACTACGTGCGCCAGATAGGGCATCTGCTCCTTAGTGTATTTGAAGCACCATCGGCAGACATGCAGTCTTTCGACTTCTCTACCAACGAGCTCTTCAGGGTAGAATGAGGGATACCATGTCTTGAAGAGGACGTCTCCAAGCGCGACGTTGCGGACATTGAGGTCTGCCGGCTTCTCGCCATTTCGTTGTGCCGCTATCGGTGACATTAATGTGCTCGCCATTGGTGGTAGGGAGCCCATGTTGGGCTTTGGCGAAGAGGATGGAGGTAGACTGAATCTTTCTTGTCTACACTACTCATCATTGCGGGTTTTTTATTGGCATTTACGCAAACATTGGGGACGACATGAAGTGAAGTTGAACGCTAGGCTTCATTGGGTATAAGTAGGGCTGTCTTATCAGCCTGGTCCTTACTCGTATGCTATCCTACTCAAAAAGCATCACACGAGAGGAAACCGTGCTCTCGAAAGGAACCTGTGCAGACATTTGAGCATCTTTCATTTGAGCAGAAGGTCAGAGTATCAAGTCTTTAGGTATGAAACCAATACAAAGTCATAATACATAATCATCTCCTTTCCATCGTTGAGTACCATCTCCTTGAAAACCTGATTTCGGGTATATCAGCCGACATGAAAGAGCTGATGTGATCTCGCGCCCTCCTTTTTATCCATCATTGAAGATACGTCATCAATGCCAACGCCCTCGCTGAAGCGATCATAATAAATACAGGGAAAAGCAAGCAGTCTTCCTGCTCATTGTTCAAGGTCAAAGCTCCTCTGCTTTCCTCTTGTTCCGAGGGTAGGTGGTCGTCCTCTGTTCTCCTTTTCTTTCTGGGCTTCCCAGATGAGACGTTGGCGCTGGGCATCGTCGATGTTGAAATCAGTCATTGCTTCATCGCTACCCAGTCTGGCATGCTTGGCTCTTAAACCGCCAATTGAGCTAGTCGATTTCATCTTCTTCAGGCCACGGACCTTTGGCTCTTTTGATTCGGTGCTGAAAGTGCCTGGCATCTCTTTGACATCGTTTCGAATTCGAAGATTGCGAAACTCGCGAGCGATCTTCTCAAGGGTAGTACGAGTCTTCTTGGGAGTTGGTGGTACTGACGGTGCTGTTGTTACCGGAGATGTTGGAAGAGGCTTATCAGTGATAGAAACATTAGTCCTGCTGCCTGAGGTGCTGCTGGTAGATGGACGGTCTCCTGTTGCAAAGCTGACCCCTGAGTCTGCCCTCCTGTCACCGCGGCGGTACGCTTCGGTCTCTGGGTCAAAATACTCAGGGCCGGAGACCTCCATGCATTCTTCGATTACACCATTGGCAGTACGCAAGTACTTGTCAACAATTTCTCGAACAACCACCCACCCATTGGCATCACCAGGCCGTTGACCTTGGTGTTCGAGGTTCTTGAGGATGCCCTTGCCGTTTCTTTGGACACCTTGTATGTAGCGGAAGAAGGCGTTGCGTTGGGACTCGAGGATGTGAGCAGTGAGTTGACGAGTTGGAGGGGCGGCGGTGGTAGGGGGATAGAGGGTGTTAAGCATGGCGATACTGTTCGGTTTGCTGAATGGTTCAAGACGCATCTCGTTGATCAAGGTCTAAATAGCGTGTCAGTGGGAGTTGGGTACGATAGCTGGTTAAGGGGTGATTACCCAGCGACGAATGCCAATGTATGCTTGAGCATACAGCTGCTCCACCTTCCGCTCCTTCTCTTGCATGTTTTGTACCCATTCTGATATCTTTTCATTTTTGCTTATCTCTCCCTTCGCTTGATCAGCCAGGCTCTGGTCTAACCCAAGCCTCTGAAGGCCCAGTGTAAATTCCCGCTTTCTCCTGTTATCTAGATCCTTCAGGTAATCCAGAGCTGTCAATGCTTGTGTGAAGTCTACGAGGCCGAGCTCTTCCGTGAAGCATCGTCGTACAAAAGAGGTGATGAATGCTGGTGGTAGCGAGAATGGTTGAGAGGGCAATCTGCTTATGTGTGTCATGAGGCAGGTTTTGAAGTGTTCGGTTGCACTGTTGGCCGCCAATTGATGTTGCTGCTCTGATGGGAAGTTCGGGGAGGCTGGCGAACTATCTGCACTCGAGGTACTGGAGGATAGTGATGGTGGTGTACCTGGTCGGAGGGATTGGTGGGGAGGTTGTGTTGCTTGAGGGGCGGAATTAAGTGTATACATGGTTCGAAGAGGTATTTCGTAGGTGCCAGGGTATGCCAGTAGATGTTCCAGTATCCAAGGCAAAGCTGCACCTTCCGTTGAAGAAGTCGAGGAAGAGCTATCGTGGGACATGTTGACTATTGATTTGTTGTGCTAAAGCGGAGAAGGAAGTGTTAGGCGTTCTTCCCCGCGCCTTGACCGTCAGGCCAGTACAGCAGAAATGAGGCAAACAATGTTTCAAAGTATCATGCTCAAGCAAAGTCTTGCCAGTGGTAAAGATCGAAAATAAAGGTGTTGATTTCTCGGCGGGTTTGTTGATATAAAAACTCGCGTTGCTGGGCGGGTCACGCTCTAGGCTTTTAAATCTGATAACTTTCTCTACACAAACAACCTCGGCCTGAACGGGTACGATGTCTGCAGCGATAACCCGATCTGGTATGCGAACTCTTGTTTGTTACCGTGACGCAAACAGCTGAAGCAGTAGCTGCCCGATGCAGCAGGACTCGACGGGTATTGTCTCGGAGCAGGAGGGAAGAGTTGATGATTTTGAAATATGACACGGTATCTTGATGGTTTCGCAATTATGCCGTCAGCTGTTGTGGCAAGTAAGGAACAGTCGAGCCTGGGGGTATGGTGCTTGCACGGGTGCGGCGAAGGTGGCTCAATCGTGGTGGTGTTGGTGTCTCAAGATGGGTGAAAACTAATAATATTCTGCTGCAGCAACCGGTCTCGGACGGGTCAACAATAGCAGAGGCGAGTGTCAATATGGGCAAAGTTGAATAAGCATGTGAACGGGTGGTCAATAGTAGTAACGACAGTGTGAGTGAGTGAAGGTGTGCAGATCTCCTATTGTCACAAGAATAGCAAGCAGGGCAGCTCGAGAGGATTTGAGGGATCCTTTTTCTTCCCTGTCAGTTTTCAAGCGGCACGTCGCAATCGTCCAGCCACGGATTCGTTTGGGGAAATCCCAGGAACTTGGAGATCGCCGCGGTCGCGTCTTGGAGGGCTGCTAGAGTCTAGGATCTGTTTGGACTCCAACACTCGTCCCGCATTTCCAATTCACGAATTCTTCCCCTGGCTCGAATCAACCTTGTACAACAACGCCTCTTACGCTCCTTTCTACAAGGCTACAGCGCGATCTTGACAAATCATGTACAAGCGAATGGAGCGATGTTACCCCGTACACTCGCAGGCTTCATAGCTGTGCCTTCCAGCAAGAGCGCCCTGTCCCAGGCGTTCAGAGCGCTGGGACATAACAAGACAGTGACATCCCTCCAAACACGGCTCGTCGATCGCTTTATGAGTGGGGAGCTAGAGGTCAAAGGCCCATCTCACAATCTGTTATTACATTGGTGGGGTTGAGGGAGAAATGTCCGCCTCTTCTTGGTCCTTCTCTCACAACTGGTCCGAATTCAATACTATTTGCAAATTGCATCTGAAGGTTATGCGACATTGCATGGAACGTGCATAAGGCGATCAAGATAGGAAAGAAATCGCTCGAGTGGCTTTGGTCCTCCCCACATTCAGGTGGTACAAGATACTCCAGGGCCTCGGGCTTGATCGAATGCCTTTCTTGGACAGGCTGGAAGTCGATAATTCCTTGGAGCACATCCATGCATCTGCAATCGATATCAAATACGAGAAGCCACGATCCCTGCTTCACTGCTGTCTCGAGCACCTAAACAAGTCACGAAACGATCTTGGCCCTGGAGGTCTCGACTACCTGAAGGCAGGGGTCAGGGGGGAACACGGACCGTGGGTGCGAAAGGCTCGCGTGCCTCGCATACCCGCTCCATTCAGCAAGGATATTGGGTGTCAACCGAGATATATAGCGTCCCAGCGATCGATCATCGGACAGGGGTATATCTCAAGCTCGCGTGGCAAGACGTTGAGTCCTCATACCTATACAGCATCGTGAGGCTGTCGAGTTCCTGCTCTTTGTGACGCCTGCAGATGTCGCAAGCATTATCGTGGAAGGCTCTAGGCCCGAACTTTGACGGGTCGAGTCCCTTCCCGACAGGATAGCATTTCCGACTAGCTGAAATGCACAGATCAGTGAAGGACGGACTACCAACCACCACCACAGCTCAGACCCGTTTTCCCCAGAGTACAATGCGTTCCAGGTCTACGGCCTTGATCTGGCAACATTAGATGTCATTTATACGGGATTCTACAGCCCAACCAGTTGTAAGCAAGCCTCGACCGCGTCTACCGCTTGAAACGAGCCGTGTGTCTGCTACAGTAATGTGACTTTGCCTTTGGCACCTGTCAGTATTCTTGCTATGAAACCCTACGTTCAGCTTTCAACTGCTGTTTCAGCTCGATTAAAGCGCGCTGAAAAGATAGGACACCAGATCTGTATGCACGGCTTTGACGAGGTTAATCCGATACGCCTACTGACACGGAACGACTGACTTGATTTGTTGCATTGGCATTCCTTTTAGGCAGTGCGTACATGAAGTGAAGCCGGGACATGGTGTTCCCTAAACCAACACCACTTTTATAGTTTTCGCTGTCATCTACCACTTTTCCTCCGAGGATGTTGTTGGATCCGAGCTTTCCGTTGAGACTCTTGTTCGGCAAGCATCAGCCCTGCCCTTCGATGTTGACCAGCGTAGGCAAAATCATTGTACCTTGAGTCACAAGGACAGCTTTGCCCGCCAAAGTCACCTCTGACAAATCTGTCCCACTCTCGTCTAGCGTGACACTCACCACGATCTCGCTCGCTCGCCCAATCTCGACTCCTTGCTCAATGGTGTAATGATAAGTTTTGCCTGCCATCCCGTCCTTCAATGCCAGGAAGCACCCAAGCGTGCTTGCTGCGCTGCCTGTCGCTGCATCTTCTCCGACACTCGGCTCTAGCATGCGAGTTCGCAGCCTGGTAGAATTTCTCTCGGGTGTTGAGATATCTGTGTAAAAGTAGGTGCCGATGAAAGATGATTCCCATCCTTCATCCAATCTGACGGAGGCGCAATCCACTTGCTGGTCGGCTCCGAGTAGCTCGAGATGCTGCTTTACTGTAGCTACCTCGATGAGGACGAAGCTCATCCCTTTGACGATCGACGCCACTGGGAATTCTGATGTAACGATACTTGTTTTCGCAAGATAGGTCTGCTTCAGTACTGCTCTCGCGCCGACAAGCTGCTTGTGTACTCTGAAATCGTGCGGTATGCTTGCCTCAGCTGTATGGTTGATTCGATCATATTTGCCTTCGATTGGTCCAGCTTTACAGAGAAGTGTCACAGTCTCCAGTGGTGGCTCCACGCTTTGGCAGGCGTAGCATATGGCTCCTATGACAGGATCTGCACGAAAATTCGTGTTAGCAACCCTCTTGTGGCTCATATGCATGACATTTTTGGGGCTCGCTACCCGACAATTGCTTCCCAGCTTGCCTTGTAACAGGATCTGGAAGGAAAGAGAGGAGTGCTGTGGAAGACTACTTACGGCCGGCGAAAGGCAATTCCTCTTTCAATGTGAAGATATCAAGCTGCCGCCCAGTCGTTCCAGGCTGGGGGTCATGCAAGAAGACTGTTTCGGAGAAGTTGAATTCGCGGGCGCTGTTCGTCATTCTCGAGTAAGCATTGCCAGAATAGGATGTCTAGCGAGTCATCCGAAACATATCCAGGGATTATCATGAGCAGATCATCCTGAAACATGTGTTGCGATTCAAAATAAAAATAGAAGGGGAAGAAAGAAATTCAAGAATACGTACATTGCTTGCTTTGTTTCTTGTGGTAGCTCGATTACGGCAGGAAATGGGAGCGAAGGAGGGCTATGAATGACTGCGAGCTGGTTGCCCCTGTACCGGACGGCGGTGAAGACATCCAGAGTTGAGAAATAGATTAGATTGGCAGGAGGATTGCTTTGAGGTGCTGGCGATGCGCTGTTGATGCTTGGTGGTTTGCTGGCTGGATCCTTGTCGGTCGACTCTTTGATGAATTTCTGTCTCTCGATCTCGACAAGACGGGTTTCGTATTCGTTCATTTTTCGCGGAATATGGGTTACAGGCCACTTGGAGTCGATTTGATGTCATTGAGAGATGAACACATCTCGTTGTTTTCATCAATATTGAATTATAGTGTGCATGTACATACAAATGATGAGTGATGGGGTCTTCGCATGTCCAATCAAGTGCTCATAGCCATCCGAGAGTATGGAACAGTAGGGAGGCTACTGCAGCCTGATAAGTATGGTTGATAACTAAGGTTTGAACAAATCAATCATCATTGTTTACTTGCCTTGCGGCAGCTACCGGGGCTAAAGCTGTAGAACTACGTCGGCAGAACAGTTTCTCCGGGAACATTTATAAATCTGGCCCTAAATCTGATATTATAACAGCTTGAATGTATGCCCGCGCACAATAAGGAATTCTAGTGAGCGCTGTTTGGTACATAATTCTTGGGGAGTCCACGTTAGTTCGTGAATTTTCCTCGAGTTACACTGGTGCTGAACTAGGGAAACGGCGACACTCATTTGACTGCTCCCCTTCAACAGCAGCTTGCTGATCCGAGACTTCTGAAGTAAATTTTGGACGACATGCGGCTCTCTCTGCTACCGCCAGAGCTCCTGGGAGTCCTACTAGCCACTTTTTCGTTTAATGCTCGACCAATTTCAGCGAGCGCTGCCGTCAATGTTGCACTTCAAGCCTCATTCAATGCGCCCCCTTTCATTCTGGAGCTCCTGTTCGTGACAAGTGTAGTTCCCGAAGGCAGATGGATTCAATCGCTAACATATGCACAGGGAAACAGCCGCTGAAGAGAACTCGACAGCCTACTTCCCTCTCCTGGATCGAATAGCAGAAGGCCGCTTTGCAGAATGCTCAACGGATAAAGAGCTCTACGATACCTTTTTACAGGTGGTGAAAGATGACGGACATATCACGGATACAGATACGTTATCATCGTTCCAATTTGCTCTTTCTATACACTCGGCAGCGCCTCGAATAGAAGCGCATTACCATTACTACGACACGTCTGTGGAGCCATCTTTGATGATCGCGCAGGACGCAGCGTGTCCGGTATGGGTGCACTTTGATGGGAAGCAGCACTGTTCGCCGGCTCTTGAGCGAGCGCAGCAGGATGTTGCGGACTTGAAGTAGGGACCCAAGTAAGTGAATTGGTGGAACAATTAGCTAATAAAGCCCAGAAACCCTGAGAATCTGCCTTTCGATCGGATTCTAGGTGAGACCTCAGAATCGCCGCTTTCTCCCTCGGTACTATATACGGACATAATGTCACCATCATTCGGCCAATTCCATCAAACAATAAGTAGCACAGCCCGCAGTGGCCGGACTTCCTATAGAATTCGATATCGGCCCTCAGCATCTGAGTCAGCAAAGCCTTTGGCATTGAATGGATACGGAATCGAGCTTGCTCTTAAGAGGACTGACTACATTGTAATTGACGACCGAGGGGCTGAAGCAGAAGGATCAGAGGAACAGGCGCCTCCAATAGGCACTGAGGCGGAGGCGGGCTCTGATGCGCAGGTAGGCACAGCAGATCTATTGCTGGAAAGTGAAGAAGTATCAGACCTCAAGCCGTTGTCGGCAAAGGAGCTATTGGGTCTTGGGCTTAAGACTGGTAGCTTTGTCATGGCTAGTGATAACCCCTTTGAGACTCTACTTAAGGTATCCGAGGACTTTCCCAAGCACTCATATGCCATAACGAAACGCAACGCTTCAATAGACTTTGTGAAAGAGCATGGCGTTAACCGACAGAATTTCTTGCCCGCAGGGTATAATGTAATCTGGATGAATGGGTTGCAGGTCCAAGGTCGACAAATGGACGCTTTTGCGCTTCTTGAGCAACTGCGACGCGAGCGTTCTATCGTGAACAATTTGCAGGGACTTGGCCTCAGCGGCGGAGAAGCAGTCGACATTCTTTCAAATCCAGCCATTGCGGAATCAAAGGTTGAGGGAGAAGCGCAGCGCTATGATTATAGAGACGAGTATGAGGGCGGCAAAGTCATCATCTGGCTCAACGACATTGAGAAGGACAAACGGTATAGCAGTTGGCCTACCCATACTTCTGCAGTTGGTGCCTCCTCCAAATCTTTTTAGATGGGCACTAATACATTTAGCTCCTCCAACGAACGTATCCGGGCCAGCTACCACAAGTGCGACGAGACGTTCACAATGTGATCTTACCGCTAGACATGTCAGATGTTAAAGATGTTGAATTACTCGTAGAGTCTCTGCAAACTTTCGTGAAGCGCAAGATACCCATTCGATTCGGAGTTGTCCCAATGACGGGGTCGAAAGACGCCATAGAACAGGCAAAAGTAGTCTATCATCTGCTGGACACGTATGGTCTCAGTGCTGTGTTTGCGTACATGGAGGCTGTAAGTTGGACCGCAATCCTGGCTACGGCGTGTGTTGAACCCGTCAATGGCTAAGTCGTCGTGACAGTCCGCAGTAGGCAAACGAGTCTCTCTCGCCCAAAAGGGCACCTTTGAGTCCATCATCAAAGACCGACACCTTCGCAGGGACAAAGTTAAGGCAGACTTCCAGACTGTCCTTGGGTCTGAGGAGTCTCGAGATCGAATAGTGAACACACAAACCTACCTCAAGCGTCTGGGAGCTACCGATAGCCCTGCACCAGCTTTTGCTAATGGAGCCGCGATGCCTCGAAACGACCAGTGGCTGCAGGTGATGAGCCAGAAAATTGACGCGGACCTTCGACTTCTTCAACGTCAAGTCTACGAAGAAGTAATCTCAGAGGAGGCTTGGCTTGCTGGCCAATTTTTAGAGAGGGCTGTGGCCCAACGCAATGCTTTGATCATTCCCGAAGACGAAAGCAGAATTAAGATCATCGATGTTGGGAAATTGATCTTGAAATACCCAGATGAGCTTGCAAAGGCACCACGGCTGACGCCAGGAGCAGTGGTCGAGTCATCGGAACGGGCATCTGCACTGTTGATCGTGGTTGCTGACCTGGACTCTGAAGAGGGTTCAAATCTCTTATCTTCGGCGATTAAATTTAGCCAGGGCCGTCAGGACGTTGAACTATTGATCCTTCACAATGCTGCGGCATCAGAGGCTGGTCGCTACCCTGTCATGATATCAGAAGAGACAGTCAAGATCGGCAGGCATCTCGATGCCCGTGATTTGGAAGCCGCATTGAGCCTGAAAAAGAATCTTGATCCTCAGCAGGCTGACGAGACCAAGAGTGACGAGTACCCGGACGAGGCTGTTGACAAAGCTAAGGACTTTTGGCACTCTTTCCAGCCTATGATTCAAAGCTTCGGTCTCGAACCCGGGCAGCAGTCTATAATCCTCAATGGCAGGGTGATAGGACCAATCTCCAAGGCTACCATTTTCACACCAAGCGAGTTCGAGCAGCTACTCCAATTCGAGCGGACGAAACGGCTCGAGCCTGCAATTGCAGCCCTTGCAGCTGTCCTTCCCGAAAAGCGACTCGAGTCTGCCTTGGAGGCTGCCATACTCTCTTCGACTATCGCTCTTTCTACGGTCTCTGATATCCCGGAAGGTATCTTCGAGGCAGCGCCTACGCTGCGTATGAACAAATTCGGCGTCTGGGAAGGGAATCATACCTCGATCCAGATTGGTGAGGCCGAAACCTCATCGATCCACCTCGTCGCTTCAATTGACCCGACTAGCCAAATTGCGCAGCGGTGGATACCTATACTGAAAGTTTTGTCGGAGTTGAATGGTGTCCATCTAAAGCTTTATCTCAACCCAAAGGAAAGGATGCAGGAACTCCCCATCAAGAGATTCTACCGCCATGTCCTAGATTCGAAGCCATCCTTCAACGAAGATGGTGAATTGCGCAACCTGCAGGCAACCTTCGATCGATTGCCAAAAGACGCCCTGCTCAACCTAGCTCTCGATGTCCCACCAGCTTGGCTCGTGGCACCCAAGGAATCTATCCATGATCTTGACAACATCAAGCTCAGTGCATTAAAGGAAGCTGCTGACGTGGATGCAATCTACGAGCTTGAAAACATTCTTATCGAGGGCCACTCAAGGGATGTTACGGTTGGTCCTCCTCCTCGAGGTGTGCAATTGTATCTAGGAACAGAAAAGGACCCTCAATCTGCCGACACAATCATCATGGCCAATCTGGGCTACTTCCAATTCAAAGCTAATCCCGGCTACTGGAAGCTCCAGCTCCAACCTGGCCGCAGCCAACAGATCTTCAATATCGACAGCGCAGGCCAGGCAGGATACAACCCCCAACCTGGCGACGAAAGCACCGACATCACCCTCATGTCCTTCCAAGGCAAAACCCTCTACCCACGCTTCTCACGCAAGCCTGGTCAAGAAGCCGAAGACGTCCTCGAAGAATCCGCCAAACCTGGCTCACCAAAGGACTACCTCTCCAAAGCATCCAAATTCGCCTCCTCCTTCCTCTCCAAAGCCGGTCTCGCCTCCTCATCCCCAAAACACGCAGACATCAACATCTTCTCCGTCGCCTCCGGCCACCTCTACGAGCGCATGCTGAACATAATGATGGTCTCCGTCCTCCGTCACACGCAGCACACCGTAAAATTCTGGTTCATTGAACAATTCCTCTCCCCCTCCTTCAAGTCCTCCCTCCCCTATCTCTCTGCTCACTACGACTTCAACTACGAACTCGTAACCTACAAATGGCCCCACTGGCTGCGCGCCCAATCCGAAAAACAGCGCGAGATCTGGGGCTACAAGATTCTTTTCCTAGACGTACTGTTCCCAACGAGTCTGGACAAGGTCATCTTTGTCGACGCAGACCAAATTGTGCGGACGGACATGTATGATTTGGTAACTCTCGACCTCGAAGGCGCACCGTACGCCTTCACACCCATGTGCGATTCCCGAACTTCAATGGAAGGATTCCGCTTCTGGAAAACGGGCTACTGGGCCAACTTTCTCCGCGGGCGACCATACCATATTTCAGCGCTGTACGTCGTTGATCTCATCAAGTTCCGCGAAATCGCTGCTGGCGACAGATTGCGGCAACAATACCACCAACTCTCCGCCGACCCAGCTAGTCTTAGTAATTTGGATCAAGATCTGCCGAATCATATGCAGCATGTACTTCCGATCAAGAGTCTGAGTCAGGAGTGGCTTTGGTGCGAGACGTGGTGTAGCGATGAGAGTTTGGGGCAGGCGAAGACGATTGATCTTTGTAACAACCCGGAGACTAAGGAGCCTAAACTTAGCCGGGCGAGGAGGCAGGTGCCGGAGTGGACAGTCTATGATGATGAGATTGCGGGGGTGCTCAAGGAAGCCAGACTCGTTGCTGAAGGTGGGGATAAGGGGGGAGTGGGTGAGAGTATTCAGGAGGTGGTGCAGAAGGAGGATGAGGAGAGGAGGAAGAGGGATGAACTGTAAGATTATTGTACTGTCGGATTGTTGGAATGCTATAGATTTAGAGCCTAGGGTGTACAGTACGTCAGTCCAATAATCTTTCTCGAGACCCATTGCTCTTGATGTACATGTCACGTGCGAACTTTTTGTTAGCCCGCGACGCTGTCTTGCCGTCAGATATTTATCGGAAGTGCCTAATCGAGACGGCCATTTTATGGATCCAACAAAGGGGCTAGCTCTGGGACAAGTATCGTTTCATTTTCGACCACCATCAGATCTATAAGGAAAGACTCTACGATCATGAAATTGCTCGAAGAGCTGTAAATTAGTATCTACTCTATAACCTTGCTACAAATTGTTTCTACTCAAAGCCAATCTTAATCAAGTCATCTCGAGTTTCCGCGAGACAGGTATTTCTGGAAAAGCCTCCACCATAATCGATTGGTTTTTCCTCTTTCGCAAACCCGCACCAATTTTCTTCCAACTTGTGCGTCGATCCCGCTCTGAGCTCTTGTCTATGGTGGGTATCTGCATGTCAACGAATTCAGCCTGCTTGACCCTGGTACGTTCATTGTGTCATTCCTCTATTTGCAATATCTATCTGTCTGTATGTGTAGCTGTAGAGCTACATATCGTATCGTATCATCTCATATCCACATGCCCATGAACTAGTCTTGATCCCAGGCTAAGTTACCCAACGCCTAGCTGTCGTAAGAGCTCGTTTCCCCATGGGTGCCGTAAAAGAAACTCCTTTCCTCATGTATGCAACAAGCAACAGGAGTATGCTAATCGCTAATCATCCAATCCGCCCTGAAACGTGTCTCACTTCCATGGAGACCTAGAAAGGTTATGATAATGCTGTTGGGGTACCACCATGAAATCAGGCTAAAGCTCCGCAATGGTCATTTGCGTTCAAGGTATGCTCGAGTAAGGTGTCGGTATAATGCGATTGTTCATTCGAGAACAGCCACTTCATCAACCGAAAGCGCCACCCCTTCCACTCCCAATAGTGCCGTGCTTAGGAGACGCTTTGCCCGAGGAGTAGCCCCAAGTATGACCGCTGAACCTCTTCCGATGTTCTTCATCTTCTTCCTCCATGGAGAAGATGCCGTCTTGTTCTTCATCGATTCGGCCTGTACCACCGATACTTGATGAAGAGACTGCGCGGTTCGTCAAATGTGAAGATGAAGACGAATTGCGCTGGATGGTGGCGTGGCTCGTGTTGTTGCTGTGGTTGTGGCTATGGCTGTGAGTGCTGTTATGGCTGTGAGTGCTGCTGAGCGTAGGAGTGTCGTTGGAATCAGAGATACAGGCGCGGGCGAGCAGTTGCGATATGCCAGAGGTGCGGCCAGTGGGACTGGCAAATGCTGGCGATATATCGCCGTTGACCCTAGTCGCGCGAAGAGAAGGGCTTGTTAGAGGATGAAGTGAGGAATTGCGCAGCGGCGAGCCCACGTGCCCAAATGCAGAGGGCATGGAATTATTGTTGGCTTCTTCCTTTGCGCGAGCAGCAAAAAAAGCTCCGTAGCGAGACGGGCTGCCAGCTGCTGCTGGGGATCCAACCTTGCTATTCCCGTCGGATGGAGAGCCCAGACCACTTAGGGTCTCGCGAAATGGTCTCGAGTCTTGTTCCGTTCTAGATATTCGGCGCTTCCGCTCTTCTGGAGTGAGTACTATATCGTGGAGGTTTCCGGGTATGAAATCTTCCTCGCCGCTGAATGCAAATGCCTCATCATCATCGTCGGTGATATGAAAGCGTTGTCTTGGTAGACTAGCAGACATAAAGCCGGGTTTAACAGTCCGTTTTGAATGCATGATCCGTTGGCCAAAGCCTTCGTCGCCCGATCCCAAAGGCGACGATCCCAGATCTGGACCTCTCGTGCGCGCTTCCCTTCCCCAAGCAGAACTATGCAAGTGGCGAACAGTATTGTTAGGCAACGCGGTTTTCTTGGGCAATGAAGCAGGGGGTGACTCCAGACCGAATTTCGAAGGAACAGATGCTGCAACAGCACCGTGTCTGGCTATATATGAAATACCCTGGCTGTCGAAGGATGCTGGCATAGGCGCATCGAGGACACTAAGGTGGCCGACAGGCGATAATGGGTTTCGATTAGTCTCTTGAGGTGATCCATATTGGGAATCCTGATGCAGTGGGTAGCCAGTATCTATCGTTGGAAGGTTGTCGCGGATGGGCTGCGGTATACCGAATTCGCCTTCCGCATATGGGGGAATCTGGTGGCCGAAGGGTATTGGGATGCTGTTGGCTTGCTGGGCAAGGAGTGAAGTGGGATCTGATTGCTGGTAGAGCTGGGGGTCCACCCTGCCACCGAGATTGAGTTGCCCTCCTCCTATGGGCCCGTGAGGTCGGTTGACTCTTCGTCCATTAGGGAGGATATGTGCCAAAGCGCACTTTGCGCCGAACTTGCAATTGCCCTAGTGAAATTGTCAGGATATTGTTTGAACCGCAGTGAAGTTTCACGTTGTAGATGTTCTTCATACCTTGGCAAAGTACTTGCAAGGCACATCAAGGATGGGGTTGTCGTCGTGTGAGAAGGGGCAAGCTTTCCCAGCTTGACATTGGCCCGATCTGTAGAACTTGCAAGGTACATGTGAAGTATCTGAGCGACCTTTAAGTCAGTTTCCTCTCCGGCACGACAATTGATGTCACTCAAGCATACTCTTAGTATTAGGAGGACTCCTTGGCCCATCAAAGGCCCCCATGCTCACTGTTCCCCTATGTCTTGAACTCCCGTTCGGTATGTGATGTTGCATGCCGTTGGGTACAGGCATTGCCCCGTTCCCATTCGCGTAGCCTACGGCTCCGCCGTTCTTAAAGTCCGTGGATAACCGATGTTGCTCAGGATTACCATTGCCGCTCTGGTTTCGCGCTGTTTGCCCTGGGGGATTGTGAATATCTAAGAAGGCTTGATTTGGAGGTGAAGCTCGAAATTCTGGGAGGGGTCTCGAGGATAATGGCTGCTGTGAGGAGGTCGCCATGCTGAACTAGGGAAGGTGCTGGTAGGCAGTAGTGGCTGTCATGCGGGATATGTAAAGTAGTACCGTGCGAAAACTTTGCTGTAAGAGTATAACAAGGTGTATGGTGAGTAGTAGAGTGAAAAAAAGTTTGACGATTGAGGATTGTGTATTGAATTGCGGAGTAGAGTAGGCTCTAGGTCAGGGTCCCGTCTTGGCTGCTTGGCTCTATCAAAGATCGGCGCGCGTCCTTGGCCGCCCTAAAGCAAGTCTGTCACCTGTCTGCGTGCATGATATGGACCAAAATGGACCTATCTCGAGATTCTTGTAGCATTTTCGTGGGAGGTTGTCTTTGAAGAGAATGTATAATCTTGGGTGATGTGGAGACACTGGGCAATCATATCAAAGATGTCACGCGAGCTGTGAATCCGGCAGATGATCAATCTATATGAATAGGATTGCCTTAATCGTAGCGTGCAGATGATACAAACGGCTCAGTTGAAGGGAGCCGGCCTCCGAGACATGCCCTTGGTAGCTACCTAATCATCCTGATTCGTAATCATGGAAGCGGTGACAGACACTTCTCAGCAAAATGCCTCCTCAATACTAAGTCCATAAGCCTAATCAAATAGCAAATGAAACGGTCTGACATGACATGATCTTCCTTCAGTCAAGCAGCCCAGTGAGGTTCTCGATCATCCAGCTAAATTTGATCATCGCCTTCGAGACCCCATTCCTCCTGGGAGCATTCAGATTAGCATCCTGCCCAAACAGTCCGTGAAAGGTCCATACCCAAACATCCTCTCTCGTTTTCCCCTCCTCCACCTCCTCCGTACACACCCCCCACAGCTCCAGTCCAATCTTCTTCCTCGTATTGGCCCTCCTCCCCCACGCGGTCCACTCTCCGTCAACCCTAGCCTTCTCCTCCAGCAAGACAGGCTTCACATTCCCCGCCCTCAATGGCCCCAACCTATTCGTTATCTCTTTCTTATCATGCTCAAGGATCGTGACAGCCGTACGTAGCTCATCAGTGCTCAATGTAGCGTTCACCGAAATGAGGCTGGTGCGGAGGAGTTTCTCAGTCGCTTTGGCGTTGGCGATGTCGGTGCGGAGAGTGGCGATTTCAGCGTCCATAGCAGCGAGGTCTTCAAGGGACATGGCATCGGCGGGGTCTTGTATGGCGTGGTAGACGATCTGTTTGCCTGCGGTGTAGACATCAGTGAGCTGGGTTTCTCACGATGGCAGGCTTCCCTACCAGCCGCCTTTCCAGCGATGACTTGGCTCTCATGGAGTTCTTTGAGGGCTTTTGTTGCGTAAGCTTCGATCGTGTTAGTCAACATTTGTAAATTGGGGGTGTAGGTCCGGAAATCTGCGACGGACTCTTCGTGACCTTGTTGTGCAGGTTGGCTGAGATATCTGTTGCCTGAGTAGAGAATCTGTCAGGCCATGCAAAGTAGTATGGAATGTGGGTATGGATGGACACTCACGGAGTAAGGTCGACTAAATGTTCGAAGTTCATGAGCGATGATGCCATAGGTTCAGAATTCATAATAACAAACTTCTGCTTCTCTGTTGAGGTCAACATGGCACGAGATTGGGACAAAGGAGATACTCACTCAGGTAGTCCACTATCATAGCAGTCCCTGTACTAGTATATTAGAGCAAGACCGAAAGGGGCAACTGGCGCAGGCAACCTTGGTCAGCCGTTGGCTTCTCTGTTTTCTCTTTGCGAGGTGCCATATGGGGTTATTGGTACAGAACACTGGTCTTCGAGATTTTGAAAATACCAATTGCGTGCAGGACTTTTCAGGAAATAGCTGTAGGAGTGCAGAATGAAAGCCTTGGCGGGAAATGTTTGGCACTCAAGTCGCGTTAGATTCTGGCATGATCAAAAACATTATTCGTATCTACTATACCCCAGAAATCCAATAACGTTTTTCCATGCAACTTTTCCGCTCACATGATATGCTATTATTCAAAAGTTCCGGGTATCTTCACCATCGCAATGCACGATATCCAAGCTAATATACTTTCAGATTTACATTACGACCTAAGAGAGCAATTAGTATGGACGCAACGCAGAGGATTTAGCAAAGACTTACACAATCGCCCTCATTCTTAGTAGCCTCCACACCCATCTCTTGGAACGTCTTTGGGCCCTTGCCAGGAGGTTTGCTCACAGGGACCGATGGAGGAGGCGTAGCAGCTGGTCGATCTGGGTTCGGCATTTTGGGAGGGATATTCGGCAGAGTCATAGGGCTGTCAGTCTTGAGTGGACGGTCTTGTAATGACACACCGGGCCTCCCGCTTGATACCGGCCTTGACTGGGCGCTATCAGTGCGGCTGGGGAGAGGCATGGTCTGCGGATGAGGAGGTTGAGGTGCACTCGCTATTCGTTGATTATTTCTAACTGCTGTCCCATCGTAGCTCGAATACCTTGGCATTGCACCTGGCGGAGGCATGTTCTGGTTGTCGATCCTTTGTTGTCGTTGTTTGCGATCAGCACCCGAAAGATCTGGAGGAGCTGAGAACCCAATGTCGATAGCTGGAGGCTGAGACTGCGCAGTCTGAGGCCGCGACGCATTCATAGCAGGCGAGTCTAGAGGCCGAGGACTTGTATAGCCAGAGCCAGGCTGCGGGCGACCTTGGAGACCAGGCGGGCCATATGCCGGGCCTCCTCTTCCGCGACCTGCCCCAGCGTTCTCAGGCCCCGGTAGTGGTGCGCCTCTCCCACGACCAGCACCCCATTTCTCGCCTGCTGTAGTAGGCCGGGAAGACTGGAAGGTAGGGTATCCCGAACCTCTGAAATTGTTGTCTCCGAACGATGTTTCGGACGGAGCCGCTGAGGGTGGTCGAACAATCGGATGCATTGCAACATTTGGATTGGAGTACCCTGGACCGCCCATAGGAGGCCTCCCTCTGCCATCGTCGATAGGGTACGGCGCGGTGGATATAGGCCTTGCTGTAGGAGCGTTGGGATTTCGGTACGCATACGCTTGTTGTCCAGGTCTTGCTTGAGGCAGGTTCGGCTCCGGCATATCGATAGGATCATCTGAAATCGTGGGCATGGGCGCCGCAGGGTTCTTGAAACGATCCGGCCTCTTGCCCTTATGTGAGCCATACTGTGACTTGATCTTGGCGACTGCAACATTCTCATGGTCTTTTCTCGAGAGTGTTTTGGAGCGCGAGATGCCATCAATTCTTCCTGTAGCGTCCTTGTTGCCATGCTCCGCGGCCTTTTCATACCATGATCTTGACTGCTTGAGATCCGAGGGAACGTAGATGCCAATTTCGTAGAAGTAACCTAGGGCAAACTCTGCTGTCGGAAGTCCACTCTGAGCAGCGCGCTGTGCATACGTGAAAGCTAGCTCCTCATTCTTCTCAAAAACTCCTTCGTAGCCACACAAGAACCATTTGCTTATCGCCATGTCAGCCTCGGACTCGCCTTGTTTGGCCGCCAGAGAATTGTAGTGTAACGAAAGAGCAGGGTCAAAATCACAACCAAGCTGACAGAGCTCGTATGCAGCACCCATCTTCGTCTGGGCTTTGGCGAAACCCAGATAGGCCGCCTTCTCTATGTTGAATCTAGCACCCGAGACATTCAAAGGCAAGTATTGTTCGGGCAGGTTGATCTGTGCCAATTCATGGGCTTGCAACATTCCAAAGACCTGTCATACAATTAACTCTTTTTCTTTCGCTAGGGGTTCATAGGCCTTACGTATGCTCCTTGAGGTGCATTTTCATCAGCAGTTTGCGCAGAGTAGCTAATAAGCTGAATGCCTCGCTCATAATCCATACGTTGCCCATGTTGTCCAAGGAGGGTCATCATACCCAGGCGCTGCAAAATGTTAGCCTCTACATTGCAGCATGTTGCTTGCAACAGTCTTCGTCACAAGGAGTCTTACGTAGTTCGAGGCGCTGTCTCCTGCTTGTACACCTAGTGTGTAATGCTTGATGGCCTTGATCGGTTCGTTGGAACTTTCGAACTGCATTCCCATTCGATATTCGGCCCTTGCAAAGCCCCTTTGCGACGCCCGTTGATAACATCTGAATGCCTCCTTCTTGTCCATTCGAAATCCAAACTTTCCAAACTCAAGCCACATCCCCTTCATGAACTCTGCTTTTGGATGGTGCTGGGCTGCTAAGAATGATACCACATTGATCGCGTCCACCCGTAGCTGGTGCTCTATGTGTGGTGTTTGAGGCCTTGCAGCCTGGTTCTCGGATACTCTGGCTTCATTCTGAGATGCGATTTCGACGTAGGCCAGAGTGTCTTGAGCCCAACTCAGTTGCATTTCCGGGTCATCCGAGTTCAAGACTTGCGCGCGTGCGGTTTCAAGAATTCTTTCCTTCTCTTCGTCTGAAGGCGGGACATTCGTTGAACGTTTGCAGAGGGGAGGGAACGGTGAGAAGGAAGGTTGGTCGACGAGATCAGTATACTGATTTGTTTGGCTACGAGTCTGACTGTGAGGGAGGTGACTGGTTCCTGGATTTAGTACTAGAGGGCTCGCGACAGAATAATTTAAGACGGAGGAGCTTCGGCTGGGAAAGTCGGCCAAATTTCCTTGCTTCTCTGCCATTGCCACTGGAGAAGGCGATTGTAGCCCTGACAAGCGATTGACTGGTCCAGCGTCGAGCTGCAGATGTGTGAGACTATTCTGGATGTTTTCTGGTACTTCCGGTGTGATCCTGTTGGATCGATTAGCCCTGTCCTAAGTGGTAAGAGCACTAAGAAGCTGGCCTAGTATCAAAAAAGGTACTAACCTTTGGGGTGCTGGAGAGATGACTTCGGGCATGTAGAAATCATCAATACCCCCAGGGTAGAATGTAGCCCCCAGCTGTGGCTGGCGCTGGCCTTGCTGGCTTCCCATATTTAACGCCGCAGATGTACTGGTGGACAAAACATCAAAGAACCTCAATCCTTCCCGTTCCGGAAATCCTAGTCTTTGGTGGATGGCTTGTTACCTGGAGTGTACTGAGCCCAACAAAGAAAACGATCAATGGGCTGTTGCCATCGTAAGCTCGAGACAATTGAGGTAGAAGCCGTGGATTTCGCTGATACTACTTGCGAAAGACAAAGCAGCTCATGTCTCGCGCTGATGAGCGACCCAAAAGAACGACATCAGGAGCTGAACCCTGGATAAAAGCCAGATATCCCTAAAATACCTGTGGTGAATGGAGTGAGATGAAGCCCAGCCTTGGAAAGGATGACATGACTTGTTGCCATTTTTAGTACGGAGTAGAGCCTCGTGGACCCATGCGAATGCCCCCGAGCGTTGGCGCTCTTGGCAGCAAGGGCCCGCTAAAAGCTCCCGAAGGAGAACCCAATACACTACGACTCAGAAATACTTCATCATCGTCACAGCATCAACGCGACGAGGCAGCGCTGATCTGACTTACCTAGTCAAGATACATAGCTGAGCTTCCGTCTCGTGTTTACATCGGGACCGTAGCGATGGCGCCCCAATTGAGCTCCACATTCGCATCGAGCAGAATACGCTCCGCCATTCACACACTCCTGACCCACTATTTACCACCTTGACCTTGTATGAGCCTTTTCGCCCAACCACAAATCGTTCTCTAACATACTGAATTCCTGGCACAATCACGTTGTCATGGAGAAGCCAAAGAGAGACTTCCACCATCCCTACGAGCCATACGAAATCCAGAATGAGCTGATGACCGCAATATATGAATGCATTGCAAATGGCAAGATTGGAATATTTGAGTCTCCTACAGGCACTGGCAAATCTTTGAGTCTGATTTGCAGTTCCCTGAAATGGCTGCGAGACGCTCAAGAGGAGGCGCTGCAAAACCAAACAGCGGTCGAAGTGGGCTTGGATGAGCCTAGCTGGGTTGCGGAACACGCTCAGAGCGAGAAAAGAAGAGCCGTGGTTGATCAGAAGGCACAATATGAGACTCGTCTGGTCCGGGTTCGCGCACAGGAGCTCCGTCAGAAACAACATTATGAAAAAGGGGAACCAAAAGCCAAGCGCACGAAGGGCAATGATATTGAGACCACAGCAGATGACTACGAAGAAGCACATTTCGAACTTGATGATTATGAAAGCGAAGACGAGGACTCTACTTCGAAGATCAAGTCTCATACGCCTTCAGATCAAGGCCTCTCCTCAACAAGCTTACAACTGATGGAGAAGCTGGGCTTATTTTTCGAGCCTTCGGTTGGTGAGGAGGATTTGCTACCTGTAGATGAGGTCAAGATATACTTCTGTTCAAGGACTCACTCGCAATTAACACAATTCGTTCGAGAAGTACGGCGTGTGGAGTTGCCTGGACCGTCATGGACAGCTAAAAGGGCGGCTTCTGTAGACGACACCCCAGATGACAAGCTAGTCATCAAGCATGTCCCCTTAGGCTCGAGGAAGAACCTTTGCATCAATCCCAAGGTCTCGAAACTTGGCAGTGCACCAGCCATCAACGAGCGATGTCTTGAGTTACAACAACCAAAAACACCAAAAGATCACAAATGCCCCTTCATTCCGAGCAAAGAGAATGAAACGCTTGTCAATGACTTCAGAGATCATACACTTGCTAAGATACGAGACATTGAGGACCTGGGAGCGCTGGGCAAGAAGATCGGTATATGTCCTTACTATGCATCAAGAGCCACTATCAAGCCAAGCGAGATCGTGACCTTACCATATCCGCTTCTACTGCAGAAGACGGCGAGAGAAGCCCTCAATATATCTTTGAAGGGGCACGTTGTTATCATCGACGAAGCACACAACCTGATGGACACTATTTCCGGCATACATTCTATCAGCGTCACCCAGGCCCAGCTGAAACGATGCAGAATCCAACTTGGTGGCTATCTTCAAAAATTCAGAAATAGACTAAAAGGCAAGAACAGAGTCTATGTCGCCCAAATAGTCCGCCTGATAGACTCCGTGTCTGGCCATCTTGAAAAGGTTGCACCTGACAAGAAGTCAACAGAAGGCCTTGTGAGTGTCGGTGATCTCTTGGCTGGCAAAGGCGTTGACCAGATCAATCTCTACAAGCTGATGCGTTACCTCCAAGAGAGCAAGTTGGCGCGGAAAGTCGAAGGCTACGCTACACATGTCGAGGAACAGGAATCTAAAGTCATGCCTAGAAATGAGACTAAGGCGGCTGCTTCTACTATGCCGGTCTTGACTCATGTTCATTCCTTCCTTCAGACCCTCACGAATCCAGCAGCAGAGGGTCGGTTCTTCTACGAGAAGTATGAAGACAATGACCCTTCACTCAAGTACATGCTATTAGATCCGACCCATCAATTCCAAGAGATTGTTGAAGATGCTCGAGCTGTGATATTGGCTGGGGGTACGATGTCACCGATGGACGACTATGTCCGTCACCTTTTCGCTTATGTCGATCCTGATCGCCTCCGGACTTTCAGCTGTGGGCACATCATTCCTAACGAAAACCTCGTCGCAATGCCTGTAGCCGAGGGACCAGGTGGCATCGAATTCGACTTTACCTACGAAAAGCGCAACTCCTCTACTATGATTGAGGCTCTGGGCACCTGCCTTGTCGAGCTCTGCAACACGATTCCTGATGGCTTAGTTGTGTTCTTTCCTAGCTATGCATACCTAGACCAGGTGATCTCGCGCTGGCAGAGCAAGGGTACTAGCATTGCCAGAGGCATATGGGATCGCCTGCTGAGAAAGAAGCCTGTCTTCCGCGAGTCCAAAAACACTACTGGCATCGACGATGTCCTCAGCCAGTATTCCCAGGCCGTCGCCACGGGCAAAGGTGGTCTGTTACTCTCAGTCATTGGAGGCAAGATGTCTGAAGGCATCAACTTCTCAGACGCATTGGGCCGTGGTGTCGTTGTTGTCGGACTTCCCTTCCCCAACATCCAGAGCGCGCAGTGGAAGGCCAAACTTGAATACATCGAGCAAACTGCGACAAAGCGGACGGGAAGCCGAGACGAGGGCAAATCAGCAGCACGGGACTTCTACGAAAATGCGTGTATGAGGGCTGTGAATCAGAGCATTGGCAGAGCCATCAGGCATAAGGGGGATTACGCAAGTATCTTGTTGTTGGATAGAAGGTACAAGACTCCGAGAGTTGAGAGCAAGCTGCCAGGATGGATCAGGCAGGGTATGGAGAAGGGTCAGAAGGATCGAGACTTTCAAGATGTTATAGTGGGATTGCGGACGTTCTTTGAATCCACGAGAAAGTCTTGACTTACTTGCCCAGTTGCTTTGCAGCAAAACATCAGTGAGCTCAGCAGCCAATACTAAATGTAACATAGCATCTTCACCTTGCCGGCAGGCTTGGTGTCAATATAATCGGCAGTCTCGAGCACAAGCACACACGAAGCGCCGTCGATTGGAGCACCTAACGAGGCTTTCCGACATATACCAGAGTCACTAAGCACCTGGTCACTACTGAGTTTGAGCGCTGAACGTTGAAATCCCCACTCATCTACACACTTAGTTGAAGACAACGGCGCCAGCGGATCATGAGGACTGCCGCGAACGCGAGTTCGTCGTTCTTTCCCTCAACGCTCTATCTCACATGTTTGTTTAGAAAGTCATTATCGCCTCTACCTCGGAGCAAGCTTCAGCCTTTCATTATCACTATCACAGACGGAGTATCATCACCTGATCCAAGTAAGCCAAACCGCTCTCTCTTCCCCCGTCCATGATGAGAAACAGTCAAGACTGCTGAACCCTCGTACCAGTGTGCGGTCAGTGAGGCAAACCATATGTTTTAATTTCTGAGACATTCTAATACTCTCGAGATATCATAAACGCTGCTATTGTTCGCACTAACGTCTTCCCTACGCAGCAACAAGCCCGCTACTTCCAACAGCCTGTCCTAAGATCATTTCTACCGCAACACCAAGCGATCCTGCTCTGGAACAGCAATTAGCGTCCGTATTCAAATGGGTCCTGGGCTTTTGGATACTGATAACATACAGTATGTTCATTTATGGCGAGTACTCAGACTTGCGTGTCAAATGCAGGGCTCGCAAATAGTCCGTCCATCCATCCATCGTTTGCTCTCAGTCGCCAGTCTTAAAAGCGGCATGCAATGCATTCTTTGTGGTAAGCCTTATCCCAAAACTGGACATCGGTGACAGCGAGCTTACTTTACTGAAAAGAGGGACTTACTGGTGTCATACCAATTCACGACGACGATCCAGACCTGGTAGATCTCATGCTTCGCTACTTCTATACTTGCAAGTACTCCGACGGTTTCGACAAGAGAACGGAATGGAAGATCGACGACAACCCGTGTCTCACTCTCAACGCGAGAATCTACGCTCTGGTTGACAAATATGGCGTCTTGATGTTGAAGCAGGTCGCTATACGCAAATTCGAAAATACACGCGCACAGTTTCGCATGGCTCAATCCCCGACTCTCCTACACGTGATAAAGTCTGTCTATACCACTACCCCGAGCCATGACAGGGGATTGCGCGACCGCGTTCTTCCCAAATTGCTAGAGTACAGAAGGGTTCTAGCAGACTGCGACGCGTACATTGACCTGATCAAAGAAGGACTGGCAGATGGAGAATTTGCAGCAGACGTATTCAAGACGATGGCTCGCGACGAGAGTTGGCGAATCAGGCTTTACTTGCAGCGGATGCTGGGGTGAGGATATGGGAGGCGAGGATCCGGGAGGTGAGGTCTGCTGCTACAATTGTGAATCTCTTGTCTGCCATGCTTCTTTCCCGTTTCAAGCAGCAGATTAGGGTTCTACCATTTTCTAGCGCAAGTGACTATCTTACCACGATTCACCTTGAGCGCCGGCATAGAACATTTCACTGTTCTACATTATTGTGCTGTGATTCTCGAGCTCTGTCACCCTACACTATGTGCCAGTCAACGCTCAAAATCAAACGCTTTAAGTATGTGTTCCCACACGAAATCCGCTCAATTGACGCAAACGTAGCTCGTACCTACCTAAAATCCCTCTTCACCAGCTCGTCATCCCCGCTGTCCTCACTATTATCAGCTCCAGCAGGGATCAAAAAGAGACTCTGTGCGCTTAAAATAAACCATTGTTTCTTTTTTACCAGCTCATCGTCCTCGCTCTCATCACTATCATCAGCTTTAGTCGTAATCTAAAGGCAGAATTTTTTGCTCTCATGACACTAAAAGTTTTCTTCATCAGCTCTGAATCATCTCTATAGCGAGAACAAAGAGCAGCAATACTTACCTCCCCCATCCGTCTTAAGCTGGTATTGATCGATACGCCGACACGTTGACCCACCTGGCAGAGCCTTCGTCGATAAAATGGGCATCGCTTTCGCTTCTCTCATGGCTATGGCATACCCTGTATGCATGGTATCCCATGCACTGGCGACTGCAGCGCTCATTGGCTTGGCTCCGGGACTCAGCCCTTCCATTGTCCTACATGAGCATCGGAGAAAACGTGTAGATAGATGGTCTCATATTAGGCTATCAGCCAGGGTATCTCGAACACATTTTCCCACGCTATGCAGCCGCCATGCCATGCAAGACTCTATCCATGTATTTACATCATATCGCATTACCATAAGACCACTCCGCATAATCCCTATCATCGCCTCCTTCTAGGCCTACTCTCATTGAACGCATCCTCAAATACACTCGGCTTCTTCCCTACAACCCCCTCCCCCAAATTCAACCTCCTGACCACCTTAAAAGCACCGGTCCCCTGACTCATGCTCTGCCCCATAATAATACACTCACTAACCCCCTCGATCTTATCCCGCTTCATATGCCACGCCGCCTCGAACAAATGATCCGGCGTCTTCTCAAAACTAGCCAGCTGCAGCACACTATCTCTCATCTTGCTAAGACCAAACCTGGTGATACCAAGCACTTCGCCCTTGTAGGTCATGACATCGGCAAGGAGTTGCATGTGACGTGGATCGATGTCCATGTCGCCCATGACGAGCTGGATTTCATCGATGATGGTTTTGCGCGCAGCTTCGATACCAAGAACTTCGCGCATTTCCATTACGGAATTGGTTTTTGTGGCGATGCCGTTCACGCCTTGGGTTGTCATGCAGTTTTTGAGGCCGTAGCCTTCGACTAGCAGGGCGTTCTTGCCACTATCGTCTGTCTTGATGATGGCGCGGGAGGCTTCCGGGTAGCCACGGATTGGGATGTTGGGGAGCGTGCGCTTGATATGTTGCACGCGGAGGAAGATCTCGGTGTCTTCGCTCACGATGACTTTGCCGCCCCGCTTGGGCTTATCGCTCGAGGTAACGTCGACACGGATATAGTCTTTGAAGATGCGAAGATTCAGAGGACTGAGTTTGAGTTTCTTCTGCTTCACGATGGCTTTTGAGATGTCGCCCATGGTGATGTCAAGCTGCAGACGACCTATGGTTTCGAAGTCGACTTTTATCGACACCACACTGCTCTGGCCAGACCAGACGTCTTCAATGTAGTAGATGATATCTCGGAGGAATGTCTGCTCTATGCGACCCTTGACCACGCGAGCAGCGGTGATATCCTGCTTGCTGTAGAGGTCGCAGCTGATGACCGGTGTACTGATCACCCTCGATGCATTGATAATTTCCTTGATACGAGGAACACCCTGTGTGATACTCATGCCAGCAACACCAGCAAAATGGAAGGTCTTCAAGGTCATCTGGGTGCCTGGCTCACCGATCGACTGGGCAGCGACAGCGCCAACAGCAGATCCAGGCTCCACTTTAGCTCTGTCATACTTCGTTAAACACGCTTCGATAAAAGCTATAAGCGTCGGTCTCGACATCTTCGCCGCGCGTTCTGGGTAGAGTTTGGCCTCTGCCATTCTGATCCGCGACAATGTATGCTTGGTCTGGTTCTTTTGTAGTCCTTCGGGTATCCCCAGTCGCTTGCGCAATGCAGCTGATTCATGAGCTTTGCGAGTCGTAAAGTTTTCAATCGTCTGCAGGAAATCCCGAGCGCTCTCGTTATCGTCAATGCCCGACGTGCTTCGATCGAGGTATTCCAATTCTTGTCCAGTCGCCGACTTCCGTGCCAAGTTCGACCGACGACCGCTCAACTGCTCAGAACAGGTTGATATGATCTCCCATGGCAGTAAAGGCCGATCTCCATTATTCCATGTTGTTGCTTCGGCATGAGTGAAGGTTCTCTCGAAATGTACAGGTTTTGCTTTACCTTCCATATCCACAGGGTCTAGTTTGTCGTCGCCAAATTGGAATTGAATAATGTTGGAAGATGAGTTGCGGACAGTATCGTCATATTTTGTCGACAGATCTTCCAGCGATTTCATCAACCGTCTTGACATGTAACCAGTCTCAGCAGTCTTGACAGCGGTATCGACAAGACCTTCTCTTCCGGATATAGCATGGAAGTAGAATTCTGACGGAGAAAGACCAGTGAAGAAGCTGTTGCGTACGAATCCTTTGGAAGGCGGCTGGCGAGCATTCTTGGGGAAGTGGGGTAGAGTCCGGTCCTGAAAACCATCTGTGACACGGCTACCTCCAATAATCTGCTGTCCTACGACCGCCACCATTTGGGAGACGTTGATGTTGGACCCCTTCGAGCCACATGTTGCCATAATCATAGGCGAATTCCACCTGCTCAACTCCGCGAAACAGTGGTCTCCAGCTTGCTGCCGCACCTTACTCAGGATACCGGAGATTAAGTTCTCCATCGTCATCTCTTCGTCGCATCCAGCGGCTTTCTCAAGCTTGCCATTTTTGAACCGTTCGATCAAGGCATCGCATTCTGCGTATGCTCTCTCCACGAGCAATTTCTTAAGGTTGGTCAACTTGTCGCCAGGGTAGACATCGCCGATACCAATAGAAAACCCTTGATTGGTTAGCCAACGAGCCGAGAGCCTTGCCAGACGATTCATGGATTGAACGGCAGCATCAGGGCCAAAATCTCGCATTATCACGTAGAACACCGAATCCTTCTTCCCGGATCCTATAGTTGATTTGTCCATTACTCCGCACATAATCTCGGAGTTGCGTATGCAAAGCCAGCTATCGTCTTTATTGAGATCACGAGCCTCGCCTGGCGTGTTTCGATATTGTCGACAGGCGCCGTCTAGGTTGACCATAATCTCGCAATCCTTGTTAGGACGCATCATAACATTGAAAATCTGTTTACCTGTCCAGAGCATCACTGGTTTAAGTACGGCTGGTGGAGGTATGTCGATCTGCATATCTCCATGGACCATGTACATGCAGATATTGGTAAACGTTTTCCGGTCGTAGAAGTTGTCCTTGCTGCTGAGAAGGTACGCGGCTGTAATGAAATCTTGAATGGCAGAAATAATAGGTTCACCATTCTTGGGCGTGGCCAGATTATGCTTTACCCCCATCAACTCAATTGCCTCTGTTCGAGCTTCTTCTGTTTGTGGCACGTGCAAATTCATCTCGTCTCCGTCAAAATCCGCGTTGTAAGGGTTGCAAACACACTCGTTGAGGCGAAAAGTCCGATGTGGTCGGACCTTGACATAGTGGCTGAGAATACTAAGCTTGTGCAAAGACGGCTGTCGGTTGAAAAGAACGATGTCTCTATCTTCGAGATGGCGTTCGACGACATCCCCGATCTTCAGGTTGTCTGCATGTAAACTTGATTTACCATACTTGAGGTACTGCTTGATATCTGTGTTCTTTTTCCAGACGTAGTTCGCTCCAGGCCACTCGTTCGTGCCCCTTCGGATGCACGCTCGCAGTTTCTCAATGTTGTATCGGGAAACCTTTTCCGGGAACGTGAGATTCTTTGCAACGTGCACGGGTATAGCAACCTCATCGATGCCAAGATTAGGATCCGGAGATATGACAGTACGTCCAGAGAAGTCCACTCGCTTCCCAGACAGATTTCCCCGAAAACGACCTTGCTTTCCCTTCAACCGCTGACAAAAGCCGCGAATGCCAGGATGATAGCCTTGTGGCGAGATACCAGGGACTTCGCTGTTGATAACCATCGCGACTTGAAGCTGCAGAAAATCCCACTGCTCCATTAGTGTTGCGACCGGCTGACCAGTCACAAGTCCCTCCGCCAGCAGCGTATTGATGTGCGCGATATCAGAGATCTTGGACGTGATATCGTCCTCGGTAGTTGCACCATCTTGTGGGACTGATGGCCGGATACATACTGGCGAGACTGGGACATATTGCCAAATGAACATCTCAGGTCTGCCTTCCGCGGGGTTCATGCCTAGAAGCTCGCAATCTGACGTGCTGATCTTTTTGAAGAGGTTGAGGACTCGCAATGGATTCAAGTCATCCATAGCCTTCTTCTCATTTTTCTGAACCTGATCATTCCCTTTCCTAGCATTCTTGAAGGACTCCTCAAAGGCTAGCTTAGCAGGGGGTGGTTGCTTTTTCAATGCTTTGGAATTCTCGAAATAGCTGAATTGGTCATGTACTATCTTCAGCGGGTGTGCGCCAGCCCGCTTGACCCGTCCATTGATTTTTCCACACGAATGGCATGCCTTCGTCTTCCGGCACTGCTCGTTGATCTTTTTGCAGATTTGGGTCTTCCTTAGGTTGTCAATATTCGGTCGACGTAGGTCCCTGAGGAAAGAGCGCCGCTCATCCTCAGTCAAGAGCATTTTGGAGCAGTTCTAGTATTTGTCAGTCCATGTCCCTTCCCATGTAGATGACAGATGTACTTTGCAGATACTTTGTAGGACCGTGACGATCATCTTGAGGAAGCCGATGTGCAGGGCTGGGAGAGCCAACTTGATATAACCGAAGTGGCCATTGCATTTTTGTAGGGGCTCCCCACATGTACGACACGCCCCTATCTTTCCAGATATGCCCATCTTTGTGTCGAGGGGCCCATGGTCAGCGGGCGCTCGCTCTCGAGCGAGATCGTACAGCGCTCGATCGCAAATCTCGACAACACCTTGCTTGACTATGTCTTGTGTGGAACTAGAAGCCAGTCAGAAGCGGATCTTGCAGGCACACATAGAAGCTTACCCAATGCCGAACTTGAGCTCCCTGATCCGCTTGGGAATCGTATCCAAAACCTGCTCTTTCACCGACTCGGTTGTAGTCGTGGTAGCCATGACAAGGTGTCAATGGCTACCGGTGGTAGCTCAAACAGTAGATCTTATGAGAAGTGTGTAAATGCATGAGCGCTGAGCTTCAAGCCTCGGTGTAGACACTGGGACTTCGAGATATAAAAATTTTGGAGTCATAGCTAGCTTGAACTTTACAATGGTGGGGGACAATCTTGGCGTTTAGGCGGAGGATCCCCGCGTGTACCCTAAGGCTGTACCCTAATCTGGAAGCCTATCTGCGACTAGCGTCCAAGCACTGTATGTAAGCCTTAAAATAGCTGGATCTTACATCCTCCCAGTTGGACCACGCCTCTAAGAACCTCGCTCTTCTTCTCCTAAGACTCTACCCGTAAATGGCTCCTGGTGTTTACACACTTGTAACTGCCCACTATGCATAGACCAGCTACAAGTATTTTGTAAAGGACCTGAACGACTATCCAGATGTTATCCGACAATAGCCATTAATGAGTAAACCATATACTCAGATATGCTTTTGCTCTTCAGTGGCCGATACTTCCTCACATTCAGCAATCATCAACGCGTTGACAAGCGGTCTCGAACGGCTCTCCGCGAGCTTTCCATGGCTAGTAGGTAAGGTCGTTAACGAAGGCTCAGGCAAAGGTAATTCAGGCGTCTTCAAGATCAAACCATTGGAGAAAATTCCTCGTCTAGTCGTGAAAGATCTCAGACCTGACCCCTCAATATCAACAATGGACGTCCTCAGACAAGCCAAGTTCCCCATCAGCATGCTAGACGAAAACATCATTGCACATCGCAAAACCCTCCCAGGAAGCTCCGACGAGTCCACGTCAGACTCAGACAATGGACATGACTGGCCAAGGTCACATCATCCATCTCTTCTCAAAAGCTTGCCGCAATGCACAATTCCCAAGCGAAGAACTGTCATCCGGCAAACTCGCCCGCAGCAACCTCATCCCTTTACTCGACGACTCCTACAAGCAAGGCTCCAAGCTCGCTTGTTACATTGTGAAACTCACTCCCTCTCATCCCATCTCTAAAGGCACACCTCCCTCTCCAATATGTACCTGGACCTACTCTACCTTCTATACAACCTCGCTCATCGCTCTAAAATCACTCGCCACAAAAACCATCGCCCTCCCCTCAGGCTACATCTCCACTGACGACGCCCTCAGCGCCTTTATCTGGCAATCGGTCATGCGCGTCCGCCTTCCCCGCTTGAATGCTACAGATAAGTCAACATTTTCGCGCGCTGTCTATGTACTCGTACGCCGTTATCTGGGAATCTCACAGACGTACCCGGGACTTATACAGAACATGACGTATCATACGTACACGCTTCAGAAGGTGGCTGAGGAGCCGCTGGGCGGTGTCGCATCACAACTTCGTTCAGCTGTAGACCCCAAAACATCGAATCTACGGTACAACACTCGTGCCCTCGCGACCTTACTCAACCGCGCACCAGACAAGAACATTGTCTCCTTCACAGCGACGCTTGACCTATCAGCGGACATCATGTTCAGTTCGTGGGCGAACTTAGACGGTTATAGACTTGATTTTAACCTTAGAAAGGGCCAACCTGAGGCTGTGCGCAGGCCACAGGCCGCAATTTGAGTCGGTCGAGAGTTTGATTTATTTGATGCCTAGGGCGCTGGACGGCGAGATTACGATTGCGATTTGTTTAAGGGATGAAGACATGGAGAGGTTGAGGGCGGATGAGGAGTTTGCGAAGTATGGAAGGTATACCGGGTGACGGATAACCCCCAAGGATAGTGAGAGCTGTGGCGATGTGTGAATTGGATGATAAGGACGGTACAATCCTTTAAGTCCAGATGTCACTTCGGGGCCCCAGATCTTTCCCATTCTATACGGCGCACTCTTTACGTGTGGTATCCCATATCTCGCTGGTGCTCTTGTTGTGGGTAAGTGAGACGACGTTCAGTTAAAATTTAGGTGAGAATTGTTGGTGGGTCTAACTGTTCGGGCCTTATTTCAGTATGGCGGAGAGCATCGGTGCGGAGGTCCCATATCGGCTGGTGGATTAAAAGTAGTGCTAGGTTCAGGTCTGAGGCTTGGTATGTGAAGCTATCACAGAAGCTATGTGTAATCTCGAATTTAACGTGCCGATTCGCAAGCAGCTAGGCCTGCGACTCGAGCGCTTTAAAGGGAAAGCCGGCGTCCAATCCTTGTTGAAAAGGTGTCGTATAAAGTACTATCCTATAGCGCCATATCTCATCCTTCTTGGGGATATCCAGTAGGAGGCCTGTATTGGTAGGTCTTATCTCGAATTTCTCGGGCTAGATCGAGGAACGTCGTGGGTGCCATCTTCGCTGTGACTAGTGATTGTTGATGGAAGAGGAGAGCTAGCGATGGTAAGTAGCCTTCGGTGAGAAACGACTGTTCGTCGTTTAAGAACGCCTGTGGTACGAGATGTGAAAAGAAACAAATCAGACTTTCACAACACCACTGTAGGTAAGGGAAGATAGATTTTGTTGTAAGGATATGAGTGTTGTAGGTCGGCTGCTTTCAAGCAGCTGCAGATAGACTTATACCCCAAGGGAGGTTGCACAAGATTCAAGTGTTCTTATGCTACATTTGCTGCCACGCGAAAGGCCCCCCCGACCGTACCCAATGTAGCACAAACTCGCTCAAATCCACTAATCTGCTCAGTCAAAACTTCAGCCGTCCTCTCCAGCATCATCACAAAGGGACTGTGATCTGTGTTCAGCGTCCACACGTGCTCAATCCTCGCCGTAGCCACCATGCGCTTCTGCAAATCAAACGGAATAGCTGCGTCCTTCTCACAGTATATTTAAGCTCTCCGGTCGCGAAAGGCTGGTTGTTCTTGGGCTGTCTGCTTCACTGAGGAAGTGAACGCTTTGAATGAGCTGGATTTAAGCTTTGATGCCCAGGCTTGCGCTTCGCTGATGGGTTGGAGGTCGTTGTAGAAATTCTTGAGGGCGCCAGCGGGTGAAATAATGACATTACCCTGTAGAAAAGATTAGCGTCGTGTATGATTCGTGAAAACTATCAGAGAAGTCAGTGGCAGTCAAACATGGTTGGGCTCGAGTTGAGTATCGACATTTGATGCGTTGAGGTTGAGATCGCTGGCACACGTGGTTCAAGATTGATATCTGCTGTAGATTTGCTTCCAGAACGAAATGTATGACTCACGCTTTCCTGCATCTCAAAACCTGCTAAAGGGGGTGGCTCCATATTAAGGCAAGCCTTCCCTGCTGGTACAATGAAGGCAGCATTGTACACCAGACCCGCCGCCCCACCCTTCAGCCCCTCTTTGCTACGCTCCTCCTCCCAAGGCCACAAGCTGCTGCACTATCTGGCAAACCACCATAGCGGTGCATGACTACGGATACGCGCTTTCCTCCGTAGAGGAGAGGCAAGAGGAGCTCCTTGCGAATGGAGTCTGCGTCTGATTGGGCGGAATGGTTGCTTGGGTCATCGCAATCGACGCTGGGCAATTGGCGGGATACGGTTGGGTAAGAGTGCTTTTCGAGTTCAGCGCGAATGGCACCGAAGTGTTCTGGAGTATGCCATGCTCACAGCATAGTGGGTTTTGATGCAGCCATGTTCTTGATGACGTGTGCGAATCAAAGGGTTCGGTTTTGCTTTCATACGGAAGACGAATCTGGGGAATGGAAGACTTCTTTCAAGCAGAAATTACGATTGAGAGCCAGGCCCTTTTTGCGGCTGTGCACGCTGACAGTCTGCGGAAATTGATCCTTCGCTCCAGGTAGGCAACTTGGTGGAAAGTTACACTGGGTTAAGTAATAGACGAATTGACTGCCAACGGAGAGTGCACGCAAGCGAAGCGCGCGATAAACGGCTGCGCCAGCAGTAGTAGACATACAAATGAAGGGTGTGGGGGGAAATTTGGTCATTGTTCACAATATATTCGGAATTGAAGGGAGCGGTACGAAATAATTTCGATTCTTCAAAGTCCCTGGAACATAGCCATCGAGGGACATATTTTGCAATACAGAGGAGAGTAGCGGCAAAGACAGTAGAAATTGTGCGCAGTCAACAAAAATAATCATGTTTATGTTAAGAAGCAGGCACCGATCTGACTGGTCTGTGCAAAGCCGAAGCGGATGGCCTTTGCTCCCAGCCTTGGTTGATTAAGCCATTCTCGCCTCGCAATGAGCATTACTTGAGGTCACTTGGCCAAGAACGCCTGGAAAGCCTTCGAGTCGATGGCTACGTTGCTGTGTAGGCATCGGAGTTAGCATTTATGTCTTTACGAACGAATCAATGAGTGACAAAATGTTGTTCAAGAGCCGTTGGTAAGCGGGCACTCCCGAAACATGTCCTGCAACTCAGAAAACAGCACCAAATAGGAAAGGATGATTGCGAGAAGTACGTACCCTACAGCTTTCAGCTTCTTCCGACCTTCCTTCTGGTTCTCTAACAGCTTCCTCCGCCGGCTCACGTCTGCTGCATGTAGCTTGGCAAGCACGTCCTTTCGGAAAGGCTTGATCGTCTCTCTGGCCACTATTCGTCTTCCCGCCGAGGCCTGGATGATTACCTCGAACATTTGACGATCCACATGCTCCTTGAATTTTGTGACCCACTGCCGGCCCAGTCTGTCGGTCTGACTAGTGTGAACAACCCGAGAGACAGCATCCACCGGTGACCCGTTGACCAGCAATTGGAGCTTGACGATATTGCTTTTGCGCCATGCCGCTTCCTCGTAGTCAAGACTGGCGTATCCTTTCGTAACACCCTTGAGCTTGCCGAAGAAATCATCCACAAGCTGGGCGAGTGGGAGCTCGTACTTCAAGATAACTTGTGTCGCGGTGAAGAAAGAGAGCTCCTTCTGCTCGCCACGATTGCCTTCACAGAGTTCGATGACCTTACCCAAGAACTCTTCGGGAAGCGTAATGGTTACTAGGACGTAAGGCTCTTGGAGCTCCTCTACTTTAGCAGAGTTGACCTTAGTATCTGGAAAGAGTGCCGGATTTCTGATAGTTTCCTCCGTTCCGTTTGCCCAAATCACTTTGAAAGGTACAGTAGGTGGTGTAATGATAATGCTTGCTCCATGCTCCTGCCGTAATCGATCTTCGAAGACTGAACAGTGGAGCGTGCCCAAGAAACCAAGTCTCCACCCGGCGCCCAAGGCTTCAGAGTACTCTTTCTGTATTGTAACGCTTCGATCATTGAGCGTAATTTGATCGATGCTGTCTTCAAGATGGCCATATTCGCTCTGGTCTGTTGGGAAAGCAGCAACGAACACCATCGTTTTCGGCTCCTCGAAACCAGGCAAAGCTTCGACCAATTTTTCTGAACCTACGCTTGTGTAAGTATCCCCAACTTTTGCTTCTTTGCTCTGCTTCATTCCAGGGTTGAAGAAGAGGTAGCCGAGTTGTCCGGCTCGTAGCATGGTCTGCGGTGTTTGATCTGGATACATGATCCCAACTTCGCCGACGTGGTATTTGAGGCCAGTGGCGAAAGAAGTGATATGGTCTCCAGCTTTAATCGTGCCGTCGAAGAGCCGAACAAGGAGGATGACACCCCTGAATGTCGAGTACCAAGAATCGATCAACAGCATTCGTAATGGCTTGAGGTGGTCTCCAGTAGGACTAATGGCGTTAGCAAATGGTTCAAAGTCACGACAATAGTAAGAAGCTCACGCTGAAACCTGCTCCACGACCGTAGGCAAGATCTTCTCAACATGGAGACCTGTCCTAGCAGAGACGAGCACAGCCTTGCTTGGGTCAAGCTCGAAAGTATCTCTGATCTGGTCCAGGGCTCTCTGGGGCTCTGCTGACTGTAGATCGATCTTGTTGATGATCGGTACCAATTGAAGGCCTTGAGAGAAGGCGAGGTAGAAGTTCGCTACCGTCTGTGCTTGGACACCCTGGCTAGCATCGACGAGCAGTAACGCACCGCCACAGCTGGCATAGCTCCTGGATACTTCCGCTCGAAAATCGACATGTCCAGGAGTATCTACCAGGTGTAAGAGGTAGTCTTCCCCCTTGTGGTTATATATCATGCTGCATGTCTGCGCTTTCACCGTGATACCGCGCTCGCGCTCCACATCGAGCTTGTCCAGGACCTGCTTCTTCCCACCTGGCTCGATCGTTCCTGTAAGCTCAAGCAGCCGGTCGCTGAGGGTGCTTTTGCCATGATCGACATGAGCGACGATACAGAAGTTGCGGAAGCGCTCGAGGGGTATCTCTGATATCCTTTTTTCTAAGCTACCGACGACTTTGGAAGAGCCTGCATAGCGCGTGAGCGACGATGTGAAGGAACGCGTCCAGTACAAGGACACTGATCTATGGCAAACTTGAGCCCTGACTATCGGCCGGAGACATGATCGCATTAGTCACAAGGTTGTGCTCTCATCGTCTTTGACAGGCATGGACTATGGGAGTTCCGATGAATCGCAGAGGAATTTCTGTTGCGGAGTGGGTAAAGTTCGGCACCTTAGGGTTGCTCCACCAACTCAAGATCCAAACAGTATCCTTCGTGAAGCCTTCTCAAGCCTTGCCGGCCACTTCAATCTTTGCACACGCTCATCATGTCGGCCGAAAAGGACAAGTCAAAGGTGCATAAGCTGTCGCTGAAAGGTATGTGTACGGAGCTGGTGGGCGCTGCAGGCAGATCATTGACCTCATTCTAGGTTCCTCAAAGCTCATTGCCGAATTTGTGGGTTTCGAAAATGAGGATGTGCATTGGAAGAAATGCTCATAGACCATAGTTTGAGTATTCCATCAATACGATCCTGTAAACAACCTCTTTAAAAAGCGACGTGCTCGCGCTTAATGTTTGCTAGATTTCAGCGCGGAGTTTATCCAGCAGAAGACTTCACAGCGTAAGTATCTCCGCCTTATCTAGTAGACTTTCCTGACAGAAAATCTCAGAGTCAAGAAGTATGGCCTCAATATGCTTGGTAGGTCTTTCCCATTCACAAAGAGGTCGGGTAAATCAACATCGTGACCAGTTACCTCGGACGATCAAGTCAAAGCGTACATCAAGAAAATCATGTCTCAGCTCAACAAATGGATGACAGGCGGCAAAATTTCAAAGCTTGTCGTGGTGATTACTAGCAAAGAAACTGGCGAGAACGTTGAGAGGTGGCAATTTGATGTACAACTTTTCAACAAGCCTTCCAAGAAAAGCTCATCAAAGGATGCATCCAAGCCTCCAGATAAAGAGAATGCGGCGCCAACGTAAGACGTCTTCTCTCCTGCCTTGCCATACTGTCTCCCCTGACCGATTCACAGCGATACCCCACAAGCGCCGCCGGAGAAGACTGAGAAAGAGATCCAGCTCGAAATCCAAGCTATCTTTCGCCAAATTACCGCTTCCGTAACTTTCCTCCCTCAACTCGAAGCCGGCGACTGTACTTTCAATGTTTTAGTCTACGCGGACGCAGATAGCGAGGTACCAATGGAATGGGGCGATAGCGACGCGAAGGACATCGAAAACGGGGAGAAAGTCCAGCTTAGGAGCTTTAGTACGAGCAATCACAGGGTAGATACGCTTGTAAGCTATAGGCTTGCAGACTAGGATGCAGTCGGATGAATGGGGTCCAGGGTGTCAATCATGGATGGGATTTGGGTAGGGATTTGTAAGATACCAATGTCACAAGCAATTTTTCCATTTGGCGTGATCTGTCGCTGGACAGCGAGAGCTCGTCTCGGAAGTGAACCATAATCTACGGACATTCGCCAATAATTATTGACCAACAAGAAAATAGTGCCAAATAGTTTTTGGAAGACGTCTTACTCCACCACTAAGAAATGACATGCATCGGCCTGATGTTGTCCTCAATCATCCAAAGCGTGATGACAATCGTCGCCCACGCAGCAAGCGCAACGAACGTGAAAGTCCCAAAAGTGACACCGACAGCGAGCAGCGACAACATCATCGTCAAATCCCTAACACATTGCCAGAGAATGGGACCCGCAGACGTGAATGTTAAGTGAAAGATACCATATGTGATGACGAGACGTTGCACAGTGGGTCTGGAGCGCCATTTACCGCCAGCATCCCTGCTTATATTGCGGTAGAACTCGGTGCTTTGGTAGTAGGCGAGACTAGACCCAATGATGATGTCCATGAAGTCCCAGATGAGAGTGAAGCCGATATTTAGCAGGTCCGAAGCTAGGTCGCGATTGGAAAGTGTAGAAAGTTGATTGGGTGAGTGTATCTTGTGATTTTCGTGCTGTCTGAGGAGTACTGATACTGTATGTGTAGTCGACTTGTCATCCGAGTTGTGACCTTGACCAAGAAACTTCTCTTGCTCTGAAGGTGGGTTGTACATTACGCCATGCATTAGCATGAGACGACTAGACGCTAGAGCATGTTCCTCCTGAACGGCACCCGACTGTCCTTCCTGAATGATGTGTACAGATGTAGCGTTGGAAAGATGTACGAGTAGCAAAAGGAAGGCAAGAAATGTTGTTGTATGAAAGGGAATCGAAGATAGGATTCTTTCATGGCTTCATATATCAAACATTGATCAGACTCAAAGGCTTCTACACACTATAGGTGATAAGAGATTGGCATTATCCCTCCATGCCAACCAGTGAATGCGCTCGATATCGGCAGCGGAAGGAAGTGGATCGCAAGAACTAGGACGATTGATGAGCCAATTGTCGCAAGTATATACAAGCGCACCCAGCATACGAGCGCAAGGGAATTCACAGAGTTTCACTCTCTTTTAGATAGCGCTGAGCCGCCGAGCTTCATGCATAAAGAGATTCCACGATAGTCGATGCATGAAAGCAACGAACATCTCATCACATTGGCAGATTCTGAGTCAATCCGTTATAAATTACGCGTAACCATTATTGATAAAGAGAGGTCTGAACCCAAGTAAAGACTACTCAAGAGCTAGGACATTCGGAAGCTAAGACAGATTAGGCTTCGCGGCAAGCGGCAAACGCGCTACTTCTCCGTCGGTCTCAGACGACGAGTCTACCTTCAAAAAAAGCTGATCGACCCTGATGAGAGCGGTGCCGCACTGCCGGACCGATATCCTCCTTTAAGGACGCCTTCCAGACTACAAGAATCCGTAATGCTGTAATCATGCTGCTGTAATGTGCTTGCTTCCCTTCAAATTGCCTGAACCCAGAGTATTTTCATAGCTATCTCCGCGTCACATGACTATGTTGCGTGGCGTGCGATGAATTTAGCATCGCACGTGACATCGCAACTTTGCGGACTTCTTGGCCCCAATTGCACCCATGAGTCGTAGCGCTGGAACTATTGTTCATAGCATCAAGACTTCCGAATACGATGGTAGAGATTGCGTGAGAGTCGAGCAGGGAAGAAGGGAAGATCAATCACCATGGAGAAGGACCATTCGACACAAGGTATTGATCATTCGAAATTGACTTTCTACGCACGAAAGAGAACCGTTGTATGAAGAATAGGAAAAGTGACGAAATGTACAATGCGGCTACACCACATCATGCTTGCGCAATTCCACGAACGTTCAAAGATAAGGTTATATACCGATTTAACATTTCCAAACTTATCAACCACAGTACGGTTAGCTTCACATTTGAGCTGGAAATTTAACTACGTTTAACCTTTCTAAAAGGGCGCCAGTTAGTTCCACTAAAGTTCTACCGAAGTCAACACGAGCTCGGGAGTTGCCAGGTTCTTCGTTCAAAATCACGAAAGTGTAATTGCATAAGTCCGAACAAAAATACAAAAAAAGCTCCAGAGGCTTTTCTCAGGGTTACCTTCGGGTGATCTTGAGTTTTGCTGTTTTTTTGCTTGCTCGGATGGGGCTGGTTCGTGCTGCTAGATTTTGCTGTTTGATGTTTTGCTGTTTGATGTTGACGATTTTGGGGATCGGTTGGTGGGTGGCGAGCATTTTCCCGGAAGGACGGAGTTGATGGGACGACACCAGTATCCCGAGCTTTTACCATCTTTCTACGTACTGGCCCCTCTCATGTATCTGGTCGTACTGATGCTTCGACACACTTCGGTCCTTCAGTACACCCAGTCTGCTGTAACATGATGTCGATTGTCACGGTATGCACAGCGCTCCACTAAGGGTAGGTCAGATGGTGAATATGCACATTGTTCAAGCTACGTTAGATACAGTTTCAACACTTCCTACTCCCTCGCTGATGTAATTGAGCGTCTTCAAGCGCATCAAAAATTCCCCGACTCCTAGAGATCCCCTCCCACTCTTACAACGCCGTCCTGAATGTCGAGTACACTCATATATAGAAAATGCATTGCGGATCATTAGTCCTTGAACTTCCCCCGCAGTTCGTCCACCTCCCTTTGTAACGCCGTCAGATCTGCCATTACATCCTTAGATTCGGCACTATTGGGCGAAGGGGACGTCATCTGAAGTTGCGAGATCGAGGAAGCCCCTGAGTCACTCCTCATACGCCCAGCTGCTACGCTGTAGTTGCCACTCAATCGAGAGGGCGTATAATTGTTGCTAGCACTAGAGCCTCGCCTTCGCGGAGGTGGGGGAGGTGCCATCGAAGGAGATCCAGGAAGAGGTTGGGTCAATTGTCGTTTGACTGCTGAAAGGGTAGGGCTGCTACTTGGTGGGGCTGGGGCTCGAGGTTTTGGAGAACTGGTGGCTGATTCAGATGCACTAGGCTGGGAAGTTGGTCCAATAGAGGCGCTTGTGGAAATGGAAGAAGATGAGTTACCTCTGGTTAGGCCAGAACGACGCGGTGGAGGTGGAGGTGGGAGCTTTGGCGTTATAGAAGATGGTGAGGATGATCGCCGTCCTGTTTCTGCTGGACCTTCTTCTGAGATCGTGGTCGACCGTTCTGGAGCAGCGAATGGCTTCGGTCTGAGACTGTGCCTTCGTGCTAGAGGAGGTGGCGGAACATTACGCTTTTGTGGTGTAGGGCTAGCTTGCATGTCTGGCGACCCGGAGAAAGACCGCCGCTTAGCTGTTTCAACATCTCCGCTAAGATTCTCTGCCGTAAGTCGTATTTCTGAGGCGAGGGGTAGAGCAGGCAATGGCTTTGCTACACCGCTGGGCGTCACTGGAGACGTCAGCGTCGTTGCGTCTGATGACGTTAATGTGTTTGCTGAAGAGCCCGTAAACGATAGTGTGGGATCTTCGAAAGATACAGTCTGTGGACCACTTGCTTTGACCAGCTTGCCATGACGGTGCGGTGGAGCTGGGGGCTTGGGTTTACCAGGACTTTGAGAGGGGTCCCCGACCAGCTGCTGGCGCTCGTCGTCTGAAGGCGATCCTTCATGTGATGTTCTTGGGGACTCTTGCAAAGGACCAGCTATTGGTTCGAAGATGGACTGCCGTGATATGGAGGATGCATCCGTGTTGCTATTGGTGTCCCCAATACTGGGCTGGCTTTGAAAGCTGACTGGAGGTGCGGTCGATGCATTGGCTGTAGTGGTAGATTTTGCGCCGGTCAATAAGAGATTCTTGAAGTCATCCATATCTCGTAGTGGCCGAGCTGCCTTAGGCTCCGCTCCCGAGGCTAGTCTCTCGCTGCTTGGTGTTGGAAGACTGGGCTGTATCTCGGTATTGAGACTGGCGAGGGTCTTGGCAAATGGATTTGCTGGGATCCCTTTTGGTTTCTGCGTGGGAATGCCACCCGAGATTCTCAAGGTATTCTGGAGGGTGCCGTCATCCTGAGCACTACCTCCTCCTGCATATGACTCGGCTTCGAACGGATCTTCTGGGTATTCTTCATCGGAGATTTCGGTAGATGCAGGACCTGACGGTGGTGGAGAGGTAATGCCGCGCTGTGGAGAAGCCAAATGTTGTAGTGTGCCATTCTCGGTATCGGACGAAGCAGAATGTGGAGAGATGATTCGAACAGTTTTGCCAGTTTTGGTCTTTGGCACACGAGGGAGGTCTGCGCTTCTTTTAGCAAAAAAACTTTCACAAAGTCAGGCATCTATTGCATGTCCAAGCTACAATGCCCACCTGTATCTATTTGGGGAATCCGAGCTTCCGGCCTGTCTAAGAAAGCATTGTTGACTGGCCCGACTGGGCTGCTGAAGCTTTGCTCGCCAGTATTCTTACGGCGGAAAGGGTTGGTGCCAGACATGACGAGTCCCTTCAGGAGTGGTCGTCATGAGGGCTACCTTCTTCAGCAGAAACGCGTGGCATTCGGATACTTGACGTTATCTTGCGCGCATTCCTGATATCGAGAACGAAGCTTACGCCGATCATTTAAACTTTGGGGTCCGGACTTTAAGCTCCCATTTCGCCGACATCAATAACGCACCCCGTCCCACCTCAGTCTTCATCTCTGTCAATCCATTAAGAGCTCTGCATGTAATCGATCAATCAAATATTCAATTCTGGCACGTTCCCCAAGCATGAGCCCTCGATTTTTCCCTTTCCTTCAATTGCCGGTAGAAATCCGGTTACCAATCTACAGACTTGCCCTGCCTTATTCCGAATATCACGATGAATTAAGCTGGGAGAGAAATGACTGCCCAGTCGAATGGCACCGAGGTGTATGCCCTGAGATTCTCTATGTCAATCGCCAGATTCATCGAGAGGCGAGCCAGATCCTGTACGAGAAGAATGCTTTCGCGATATACATCAAACACCCAAGAGCAGCCAGACTCCCATTGAACGAGAGCCGACCTGATCCAGAATCTTTTATGCTCTTCTCTTGGTCGAAGAAGTCCTTTTCTCACCCTCAGAATCCACGATTGCCTTACTCTCTTCTGGTAGCCCACCAAAATTTTCCAAACATTCGAAGGCTTCACATCAGCCTACCACCGTTCGACGATCTCGCTGGCGTGGACATGTACATGAAAAAGGCGTCATATGCGGCTTTCAATGGCATCAATGCATGGATCAGGAAGTGCACCAAAGCCGACCTGCGCCCAGATGACCAGGAATGGAATCGCATGGAATACATCAAGCCTACGAAAGACCCAATTGATCAGGTTGGTGAATTGCTGGAGACTTTGTCACGACTCGATCAGCTCTGCTTGAGTTTCCAGGCAAGAGATGTTGACGTCACATTCACGGAGTATCTTCTCGAAGGGATCTTGACGAAGGTTCGGAACGTCAGCAACGTACGGTGCTTTTACGTTCCGGTACACAAAGTTCATCGACCAGATCCCTGGAATTATGGCAACCCTGATTACCTACTACTGCAAAAGTGCGCCATGCTTCTTCAGAGCGCGAAAGGCACAAATATGAGACAGTCTTCTCATCTGCCATCGAAAATGGACAGGATGTACTGGTTATTACAATCAATTCGTACAAAGCAAGAGCGCGACCCTTCTGCTGTGCCAGATTGGCTTTCCCCTATGTTCGAATAAATGGTATAGTACTATGGTGTGTCTGCTGCTTATCGGCGCCTTTACTCGTGTCCACGGTATACGTGCCATCCTGCCTGCGACCCGAACCATCGCTCTGCCAATCGTCCACCACTGTCCGTCGGCTGGCTGAAGGCTACCAGATCTTTCGGCGCTTCAACTCCATAGAAGAAGTTATTTCTGGCGCAATCCAGCAGATCAATCGCCAGACCCTGCTCTCGATGTGACTTCGACACCCAGACCCGTGAAATGCCAAGCAACGCGATATCAGCTGTGGTCGATACTGAGATGGACGAACTTTTCGAGGTGGTCAATACCTCGCTATCATGATCTTCTCCCATCTTCGAGCGGACCACGGGAAATGCGTTGCTGATTTTCTCCGCAAGACAGAAGCCAACGCACTTATCGTCGACCAGGTACAAGAAAGCCTTAAAGCGTTCCCCTCTCTTATCAGGCCCCTCACCGCCAATTTTCCGCATCTCAACGATTTTCTTTTCTGGCTCCAGAGCGCCCCACAAGTAATCGTCTTCGATATCTGCAGATGACAATTCGGCATTCACAACCTCCAGCACCTTCTTCGTTCTGTTCTGCGCCGCCGTCGCACTCTTCCGATCGACCGTCACCACCGTTTCCCTCTCGTTGCCAGCTGCTCTATCAGACCGTATTCTCTTCACAGTGTCATCTCTGAGGAATGCCTTTCCCATATCCACGCCTCCAATATTCATAGCACAATACTTGCTGTGCAGCGCAGAATCTTCCTTGACTGAAGGGATATACTCCATGCCGCAGAGCCGACATGTCTTTCTCACCTCTCCTCCAAGGTCGATCTGCATTTGCGTCATGGCCTTGCTTGGTTTCTTGAGCTTGCGCGCGTTGGGTGTGATATCGGAGAGCGGCTCGCTTGCAGAGCCATCGTCGAGGGTTTGCCTCTTACGCTTGAGAAATGAAAACGCGGGCTTGTGTGATACTTTCTTGGGGGTGGGCAGCCGTGGTGGAGACGAGGGAGGTGACGAAAGCGGGGAGTCGTCTTCCCGGGCGGCGTCAGAGGAAAACAGGGCGCGCTCAGCGGCCAAAGGACTTGATGGCGCCGTGACTGATGAGGACGTAGAAAGTTTGGGCTTAGGGTATTGAGCTGGGGCGCTCGTGGAGTTTCCTTCACCAGGATTCTCTTCCAGAGGAGCGCCTAGCATTTCTTCGACGACATTGCCGATTGCATCCATGCGTATTCTTTTACGTGGCCTGTCAATGCCATGCCTGGTCTCGAGGAGCACTCGCTGCCTCGAGTACGTCTTCACGGTGCCCCTTGTGCAACGATTAGTACTATGCCAGAGTCGAGTGCAAAGAGCTGGGGATTACCTCTTATATGAATTCGATACTCCAAATACCATGTCTGTCATGGATGTGGTTTGGTATAAGATGCCTGGAAAAGCTGCGTAATAGAAATGGTACAAAGAGCTGCCTGCTTTCTGCGAGACATCGAGCTTGGAGATGTTTGGCAGCGACGCGTGACGCGTAGGGGCCTAATAGCGTAGATACACCGGGCGCTAAAGCTTAGCGTGGGGGCCTGAGACAAGGCTCGCTTTACGACAACGACAATCAGCTTCTGGCCAAAGATCATTTACACATACGAATAGGCTCCGAGAATTGTTGATAACCAGCTCAATTTGACTGCCTGAATAGGGTAATTTTTCATCACCGATACACGCTTTATGAGATTCGTGTTCAAAGCGCCCTAGGCAATTTCCATCAAAAGATCAATTTCTACTGAAGACCACCCCACCTTGGAGAAATTGTGAGAGATGTGTTACAGACGCTCGTTGTTACGACCCAAGAGATAGACCACCTCTAAGTCTAGATGAAAGTAACAGCTTGCCATTAACCCCTATCTAGAGCAAAACGAAGACTCCTCCCCGCCCCCAATAACAGAAAATGTGCCAACCCCAAACGAAAGATAAGAGCGCAAGACTCAACGTTGGACCCCTATCACATTGCTGTCCCGATAGAGCTAGCGCTATAGCATTCATCTGTGCACGACTCGAAAAATTCGCAGGCCCAAAGGCACAAAGGGGTATCTAGCTTGGTTGATTACTTTGAAGCTGGAGTTCAAGAATTTTGTATTGCATTCGCTACTTGCTCAACTTGAAGGAAGAATGTCTCCGAGGTAATTGAACAACTTTCAATTCTAGATGGGGATGTTAAGAGTACATGCTGGCTTCCATAACCCCACTAAACTACCACTTTTAATCCACCGGCTAACTGCAAGTAGCTTTTCCTGAGTTTGGGAAGACCTTCCCCACCTCTCGGTCCAGCATTCACGCTGGATTTGGCTTGGATTTTGATGCCTAACTCGCCTGGTGGGTTGTCTGAATGCTGGGCAAGATATTCATTTTCGGCGAACGACGCTGAGCAGCTGTGGTGGTCGCAATGGAATGTCTTATCTGGCAATATCGATCTTGTTCCGGCGTGCTGATGCTTGGAATATCATAAAGGTATTCGACGTATTTGAGCGAACATTTTGTTGGGCTCCTGCCATCGTGAGAGGTAGTGCAGAGTTTGAAGCTGAGCTCATATTCCCTAGTAACGCTGATCGCTTGCCCCGTTCGACGGGTATTCGCTTGACAGTAGGAGCCCGGTTGGGCTAACCCAACCAGTATCTTGACATTGTTGACCGTGAGCATATGCTGCTTAGCCTGCATCAAGGTGGCGCATAATTTTACAACAACTTAGGCTAGACGAAAATAAAGATATTGGCGGCAGCAGAGACTTTGCTTGCTCCTTACTTGCGGATTTTGCCATCATGGGATCCTAGCCATATTGAACGCATGACAATCAAGATTCTCTCCTGTATCATCGTCACTGGTTCCTTATAACTACCTTTTTCTCAGCATGAAGCTCTTCCCTAGCCTTCTCTGCCTCTTTTTTGCTCGGTCAAGTAGTTTACTTGCACGACTTCGAATTCCCTTCGCATCGAAGTCTTCGTCAAGTCTCTGGCCGACATCAAGCTTAGATCTCTCCTCCAAGGTATGACGACTCCATCGGCGCTCACTCTCACGATGTTTAGTAATACCCTTTGAAGGGGTTGTAGGCGGATGCGGTGCCATCCCATAACGACGATTGTGGGTGGCCCCCGATCCCCGAACGTCATTGTAAGAGGCGAGGCGTCCACGACCCCTTACGCGAAGCCAGTCTCTCTCAACGAGCTTGGCAAGTTGCGCTTTACTGCATCACCAACGAAAAAAGCCTGGCGCTTCGGATTCTGAGACGAAGTCTAGAAGGTTTCTTCTAGTCACAAGGACACTCGTCGAGTCTGTACGTATATGGCGAAATCTCTGCTTGGCCATCCTCTCATGGTAGCTTTGGAGCATCTCTCGGCAATGTGTTGCTGCATGTGTGATGTTGGTTCTCGATGTTTTAGTGGTGGTGGCATACTGGAAGAGTCTTCGATTGCTGTGTAGGAAATTCGGTCTTGCCTTGCTCTCTCAGGCTGACGCTGCTATAAGATTCTATGCGACGAACATTGATGAAAATATGATCAGTCAATCAGTCAAGCTTTCTAGGATTTGCACTGGGCTTCAATCCTTATGTTTCCGGATTCTCTTCGCGTGAAATCAACAAGGCATGATTTAGTTGCCACAGTAGCCGCTCTCGCTGCCCTCAAAACCTGGCATTTGGCGTCCATCTAGGTGGCTATTGTCGTCATTCACCTCGAAAAGCTGGGTACGGTAAATACGCAGTGGTATCTTTCGTAGAAGTTATAAAGCAAGCCGTTCATGAATTCAGTCTTACATCGGGATTGCTCGCCATCACGTCTCGCGGTTTCAATGACCCAACGAAACTCCTCTTGGACTGCGACAAGCGCGGTGACATTCAATTGTTTCGCCTGCCGGCTCTGAAAAGGGTTTTGAACGCTCAGAAGCCAATCACCCAGCACAAAGTATCCCTGCACGACTTTTTGGCATGTTCCCTTGTGACTGCGTCCCGCAAGATTTTCGCGGTTTTCGTACACGCCGACATAGACTTCGAATGGAGGTATGCATCAAGATGGAAATGATACTAACGTCAGAGTCCATTGCAGTCGGAAGCAGACATACCAGATCTTTCCATGCATCCCTCGCATTTCGTCACGTTCCGTAGCCGGCAACTTACATCTCACAGAGAATGGAATTTGTGGGGCAATCATGGTCCTCAGCGCACCTACCTTAGATCATACAAGCCATGTTTACAAGTGCTTTCATGGAGGCAACAGGGGGAAGAAAGGATGGAGTCGCGGTATTGCTATCAGCATGGGTAGCCAGTCCCAGAAGTGGGAAGGACGCCGATGATGATCTCTTGCCTTGAGACGCGAACAAGGGACAGAGTCTACGAAAGACTCACCAGGGTGTCTCATGGTCGCAATATCCAGACATTCGTAGGCTTACTCCCAGACAATAAATTCCATCACCATAATGATGAATCAAGATGCTCTCACGCCAAGTCGAAAGGAGACTAAGCTTTGGCAGTTTCTTCAACCCAATCTGTCAAGCTCGTATCTTGGTCAGGTCTCAATGTTCTCCTGCTGGAGGTGTCTATCGGCTTACTGACAGAAAGGGTATTCTTGCAGCTTGACACTGTTAGCAACAAAACGCGTCAACCTTAATGGCGTCTCTAGCAGCCGGCTAACCTAGAGCTAAAGATCACAATAGCTAAGGAAAGATCATTAGTTCATAATGTAGAACGCTCTGAATGCATGACAGGAATGATGGTCCGTCGTATCTATGGAATGAGGTTATTGCAGAATTGTAAAAGTAGTATGTGAAGATTTTTCTCCTTACAAATTATACAAAGGCTTGGATGCCAGTAATTGCTCGTCCCAAAATCAGAGCATGGATATCGGATTGGCCCTCTCGTTAGAATTAGTAAGATAGAAACGCAGAAAATGTTTACATGGCTTACCGTAAGTTTGAGTTACAAACAAGTTGGCAACATGCCTTCCGATGGGGTACTCATCGCTCACTGCATTGCCGCCAAAGACCTCTTGTAATCTAAGCTATGTCAGTGGAGTTCCCAGAGAGGTGATAGCTCGTACTCACATCCTAGCATTCACCAATGCTCGATCACAATTTTGCCTCTTGATCATTGAAATCATCTCTGGAGCCAACTTGCCCTCATCTTTCAGGCGACCAACCTGAGTCGCGGCCAGGATACCGTATGAGGCATCTGTACAAGCATCTGAGAGCTTCTTCTGCACAAGCTGGTACTTTGCGATTGGATTGTTCTTGAATTGCCGGCGTTCGAGAGCGTACCCTCTCGACCGAGCAATACAGTCTTCCAGGGCGCCGATGACCCCCCAAGCGATGCCGTATCTTGCTGAGTTGAGACAGCTGAAGGGTCCTCTGAGGCCCTCGACGTCTGGGAACATGTTTGCTTCTGGTACTGGGCATTCATCAAGTTGGATCATGCCGGTGATTGAGGCTCGAAGTCCGTTCTTGTTTTTCAATGCGGGCGTCTCGAGAGTGCCAGGTGGACATTGATCGCGTTCAATTAGGAAACCCCGAATCTTCCCTGTCTCTTGGAATTTAGCCCAGACAAGCATAAGCTCAGCGATTGGTGAATTGGTGATCCATGTCTTTGCACCAGATAACGAGAAGTAGCCTCTCTTCGAAGGATGTGGCTTGGCAGTCGTCTCCATTGATCCAGGATCCGAGCCGTGGTTGGGCTCTGTGAGACCAAAGCATCCGAGCATCTTTCCCTTAGCCATTGCTGGCAGGTATTTATCTTTCTGCTCTTGCGTGCCAAACTCATCAATGCCACCCATGACAAGCGAGCTTTGTACAGACATGCCTGATCTGTAGCCTGAGTCTACTCTTTCCACTTCTCTGGTGATGAGTCCAGATGCAACGCTGCTGACACCTGCGCAGTCGTAACCCTTGATCGTAGCCCCCAGAAGGCCCAGCTCTCCCATCTCTTCGAGGATCTTGCGGTCATAATGTTCATTCCGATACGCATCTGGAAGAACTGTAAGTGTAGGGCGAGGACCGTAACAATCGACGGGCACAGACCAAGCACTCGAGGAAGCATTCGCTCCTGACAGTATGAGTTAGCAGTCTCTTGTATGGCCATTTCTTCTTCAGTAAACAAATTGGCAGTGCCCAACGGGTCTTCCCAATTGAATGCTACCGGAGCATGTGCATAGCGTTTCGTAATGACAGAGCTTTTGGCAGCATTTGCTAGTGGTCTTCGTAAAGCGTGTTTGATCATGTTGAGTACGTACAAGATAAGAAAAACATATAATGAAAGAGATTTGGAGCAAGACAAAGGAAGTACATTAATCCAATCATTGACATTGACTCTCCACGATCTGCTGTAGCCGAGGCCTCCTCGGTATGAGGTCATCGTTAGGGCCAGAGTCGATGACCATTCCTATTACTTTTTCGAAGCAGCCGTAGTTGTAGATAGGCGCTTTGAGATGATGAACGGGAAAAAAGTACTTTACCCATTTGACTGCAATTGAAGTCGGCGCTGGGTGGGGAAAATCCTATGGTGAATGAATCGATGCTTCCAAACACGCAATCAACGCGTGAAGCGTCACTTCCTGACGCGCTTCCCGTGGACCACTTGAACAACAGTACCTCACCAGTATTCTCTGACTGAACTTGAAGCAGAACAGCCATAAGAAATTGAGAACATCGCCAATATGGGCATCAAGCGTATGTCTTTCCGAAGCTAATACAATTACTCAATCGTACTAATACGGTTCCACAGAGCTTTTCCAGATCGTCAAAGACAATGCCCCAGATGCGATCAAAGTGGGCGAGATTAAGAACCACTTCGGGAGGAAAGTTGCTATTGTGAGTTTCATGCCCCCCTGCGTATAGAGCCTTGACTAATCATGAGCCAGGATGCGTACGTCTTATCCCTAACCTGCCAAAATAATGTCCTGACCCACACATTTCCAGCTCCATGAGCATTTACAGCTTTCTGATTGCTGTTCGCTCAGAAGGCCAACAACTCATGAACGAAGAAGGCGAGACAACATCACATCTTATGGGCATGTTTTACCGTACACTACGCATGGTTGACAACGGTATCAAGCCTCTTTACGTCTTCGACGGCGCCCCACCAAAATTAAAGTCCGGAGAATTGGCAAAGCGATTCGCAAGAAAGAGCGAAGCCAAAGAGGCTGTCGAGGAAGCAAAAGAGACAGGCACAGCAGAAGACGTGGAGAAATTCTCCCGACGGACAGTCAGAGTTACACGGGAGCACAACGACGAGTGCAAGCGGCTTCTCACCCTGATGGGCGTGCCCTACATCGTCGCCCCTACAGAAGCAGAAGCGCAATGTGCAGTCCTAGCGAGAGCAGGCAAAGTCTATGCTGCCGCATCAGAAGACATGGATACCCTTTGCTTCGAATCACCCATACTCCTCCGCCACCTCACTTTCAGCGAACAACGCAAAGAGCCAATTCTTGAGATCCATCTCGACCGCGTCTTGGCGGGTCTCGAGATGGACATGAAACAGTTCATTGACCTCTGCATTCTTCTCGGCTGCGACTACGTCGACCCTATTCCCAAGATCGGCCCAGGCAACGCCCTCAAATTGATCCGTGAATACGGGACTCTCGAGAAGGTGGTCGATTACATCAAGAACGACCCGAAAAAGAAGTATACGCTCCCAGAGGATTGGCCATATGCTGACGCACGGGAGCTTTTCTTCCACCCTGACGTACAACCAGCTGATCACCCAGATTGCGACATCAAATGGACTGGCCCAGATGTGGAAGGTCTGGTCAAGTTTCTTGTGACGGAGAAGGGCTTCAGCGAGGATAGGGTGCGCAATGCCGCACTGCGGTTGACCAAGAACCTGAAGACAGCACAGCAGGCACGTCTGGAAGGATTTTTCAAGCCGGTGGAGAGGACAGACGAGGAGGTGAAGAGTCTGAAGCGAAAGCATGAGGAGAAGCGTGATGAGACGAAGAAAAAGGTAAAAGCCGAAGCTAAGACGAAGAAAGAGGAGAAGAAGAAGGCTAGAGGCGTGGCATAGTCAGGGCAATGAAGGGAAATTCGAAACAGTGTGTTGCATGCATCATGAGAAGAGCAGGGCGAATAACGGCGTTACATACAAATTGGGTATGTCAGCTTGCCACGGCATAGCATGGAAACGATAAGGATTTCAGTTGCTTCAATTGCTTGCTCAACTATTCAAGAACATGTAAATCTTGCGTCGATACGTCTAGTAAGATCTACAACTTGCTACCATCCATATCGTCATCACAATGTTCGAAAATGGAGAAAGCATCAAGAGTATACACTGTCTTAGGCTGCCTACCGACCATCGCTCGCCCGGTTCTGGTACTGAACATTTTCCGCATTGCGGTCATGTTTGAAATATTTGCAGCCAAGCTGAGCATTAGGCTTACTCGTCTGTCCTGCTGTATTGCTACTCACTCATCAATTCATGCGTCGTTCACACTCACATCCAATACTGAAATTGTATAAGAGCTTGTTAGCATCATTTTCGAAGGCTACAATCAATGGCCGCTGCATCAAATCACTCTTATACAACGGATCCACCATTGTCTGCTGGACCCAAAGCGGCCAAACCTTCAACAACCCCGGATCATCCATGGGCACGCAGTCAATCGCCTCCCTAGCTGTCAGATACTCCAAATTGCTAGGATCTTTGCCAACGGCATTCTGCACGTCCACCCCCGTTGCCAGCACCTCAGCATTCCACGTCGTATACCCAGCGCGATAAACGGCCTGCTCAATACTCGTCGCCACAGTAGCAAAACCAGGCCCGCGTTGCAGCACGAGCGTGGAATCGGGCTCGGTGTTGTTTTTCGTGATGTTGTGGCTGGGCGTGGAAAATGTGCCTGCTAAAGCGGCGCCGAGGTGGAGGTTGTTGATGAGCATGTTCTGCGTATCATTTGGGAGGTAATAATCCGCAATATCAAACACCAGCACCGTCTCACCCAGCGATGTGGCCTCACGCCTGGTCCTCAGATATAAAGCCTGTCCGTATTTGCATGTAACCGAGCCAATGAAAGATTCTAGCATATCTTCTGTGATATCTCCGGGAAGAATGTTGTGTTCTTCCGCAGAAGATTGGTAGATCAGCGCCTTCAATGCCCAGAAAGTCTGCTCCAAGGTGTCAAAGGCCAAATCAACAAAAGCGTCATGCTCTCCGAGCCAGGCCAAGCTTCGTTGTGCTTACTTGTAAATACGGCCCATTGGCCTAACTTGCTCGCTCTTTTCTAAGTCGTTTTCCTGGTTGATGCAAAGAGCATCCACCCAGAGTATCCGTTCTCGCTCAGCGTGGCGCAGCTGCTGCAGTGCGACCTCAAGATTTTAGGTAACCATTGCAAGGCATCCATTGAGCGGGATGGCGTGAGTGCTATTTCGATCAGTAGCAACTGGAATCGTACTGTCAACGCCTTTCGGATTGCCCCGTGTCTAGGAGAGAGCTTCATATAATGGAGGTGCATTCAAAGGAACTATTTGAGGCGCGCAGTGAATATGGGAATCCTTGCGTCCTGGAAAGAGGTTCAGAAGACGAAACTCGCTGTCCCAATGGCTTGCTGGCTTCAGAGCCTTGTACGTGTCCGGGGGTCTTGCCCCCGATATTGCCGAACGTCTGGGCGGCTTTCTAATTAAGGCGCATTTTGAAGAATTTTTGAGGCGTTGAAATCTAGAGTTAGATTTCCTAGGCACCGAATCGCCTCTATTGTAGGCGTTGAAAGTCAGACTTTCTCCTTAGTGGAACAACGGTATGCCTGCAACGGGGCCGACATCTTGAGATACTTATCAGATATAAGTGAACGTCTTGTTGACTGAATAGAGAAGTTTATGATGTGATTGTGATTCCATGAAGACTAAGTCTTGTAAGGACTTAGCCTAATTTGGGCAATATACCTCGACTCATCAACCAATTACCCCTATTCCAATACCCCTATTCCAATAATGATAAAACGTTTTTCAATTTTTTAGAATTTTGCGACACCCCACTAAATCCGAAATCCAAAAATCACAATTCGGACTACCATACCATAACCACCGGTCGTGAAATTATAAAAACTTTAGAAGTTATTATTAAGGTATAGCTCTATTATCTATAAAATCCTTAAATAATTTAGATCCATATATATAGTAGTAGAAAGAGTTTCGTTGATTTCGTATAAAATCTTAATATAGGTCGGTAAAAAATCCGTTTTTACCGACCTATATTAAGACTTCGTATAAAATTAACGAAACCCCCTCTACTACTATATATATGGATTTAAATTATTTAAGGATTTTATAGATAATAGAGCTATACCTTAATAATAACTTCTAAAGTTTTTATAATTTCACGACCGGTGGTTATGGTGTGGTAGTCCGAATTATGATTTTTGGATTTCGGATTTGGTGGGGTGTCGCAAAATTCTAAAAAATTGAAAAACGTTTTATCATTATTGGAATAGGGGTACCTTTAATGCCCATCATATCTCTCCTTCAGCTTTCCAATTCACCTTTTCTTACGACTTCGCGTCGACTATTGAGACTATCGTCAAACATTCTCAGAAGCTTTACAAGCATTGCGAGGCATTCTACCACATCGCGAAATACCCCTGCTCAAGCACATCTTTTTGGAACAGCGCGCGTTATGGCCCCTCAGCTTGACGGCTACTTTAAGGAGTAAGCCAGGACGTCCTTTCTGAGCCTTTTTACTATAGCTCTCCTGCACAGCTTACTAAATGCGTCATTGCTAGGGTGGATAAGCTATCTGAATCATTCATTGAACGTGAGCTCCATCAATTTTAATCCATGGTACCTGCTTGCTCTCTACTAACATGTACGTAGGTCTACGCAAGGCAGTTGCCATCCCATCTGTCTCGGCAGACGAAGAGCGTCGTCCCGATGTCGTTAAAGTCAGCTACTCCTCCAGGTCTCATCACAATACCTTGCTAATCCGCAACTCACCAGATGTCAGAGTTTCTGGTCTCTGAACTTACTGCCCTAGGTGCTCACGTCGAGTCCCGGCCCCTCGGCCTCCAACCCGACAAGCAGAATCTACACCTTCCCCCAGTGATAGTAGCCCGCTATGGCTCAGACTCAAAGAAACGTACCATTCTCCTCTACGGCCACTACGATGTACAACCCGCAGGCAAAGACGACGGCTGGGCCACGGACCCATTCACGTTATCCGTCGATGATAAGGGCCGGATGTACGGCCGTGGTAGCACAGATGACAAGGGTCCAGTGCTAGGATGGCTAAACGCGATACAGGCACATAAAGAAGCTGGGGTGGAGATACCAGTGAACCTCCTGATGTGCTTCGAGGGAATGGAAGAATATGGCAGCGAAGGTCTGGATGACTTTATAGAAAAAGAAGCAAAGCCAGGAGGCTTCTTTGAAAAGGCAGACGCAGTATGCATCAGCGACAACTACTGGCTCGGCACCGAAAAGCCATGCCTAACATACGGTCTACGAGGCTGTAACTACTACAGTGTCAGCATCAGCGGTCCAGGTCAAGACCTCCACAGCGGCATCTTCGGCGGAAGCGCCCAAGAGCCCATGACCGACCTCGTCCGCGTCCTAGGCACTCTCGTCGAAACCAATGGCAAAATCCAAATTCCAGGAATCAACGAGATGGTAGCCCCCCTAACGAATGACGAACAATCACTATACACAGACTTATCATACTCAATGGCCAATCTCTACGAATCCCTCGGCAGCAAAACCGGTGTTTACACCGACAAAGAAAACACCCTCATGGCCCGCTGGCGCTACCCCTCCCTCAGCGTCCACGGCATCGAAGGTGCCTTCTCCCAGCCCGGCGCTAAAACAGTCATCCCAGCAAAAGTAATCGGTAAATTCTCCATCCGCACGGTCCCAGATATGGAATCGGACAAAGTCGACTCCCTCGTCTTCAAATACGTGAAAGAGCAATTTGCCAAACTCGGCAGCAAAAACACCATCGACGTGCAATTGATCCACGCGGGCAACTGGTGGGTAGCTAGCCCCAAGCACTGGAATTATACAGCTGCTGGACGAGCGGTAGAGAAGGTGTTTGGTGTGAAGCCTGATCTGACGAGGGAGGGTGGTAGTATACCTGTTACGCTTACGTTTGAGAAGGCGACGGGGAAGAATGTGCTACTTTTGCCGATGGGGAGTAGTACTGATGCGGCGCATAGTATTAATGAGAAGTTGGATCGGAGAAATTATATCGAGGGAACGAAGTTGCTGGGAGCTTACTTGCATTATGTGGCTGAGGAGGAGATGATATCGTAGAGAGAGGATGGTGTGATGATTACAATGAGACTGATGGCGATATGTTCAAAGCATGCAATGGAAATGAAAGGAAGCAATGAGCTCAAGCCATCACAAAGCAATTCAAATGTAGGCTAGAGCACACGCATGATCACATGGTATTTGGTCCTCCATTTCCTTTCAGATAATAAGGTATAGATAGTAATTCTAGATATGATCTTAACGCTCATACCGCCCGAATCAAGCCAAGTACACCAAACACCAATTCCCTAAGGTGACGCATCCATATGTGCAATGACTCGCTCGCTCTCAATCCAACACACGCCAGAGCTTCAGTGGCAATCATCAGAATCATAGCCATCGCTTCCAAGTCTTTTTCGTTGCGGGTTCGTAAGCCAATTTCTCCTTTCGATTACGGCCTTCGCTTTCCACATCATCTATTCCCTCTCCTTTACCTTCTTCTTCTTATTAAACACCCCCCCAAAATCCCCCAGCCTCAGTCTCGACCCCGTCCCATCCCTACTGCTCGGACTCCTCGGCGGGCCACCAGCCGGATCCGTAGCCGTCTGCGCCGTATTCAATCGATACATACTCTTCGGCGTCGCATCCTTAGGAGGTCCGTCTCTACTCCTAGGCCTATCACAACTCCGTACCCCATCGCGACTGCGCACCCCGTCTCGACTAGTCCTCGTCACTTGGGGCGAAATGACATTCCCTCTAGGTCCCACAGTCTTCGAGATGTCTGCTCTTTCGGAAGAGCGGCGCAGGCTGTAAGTGCTTCGAGGGCCTGCGTGTCTGCGATTGTATGAAGGTGTGATAAGGGGAGTTGCTTTAGGGGGAATGATGGTGCTGTTGGTGCTGGTGCTAGTCCGTTTGGAGGTTGGGGTTAGGCTGTAGATACTTGAACCTATGGCGGCGTGATCTGCTGGGATGCCTAGATCTGCTTCGTCGATCTCAGAAGGGGTAGGTGGTAGTTCCTGGCCGGCAAGGACTCCGGGATCCCAGACGCTAGACGAGGAGCCAGGTGGTGTGTCCGTCTCAGGTTCCGAGTCGTCGTTTATGAGCTCCGAATCAGGCGATCTGGGAGCGGTTGGGGAGGCGGCGATTATGAGACGGGATGCTGAAGGGTGTGTTTTGGAAGGTACTGCACGAACGAAGTAGCTGTCTGCCAGGCTTGAGGTACTACTGTTCCCTGTAGTTGCGCTATGGGTGCTGCCGTGGATACTACCCCCGACAGTAGGAGTGTTGGGTGAGCTGTTGCCGTTGGTTTCTCTGAAACGTGCTTTACGCTCCATCTGCTCCACAAGCTCTTCCCATTTCGGTTCCAGGGTTCCGCTGGGCCGTTCGGCTTGCTCAGCGCGGGTCAGACATTCTTTTGACTTTTGGCGTGACTCTTCGCAAAGTTCGTCAAACCTCTTAATTTCTTCGCTCATTGCCGTGTTTGAATTGATCTCTTTTCGCGCATCAAGCCAGACGTCTACTAGGCTAGCGCATTCCCTAGCTTGATCTAGTAAGTATGGAAGACTTGGGAAGCCTTCACGACTAGTACCAGGCAGACGGCTCAGAATTGTGATAGGTGTGGCATAGGAAGGGGGAATTGTGGACGTTCTATGGTCGCTACTAATGGAGCAGATATCGTCGACAAAGGTCTTGAAGTCTTGGCGGTGAGAGGTTAGGAAGGCGTTCATGGGCTCCATCCAGGGCTCTTTGCTGCCAAAAGAAGTCATGTTGGCAAGCGTCTGTAATGCCTTGGTTATCAGTGTGAGAGTACGCTGAGCGCGAAGACGAGGATGATCTAGAGCATCATTAGCAATCCTCCACACTCTAAGAAGTTGAACCATATCTCTAGCCAGTAGCGAGACATACCTTTAAGCAGGCCGAAGAGCTTTGGGTTGAGAACCGCAGGACAGAAGAAGCGCAGGAAGAGAAACCCTGACACGCTACTGTATGTTACATTCCTTGAGAAGTCCCCGTAGCGATCCTCAGCGCAGGCACGAATGTGTCGCATGATGTGGCGTAGCTCAGGAGGACAGCGGTTCGCTGAAGTCGCTATAGATTTCCACACATTCTCAGTCAACGCGATGAGGTTTCTCCAATTGCGTTGCAAGTCTTCTGGATTTTTGACCTTGTTAGGGTCAACCTCACACTCTGGATCGCTCTCGTCAATGTCCCTCATCTTCTCACTCAAGCAGTCCTCCAAATACTCTTTGCCCAATCGCCGCATATGTAGATCGAGAGCTTTAGTCAGGAGGGAGTTGCCTCTGAATAAAAGATTGGCTTCCAAGGTTGCATTCTTCCCGAGATCTCGCAAGATGACTTCTCGCTCGATGCTGGACTCGAACGAGTCGTTCGAAGCGATCCGGTTCCGCCCATACCTGAACTTTGACATGGGTGTCTCTTTGTGGATGTTATCGATCTCATCCTCGACGAGTGACATGAGCCAATTGCTGGCCTCAGAAGAAACCTGGAAGATATTGAGAAGTATCTCTGATATCCTCTTAAGCTCAACGTGAGCCATCTGCGCGATCTGGCCCGTCAAGCCATTGGAAAAGCTGTGAAGTAGCTCTAAAATAGGCCCATAATCCCGGCCCATGAGTACTACTAACTCCTCGATCCGTACCTTCATGAGCATCTCGCCTACCACTTCTTCAAACTCATTGACGATAGGCCACCATTTCTCTGTATCTGTTGCCCTTTCTACCTCGTCGATCCGAATGTCAAGCTTTCCATAGGTCAGATCCAAGGCTGAAACCTCAATGTCACCGTCAATAGATCGCGGGTTGATGTTGCCGCTCTCGAGATCGACGGGAGCATGGGCGAGCGTCCAGTCCTTCTGGCCCGCATTTCGAGTTTTTAGTTCTATCGAAGCACTTGAAAGGACAGGAGGGAGATCGACAAAATCGAAATCTTCCCGCCAAAATGGATTGCCCGTGTCTGACTTTACTGCGGCCTTGCCCCTGACCTCTCCATCTAATTGGACCTCGGCGTAGTAGTTGCCCACAATCATGTCCTTCCTGCTTGAAGGTCTTCCAGATTCCGAACTTGAACTATGCGAGGTGGTGCCTCGACCGGAATGCACTTTGGCTTCTATTATGCGTAACGACAGTAGCCTTTCGACACGGAACATATCGGTACTAGGGACTTTTGGTGTTGCAGTCGCATCTTCCAACGCAGTAGACTCGGATTCTGCGGATGGCGACTCTGGCCCATACAGCTCTGGGATGGTAAAGGCCCGCAGTAAGACGAACCAAACCTCGAAAAGCACTCGTGAGTCCAACGAAAGGTAGACAGTCTGCATGGTTGGAAGGGAAGACGTAGTGGATGCATATTGAGGATAGATAGCAAGCGAGAATTCATCATCCAATACCGAGGGATCTAGACGCTGAATCGCGCACCGAGAAAGTGCTGATAGAGGAATGATGGCCATCAAAGTAGAATTAGCTTCTGATATCAGCTTGAAGTGCCCGTTCTCCTGCAGAGTACAGGATACTTTCTGCCAATTCTTCGACAGTGATTTCAGTTGCCGGTATGTGGAAATCCTCCGACCAGCCGGCGGTGGCGAAGACATTCCAGACGGAGAATCCCTGTCCCACATCAGCATCTTGCCAACTTTAATGATGGACGCATCTTTGCCTGAGAAATTCCCAGAACGCCTCTTGTGGTCCCCGAGTTTTCGCTCCGCGATGTGTGCTTCTTGAGGTTTGGTCATCTTGTTTTGCACACCCTTGGGCCGAATAGGCTGCCAACAAAGCAGTGCAGCTATCCATGAGTCGAATGTCTCAGGTACATGCGGGCGTAAGTGGACACCCATACTACTCCGCCGGGTAGCTACGTCGAGAAAGGTTGATCGTGACTCAGCATCATATAAGGTCCGCACCTGACATCCGCGGAGGTCAGGAACCAATGTCTTATTATCTGATACTCGGCCTTTGGCTTGATATATCAGGCTCCCCGTCGCTACATTGATAGCGCAATATCCCGATGACCATGTGCCAGTGGCGGACATTCGAAAGGAGAGAATGCCATGCATCCTGCCACAAGTTGTCTTCATTAGTTGCAAGATCTTCTTCGCATCTGTTGAAGTAGAGGTGAATGGGGTCCCCGGTTTGGCCGCAATAGGGTTCCTGATGGGTGACAGTGGACGTGATGTTTTCACAAGACGTTGACGGGGCGTACGCGCTGGGGGCTCTAGTGGTGGGGAAGGTATGATCGACGGGAATCCAATTGAGGAAGAGTCGTCGTCATCTGGGAGCGATAGTGACTGAAGCGAGCCGACGCGAGCGCGAAACTTCAGATCCCACGGTGTAGGTGACTTTTTCCTGTAGCGCTCTTCCAGTGTGAGAGTTCTGGGTCTCGATTGGGATTCTTTGCTGCTTTTTCGCGCATGACTGGATATATGTGGGCGAGCCTGCGGAGCGGTATCGCGAGACCGAGACTGTGGGCTGCGTCCCAAAAAGTCATGTGGTGATGCACTTCTCGAGCTCGAGAAGGCTGAAATTGGTAGAGTGGTACCATTACGCAGCAGTGGACCTGGTTCCGGAGTGGTTGCTCGAACCACCTCCTCTCTGAACTCGTCTGAGTATATCTGGCCCTGCCTATCTCTTGAAGAAGCCTTTTTGCTCGTCCGGCGCTGGATAGATGAGCTATTCTGCTCCTGTACAAAGATGGCAGAATTGCGCTTTGACTCATTGCGCTTTCTGCCATCTATTCTGGCTCCCATCGTGTTCATATCCCCGTCTTTCGACTATATCAGCTCCTACTCTTGTATTCCAAATACCCTATATCATTCGTCTGTCTCCATAAAACGCTGCTTGCGCTTTCCAGAACAGATTGAGGGTAAATCAGAGCAGGAGAAAGCCTTTGCTATGAGAATGAGGGGCGATGCGATTGCGGACCAAGAACAGGGAGGCGCCGGGAGGACATTGAGCGTAGAATGTTCGGTCGACCGAGACAATGTAGTAGGCGTCGGAGATTGATAAGTTTGGAGACGAAACAGTCCGATCGACTAATCCAAGCGATTGGTGCAGCGTGATTCCAGCTGCTTGGACCTTGTGGATTTGTAGAGGTCCCCGGCTACACAGACCTCGGGACCTGCATCACTGCCTTCTGCGGTAGGCAGGCTCCCAGGCACCCGACCAGCGCCAGACAAGTACCGTCGTATCGAATGCGAGTACCCGTGTGGTAAGTTGTGTAGTTGTTTCAAGGGCAATGGATGAGGGAGGTGGTGGATGTTTGTAGCCGAGGAAGGACCGAGACATTTCCCACACATCAAGCTTCGAGGTACTAGTAGGAGTACAAAGTACTTAAAGGTAAACTGCTCTACCCATAGCCCATAGCTAGTCTATTATTACTAGATGATGTCTGCAATTGAACAGTATTATGATCTGGTATTAAATTCACTACTCCTACGGAGTGTTACGATCTGAATTCTAAGAGCTTGAAACCTAGTGCTTTGCTGCACTGTTGCATGCGCTCCATTGGATGGTACTATATTCAAGATTCTGTTGCTCCATGACCATCATAAATAAAATCGACACGTAATCGCTGCAGTAACAGGGTAATCGATACAGAGGAGCAATCGTAAACGCAAATCGTTCCAGGCGATACCACAGCTCAAACCAGCTCTAAATGAGATGCGTGCCTTTCCCTCAACACCTGCACGAAAACAGATCTCACTAAACCTGTTGCTCTTTGAACGGATGCTCGACCGTTGACTCACTCGCACTCATTGGCTGGCTTTTAGCACCGCTGAGATCTCCACTGCCTGTCTTCCTTAATGCCTGTCTCATGGTCTCGATGGTCAATTCGCCGCCAGTTGTAGGGCTGTGACCAGAGAATGGGCTCCCTGGTCCACGAGCACCTTGACTAGGTGAATTCTCAAACCCTTTCGAAGACTCTGACCCGCTCGCAACTGGCGAGCCTCCTAATCCATGAGGCGACATTGGTGAGCGCGCAGGTGACGGCGATCGATTGTGAGACACCGAAGCCGCCAATGGACTGGAGATGCTAGGCGCTACTCCGCCCGAGTGATCTACATGTTCTGCGTGAACAACGTCGGCGAATGATATAAAGCTAAGCCTGCGGACGTCGTTGGCATCCAATGCGCCGTAATTTGAGGCAGCATCATCATTGTCAGGGTGGGCGAATGTGTCATCCGGCCATGAAGCTCCGACAGCTTCGCTAGTTCCAGCTCCTGTCACTGTCACAGCCGCGGGTTGATGTGCCGAGTGCATTACTATTTCCACATTATCCGGGTTCAGATGGTCGTTTGTGATGGCCTCGGAAGACGCGTCTAGTACAGGTGGGATGTGGTTCTCTGTTGTAATGTGCGCTGGTATAGCCGGCGACGCCGTAGCCGCGAGTCCGTCTTCTTGCACACTCCGCTCAAATATCTGTGAAGATGCTGGGGAGGGTATTCCTGAGGACCACGAGTCGAGATTGCGGCTTGGTGAGGATGGCGCGCCGTATGGATGCGCAATAGTCTGCTTCACTGGCGCTCCACCCCCAGTGATGGGCGACACGGGCCGCATGGCCTTTGTAGCAGTTGTCGGAGGAAGAGCATTGGCGGACGCTACTGCGCTCCTCTGTCTGGCCTTTTCATCCTCCTTCTTCTTGCTGAGCTGCCAAAATCTCCGTTTCCCCGACTTCGCGTCCACTTCTGGAGGATCGTTGCTTCCGGGTGCGGTATTCAGCCCTTCACCTAGCATGGGCAGCGAACGTGCGCCTGTATCGTCACCTGTTTCATTGACCAAACCGGCCTGTTTATCGGCCATTGTGCCGGAGGTTGCGTGGGTCTAACGTGGTTGCATGGATGGCTAAGGTCTTTATCTGGAGAGAGGCCTGCGCACACAGTCAGCCTTCAGGATTTACGGCGGTCAATGACGATGTATCTCGGGTAGGTGCGATTGGGCGCGTAGATAGTAAAGAATTCAAGCCGACGTGTCAACAGCTTACCTTGAAGAGACGGACGAGCCCCCTCGATGCACGAGATGGAAGCCAACAATTGCCTGTGCAACGCTTCGGACCATGAGAGAAGCAGAATCAGACCAGGACTGCAGGAAGGAAAGTCCAAGATAGTATACTATCCTAAACAAGGCTCAGTGGAATTGTGTTGTCTCGAGGGCCACGTCCACGTCTCAGAATGACGCTTTTGCGCAGGGATTATCTTCCTCACTTAGCGCCATAATTAGCGCCATATTACCCGAACAGAGCTCGACCGAGGACGCTTGATGATCCCTCGGTTCGGACATGGTGATGGCGCTCAATCTTTCGGAGGCTCTAAGTCGTGTTGCCAATAAAAATGTTCTGGTTGCGACTGCACTTTGTTTTCCACTCATCTGTCCCGAAAGCAAAACGATAGTGATCATGGCTGGCTCCGCGAAGTACGCTTCGTGGTTCGCTGCCTCTTCTAAGCTTGAACGAGCTCCCCAGACTTATTCAGAGACTTGACTTATGACCTAGAGAGCGGCAACGATGCTGCTGCTGCTGCTGCAACAGATGAGGGCAATGGCGGGGGCATCTCGGGTCATGATGTTGAAGAAGCTGCTAACGACATCTCCCCTCGCCCTGTCCATCCCGTCAGCGTCCTGATTAAGAACCCGAATGTGGACATAGATGTCTCTCATAATGGGCCCGAGGCGGTATTCAGCCAAAAGAAGAGTTCCAAGGGGAAAGAAGTGAAGCCGATACTGAAGGATGTGAACGCGTTCATGCCTAGTGGTAACCTTACAGCGATCACTGGAAGCGGTAACACAAATGTTCTGAACTCGCTGTCTCGTCGATTTGGCGGGGGACGGCTGGAGACTACTGGGGATATTACATACAATAGTGATGCGAAGCTATCCAGCATTTGAAGCGCGTATGTGATGCAGCAAGATGTTCTGATACCTACTTTGACCGTCCGAGAGACCCTCGGGTACGCTGCAGAGCTGAGGTTGCCACCGCCAACGACAAGCGAAGAAAGAAAAAGAGTAGTTGAAGAAGCCATCCTTGAGCTTGGCCTCAAAGACTGCGCAAATTCTAGGATTTGTAACAATATGCACAAAGGATGTTCTGGGGGAGAGAAAAGACGTACGTCACTAGCTGTGCAGATGCTAGCAAACCTGATAGTGCTTTTTTTGGACGAGGTCACCACAGGCCTCGATGCAAGCACGGCTTTCCAATCGATCTCTACGCTCAAGACCCTGGCTATGAAGGGTCGAACAATAACATGTACAATACACCAGCCTAGGAGTGAAATCTGGAATCTTTTCGACCAAAGTTTGCTGCTAGCTGCGGGCTCACCCCTTCATAGTGGACTGGCAGCGAGATGTGTAAGTACCTTATTTCGAGAATAATGGCTACATGTTGCCACCTTTCGTTAACCCTGCTGAATACTTGATCGATCTGGCGGCCGTCGATACCCGTACTCCTGAAACTTAGGGGGTCTCTTCTGCTCGTGTGCAGAGTCTGATTTGGTCTTTCGATTCTTCCTCTGAGAAGGGAATGCACGGAGCCGAGGAACAGAAGCATCCAACTCAAGCGCACGAAATTGGCGATGAGACTTCCACCCAAAACCATGCCCGGTTAGGCCACCAGGTCATATCCTTGACCCAACGCACTCTGAAGGTAACATTCCGTGATCCCATGGGTGTGGCTGGAAGCATGTTCGAGGCCACAACTATGGCCGTAATCACGGGCTGGATCTTCCTGCAATTAGACCGTAGCCTGTCAGGGATACGTAGTAGGGAGGGCGCACTTTACACCGCCGCCTCACTTCAAGGGTATCTCATCCTCGTTTATGAATGTTATCGTTTGACAGTCGATATTCAGCTCTTCGACCGCGAATACGGCGAAGGTATGATCGGTGTTCCGCCGTTTCTGATCAGTCGCAGGCTAGCTCGTATGTTCAGCGAGGATGTTCCTGTCCCTCTCATCTTTTCTATCATATTGTGTTTTATGGTTGGGTTTCGCGCACTCGCCAGTCAATTTTTCGTCTTCTTTACTCATGCAATACATCGCTGTTGATTACGCCACGGTCTATATTGGGGTCTCCCGGAATTTCGCTGGAGCTACCTTCGTGGCCAATATGGGCTTCACCCTACAAAGTCTGGATTGCGGGTATTTTGTAAATGCAAATGAGATACCTCTATGGGTTGTATGGCTCAAGGTATGACACGATCGCTCGGTTTACAATCTCTTTTTCTGACTCTTGGTATCGTAGTGGACCGCGTACGTGCTTCATAGTAACGGAGCACTTGTGGCCAATGAGTTCGTTAGCCATACTTCAGATCCGGTGGGCCAGCTCTATGGCTGTCCAGTAGCTGGTGGGACAGCCAATCCGGCATGCAAGGAATACGCCGAAGCCTACATCATGGAGTCCCTGGCTTTTCCTTCTGGTTAGATTGTCAGGCCAGTTATTGTTCTATTCGCGTACGCAGTGGCTTATTAATTGGGAGCAGACTTGTTACTGTTTCGGAAGGCTGGTATTGGGATATCGAGGGCTCAAAAGGAGGATACCGACTACTCGGCTGGTAAAGAGAATATGACCTCTCGCTCGCTCGATGAGGTTCGGACACTTGATATTACCCTCAGCAGCTACAGCCTCGACATACAAAAGCGTAACAGCTGGCTGAAGAAAACGCCAAAGCTCTCAATACTAAAGCCATTGAACACAAGATGTAAGCCTGGAGAACCTTACGTAACAATGGGACCCTCTGGTTCAGGTGAAACTTCCTTGCTGAATTCTATGGTCCACCGCTTGCATAGCGTACCTTTCCAAATATGAGAAGCAGCAATGGGACGAATCTGTGCTATTGAAGATGGGCCTCACCGACCGTCTCAACTATCTTTTTGGAAGTGAGCTGGTCAAGGGAATTAGTTGTGGCGAAAAGCGGCCAGTTACCATCGCTATACAGATTCTAACGTACCCTCGGATTCCGTTTTTGGATGAGCCAACCAGTGGCCTAGATGCATTCACTGCATCGTCCATCATTGAAGTCTTAAGAGGATTGACGGAGGGGGGTGGGACTCTCGTTCTTACTATTCACCAAGCTCGAAGCGACCCGTTCAAATGCCTCAACAATGTTGTACTGCTAGCTCGAGGCGGATCTCCAGTCTATGCTGCCAGAGGCTCGCTCATGCTCTCTCACTTTGATTCTTTGGGCTTTTCCTGTCCCACTACCACCAACACCGCAGACTTTGCCTTGGACCTCATGGCTGTCAATTTGCAAATCGCCAACAAGGAAGCTACCAGCAGGGAGAGAGTCCGTTCACTAATACTCGAGTGGGACCAGTCCAACGTGCGGCCAAATCACGCCGTCTCCCACATCGCAACCCCAGCGGAACTAGGAAGCCTAGCTCGGAGTATGACACCATTCCGCATCGCCTTGCCTCTACTGCTCCACCGCAGCTTCATCAACTTTCGCCGCAATCCTCCATAAGTCGTGGCACGGACAATTCAAGTTCTCGGACACTAAATCTGCCTAACCCTCTTCTTCGCTCCTTTATAGAGCGATTACTACAGCGTACAAACCCGACTTGGCTTCATACAAGAATTCGCACCACTCTACTTCGTAGGCATGCTCCAAAACGTGGCTGTGTACCCAGACGAAAAAGCAGTTTTCTACCGCGAACACGATGACAACGCGTATAGCGTCGAAGCATTCTTTCTCCAGTACACTCTCGCCGAAATCCCGTTCGAAATAGCCACATCCCTCCTCTTCGCCATCCTCACCGTTCTCGCAGCCGGTTTCCGCCACTCGCCATCCCTTTCCTTCATCGTAGCCTACGAATGCCTTCTGCATCGTCAATTGCGGCGAAAGCGTCGGCATTACATTTGACACCCTCTTTAACCACATAGGCTTCGCCCTCAATATCACATCAGTCATCTTGGCTATTGCTCAGATAATGGGCGGCGTCATGAGTCTGAATATCCCAACTTTTTTGCAGGCATTCAATCATCTCAGCCCTATCAAATGGGCGATTGGGAACCTTGCGCCTTACGCCCTAGCGGGCGTACATTCCTCGTGCCCGGAAGTTCCCAATGGCCAGTGTCCCGTCAATGATGGCGAGGAAGTGCTACATTTATACAATTCAAATGGCAATGCAGGCCTGAATCTCTTGGCGCCGGGCATCTGTCTTGTTGTGTATCGAAAGCTAGCGTTTTTACTGCTGGAGGCAAATAGGACGAGATGGGCTTTGAAAGAGCGATTGGGGGGTGATTGGACCAAGCACGAGAAAGCTGTGGGTGCAGACGTCGTTGGAGAGGGTAAGGCGAGAGTCGTATGAGGCGTGCCGTAATCATCGCAAGAGGCTATAGGAAGGGTTTGTCGACCTTTGAATCCATGATGGCAGTCGAAATGAAGGGAAAGTGACATGCACCGCGAACTTGCTACAATGTACCACTATTTCTCAAGGACATTTTGAGCTATGACCACATGAGCTCATTGTCTGACTACTTGTCTTTCAAGCTGTATATAGTGCTGTGGGCCGGCACACTGATCCATATGGTCTGGCAAGGTATATATCTGTTCCGACCTTTAGAAATCCTAAGCCTGACAAACTTCTTTGGCAGTATACTACGGCGATGCCAACATTTAGGGACACTCCCAATCCTCTCATTCGCATTCGGACGTCAAGGGGCAGTACCTTATAGTGTTTATTTACACATCATGTATCCTCATTTCTTCTACATACTCACGCTCTACCCATGCCACCTCAACAGGCACTAAGAATCTCATACTCCAAATCATCCACCCCAACCCCCATCTGCCTTCCCCCTTGCTGCGCACTGAACGTCACTTTCGACAACCCACCCCACGCCTCATCAAACTCGAACCTCTGCATATCCCTCCCGATTATTTTCATCGTTCGAAACATCGCCGTCATCGGCTTGCCCCCATTAACCTCCGTCGCCGTACTACTCGGCACTCCTAATCCCGCTGTTTCTATAGTGCACGAGCTCTCGGGGGATAGACCGTCGCCGCAGGATAGGTAGATGGATTTCAGACCGAAGGAGAGGAAGGGGGCGGCTACTGCTATGGTTTTGGGCGTGGCGGAGGGGGAGGTTCTGAGGTGATGTGGGAATGAGGAGGAGCCGCCGGGGTAGGAGGAGAGGGTGAAGGATGTGTAGTTTAGGCCGAGGTAGGTAAGCGGCGCTGTGAAGGGGGAAAGGGTGTCGTACTAGGGATATTGGTTAGTTTGAAAGTTGGAATGAAAGGGGGAACGGGGCCGTACGTTTGCGGTGATGTTTTGGCTACTGGTGCCATTGATCGAGCAGGTTGATTCGGTGCTGGTGGTGGATAAGGGAGGCGCTTCTTGCGTTGACATGTTCATTGCTGGAGCTGGCGAGAGCGTTGGTTTGGCTGGTAAGCCGGTAAAAGGATGAACGGGTCCCAGGTTGACTGATGTTGTGGAATTGAATGATAATGGTTGTGAGCTGTTGAGAGATGCTGGTTGGGTGACTTGAGCTGTCGATCCAGCAGGAGCCAGGGTCAGGGATACATTTGCAGGCTGGTATGGTGGAATTGGTATGGAGGATCCATTCTGTAATGGAGGCCGAAGGGGTGGAGCAGGTGCGTTCGGAGGGCCGGCGAATCCAGATCCTGTAGGTCTAATGCCGGGGACGCTATCGACTAAGCCAATAACGCTGGGGCCCAAGGAATTTGAAGGGCCAGTCGAGTTCTGGAAGGGATATGGGGCTGCAGATGGAGGAGCAGGAGGTACGCTAACAGGTTGCCCTCCACTCCTGATGGGTGCGACAGGACTTATTGATAATTGGCCGGAAGGTCCTGGGACATTTGTGATCTGCGGGGGAGGCCGGACGCCTGGGACATTGGAAAAAGCAGATCCAGGCACTATCAGAGGAGTCACGCTATTCTGACCTTGATATAGGCCTATTGGAGTATTGGGTGGAGTAGGAGGAACAGCACTGGGCGCAGGGCCGCCGTTCTCGTTCGTGGAGATTGCCGCTGGTGGGAGAGCACTTGTCATAGCCATACCATCTTTGTTGGCGGAAGTCGCCGCTGACAGAACAGGCGCGGGAGGCTGACCTGAACCCAGCGCCAGTCCACCAGTCTGAGCAGGCGGCAGGACTCCTGGAATACCTGCGCCTTGTCCACCAGTTTGGGCAGGCGGTTGAACTCCTGGAATACTTCCACCTCGGTTACCAGACCCCTGAGTCCCCGAGCCTGCATTACCCAAGCTTGCATTGATCGGAGGTACAATACCAGCTTGCGCATTCGACGAAGACAGGATTGGCAAATTCGATGGAGCAGCCGCTGGCGAATTTGGAGGACTGCCTCCACTTCCTGCAGTGGGTCGCGCCGGGGCCGGCCCAGCTGTCATAGTGATAGTTATGGTGACAGTCTGCGTCTGTGTCTGTGGGGTAATCGTAATCGTTTGCATGATTGCTTGCGGGGTAGCAGTTACAGTGACGGTTTCGGCAGGTAGTGTAATTGTTTGTGGAGGCAATGTCACAGTCGGAGGAGATGGGCATTGCGCGCCGGAATCGCTCTGACCGCCATTGTCAGTGCCATTACCTCCAGGTGTGTTCGCGGCAGCCGCTGTTGACGATGGCAGGCTCGATGGCTGCGCTTCAGGTATATTTGTAGCCGGCGCTTCTAGTGACGGTAGGCTAGAGGGCTGGATATATAGCGCTGTGGAATTCTGATATGGCGCTCCTTGGGTAGGGTATGCCATGAAGCTGCTGCGGCTTCCGCTGCCATAGCTGCTGCCCGTGATGCCAGTAGCAGGGAATATACCAGAAGGTATGGGGAAAGGTAAAAAGCCCGTTCCGTAACCACCCGATGGTAATCCAGCGCTGGCCAAGGCGGCTGAAGCCGTACTGGCAGTGCCAGAAGGTACTGCAGAAGGTATCGCAGGTGGTGCCAATGCCGTTAAAATGCGATTTGGTGATAGCCCTGTGATTTTAGGTGGCGCTGAGTTGGCGAAAAGAGCCTCATTAGCCTGATAGGGCACATTTTGCCTAGGTTTTAGGAAGTTCTGATGTGGAGGGAGTTCCTCGTCAGCCTTCTTGTTCGGCGCGCCATTGGTATAGGGAATTAGACATGTCGCTAGCAGAAGCAAAGTTGTAAGGACAGACATCGCGACTCTCCATTGACAGTCTGGAGAGAACAATGAAGAAGAAAGTGAGAGAATGGTAAAGACTGTAGCTAAACGATTATGGGAAACTGGGAAACAATATCCTTGAACAACACCCCTTGATATTACTTTAGATAGGAGACTACGTCAACCAAAACCACAACGAACCTGCTATGATCCGGAATAGTAACGGGTTGCTTCTTTTGCGCTCGAATCCTCGTAACGGATAGCACAGACATGTGGCGTACCAGAGATCTACTAGGGAAGGTACAAGAGACATATTTGCAGAGCTCCACGCATATTGCGCTTGGATCGCGTATATAGACGGAGGATGTTACAGGATGGAAAACGAAACACTGGACGAGTGTCTGTGGGCGAAAAACAAGCAACAGTTGTAGCGACCCGGATATGTGGCGGGCCCTTGTGGAGGTGGCAAGGACGAATCTTATGTCAGCAAGCTTCGGAATTGGGGGCGAGAAATGTCGTCAGCATGCATTCGAAAGCTGTCTGAATCTATGTTCTATGTGAAGTTGAGCGTACTCAACACCGCTGTCTAGCAATGAGGTTTGCACCTAGCCAATGGTCTGCAAAAGACATATCGAAAACGCGTCCAGCGCCAAATCCGGGTTCCTCCAGGTGATTGACTTCATGCAAGCGATCTACTCCGACGAAGAGCGCTCCTGCTGCGCTGCGCAGGTGTTGTTCGACCATGAGAGCTCAAGATCGTCCATGTAGTAGTCGACAGTCTCCGTTCCAATTTTTGCAATGATTTGAAGCCCCGTCAAGTCGTGGAAATCATCGCTGAAATCTACCAAAGCAAGCGAGCAATTCTTCAATCCTTGGCAAGGTGGCTGGGTGACTGTTTGGGTAATCGTGGGGCTTGTGGTTCCATTGGTGAAGCCATTGATTTTGATAGTACAGTCCTGTGGCCCACCATTGGCGCATCCGAACCATACCGAGTTGGCGTCAATCCAGTAGGCGCTGTCAGAAGCTCGAGGTCCAGAACCAATCTCGCCAAGCAAAAGAAGGCCTGAATCGGGTGAACCAGTGAAGTCAAGGCCAGCTTCCCTATAAATTGCCAGTTGGGGTGGAGAGTGTGGCGGGAAAGGATCACTTGGAGGAGGAACGTAGCCGAAGTGGTCTTGGAAATACAGCTTGCGATATGGGTTGAATATGGGGGGGATATCAGTCTCTGCAGGATCGCTGCCGATCGAGAAGTGTGGCAAGTCGTCGAAGTTGATGGTGAACAGGGGAGTGTTCTCGCAACAGTCGCCACATGAAGAAGCTGTGTTTGTGGCTCCAGAAGCTGTAGCTGTTGATGTGTTGGACCACATGACTGACGAAGTTCCCTGAACCGAGATACTAGGTACTGCAGTGCTTGTGAAGACTGCGCTTGACTGCACTGTAGGGGTCTCCGGCTGCAATGTTGATCGTGATACCAATGAGAATGTCAAGTCTGTCGCAGACGTAATCGAAGAGAGAGTCAAGTTCCATGGATAGGCCTCGAATGTGATAGTCGGGGCTGCAGGAGAGTTCGGGGTCGATGGCAGTACACTAGAAGACTGAATTGGGACTGCTTCTCATGCGTGTCAGCGTTTTGTATCGTATGTCTATCTAAATCGCGGGACTTACCGGAAATTGGCACCACAGGAAGAGCTGCAGATGTGACGGGTACAGGAATGGCCGTGTCCAATGGAGAAGATGAAGCTGGTACAAGTGGTGGAGCTATTGTTATGACTGGAATTGAGCTCGCCACTGCCACGGGAGTCGATGGAGACTGGCCAGTCCAATTGTTGGTCCACGAGACGACAACACCGTCAATTGTCGCGACGACGATATTTGGTGCTTGCCTAGCTTCGATGATACCGGTGGAGTTGGCCAAAGGAGTCCTCAAAGCGTAAGCTGTCCCAGAAAATGACGCGGCTTTCTTCTCGGCCTTGAGAGCCGGTAGGTACGGCGATGGCGCCGCAGCTTCAGCACCGATCACAGCGGCCTTCTCTTCGGCTTTGAAAGCAGGCTGATAGTGCGAAGGCTTACTGGATCCAGTACCGGTTGTAGCCGCCTTGACTGTGCGGAGCGTCGTCATGGTTGCGTTCCAACCCTTCGACTTCAGTCCAGTGTACGCTCCAGCCGGAGAGGAGATCATCAAGTAGGACTCTGTGAGAGTCATGGTTGAAGTCTCGGTGATGGTCTCAGTGGAGTACAGTGTCAGATGAGTTGTCAATTGAGCAGAAGCCTCCTCCGAGACAGCAGGGCTAGGAGTAAGGACAGGCTGCAGGGTGATGAACGAGGTAGCGGTGACAAGCACAGCAGTGGCAGGGGGGGTGTTGCCGAACCAGCTCGTCGTGCCGTTTTCTTCTGTAAAAGAATACCCCTCGGCACCCGATGTTGCAGGAAACACATTGATGAATTGCGTGGAAATCAACGAGCTCGTCACTGTTGTTATGATAGTATCCGAGCCCACCGTTGCTCCTACAACAGGTGAAGCCCCGTTGGTGACGGCATAGACAGTCTCGGTGACTGGAGAGCCTGGTACGGTGACATAGACTGTCGACGGGCTCGTCGGGCTCAGTGGGCTATTGCATGCCGAGTTGGACCTGTGCCAGTTGTCAGCACTTCGATCAGCAGCGGCGTCGATACAGTGATGAGCTGCCGCATCGAGGCCAAAAAACCCGGTTATTATTGTGTTAGAGCTTACTCTGCAGCAGCAAATGTCCCAATGCCAACAAGTGCGATGGGCTTGAATCCACGCATCTCGAACAACTCGTACTGGTGAAATGAGTGACTTGGTAAGTATTCCAGTAACTATCTCTCTCTATCAAATGAGTGTGATGACTATGTATCGAAGTGTTAGGGAAACAAAGAGTGCGGGTTTTGGATGCGAAGTCGGAGGTGGAGGGACGTGAAGATATTTCAAAATGACAGTGTTTATTTTGCCGCGTTAGCGTTGCCTCGCCTTGCGCGGTCTGTGACAATCATTAATTTGCAGAAGTGACAGAGTGACACAAAAGTTGCACGTTCTACCATGATTTGTAGCGGGTACTTGCCCTTACTTTGGCAGTCACCCGAGGCTTTATGCTTGGCTGCATGGTAAGCCCCTGCACTGGGAATTTGGTGTACTACATGAGGTCATAGTCACGGCAATTGACTACAATGCTCGTTCTGCTCATGCTTCGAGCAAAGGCTTTATTTGCGAAGACGACCAGCGTCATGCCGCTATCTTCTACAGGAAAGTTGGTGGCTCTTGAGGTGAATGACCAGAGGATGTGCTACCATTGCTATCGAGCTTCTTCGCGTTAGGGGATGCCTCAGCAAAAAGCGGCGACGTGAAGACTGTATTTCCAGAGTCGATTTCCTGGTCCGGAGCTGGCTCGGGTCTGGGGGTTGGGGAAGATTTGCAGGAACTCGTCCATTGAATTGGAGTACGATATCTCATCGGGCTCTCCATGGTTTGGGGCACTGAGACCTAGGCACGTATTCATTGGGAATGGAGAGGCGCTCGAAATGAAAGATCGTGGGCATAACAGCTACTTCCCTCTTCAATCAAGTGAAGCACATACACACCCCCCATTCTCGCAATGTCCTCCTTCCAGACGATCTACCTCAGTCACCTGGAATCATGGACCCTGAGTAATCCTGACACATCTGTATGAAAGCGTCGATGTGATGGTCTTCTTCGCTTATTGTAACCACCACAAAGCTTGACAACAGAGAGCAAGCTTTGGCGATGCATCCGGGGCGAAAAGCTGCAGCTAGCCGGTTCGGGACCGGGTCCCGGAGCCTTATAACAGATAACCTCACATTAAGATAATCCGGTAAGCTCGACGGCAGGCCGACTCTGAAGGCTCGCTATTGGCGCTGACCCTAACACGTCATGGGGGGCGTGCGTGTATCTGGTGAGGTGCAAAAAGTACCAGGTTGATATTTGAATCAAAATTGCGCCGCGAAAGCCATGTCTCTCCGGTGATCGACTTGTGTGGGTGATTGTAGGGGCGGTGGTGTGGGTGAGGTATTTCCAATCACTTGATATTCTCGCGGTAGGCTGTCATCGAGGTGACATATGCAGGACACCCTTAGGTTTCCACCAAGTAGTGGCTTTCGTAACTGGACTTCTCTGCTACTAGTCCCGGCACTCGATCACCTCGGACTTTTTCGGTCGATATTGTGTGTGGTAAAGTAGACGGGAGTAATGGACCCAGCCGAGAACCGCCGTGCATTAGTGCGTCACTCGCGCGCTCATATGACTTATCTATAGGTCGTTTTATGAGTATTTGATGGATCAAATTCTTTTTTGAAAACCTCGAGATCCGTCGCACTGCCTTTCGGGTTACCGTTTGCGTTGCTTTCAAGGGCGAAGACAATGTTGGTGAAATAGCCTTGGAATTCCTTATCGCAGAAGAGAAGCTCTCTCCACATGCTAGCCACTTGCACCGCAGGGTTGCGGAATCCGAAGCCGACGCCGAAAGCACCGATGCAGATATCAGAATGCTGGCGGACAACGGCGATTCTTAGGGCTGTTCGCATCTTCTCCTTCATGAGTTCTCGCTCTTGGCTAAATGAATAATCCATACCCGACTCGTCGAGTTTTGGGCGTCGAATGGGCGCAACAGAAATGACTGGTAACGCCTTCCATTCTTTCCAAACAGAGTAGTTTTTGTCATGTCCCGAGCGGAACACCACTGAGTCAATGGTCAGTAAAAATGGGTTTTTGGAAGAATGCTAGGAAAAACTTACCCACATAAGGGGAGTAGATGCCACCGGTTGTCCTGATAGGGTAATGAGGGATTTGTGTGGATGCTTGGCTGGGGGTTGTAAGAACCTTGGCAAGGTTCGAACGTCGACAAAGACATTCCTCTGGTGCTATAAGCCCGGACTCCCAGTCACCACCTGCGCGCTTCTCATTTGCCATGCTGACAAGTGGTATCTTTCCACCCTGCTTGGAAGTTGCCGTCACTTTACTTGATCCAGATTCGCCAGCAGTGGAGTCGTTCCAATCTAAGGCTACGTCGACCGGATCACCTTCAATGACTGCAACTCGGAGCTTGCGCCCTGTGCTCGGCCGAGGAGCTAGGTAAAGCCTCGATGAATCTGAGTATGAGACTGATATAGGCGGAAATTGCGGATACTGGGACTGAATATATGGAGTGTATGTTTTCTTGGCTTCAGAGGCAATCTCTGAGGGTTTCGCTTTTGCTTGAGGCATGCTAAGAGATTGACCAATACTCTCCTAAGACGCTGGCAATGGCGAGATCCGCTAGACACGTCAAGGGAAACTTTCACAAGTGTCAAAAGAACGATGAAGCGACGCTTGAGATTCTAGTAGATTGTCGGCAGAATTCGTCAAGCACGACTTGGAGCACGGTCCATATAGTAGTAATTGGGATGAAGCTTGAAATGGACAGTATTCAACCTGCAGCGGATAAAAGCCCCGTGAGATTCGTTACAGCTGTTCGGCACGAGGGAGCTTCTCGGCCGACGTGTAGTAAGTCTTACCTTCGATTGAAGGCTTCCATCACGGTGATCTCAGTGGCGATACGACGGCTGGATGCCTGGATCTGAGGATCTGACATGACTAATGCTGTTCAGCAAAGTAATGATGCTGGAGAGTTCAGACTACCACAACGAGGTCACGTAGTGTATATTGTTGCACCCAATAGCGGCCATGGTGGTACAGATAAAGACGCATTGGCCGCGCAAAATAGATCTGATGGCTTTGGCGGGATGGCATTCCCGCGGCCCACGATCCTGCACAAGCACTTTTAGCACCATTCCCAGAGATGAAACGAATGCAAGATCTTGCCAGGTTCACAGCTTCCCACAGATCTGAGATGACCGGCACCACCGGTGTATGCTTATTCGTCCTTTGGGAGCCGCTATGGCCACAAATTCTCTCCACTCACCAGAGCAGACTTGTCGAGGTTGGACTCCGAGAAGGGGTCAAAGGCCTGGAACCTTTTTTGCGACCCCTCAGAAGCCGACAGCCGCTAACTTTGACTGCCCTCGTGGCTTAGATCCAGAGCCATTCATCGCTCATCGATGCCTTTACATTATCATTCCTTCGTTACACATCTTACTTGGAAGAGAATGTGAGCAAAAAGGCTCAGCAAAGTCAGATTCTAGTCGCGTGGTATTCAGACTCAATGGAGTATCTTTCTGCTAGAACTAGGGTGAAAGCTCGATCTTTGGGCTTCACACAATTTCTGTGTGGTTGCCATCTATTGACAGGCTAACAGCGCACTGGCGAGATCTAGCCGTTGTTCGGCCACGTTGTCGTCTCAGATGCAAGGCGATCGTGGCTTGCATCCATGACGCCAATTGGAGATGGGTCCGGCTCCCCTTGCCTCGCTTTCTAATTTCGGAAATGGTAAGGCTGGCTAAAACTGTGCTATACCCCTTTCGTTCTCGCACCTCGAGCCATCAGTAACCGATGTTGAAGGATTTTGTACTAATACACCGTGTCCAAGGAATTTATCACCTAGCATCACGCTCGATCTGGTAGTCAGTCATGCTATGGCGTTCTATTCGCCTATCGCATGTGCAGTTCGGACAGGTCATTACGAATGGCGCCCCTCGTCTGCACGCTCGGCTTGCCTCAGCTCTCTCTACCTCGAGTCCCAACATAGCAACCATTCTGTCGACTACGCCTGCAGATGATCGCCATACTATCACAGCTGTGGGGTCTGTGCGAACGATCCGAAACCAGAAGAATCGTTCCTTCCTCGGACTGGGCGATGGCTCGACAACACACTCCTTGCAAGTCGTTCTAGAGCCTACACAAGCTGAAGGGTGCGTCCGATCAATCCAACTCTGATCTTCAGACCGTCCTGACATAGTTCGACATCATAGCTTGGGAACTGGTACCTCTATTGAGGTTACTGGCACGTGGCGCCCTGCTCCACCAGGGAAAGAACAGAAATATGAACTCAAGGCCGAGGATGTCACAATCATCGGACAGGCGAGTGCAGAGGTCGGTGCTTCTCTCTGCAATGATCTACATGAACTACTTTGTGGCTTTCCCTGTCATGTCAAGCCTGAGCTGCGCTGACAAATTCTATCCTGCAGAAGTATCCCATCCAAAAGAAATACCATAGTGCCGAATACCTCCGAACTCTTCCACATCTCAGGTTGCGAACTCCACTCAATGCCCTGATCGCACGAATGAGATCTGACTGTGACTTCTACCTCGCAAACTACTTTCGAGATCAGCACTTCGTTCGCTTACAGCCGCCTATCATAACTTCCGCGGACTGCGAAGGAGCTGGCGAGGTATTCACCGTCTCTTCCGAACCTTCTACTTCTAGTAAAGGCGAAGGTGGCGACATTGGAAAAAGTGGGAATGAGGAGTTCTTCAGAAACCCGAAGTTTTTGACTGTCTCCTCTCAGCTGCACCTCGAAGCTTTCGTGCACGAGCACCAGAAGGTCTGGACCCTGTCTCCAACGTTTCGGGCAGAAAGAAGCGACACACCTCGACATGTCAGCGAATTCTGGATGTTGGAGGTGGAAGTCCGCACTGGTAGTCTCCAAGAGGTCATGGATCTTGTGGAAGACATGATTCGTAATGTGACAGTCTCTATGCAGAAAGTCGGATTCATCGAAGAGCTCGTGCGTGCTAATCGAGGCGGAAAATCTGGCGACATGAATATCGCAGATTTTTCGAAACTTCTTGATCAACGTTGGCAAGGATTGATTCAAGCTTCGTGGCCTCGTGTAACATACGAGAAAGCGATAAATTTACTGCAAGACGCCGTGCACTCAAAGAAAGCAAGCTTTCACTACGAACCTTCCTGGTCCACTGGCTTGCAGCTGGAGCACGAAAAATACATTGCTGCCACTGTGGGACAGGGCAGTCCAGTGTTCGTTATGGACTATCCTCAAGAGATCAAACCATTCTATATGCTCCCTTCGTTATCAGAGGCTGCTGATGGGTCCACAGCACACAAGACTGTTGCATGTTTTGATCTCTTACTACCTGATGTTTTTGAGGTGGTTGGGGGTTCTCTACGTGAGCATCGGCTTGAGCACCTACTCGACTCAATGCGTGATCGAGGTCTTAACGCAGCGTCCAGTGAGCACCCTGATGACATGGAGAATAGCATTGATACGTCGCCATCAGCTGAAAAAGGTAACCTTGATTGGTACGTAGATCTCCGTCGGTATGGCAGTGTGCCGCATGGCGGCTTTGGGCTCGGCTTCGACAGGCTTCTGAGTTACCTTGCCGGTATCAGTAACATCAAAGATGTCGTTCCCTGGCCTCGATACTATGGACGGTGTGATTGCTGATTTATCTATCGTGGACGTTCGTTGAACTACCCCTGGTAACAAGGTCAAGCGTCTAGGAGCAAGACTTGAGTTAGATCCCATCGTCCACGTGCGATGACTCGGATATTGGGCTTCCAAAGCTCTGTTGGAGGAGCAGCCTGTTATCTGCGTGGCTTCCATCGCGCATCGTGCTCGACAGCGGGTATTGCCATGTGCCTGTCAACCAGAATGACTTCCTGTGCATACATTCACGTGAAGAGAAGACGCCAACCAAGTTGGCCGACTAAAATCGAATACTGGTCTGGGAGAACGCGCATTTGCACTGAACAACTTTGACTCCGTAGTATTCAAGCTCGTGGTTTCCAGCTTGGACTTCGTCCGATCCACGAACCCATGTTCCACATATGGTGTTATATGCCCTATGAAGACTAACGATTTATTTTAGACGCACTTCGGACAAACCGTCACCAACAAGGCAACACTAGCATATTATGCTTTAGCAAGCGTTGATACAAGCGACGAGGACAAGCCTTGCCTCAATATCAGGTTTGCGACGGCTCTGAAGTCATTTACGCACAGTATTGACCTAGCTGTCTCGGCCCTCGCGTTGGCAATGAAGGTGGTGTGGATTCGGAAGGCATGGCGCATGAGGCTGGGGCGAATGGCGATCGATTGTGGTGGAAATTATGCATATGGGGCGGGACAAAGCTTGGTTTCACGTTACTTTGCGCCCCTCCGTTAGCTGAGGCGAGGCAAGACACGAACGATCCATTCAAAACCCTTGTCACCGATGACTTGATTGGGTAATGAATGCGAGGGGTTCATGGAGGCGTAGGAACCATTTACCTGGACCTGCAGCTTACGTGGCCTGGTAATTGGCACGATCTTACCTCAGCCGACTCTGCCGCCCATTTTCCAGAAGTCTCTATACTTCAAAGCGGCGAGAAATTCGGTGTCGCTCTATACTTATCTTATGTCCGTACTCCGTAAACGAACAAAGCTTGCCCCTAGCACAATTAATTTCCTTGCTAAGTAGGCACGGTAGGGTCTCATGAAAACATAGCAGCAGAGTGCGTATGATGAGCGCTTGGAACACACAGTTGGCTGCCAAGGTGTAAAATCCGCTTACCAACATCTCCGCTTTTCGTTGCTTTTATCTTTCGGTCCTTGGGCGTCCAATTCCCTCTTACCAATAGAATCGGCCCAGTCGATGAAAAGACGCGGTACTTCCACCCTACTCTGATACGGTACTTAAGGATCAGATTCCGCTCAAAGAGCTCTAATGCTCTAGTGTCGGATCTAGCCTGGCAGGCAGCGATCAATAAGGTTCCGTGGCGTGATTTAACCTTACTTGACAAGTCCGATATCCACTCCATGCTCGCATGGCAAACTCGAAGCTCCACGAGATGAAGTGGAAGCGCAGGGACAGCGAATGGACAGAGAATGAGACAATCACATGTAGCGTGTATCCCGAGGAATGGAATTGAGATAGATTCCGAAGTGGTAGACCTAAAGCCGTGTGTATCATGTGTGTGTGGAGAAGCTGCATATTTAAGGCCTAGACGTTGCCTTGGCCCGCTCGGCATTCATGACTCGACCTCCCATGCCCCAACCAGCGACCAAATGACGTCCAAATCCTGAGTCGGTTGCTCTATCTTTGGTATTTCCTTCGCTCCCTTTTCCTAATTCCTAATTCCTAATTTCTTATTCCTTATTCCTTTTCCACTGCAACCTCGCAGTCTTCCCTCTGACTAGGAGCCACTTGCGAGTAAGATCGAGGGTCATTTAGGCGGCCCACCTAACCGCCGCTTCCTTCACTTCGTAGCTCTTACCTGCTTTGATTACCTGGTTGCACGAAAGTCTAAAAAGGCTTGAGGCTCTTATTCGCTCCCTCGGGCCAAAATCCATCTTGACTTGGTACCATTCTGAAGTGTTGTGGTTACTTTGAAGGCTGCCTGCAACGGAATGGAAAATTCTAAATTCAACCTTTTCCGTCTCCGCAGAATTACGCATAAACGTCACTTGGCTGTGCTAGTGTCAGCTTGGAAGGAATCCATCACTACTTCTCGCCAGATGTCAAATCAATAATCCAACACACTCCGAATCCTCCAATACGGAGTGATCACAACACATCCCCATTCCTTCCAAACCACCTTTTATTCGACGCCAAGTTTGAGGCCAACCATTTCGAACAGTTCAGTATCTTACCTTACCCACTTTACCTACCTACATTAAGCTTCGCCTCCTCCTCCTCCGCACCACGCTTTCCGACTCGGCGAATCGCGTGCAACCCGCACATCCTAAATTCTGTTGGACACTCTATTTCCATCCATTAATGGAGCTAGACAACATTTCAACTGCCACATATTCTCCAACAGTAATCTGACCACCATCTCGGAATCCTTCTGGGTAAGCTTCGCGACTGAGCCTTCCATGCTTTCCCCATGCCACCACCTTGCTCGCCACGTCTGTCACATGTTGCTATTTTTTGTGCCTGAAGGTCGCGTGACAAGCTCAATTCCTACATGTGTAACGCGCAGCTTCATGGCCCCTTTGCACATTGAGTCCTTCCAGACAGATCATACTCTCGCGCTTTGTATTTGCCTCTTATTCTCGACAGTCCAGGAGATCCGGGACTAATGGAACAATTCAGGTATCGGAGGCCTGTCAATCTTCTCGATGCTAAGCAACATCTCATAACATCGAAGCCGAGCTACGGCGCACGAGGAACACCTTCGAGGCCATCACATGTCTTGAAGGACAATCCAAACCCAACGCGCGCAAATCCGAGTCTTCAATCAGTCCTTGGATCGCCTGACATGGAGACCTACAACGGCCATGTACGAACACCAGCAGATGCAATCATCCTCTTTGAAGCGTGTCGCCTAGGTCTCCTACCCAGAGTTCAGAGGAGACTCTCAGAAAAAGAGCGCCAGTCAATCAAGTCAGGCTCGGTCTTCGTGTGGGATGAACGGGAAGCGGGCATGAGGAGATGGACTGATGGGAAGTCATGGAGTGCCAGTCGGGTCTCGGGGAGCTTTCTCACATACCGAGAGATGGAGGGGAAGCGTGGTGGTAATAACTTCGGGCCACCTTTGGCTGCTGTGTCAAGAGCTGGAAGAACGCCGGATAGCACACGTGGTAGCGACTCGGATCATGATCTGGCAGCAGAAGACGGCCCGGACGGGTACCGCTACAAGCCAGATGGGTTGATGAAGCAGTCGTTCAGTATCACGACTTCTTCGGGGAACCATCTCCATCTCATCAGCTACTATTCGCGCTCACATCCAGCTGCCTCGGGACTCACCAGTCCCACCAGCGATCAAAATCTACGACAGATCCGCCCAGTAAAAGGCATGTACCCTGAGTCAACTGTTCACGAGCACCAGAACATCCCTGCGGTCACTAGATCACCAATGGTCAGTGCGCCATATTCTACAGTCCCACAAATGGCAGGATACGCTAGGCAAGGCCCTCCTCAGTGGTCTCCACATTACAACGGCTACGGACAATGGCCTCCACCTCCTATGCAGCAACAGCAGCCACCACCTCACTATGGGTATCAATACGGCGGAGGTGGACACCACTTTCAAGGGGGGCCACCACCTCCTACCAATGGTCACTCTCCGCTGTCGCATTCCCAGTCAGCTCAACAACAATCGACATCGCAACCGCATGACTCTCACATGGGTGGATACGACCAGAGAAGATTTCCTCCAATGTCGCAGCCTATAGACCCCGGAATGGCTACCTACGATCCGAGAAGGGGACCAGCTCCTATACCGCAACAGCAACAGTATGCAGACAACTACCGACAGCCTTTGGACCCTAACATGTCCAACTACGATCCCAGAAACACCCCAACTCAGTACAGAAATCCTCCTACCTCATCCGATAACTTTGTACCCCCACAATACCAAAACCGAAACTCACAGCCAGCAAGCGGGATACAGCAAATGCAGCAGCAAGCGCTGTCGCAACATCATACCTCTTCTCCACATATCTCACAGCCACAATACATGCCTCAAAACACCGCACCACCTCTCCAAAGCATCTCACAACAGCAACAACAATCTCAATCTCTATCAGCCACCTCCGCCTCAACACCGCTGGACCCCCGTCTCTTCGCCCCCTCACCTGTCGGCCAACAACCACCGCAACAACAGCAGCAACAGTCGAATCACCACTCTCGAATCCCCACACCTGGTGCCGCAGCGCCTGCCCCGGAGACCCTCACCACTACCCCGTTGCATACCAACGGCATCTCCCAAGCTAGCACTGTCCCGAGCATTGGTTCGATCATGAATGGTGCTTCCAACGAGAGCACAAACAGTCCCACTGCAGACGCAAAGAGCGACGATAGACCAGGCGATCAGACGCCTGGTGGTTCGGTGAAAAAGGAAAGCGGACCCCAGGATATACCGAGTGACAAGTTAGGGTTCAGTGAGGATATGAGGACGTTGAAAGTTTTGGACAAGAGTTTTAAGGCTTGAAAAATCGTATGGCATCCTCGGGATAGATAAATTAAGGTCGGTTAGAAGGGTTATCAAAGCACAGCACATTCACGACTCGAGCAAGGCTATGATATCTTGCAAATTCAAAACGGCATTAGAAGGATGGAGAGGAAAAGTTGAATCAGGGCGACACGAGGCATATGCTACGTCCGTGGCTTCCAATTTATTGTGAGTCTGAGAGGGATTGCCTGGCTGGCTGTTCGGGGCAGGGCATTCTGCTTGCAGGAAGGGAGCATAGAGGGTTTTGTACCAGGGAAATGTGCCATACGTGTGCTCTCGCTTGCCGGTCGTGAGCGGATTGATAGCGTGCTTGCTGTTAGATATTCGAGGTATTGTCTTGATAATCAAAATATTTGAGCAACATCATAGTGTGCTACCCGCTGTCACTCTTCCATCTTGGACTTTGTATGATGCTAGTATAGCGCAGCACAAGAGTTTCCACAAGCATTTGGAGCCGAACGATTCCATGTCTATATGACAGCCTACGAAATCTATTACAACATAAGGGTATCTTTATACAAACACCAACCCTCCCCCTCTCAAGGTCCCTCAAAATCTCCCCTACGCCGCCTCTTCCTCCTCCCTAGCAACCATCTCATACTCCCCCCCTCCCCCACGGGGCTTACTCCCCCCACCACCCGGATCCCCCGTCCCAAAACTAATCGGCCTCAACTCCCTCCACCTACAACTCCACACGCCCCCAAAAACCATCAGCCCCGCGCTCGCAGCCTGTAGCGCCCACCACAGCCAATTCGACGGCAGACTTCGCGTATAGAGGGAGGTTATGATGAGGTGAATGAAGTGGAGCGTCAGTGCGAAATCCAGGACGAGTTTGGAGCGCGCGATGAGGAGGAGGAGGAGGATTACGCTGCGAAATACCAAGATTAGCTTATGGAATTGTCTTACCTCCGTTCCCTTCATAATAAGTATTACAAGAACGGCCAGGACAGATGCGGAATTTCTTACCCGCAGAACGACCCACCCATCCAACACAGCCCCAGCGTCCACCCCACCGCCGTATCGCCTCGCAAGCTTTTCCAACTTAGAACGAGGTCGGGTGTGAATGGTTTGCCGGCTGTGAGGGCTGTGAAGAGGATTAGGGAGGTGGTGGATAGGTAGTAGAGGAGCTGGAGGGTGAGGATTTGGGTGAGGATGCGGATGGGTGCTGTGGGTTGTTGAACTAGGATCAGCATTTGCGGTTTGGAGAAAGTGGGGGAGCGGGGAGGGGATGGAAGGGGCTGGTGGTAAGACATACAGAGATTGGTGTTGGTGTGGGGAGGTGGTGGACGGCGGCGTGGCATGGAGAAGGTAGGGGGTGGGCTATCGTGTCCGCATCGGGAATTGGTGTTGGCGCATCTAGGTGGGATACTTAGATGTCGACCTGAGTACAAGTACTGCGGGCTGTCCCTCTGTCGGTTTGGGGTTTATTTGCGCTTTTGGTAAGAGACCTTTACTTTGAAGATAGTGAATGTTTCTGACAGGTGGAAGCCTTATTGACGTCGCAGGAAAAACGTTTCTCCTTCCCGGTCGGCGATATGTCCGAAGCTAAAGCCCGCTCGCCTCCAACTTAATCGCCTGCCCAAAGATCCCCTTTTCTGTCCTTCCTGCGCGCACCAACAATCCCCATACCTCCCCCCTCAAAACCACAAACACAATGGGCCTGTTCACCACCTCCCCCGACCCACCCCCGACACACACGAACCCCGCCCCCTCCCCCGACGGAGCCTTCGAAGCCCCGAACCGGCAATCACGCACCCACTGCTGGCGAGCGCGCGACAATTTCTTTGCCTGTCTAGAAGCCAACGGTATCGTCGACAGCATACGGGAGAAGGACGCGGCGGAGAAGGCGTGTGGGACTGAGAGCAAGGGCTTGGAGAAGGAATGTGCTGCTAGTTGGGTGAGTACCTTTCTCTTGGATGAGGGGAGGTGGTGGTGGCTTGGCATAGAAGGGAGGGGTGGGTAAGGGATGAGGATAGAGACGATTGGGTTTTCGGCGATAATGGGCTAATCTATCGGTGGTGGGGTGTAGGTCACATACTTCAAGCAAAGACGAGTCATGGAGTACAAAAAGAAGCAGACACTTGAGAAGCTGGCAAAGGAGGGGGCTATGCCGATGCCTGAGGGTATGGGACAGCCTGGGGTGCAGGGGAAGTCGCCATGACGAAAGCTGCCGAAGCCGGGATGGCCAGAATGTACTACTATATGGTATAAAGCATGTATGATTTGAGGGGCATAGCATGAGCTTTGGGCATTGCGTTGGAGTTCTTTACCGCTAGTTGGTAGGACATCTCTCCACGATGGCGTTTGGGGCATGCCTAGGCAAAGATAGACAGTACTAGGCTTGGTACCAAAAAGCATGGCAGTTGAGAGCCCGGAAATTGTGGTATAAGGATTCAGTAGAGCGGCGAATGTGATTAACCACGCTCGAGCTGACTCTTAATTGATCGCTTTCACACCTCAAGCTTAATGTCGGACGCCCAAATTAAGAACTTAAGTAAGTAAGGGCTTCTTGTATCAAGTTGGTTCTAGTTGCATCCAAGACTGCCCATTCATTTAACTCTAAGTCTAGTATATGTGCTACGCTAGGGAGAACAACCTTAATAAGGATTGAATTGAAATTTTTGCACCATGCAGCTTTCTTGTAAACATACATGGAACATGGATCCTCAATCAAAGGCCAGAGTTGACTCTGTACTAGAAGATAAGACGGGTAGATGGAGGTAAACGTGATTAGCCAAAGAAAGGTATTAGTATGGGAGGATAGTAGAGCTATCTACAATCACACAATGCCCTCGATAGTTGAATCAAACGCCAAAATTAAAGTCGCCGTATGTTCCTCCAGTGGTATCCGCAAAATTAACACGAAGCAACGTTACATGCGAGTGGAACGACCGTGGATGCTGTCACGAGCCAGAACTCATACCCATTCAAATGCCAAAACTCCTGGCCAAAATTCCAAGCCCAGGAAAATTTCCTTTCCTCCATGTTCATCGCGCTGCTGTCTCGTGGGTATCTCATATGCTTCCAAGAAAATTTATTGCACCGTAATAAGCTCGTCAATATCGTTATTTTTCGTCGGATTGATGGTGTCGATCTCGGATCTTTTAATCAATCAATAGTAATGCAGGGCTTCGAAAAGAAGTCATAGCTCAAGTGCTTAGCCGGTTGGTGCGGCAGTCGCATTGCCTTCGCTCGTGGCAACAGCGACGAGGACTTCGAGTCCACTCATTTGGGTGTCCTTGGGCCCCGTGTGATGCGGGTGCATAGGTTCGTGGGGTAGCGGCCAAGTGGGCGGTCGACCACCTCCAGAGACCTACGAGTATTTAGCATTGTTCTAAGCTCAAACATCGTGAGAAAACTTACGTTGTGAGATGCAGCAGCCGCGAAACCAGGATGGGCAGACTCAACGTAGCCATTACTGTGTACAATCGAAGGGTGATGCTCTGCAGATGTGTATGAAGGTGTAGTCGGCACGCCCTCACTGCTGCTAGAATCTCCTGGAGAAGGCCGTTGCTGGATCGGCGCTACGTGGCCAATGTACATGCCTTGACGCCTCGTTCTATTCGGGTTTGGAGTGGGGTAGTGAGAAGTCTCAAGTTCACGCTTCTGAGATTCGTGATGAAGTACAGGGGGAGGCTGAGGGGCCTGGTACGACTGTGAGCTCTGCGGCACTTGCTCGGACGCATCTTGCTGATTCCGTGCACCGCCATCGGTGGGAGGGGTGCCACTTGCAATGTCAAGCTTCGTTAGATTCTGGTGGAGCGACATGTCCCATGATGCGTGACCCCTCCTATCGTTCGGTCCCGAGTTCGACTGTACAGAGGGGCCATGATAGATTGGTGGTCTGATCGCTGGATCGATCTGCATTGGGCTTGCGCCACGCGCCGGTGGTGTCGCTGGACGTCGAGGCATTTGATCGAAAGTCTCAATACCCGGCAATCGATGTGGCTGATTTGCGGCCGTGGCACTTTGTGGTGCAAATGCAGGGCGAGGTGCATCTGGAGTTTGGGAATACAGTAAGCCACTCGTGACTGGACGAGAGTAGTTAGTGTAGTAGGTGCTGGGATGCCATGTTCGCCTCCTCCACTCGGCTTCAGCAGCTGACACGGGGTTGCGACTTGACAGGTTGTAGCTTGCCTGAGTCGGACTGCCGAAAGTACTGTTGAAATTCGAGAACGTAGATGCGTTCGAAGAAGCGAGGGGGCTGAGGTATGGCGCACCAGGCGATGGGTAAGCGTTGGTTTGCGGAGAGCCAAAATGAGTCGGTCCAGAGGGTACAGAAAGCCTTCGAGCGTGGGATCTGCCATCCCAAAAGCCACCGCTACGCGACACGGTGGATGATGGTGAAACTAAGGAAGAGCCATACCCGGGACTGTTCTGTCCAGTGGAAAAGGCTGTTGAAGTTGGAGTGCTAGCTCCATCGTCGACAAGGAATGAATACTGGCCGGGCGGCGTTGAGGCTTGACTTCGCAGCGTATCAAGGCTCAGTCTGTTTCGTGCATTTGAGTCACTGGCCATGATAAGGGGTGGTGGGCGGCGCCGACTGTCCTCTCTACTTATGGTAGACGTTACAGATCCAATACTAGAAGCAGACAAGCCACGGCTATGACCTCGAGCACTTCCTTGGCTGCCACCAGTACCAGCACGAGCGCGGCCACTCGGCGGCCTTACACGATCAGTTCTTATCTGGCGTTGGAAGCGGGTGCCCGTAGCAGCGAGAGAGTCTCCGGGTATCTCCTCATTGACATGCACAGTCTGCGCGTGCTGGCGCAGGTTGTCAAGGCGAGAGAATCTACGTGAGCAGTGACACTGGAAAGGCCGTTCACCAGTGTGTTTCCTACACATCTTAGCTTGGGTTTCGTACATTCAGCATGGGATGACTTACCTGATATGCCGTGCTAGATGCTCACTTCGGGTGAAGCTCAGCTTGCAAGGCGGGAACTCAGTACAGAAGAACCTCTGACCCTTCTTCTTCTTGGACGGCCTGCCTGTTTCCACATCTATGCTCTCGGCGTCGGAGCCCCCTTCTCCATCGTCCGACTCATCCATGTCCACATCTTGTGAATCTGCTGACTGCACAGATTGATTCGAGTCGCCTCGACCTGCGATTCCAGGCCTTGTTGTACCTAGCGGCTGGTGTTGTATGGGAAAGGAGTTGTTGAAGGGAGAAGAGGGCAAAGGTCGTTGTCCGTTGATCCCACCAAAGCTTAACCTTGTTGGAGTATTCGGCGCGGACCTAGTCGAGTCGCCAGCGGGCGGGGGTGGTGCAGGCGCTGATCGATCGGGAGCAGGTATAGGGGCCCGAGGAGTTGTGGGCGTGGTAGCTTCTGTCGAATAGTCCGAAAGGCCGAGGCCAACGTTGACAGGTTCGAAGGTGGTCATCTTGAATTTGTCGCAATGCACCGGCTATACCTGAATATAGGTGGAATGACTCGCTGAGTCTGAAGATGAGATGCGAAAGTAAAAAGGCGTCTAGCAGTCGATGTGCGCCGTTTTCTGGTCATGAAGTGAGCGCCGTCCTGGGGGATGCGAAGTATGAAGTCGAGTCTCGAGTTCAGCCTCGAGATGGACCACCGCCGCCGAGCACTCCTCGAGTACGCAGGGTCTACGGTGAGATTCGCTGATGGATAAACGCTTCTTCACTTCATGTACGTCTCCACCTTTTTGCGTCCTTTACCACGATTGTGGCGGGGCAAATTGTTCGCTCGGTGCGATAAGACTGGATGACCGAGGGGGAATCGAGGTACTTGTTTCAGGATGAGGAGAAGGACCAACGGCTAGGACATGTTGCCTAAGCAGGCCTCGAGGACAGCTTCAAAGGAAATGAATGATTACAAAGTGAATAAATACCAAAACCTCGGATGGTGTGAAGTGAAGTGAAGTGATGAAGACAGATGGTTTGGTGGTTATAGTGGAGGCTCACTCATAGAACGGTGGGGTGAACTTGAACTTGTGTCGCAATCGATGCATAAGGGCAGATCTCGCCCTAGGGCTAGCCGATGGCCTGGGAACTCTAAGCCTTTTAGGCCCCACCAAAGCCCTGGAGGCCCCACCAAAGCCCTGGCAAGCCGTCCGAGGTACCTAGAAATCTAGGCTAGAATGATAATAGCTTACGAGTCATGATGATAGAGAGACGAAGTCACATATTTGGCCTGTTTATAAGAGCTGTTCCTTTGATTCTTCGTAAAACAAACTCGCTGAAAGACGGGAAATACTCATATGCGGGTCATTACTCGTGCACATGCATGAAAGGCTCAAGTCGTGAGGCGAGACGATTGACATGGGACCGAGGGGCGTATGCTGGCCTTACCCTGTGCGAGCCGCGGAATCGTCAAGGCCACACCCCAATGTTGAACGCAAAGGAGGGGTACTTTGTTCAGGCGGCAATAGTACCTAGGGGTTTACTCGAGCAAGCGGTGAACAATCTTGATAAACAGTGGTACGCATGAATCTTGAATCCACTGCTTACGCCAAAGCTCTGAAGAGTTTAGTTCAGCCAAGTGTCAGTTGCATGCTGCAAGGGCTGGCCGGTCGCGCACTGCTGTCAGGTACATCCAAACTTGTACCCCTCCACTCAAGTTCGCTTAGGCTAGGCTTGATACTCGTCTTTCATTCCATGCCGAACTGACCCATCTCTGTCAACAACGTTGATAAGCGCCACATCATGCCACTTTGCCCAGTATTTGGCGCATGATGTTCTTCTTTTCCTTTTTCAAAATTGTGTCCCGGCCATATGGACAGCCAACTCACAGTGAAAACTCGAAAAAGATCTACAGCTGTGGGTACGGCATCGCAAGCCTCTTGCAGTCAAGACATAACTCCAGAAAAGCCATTGATAAATGCACGGCGTAGACTTGCAAGTAGAGTAAAAATCCTAGGATAGCACCTTAGAATGAGCTTGGCAGTGAGTGAGCAAACCTCGAAGCACAATTCATCTACCCAAAGCTCCAACCACACTTCCTACCATTACCGCTGCCTCTCTTTCCCAAGATCCCTCTCGTCCTCGAGCACCGCCAGGTCCTTGGCTGCCCTTCAATACGCAATCCCTGATGCTCTCCCTGACTCTTTCTCGTTGAGCACGTAGCGTTCTTGCATTGACTCCGCCCCTGGCTACCAGATCCGATACCCTTCCTGCGAGACCCTCAGCTAAGCTTCGCCAGAAGTATGAGGGCAGGGACGAAGTGTCCAGCGCGGCGAGTAGAGGTTGTAAGAAGTTTGTCATTTCGCTTTTGGCGTTTGAAATTTCCTTGGTAGGATTAGGGGGAGATTTGACGCCTTCAAGCAAAGACTCGAGGGCGACGATATTCTGGCATCGTGCGGAGACTTCAATTAGGGTCCGGTCCAAATTTGGCAGGTTCGCGAGAGCCCTAGCAATGGAGGCGAGTGATGAGGTCAACGAGGTCCGCAGATAGGATTGAAGAGCAGACAGAAGAAATTGTGGTGAAAGTAGGTGGAGGGTTAGAAGGGCGGATGTAGTCCGAGCCTTGGTCTCTTCTGATTGGGCATATGTCGTAGGACCGCTTGGTGTAGGAGCAAGCGATGACATAGAGAACTCGCGTATGATCTGCTGCCCTTTTGATTGAAGCGTGCTGTCTGATGAAGCTAGGAGGGAGGTCTTCAAATTGGTGATCAAGTGGATACGCGAGAGCTGCTCCCCTTCCTCATCAGGGTCGGACGCTTCAAGCAATTGGCGTATAACGAGCAATGTAGTCGCCGCACGGATCATAGCTCTATGATCCTCCTTTTTTGCTCCAGCACTGGTACCCACTTCGCCCATCTGAGCCTCGAGCTGTCGACTCAGCAGTAGACATCTTCCCACAGCGCGCCCGATCTTTACCGTCTGCCATAATCTCTCGACTGCAATGCGGACCTCATCCGCAGCTTCATAGCGCTGTATGACTTCTCTTTCTAGCCGTTGATATCCATCTGTAAGGCTTGCAACCTGCGCCTCAACCTCGTTGACGATGTGGCGGCCAGCGTTATCTTGTTCTTTGGTGTAGTGGAGGAGTGGGAGCGCAGACTTTGTAGTCAAAGTATGTATATGTGTGTCAACTTCTTGAACATCGAACAGGACTCTTGAAAGAGGTGTAGAGAGGTCCAGGGGCGTGTCGGAAGGGTTGTTGGTTGCAAGCACCAACGAGTTGGCAAACGACGTAGGCGAGAAATCTGGATCAAGGAAAGTCTCGTAGTCGATGTACGACGGTTCCGAGTCCTCCATCTCCCAGAATTCACATCAATTATGAAACATAACCCCCAGGCACTCAAGTCACAGGGCATTGGCAGATACCGCGGGCGATGTTTGTGGGATTTGCATAAAATGTTTCATAGTGATTTCCTGAAGATGTGAGTATTTACATACATCAACCTTTGATTCCGTAAAGGGCTTATAAGCATTAGCCGATTAGCCTGACGCTTTACCGCAAGTAGTTGTTACTGCACATCAGGCAGATGACTACCTTACTACGCGGCCATGTCACACACGGTAGAAGCGGAGATGGCGTTCTATGATCCTGCCTTCGCTTATGCATAATGTCTCGAAGCTATGCTAAGAATTCTACGAACGCTTACCTTTAGTGGAATAGTATGGAATGCTGGGGACGCATGCCACAAATCATAACATGATCTCCCACAGATTCTACATAAGCCCAGCGGTTCTCATTCGTTTCAAATCTCACTGAACTACCAAGCTGTCTGTACTGTCAACATGTATTTCTCCATCGTTGTCATCTTTCTCTACGCCTTGGCATCATTCTCTCAGATCCAAGCACAGCCAGTGACACGCGGGTCTTTGCATTACATACACCATCATCACAGGCACATTCATCATCCCCAAAACCACTCCGACTTCCCTTCTCCGCATGATCCTCACGAGTTACGGCAGCAGCTGCTAGACGCCGCGTCCGAGAAATTACATGCTTGAGGTCTTACAGACACTCATCTTCGATACAAGGATGATTCAAGCTCCAGCATCCGTGAGGCTCTTTGAATATATTTCGTTGGCACTATAAGACGCGTTCGATCGATGGAATTTCCCTCGAGGTTGAAGACCATTGGCTCCAAGGCCACGACCTGTTCTAAAAGATTTGTTCCCTCTTTAGTCTGAAAGCATGTCCCGCAAAATCTGCACAGCCCTGTGGTATGGTTACTACCATCCAAGATATCCAGTAAAGAAAGACTCATGATATTGGATTTTGCTCCTTGTTGGTTCCCGGTTTTCTGGGCGGCACGCAACCGAATTACCCGATCACACTTCCTGTACAAAATTCACGATCAACTACTCCGCTATAACGCAATCGCGATCTTCTGACAAAGTTGCGAGATTCCAGCCATTTACGAAATCCGGACTCGACGTCTGGGTACAAGTCGATAGCAGCTGGCGAGACAGTAACGGTTGGCGCTACCAATTCCACTTCGGCAGCAGGAACGACAGTCCCAGCGTGCAGGATTACAACCTCGAGAGACGTTATGGCGTCGACTTCTCTTGCGAGTCGAACAACACTGGTGGCTTGAATGCAAATTGGGCAATTCTGGGAGGATGACACTGGTCTGTGGACTTTTAATATCTCGGAGGTTCTTGCAACAGGGTCGTTGGAATTGCATATGAGGATCTGTTTTCTTGCTTCCCGACCCCAGGCGGCTGTTGAGCGGGTGGACGCCTACATGTCATGAATTTTGATACCCATGAGAGACCCGGTCTTCAATGCCTAGGAGCTTGTCAAGCGTTGAGTCAAAAGGGATAGCTTTAAGCCACGCACGGTGCCATTGTTGGCACCAAAAGGGTGGCAGTCGCAGGCCATAGGTGCGCTGTTCGCATTGTGTTGGGCAGCCGGCTCGGGTACCGCACTCCAGCTACGAAGATCGTTTCGGGGAGTGGCATAGGATTGAACAGAAACAAACGCGCCATTCGTTAGGGAAGTTAATCAATTCGCAACCAAAGAGTCAGACAAACATTGTATCTAACCGTGCGGGCACCTCGCTCTACTCGGTGCGGCTGGCCCTAACGCGAATTACGCCCTAACGCTAATTATTTCAACTACCCCATTAATTATAGAAATAATAATATAGGAAAGTCTACTATATACTTCCCGATTTAGCCAGTCTTCTTTTATAGCTTTACCTTTATAGCTATTTATTTAGAATACCGGATCTTTTTATTTTTAAATATAGAAGTTACCCGTTTATAAAGCGGTAGTGCGTTATATACGCCTGCGCCCCGCCAAAGACGCTAGTGCGTTATATACGCCTACGCTCCGCTACCTCTATAATATTATTACTTTTCGATACGGGGTTCTGGCCTTAGTATCGCGGGGTTCTAACTTTTAGTAATCCTATATCGAGTTAGTTATTATACTATACCAAGACCAGCTTCATAGTAGCTACTAAGTACAATATACAGATCCTATACAGGGAGTATACGGCGTGGTTACGCCATTTATATTATAGTATTATATTATAGTTTCTAGTACTCCGGAGCCCCCTTAGAAATAGGAGACTCGGAGCCCTCGCTTTAACTCTTTAAAGATTAATTCTATTTTTTAAATATAAAGATTATTTTCTTATTAAGGCTTTATATTTACTTTTATATTATTATAAATACCCTAGGTATTATAACTTAATAGTTTTAATCTTTCTTAACCTTTTTAAATAGTAATCCGTTAGAAGTATAAAAGATCTCTTTAAAAATAATTATCCCGAAGGCGAGATATACGGGATTAATACTCTAAACGAAAATACGGGAGATTTACCGGAGAATATTAATCTTATAATAAATTAATAATTTATAAAATTAAAACGTAAATAAAAAGCCCTCGAGAAAGAGGCCTTTATTATTACGATTTAAAAGAATATCGAAAACTTATAATATATTATCGTAGGTAAAGGAGATAAGGAAATCGAAAATAATCCTTAAAAACTAAATATAGAAGACGAAAGCGGCCCGACGGTAAATCGTAGTTAAATCGGTTATAATATAAATTAAGGTAATTTACGGTTATCGAAACTATAGGATTTTTATACGAAGAATCCGTAAGATTATTAAAAATAAATCTACGATATAAAGACCGCGTTCCGTTTAATACCCGTAAATTTTCGAATAAACGAAAAGAAGATTTTATATATAATACCCTATTTAAAGGGGTAAATTAAGAAATTATAAAATAAATATAAAGAACTTTATTTAATAAATATATTAACGTAGAAGTTCTTTACGGATTATTTATTTAATATAATCGAGGACCCTTTAAACCGAGCTATAAATACGAATCTTAAATATTAATATATACGTTAAAGGAATAATTAATCGGTACAAGATTTCGATATTTACCTTAATACTTTAAAAACCGAACTACCTCTTTATAATAAAGAGTAATAAATAATTTATTTAATAACTCGCTTAAGACTTAATATTTTAAAAGAAGTTAACCGGGCCTAAAATATTCTTATTAAATAAACCGAATTTATATTATTTACGGCGCGTTACGAACGTAATCTTAATCGAGACTTTAAGATATAAAATAATAATTAAGATAATTAATTAAGACCTCGGAAGAGGTATAAGAAGGAGTTAAAGAGCGGAGATAATAAAAATAAATTTAATATAAGGGGATAAGGTTTTAATAGAGGTAGTCGTAGAAATATAAATAAAACGTATATAACTCGCGCGAGCGATAAGAATCTTAAGGATATTAAATACTTTAATTATTATAAACTCGGTTATTATTTTAATAAATATCCGGAGAAGAAAATAAAGACTATTAACTATATCGGCGATTATACCGCCGAGTTAAAAAACGATAAATCTTTAGGGAAGTCTTTATCCCGAGGGAATAAAGAGAAATAAGAACCCGACCGAGTATAAATATCGATAACGAAGTTATTACGAACCTAATTAATATCGATATAAAAATTATTCGTATTAAAATAAATAAAGATCTAAGAGCGGAGATAAATATTATTAATAAGATATTTATATAATAATATAACCTGGAGCGTTTTAAAAGCGAGCCGCTACCGACTCTTAAATAAATAAGCGGGTAATTTATTTATTACTATAATATTTATAATATTATCTACCAGTTAACCGATTTATAAGAATAAACTAGGGAGTATAATAATACCTTTTACTTTATTAATAAAAAAGGCTCGCCTATTATTATAAATATACCGGTTATAAAAAAGAAAAAGATTTAAACCGATTATAATATACGTACCTAACGGTTCGGTATCGCGCTAAATACGTATACGTTAAAATTACTTAAGGATTTTACGAAATCATTAAGGATATAGTTAGTTATATATATATTAATTTATATTAAGGCTAGTCTCTTTAATTAAGATCCTATTAATAAAAACGAGACTAAGAAAAGTAATACTACCGTTAATATAATATCTTCTAATAATTTCGTTATCGTACCGCCTACGCTTCCTAATAAATTTATAGATTTTAACGATATCTTTTTAAATAAAGAAGTAGGTCGATTACCGTCGTATAAGAGCGGCGACTATATAATTAATATAGAGGGTAACCCGCTATACGGGCCTCTTTATAATTTATCGAATCTAGAATTAATAGAGTTAAGGAGATACCTAGACGACGCCTTAACGAAGGGTTAAATTAAATACTCCGTAAACCCCGTCGAGGCTCCTATCCTTTTTATTCTAAAGAAAGATAATAAATTATAATTATACGTCGATTACCGAGGTCTTAATAAGATTATTATTAAGAATTATTACCCGTTACCCTTAATTAATAAAACGCTGGACCGCTTAAATAACGCTATATAATTTACGAAGTTTAATTTAAAAGATATTTATTATCGAATAAGAATTAAGGAAGGTAATAAATAAAAGATAATATTTCGTACGCGGTATAATCTTTTCGAATATATAATAATATTATTTAATTTAACGAATATACCTACTACTTTTTAAGCCTATATTAATAAATCGTTAACGGGTTTAATAAATATATTTTATATCGTTTATCTAAATAATATCTTAATTTATTTAAATTTAAAAGAGGAGTATATTAACTACGTATAATAAATACTCGAACGCCTATAAAAATATTCCTTATTCGCGAGTCTTAAGAAATACGAGTTCTTTACTCGGTTAATTAAGTTTCTAGGGTTTATTATAAATACCGAAGGTATCTCGATAAACGAACGTAGGATTAATACGATTTAATCCTAACTAAAACTAAAGTCCTTTTATAATATATAAGTATTTTTAGGCTTTATTAATTTTTATCGTTAATTTATCTATCGTTATTTATAAATAATAGGCCTATTAACGGGTTTATTAAAAGGTAGTTAAGATAATAAAAAATTTAGTCTATTTAAATAACCTGAAGAGGTAGAGTAAGCGTTTTACCTACTTCGCGATTCATTCTCGTATATACTTATTTTAATATACTTTAATCTAGAATTAAAAATTCGGATTAAAATAAATATTTCTAATTTTATTATAGCTACGATTTTAACGTAATTATAAAATAATAACGAATAATATCCCGTCGCTTTCTAGTCCCGTAAGATATAGGGTTTAGAAATTCGATATAAAACTTATAATAAAGAGCTCCTCGTAATTATTATAATATTTAAATAATAACGATATTACCTCGAGGGTAGTTTATATAAAGTAGAAGTTTTAATTAATTATAATAACCTAAAGGGTTTTATAAACGTTAAGTAGTTAAATAATCGCTAGACGCGTTAAGTAATAAGACTCTTATCTTTTAATTTCTTAATTTTATATCGTTCTAGGAAGAGTAACCTAGCCGATAACTCTTTACGTCGTTTTAATTATAAAGGCTAAGATAGCTTTTTAGATAATATATTACTTATATTATAATAAAAGTTATTAAATTTAAAAAGTACTAGTTAAGGCCCTATTTTCGCTACGATATAAGATATATTCGTAGATATAAAAGATCTAGAGGTAGATAATACTTCGCCGGCGTTAAATAATATATCCGTAAACGTCGCGTAAAACTTAATATATATAAAATTTACGTTATTAGGGTCTTTAAGGCTTACCGTAAAAAAGATATATCCTTCGGTAATATATTTATCTAGGCCTAGGGAGTTAATACCTAAATAGGAAATTCTAAAGAGTTTAAACGAGATATTTATTTAAATCGATTACGATATAATAAAGGAACTATTTAATTTTATCGCTAGAACTATAGGCTATAAACTATTTATTCTATATATTATTATTAAATTAATAGTATTTTACGAAACGATTTATAACGCTAAAAGTTTATTAATAATTAAAATAATTCGCGCTTTATAAAAGGATAATTTCTTCTCGTAAATAAAAATCGCTAAAATTATATAAACGGATTACTAGCGTTCAGCCGGAGTATAAACTTTAGATTCTATATTAATTCTTAAATATAATAATAAGATTTATATACTTAAAGAAGAATTAGTCCGCGAAGAGCTATTAAAACGATATTATAATAATATATTAACGGGGTACTTTAACGTTAAGAAGATAACGGAGTTATTTACTAGAAAATATTTCTAAAGTACTCTTAAAGCTAACGTACGGGAATATATTAATACGTACAATATATACTAGCGGGTTAAGGTATATCGATACCGCCTTTATAACGAGATTAGTTTCTTATTATATCCTACGGGGCCGTAGAAGGAAATTATAATAAATTTTATTACTAGCTTACCTCTAAATAAACGATATAAGCGCGTTTATAATACGGTCTTTATAGTTATAAATAAATATATAAAGATATTACGATATATCTTAATTATTAAAATAATCGACTCTATAGAGTTAATAGAGTTAATATTCGAAGAAGTTATCTTAAAGTTTAGAGTTCCTAATAAAATTATTTCTAATAAAGATTCTATCTTTATAAATACGTTTTAGTTAAAGATATATTATTTAATAAAAATTAAGAGGCGCCTAAATACCGTATTTTGTCCGTAGACGGATAATTAGATAAAACGTTAAAACTAAACCTTAGAATATTATTTAAGAACCTTCTATTTAAGCGAGTAAAATAACTAGGTAGTACCCCTACTTATAGTAGAATAGGTATATTATAATACGCAGTATACGATAATAAAATGAATATTATTTATAGTTATATATAGTTATAATCCTTCTCTTAAACCGCGTCTCGAGGGCGAGATATACGGGGGAGAAGTACCGTCGGTATAAGAAAGAATTAAAAAATTAAATATTTTAAAAGAGTACCTAATAAAAGCGTAGATTATCGCGGTCGAAGCGTAGAAGCGTAGTTATAGTAGAAGGTATAAACCGAAATCATTTAATATAAATAACCTTATATTATTATTAACTAAAAATTTAACGTAAAAACAACTAAGTAAGAACCTCTCTTATAAAGTAATTAGACTATTTAAGATTTTGGATACCGTCGGAATATAAGTATACCGCCTAGGATTATTAACTAGTTATCGTATTTATAATATTTTCTATATATTACTTTTAAAGTCGTATTATTAATAATAGGGCGACGTTTCGATTCTTAATATACCTCTATTAGAATTAATAAATAATACGAACGAATAAGAAGTAGAAAGAGTACTAAAAAAGAAGAAGGTAAAGAGCGAGGTACTTTACTTTATAAAATAACTAGGATAACTAAAGACCTTTAATAAATAAGTTAATATAAATACTTTAGATAACGCGCTAGAATTATAAGAAATATTCGAAGAGAATACGAAAATAAAAAAGGTATAGAAAGTAAAGAGTAGGAAAAGGAAATATTATTAATTATTAGTTACTACTAGTTACTTCTTACTAGTAGATTTCGAGCGAGACGTATTTTTACGGCTAGCGGGGCGCTCGCGGGTAGGCTTACGTCTATAACGGCTAGCTTTCTTAATATTAAGACTCGGCTATTTACGAGTAGGGCCGGGGCCGGGAAATTAAATTAAAAGATAAGGGGTAGAAATAAAACTAAGATTAAAATTATTAACTTTATCTTTAACTTCTTCTTTAAAAGCCTCGCGAGAAGATATTAATTTATTTAAAATATAATAATTTATACCCTTTATACCGGCGTATTAAAGGCGAGGCTCTATAATATCTTTAACTAAAAAAGCTTTACGATTAAACGTTATAACTTTTTATATACCGTTAAAGAATAAAGTAAGATCGATAATATTAAGATTATTAATAATAAGTATTTTAAATTAATCGGTAGCGGGATTAAGGCCGGGAGAAGAGTCGTATTTAGAGGCGTCTCGTATACGACGAGTACGAGTATCGTTTTTATCTTTATTATTAGTTTTATTTTCGTCCGTCGATTCGAGAAGATTATTAAATTAATATTATATAGTTCTACTTTAGGGCGTATTTATATCCCGGGTAGTAATCCCTCCCTAAAAAGTTATTAGTATACGAATTATATCTAAATTATATTAATTTATTAGAGTATAAAAGGTATTATTTATACCCTCGACGTTTATAATAAGCCGAGATATTAACTATAGTATATTCTTCCCTCTCTTAACGTCGCCGCTTTTAAATTTAATCTCTCGAAGGAAGGCTACGATATCTTTCGTATACCTAACGACCCGCTCGCGAAGACGTTTATTAGGGCCTCGACGTTTTAAACGATTAAGAAGAAAATTCATAAAGGTATGAAATTTAGACGGAATCTAAATATATTAATATAATTCGGTTTTAGAATATTAGCGATATATAGGATTATATAGGTACTTATTCTTTACGTAATAAATATACTTTATATATAGTACTTTATTATATAGGACGTAATTATTTAGGTTTATCCGCTTAGAGTAACGGAGGTATAAAAATACGGATAAACGCGGGGTAGGAGTAGAGCGGGCGGTTATTTTATAGAGAATAAAAATTAAAGACGTATTAAATATCTAAATATTATTATTAATATTATATACTATAAAGATTAAATTAATATACTAAATATTAAAGTAATTTAATTATATACGTATCGCTAATAAGGTAAGGTATAGAACTAATAATTTAAAAATAAAATAAATATTACGATAATATTAATTCTTTTAAAATATAAATAAATACCTTATTTAAAGATAGAATAAATTATTTATTTACTTTAATAATTATAAGTTTAAAGAAAGAATTTAAAAGAAGAAAAAAAAAAAAAAGATTTATTTAAACTACGATATATTAGCTCTAGCCTTACCTACGGAATATATATATAATATTTACGACCTTAAAGAAAGAGCTTAAAGATACGGCCGAGATTATTATAAATTAATAAAAGTCTAAATATAGTATAACTATCGATAATAATATATAGGAGTTTATATATATAAAAGATAATAGGATATTATAGAAGAAGAAAAGTTAAAAGATCGGCGAAGGCTTCGTACCTACGCTAAGACCGTTACCCGTATATATTCACTCTTATAACTAAAGTTCTTCCTAAATAATAAAATAGAATAATTTACTCTACCGCCGATATCGTTAAAGCCCTATTAATAATAAAGGCTTATAGTTTTCGACGGTAATTATAGTATTCTTTCCTTTATTTTTCCCTTTAAGTTTAAAGGTTTTTCTTAAATACCTAGTATAATCTATAACTATATAACTACGCCGATTACGAACTATACGCGACGTATTATTAAACTTTAAGATATAATTTATTTCCCTCCCTTTTTCCTATTAAGTTTAGAGGTTTTTCTTAATATATTATTACTATAAAGATAGGAGATTAATAGAATTAAATAGGAGGCGTAGGCGTTATATATACGCCCTATTTAATTTAGATTCTCCTATATTATACTTCTTCGTCGGAGTATTAAAATATTAAATTAATATTTATTAGTTTCGAGGGCGAAACCCCTAGAAGGAGAGGTAATTATTATACTATATTAAGACCAGCTTTATAGTAACTACTAAATATAGTATATAAATCCTATATAAGGAGTATACGGCGTAGTTACGCCATTTATATTATAGTATTATATTATAGTTTCCGGTACTCCGGAGCCCCTTTAGAAATAGGAGACTCGGAGCCCTCGCTCTAACTCTTTAGAGATTAATTCTATTTTTTAAATATAGAGATTATTTTCCCATTAAGGCTTTATATTTACTTTCACATTATTATAAACACCCTAGGCACTATGGCCTAATATTAGTATTCCCCCGTTTTATTAAAATCCTTAGAGATTAGTTTTATTATTAAATCTAGGATTTAAAAACTATTTAATAATAAACCCCGTAATTACTTTATATTTTTTATATTATTTCTAAGCCGCTAACTTTATATTAATAGTTTTAAATATTATAATTCTAATCTCTTAAATCTTTCTAAAGAAAAAGTTTATTATTATTATAATATCGGGTTTAACCTTAAGACGTCTAGAAGAATTTAATAATAATAATATTAATTAAACCCCCTCCGACGACCCCCGCCGTAAAGATAGTAATAAATTCGAAGGTATTATTACCCCCGAAGAGACTTTAAATATATAGTTTAAAGTTATTAAAGAAAAAAACCGTCGCCTTAAATAATAATAAAAATTAGGGGTATTATAAATTTAAAATTTAAAATTATATAATCTTATTACTTTTACGCCCGCTAGCGGAGTATTAGCGGAATTTATTATTTATAGTAGAAGTTCCCTAATTATTACGCCTACCGGAGGAATAGTAATAAGTTTAATTATATTTAGTAGGGATATTCTTATTAAGGCGAAAACGCTACGCTTTAATAAAATATATTTTTATAAAGGTACGAGCGAAGGTAAATATTTATATTAATTCCGCGACGTGAATATTAAATTTTTAATTAGTTTTAAATATTTCACTACCGATTATTTAAGGATCGTATATTATATAGACTCGTTAAAAGGTAACTCTTTAACGTAATAATATAAATATTACGATTTATATAATTTAACTAGTATTATATTTAGCTTTTTTAAAAAGTTTCTTTTTAATTTAATAACGGATCTAGTTAACCGTCGTCTTTTTATTTATAAAAAGTAGGAGGAAGTTAAATAATAATTTTATTAAAAAATATCGTTATTTAAGATTTACTTTAAAGAAATAAAGGCCTAGTTACCCCCGTTTTTAGAGGAGTATAGGGTAAATTTCTTTTTAGTTAAATTTAAGCCTAAATTTGAAAATAAGATCTTTAATATTAATAATATATTTATTTAAAGAGAAGAAATTCTTATTTAAGTTATTATATAAAAAAAGAATCTAAAGTATATATAGTTAATAAATAACTTTAATTTTAATTCAGGTTCCTAGTTAAAGAACTTTAATAAAGGAAAATTTATAGTAGACCGAATTATTAAATCTAACGCCGGCGATAATATTAAATAAATATATTTAAAGGAGAAGAGTAATAAATATAAAGTTAATACTATTAATTCTTCGTACGATAAAATTATCTATTATTATTATAGAGTAGAAGGTTATATAAAGTCTAAATATCTTAATATAGATAAATTAGTTATAAACGTCGGCGCGGTATTAATAAAAAATAATTAAGCCTAATTTACGCCTCGGAAAAAGAGTAAGAAAAATAATTAATAAAGATATACTCTTTTATTCTTTCTAAAGATTAAATTATTTTTTAAGATAAAATTAAGTAACTTATTACCTTAATTAATTTTAAAGCGTAAATTAATTTAATTTTATAACGCTATTTTATCGCTAGCTAAAGTAACTAGCGGGTAAAATATATATTATTATAACACGTATTAATTAGACTATTAAATAGTCGATAATTAAAATTAAGAGTGTAAATATAATATTTTATTCTATATTATAGACTTTAAAAGTTTAAACGTTATTCTAGGTATATTTAAATTATATTAATTAAAAATATTAATTAATTCTAAGGCGGACTAATAGCGGTTTAAAGTTAATTCTAGTAATTTATAAATTAAGAAACCGGCTAAATTCACTAGTAGTTTTAAAAATAAACCGAATATATTCGCGGTTATATATATTATAGTAGTATAAGGTAAATAGGAAGAATTTCTTAATCTAAAGATTCTTAAGGAATTTATAAAGTTTTATAATATTTTTTTTAACGAGAAAACGAGTATCTTATTTATTTTTAAATAAAGGGATTATATTATTAAAATAAAAGTTAATAAAGAACCGCCTTATAAACCTCTTTATAATTTATTTTAAACTAAATTATCGGAGCTACGACGTTATTTAGAATTCTTATTTTATAAAAGTTAGATCCGTTATTTAATTTTTTTAACTAGAGTATTTATTCTTTTTATATTTAAAAAGAATAATAGGCTACGTCTTTACGTTAATTATCGGGGTTTAAATATAGTAATTATTAAAAATTAATACCTATTATCTTTAATTACCGAGATATTAGACCGTTTATATAGTTCTAAAATCTTTACGAAGTTAGATTTTAAGGATATTTATTATAGGATCCGGATTAAGGAAGGCGATAAATAGAAAACTACTTTCCGAACTCGTTATAGTTATTTCGAATATTTGGTTATACCTTTTAAACTCGTTAACGCACCGGCGATATTTTAAATTTATATTAACTATACGTTTATAAATTTAATAAATATAACATATATAGTATATCTAGATAATATCCTAATTTATAGTATTAATCCGGCGGAATATTAACGGTATATTAAATAAGTATTTAAACGATTATATTAGTTCTAGTTATTTATTAACTTTAAGAAGTATTAATTTAATACCGAAATAATCGAGTTTTTAAGTTTTATTATATTTATTAATAAGGTAACTATAAACCCGGAACGCGTTAAAACTATTAAGAAATAACCTTAATTAAAAATATATCGGGAAATATAAATCTTTTTAAGTTTCGTTAACTTCTATAAACGGTTTATTTATAGTTATTTTAATATAATTACGTTATTTACTAATCTATTTAAGAGTAGTAAAGTAAATAAGAAAATAGGTCCGTTAAAATAAATAGACGACGCTACGGGAGTATTTTAGATTTTACGAGATATATTCGTAAACGCGCCTTTTCTACGCTATTACGATCTAACTAAATAATTATATATAAAGACGGATATTTCTAACTTTAATCTTAACTCTATATTATTATAATAGGATAAAGATAATTATTAATACTTTATAATATTTTAATTACGGAAATTAAATCCCTTAGAATAAAACTATAAGATTTATAATTAAGAATTACTCGTTATTATAGTAATAATAAAATAATAACGATACTACTTAAAAGGTAATTTTTATTATATTAAAGTTTAAACTAATTATAATAACTTAAAGAGTTTTATAAAATAGAAGGAATTAAACTTTAGGTAGGTTTATTAAATATTTAAATTAATTACCTATAACTTTAAAATCTTCTATCGGGCTAGGAAATTAAATTTTACCGATATACTATCGCGGCGCCTTAATTATAAAGGAGTATCGCCGTTAAATATTAAATTATTATTAATACTTTAGAATAAATTTACTCTTTGAATTAACGGTTAGTTATCGGAAAAAGATAAAGAAATAAAAGTAGCTATAACCTCTACTTTTTAAATTATAAAATTAAAAGTAGTAATTCTAAGGCGGGATATTATAATAATATTTAAAATTATATATAATAATTTTAAAAGGCATATTAAAACGCTAATTCGGGAATTATAAATTTATAATAATTAAATAAACTCTTTTCGAACTAGAGCGAATATATTAAAGAATCGTTATTATATAAAGAATAAAGTATGAGTTATAGACTCCGAGGGATTATTAAAATATAACGGTTATCTTTATATACTAAAGGATAAAGCTCTAAAGGAAGAGTTTATAAAAAAGTATTATAATAATCCTCTAATAAACTACTTTAACGTTACGAAGTTATATAAATTATTTACCCGAAAATTCTTCTAGGAGGGTAGTTTAAAGTAAGTTACGGACTATATTAAAATTTACGATATATATTAACGGACGAAGGCGCCGCGATATTATTTATATAACGAATTAAATTCGCTTCCTATTATTATTTAATTTTAGAAGGAGATTTTTATAAATTTTATAACTAGTTTACCGCCTAGTAAATATAGAGGTACCGTTTATAACGTTATTTTTATCATTATAAATCGATTTATTAAAATAGTTAAGTATATATTTATAATTATTAAAATCGATACCGTTTAACTAATAGAAGTATTTTATTTTAAAATTATTTACCGCTATAATATACCTAATAGTATTATTAGTATTAGAGGTTTTATTTTTATAAACGCCTTCTAGTCGGTTATATATTTTTATTCGAAAATTAAACGACGCCTAAATACTACCTTTTACCCTTAAATAAATAAATAGATAAAGTATTAAAATTAGGTACTAGAGTACTATTTATATATATTTATTAATATTAAATAAATTAATTAGGCTAGATTACTACTTATAGTAGAATTCTTAATAAATAATAATTAGAGTATCGTCGTCGGAACGATATTATTCTTCCGTATATATAGTTACTATCCTAAAATCCGTTAGGAGGTCGAGGACGATTTTAGGAAAAAAAGAGTATTAACTATAAATAATAAAATACGATAGTTATAAACTTTAAAGGATAAAGTTATAAAGTATTTATAAAACGCTACCGAATATTAAACTAAATAATATAATAAAATATATAAACTATAAAGTTATAAAGTTAGCGATTTAATTATATTAATAATAAAGAATTTAAAGTAAAAGCGTCTAAATAAAAAATTATCCTATAAATTTATAGGGCCCTTTAGGATTATTAATAAAATAAGAGTATAAATTTACCGCCTATTATTACCTTCTATATATAGAATTTATAATACCTTTTATATATCGTTACTTAAATTATATTATCTTCGCGATTATATTAATACGGCGGAATCTTTTATATAAGCCCCCGAATTTATTAATAATAATAAACTATAGGAGGTAGAAGAGGTAATTAATAAAGTTAAGAATAAAGAAAGAGTCTAGTATAAAATTAAATAAACTAGTTAAGGCGAAGAATATAATTAATAATTATTAGACGAAGAGTTTATTAATATTAATAAATTAATTAAAGTCTTTAAATAGGCGGGTAGTAAATATAAATATATAAATATAATTAAAGAGGTTACCTAGTTATATAATATAATAAAGCGGAGTAAATAGAGCCGATATTAAAAATAAATATTATTATTTTTATATTAATATTTATATAACGGACGTTCTCCTCTATATTTATAACTTTATTATATAGTTTTAAGGTATAATTAAATTTAATTTACTATTAAACTATTTATATATAATAATAATAAGATATCGTATTTATAAGAATACTTTTATTTTAAATATAGTTTATATAAACGCCTAAAATATATTATTAAATAATATATTTAAATAAGTTTAGTTAACGCCGATTTAAAAAAAAAGAATTCGATATCGCTATTATATCGTACGAAAGATTTAGTTATTATCGGAATTATTAGAAGAAAACGTAGTCTCTTTAATATAGTTCTTAAGAATATTATCTTCCTCGGGACTCTCTAGGTCCCGTTTATATTAACGGAAACTTTCGGCCTTTTTTTCGAGAATTTTATTTATCGCCTTTAATTCCTTAATACGCTAATTCGCCGCCGTTAATTAATTCTATAAATTAGCGATTATAGTAGAGGTTTACCTATTAATTATTATTATTTTATTATATACTTTACGCTACTAGGTGATTTCTTTATTTATTAAATTATATTTATATTTTTCTTTAAGAGTTTTATTACCGATATAAATATATTAATATATAAACCTCTTTACCTTCCTTCGGAAAGGTTTAGGGATTTATTATTATTAATATATACCGCTTTAGAGCTTACGGTTATAATTTACCTTTATATAATAGTCGATTCCGTAGCGATTAATATAATAGAGTATATAAGGAGGGGACGTACCTCGAATATAATTATTATTAAATTAATAGAAATAGACCCGGTAAAGGAGCTACGAAGCGTAGTAAATTACTATTATAATTAATATTATATAGTCGCGCTAATAGCGGACTAGTTATATTTACTAGTATATTTATAACTAAATTATATTAATATAAATAAACTAATACTATTAGTAAATAGGAGTTATTTATAAAGTTAGAAGAAAATTATATATAACGAGAGTATTATCTATATATTAATTATAATACTAGAACGCTATTATAGAGCTAGAGTAATAATATATAAAAAAGACTAAAGGAGTTACGAAAAGAGAAAGTAAATAGGCGAGCGAGTTTATTTTAATAATAAACCGTCGCGCTAAGTACCTTATTATTATAGTACGTCGATACGCGCCTCCGCTCCGCTACCTCGCTTTTATTAATAAATATAATTATTATTATAGTAATTATATTATTATTAATCTCTCGGTATAATATTAGGGTTATACCGTTTATATATAATACTTTACTACTAATATTTTTATAGTATAATAGGAGTATATAGTAAGAGTAGCTACTACTATTCCGTTACTAGTACTATGGGTACTATAAGAATAATCTAATATACTATATTTACTACGAGTGCTATAAGCGCTATAGGAACGATAGTATATATTATTTCGCTCCGTTACTATTATATATAATAGTATTATAAAGACGAAAGAAATATTATTTAATTAATTATTATTACTATATATTAGCGTTATAGGGATAGTTTTATAAATATATTATTTATTTACTATTAATATTATTATATAGTAAAGATAATTTAATAGTATTACCCTTCCGTTACTAGTACTATATAATAGTACTATAGGAAATAGTTTCGTGTCGCTCCGTAACTAATACTATAAGTTAGCGCTATAGGACTAATAATATAAATTAGAAGACTTTTTTCCCTTATTTCTTTTAGGGGGTTTAAAGGTTTTTTAATAAATTTCGATTAATTAACTAAATATTATTCCGTAACTAGTATTATAAATATTAAAAGATTAGGTACGTAGCCTTATATTTAAATTACCGTATAATAACGTTATTATATTAAATAACTTTTTTCCTTTATTTCTCTTAAAGGGTTTAAAGGTTTTTTAATAAATATTTTTTAATTAAAATATTTAGGTACCTAGGGATTAGAGCCTAAAGAGAGAGGTAATTATAAAATAATAATACGTTATATATATTTACGCCCCGTTAAAGGCGCTAGTACGTTATATATACCTACGCTCCGCTACCTTTATAATATTATTACTTTTCGATATAGAGTTCTAGCCTTAATATCGCGGGGTTCTAACTTTTAATAATTTTATATCGAGTTAATATTCCCCCGTTTTATTAGAATCCTTAAAGATTAGTTCTATTATTAAATTTAAGATTTAAAAATTATTTAATAATAAACCCCGTAACTACTTTACGTCTTTTATATTATTTCTAAGCCGCTAGCTCTACGCTAGCGGCCTTAGATATTATATTATTACTCTTTAATTTTAATTTATTTTAAGGTTTTCTATATTTTTTTAAATTTTATTTCCTACGATTTCTTTACTTTAGAGCGTATTTAATAGGAATAAATTATACTACCTTTTTAAATAAATATATTTAACTATACTTTACGCGCTCTTTAAATTACTATTTCTTTATTTAACTCTACTAACTCTTACTCTATAAATAGGCCGGAAAATAATTTCGTTTCTACCCTACGAATATATTTATTAAATATTAAGGATAAATCTAGATCCCGGAGTTTCTTCCTATACTACGTAATTTACCGGTATATATATAGCGTAGGCTATTCGTTAAAATCTAGAGGTAAAGTATCTTCTAGGGTAATAATTTTTACTAGAGTAAAAATATATTAAAATTTAATTAACCGGCGTATTATAATATCTAGATTATAAAGAGTTAAACCCGATTTCCGTTAAATTAATATTATTATAATTTATTTAAATACTTTATCCCGGATAGTTTAAAAGTTAATTAAAAAATTAATTCTTAAATAATCGCCCCCGGTTTAGCGTATCGCTAGATTAATATTCTTAATATATTAATATTTAAATAACTAGAAAACGCCCATATCTAATAACTATATTAGATACGACGAATATAATAGTAAATAAAATAGTTAGATTTAGTTATTTTCGTAGAATTTTAATACCTCCTAGGTTAAATAGTTATTATAATCGTCGAATATTAATATCCGTTATAGCCCGACCCGGCGGTATTTCGTAAACCGGTTAAAATACTTAATTTAATCCTTATAGAGGTCGTTATTTATATATCTAGAGTCGTTTATTTTTTAAAGAGTATTAAGATCTAAATTTTTTTAAAATTAATTAACTAGGAATTATTTCCCGGTTAAAATTAATATCGGTAAAAGTATAAAGCCGGTAGTATTAATATACTTTATAGACGTAATAAACTCCCGGTTATTTATATTTATTTAGTATAGAGGTTTATTCTACTCTTTTATAATTATTTATTAATTTTTATTTATATTAATCTAGAACCCGGTTTCGTTAAAATTATAAATATTATTTAGATCTACCCCGTATATCGGCAAGTCCGGAAACCCCGATTTTTACGTATTTTATACCGAAATTATATAAAATACTGGAAATACGTATCTGCTTATGTCCTGTATTTTAAATATATTATACACCGATTAAATAGCGATATTACACCGATTTAGCAACTTTTTTTTTTTTTTTTTTGAACTTTGACTTTTTATAGTATCTAGACTAGGGCCCCTATATAGGAATATAAATAGCTTAGTCAATCTATTTTTAGCCTAGATTCCGAATTTTTAATTAGATTTTTACTAGCGTTGCCCTATAGGGCTATAAAGTTACTTTTAGGATTAAGTTTAGCGCTCCCGCGTAGACCTTAACTCTAACTTAAAAATCTTGGCGCTAAGATTTGCCAAGGCTGCAAAATGCGCATTTTGCACCGATTAAGTAGCGATTTTACAGAACTGTTTTTCCGGACTTGCCGATACACGTTATATACGTATCTTAAAAATATCGAAACTACGCTAAAATATCCTCCGGCTTATATACGTTCTTTCGTTATATTATTAGAGATTTCTACCTATATAATTTATATTAAAGATTACGCTTTAAGAAGTTAGTAGGCTATTAATTTAATACGCGTCTAACCGGGCCTAGGTATTTATATAAAATAAAATTTATAATCTTTAAAAATATCGGGCGCCGGTAAAATATATTTATTTTATCGAGCCGTTATAAATAATAATAGAGGGCGTTTTCTTCTTCTAGTTTAAATACGTAGGAGTGGCTCTATTTAGATTTAATTCTATTATACCGATTTAAGAGCTACGTATATAGAATATAATATTAAATAATTAACGAGTTAATATTAGGTTTAATTCCGGGGGGAATAACTTTAAGAATATTTTAAATACGACTTTCCCTAATAGCGTATAATTCGGCTATAATTTAGGGGTAGTATATAGGTAGGAAGTTAAAGGTTAATAAATTTAAAAATATTCGCGTTAGGGCGTGATTCGCGTTAGGGCCAGCCGCACCGAGTAGAGCGAGGTGCCCGCACGGTTAGTAAGGATGATCATAAGTTTGACCGCGATAGTGCCGGCCCGAGCCGATCCTTCGGGCTTGAACGAACGGCGTTAGAAATGAAAGGACCGAATGCTGAAATACATATAGAGGGTTACCTGTCCAAAGAAACTCATCTCTTCATTCTACAAACTTGACCAGTAATCTTGAATATCTGATTTGAGACCTTTCGTATACAAACCTTCACCAGCTTCTTACAAGATGTCTGCATCATTCACTAGTCTCACTGCTCTGATTATAGGGGACTCCAAAGGCAGCGGGGCAGCAGCCTCCCTCCTGCTTGCCCAAAACGGCGCTAATGCCGCCTTTAATTACTGCTCGGGTGCCAGCTGCGCCGACGCCATCGTCGAGAAGATTGGCAGCGACCGCGCCCTTACCATCAAAGGCGACACAGGCAGCATCCCTGCCATTGAGTAGATGGTCTCCGAGACCGTGAAGCGCTTTGGCAAGATCGATATCTTGATCCCGTGCGCCAGCCTCTTGCTCATGAAAGACCTCGAGCATACAACCGAAGAGGAGTTTAAGAGGATTATGGCTCTCAATGTCAAGGGGCCGTATTCCCTCGCTCAGAATTAGCCCCCCACATGGCCCCAGGCTCCCACATCATGCTCCTCTCAACGACTCAATGCAGGGCCACAAACAGTCACGCCGGCGGCGCCATTGAACAAATGACTCGCGTCATGGCCAAAGACCTCGCCGCAATGGGCATTTACGTTAACGTGGTCGCTCCAGGGCCGACTGGAAATGATTTGTTCTATAAGGGCAAGACCGAGCAGGTTGTGAAGAAGTGAGTTATATTCTCGCAGTCATATCATCCCATTTCGCAATGCTGTTTCAGTCATGAGACATGTTTTCATGAGTATTCTGCTCCCAAGACATGTCTCATGTCTCATGTCTCATGCCTCAATTTTCGATCCTGAAAAGCAACACTGATTGCTAATATTACCTAGGATCACGGGACTCAGTCCTATGGCGCGCATTGGCAAACCAGGGGACATTGCTGAAGTCATTAAGTTTGTATATTAACTATAAGTATTTTTTGTTTGGTCGAGTAGTGGAAAGAGTAGACGTTGCCTGAACGCTTTTCGCCGTTGTTTGCTGATCGCCTTTGGTCTTCATCACTATTTTTATCTTGTATGTAGATCAAATGTTCTGGATCCACTTTCGTCCCCTTGTTTGTAGGACTTTCCGTAAACATAGCCATATACATAATTGAGTTGAACACACCATTGGCTACCCAAGCACTCCATGCGCCAGATCTATCGAACATCAAGATCTTAAGAAAAACGTGCGCAAGTGTTCGAGTCAACGCGTGGTAACGAGTAACGATGGCGAACAAAATTTGCTGGGGCAAGGGTGACAGCTGGCAAGCGAAGCCCTCACGACGATCATTGCCAAGATGGGATATTGGGTTTGCCCCTTTCACTTCCACCCCGCTCCAATTGGCAGATGCAGCGGACGGAGGTCCTTTTTTCGTCCTATGATTCGGCAGAGTATAACAGATCTACCGGTCGTGGTAACGCTAGATAGGAAAAGGTCATGCAGATCCCCCCCAATCATAGCATTTGCACGCTAACCGTCCTCGCGCCAGTGCGGTTTTCTTGTTTCTTCAATGTCGATGTAACTCCCAACTCCAAATTACTGCTCCTAACGACCCCTAACGACCTAAAAACGACTTCCTCACACATGCGAAGTAGCAATTGTTGCGCGACTCGGATGTTGGTGACTCGTGAACATTGAAAGCATGGATGATCAATTCGCCCCCGAGGGACCGCTGGCGGTGAAAGCGCAGTCCTCGTATTTCGACACTTGGACGCCTTCAGAACGCGCAAGACCTCGTGTCACTTTTTCACCTGACACAGCTCGTGGAGATACCTCCAAACCCTCATTACCTCGAAACCGTCGTCCACGGACCTCTGTATTTAAAGAGCTTGATATCGATGCAATGCCGGATGGCCAGGCGTCGGAAAATTTCAGAGATAGTTTAGCTGCTCGATCAACACAGCGTCTTCACGCAGATTCTTTCGATTCCATACAGAGTGATGAATCGCTCCTCGATTACTATGAGCGTACGGGATCCTCAGTGGACTCAAGGTCATCAACAAATACACAAAATGCTTGGGAAAGCTCTTGGAGGACGCTCTCTTCATCTCGCCTTACGATGTTGGCATTAATCTTTCTCATAGCCATGCCATTGCTATACGACACTCCTTTGCTTGGAAGAGCAGGAAAGAGCTTCATAGGGGCTAGTGCTGGGGTGATTACGAGATCTGAATTACCAAAGCACGAATTTAGAGATGGCAAATTGATTCTGCCACGGCAAAACACCCACACGGATGTGTGCCAGCGGTGGAGTGGGCAGAGTGCGCTTGTCAATGGAACGATCTACTACTATGGAGGAAGATCGAATACCGACCCTACACAGACCGAAAACACTTGGAATAACGACTTCTTGACTATCGATGTGACAAAATCATGGGATATCTCATCTCCCAGCATAGTGGGCCTTCCTCAACCATCCGGACCACCGCCAGTAGCGAATGGCTATCTATGGAACTCGTACGATTCTCTCTTCTTGTACGGAGGTGAATATTCTAGCCAGCCGACCACTAAACCTCAGCCATACTCGCTATGGGAGTACGATATAAAAGGCTCGTCTTGGAAAGAACATCGGAGTCCCATGTCCTCTAAAGGTAACAATAGCGACGGTGGTAATCAACCAATTTTGGGGTCTGCTGAGGGCGCTGGAATTGGTGTCCCTGACCTGGGCAGAGGATTCTTTTTTGCCGGCCATGAAGATCCATACACTACTCCTGGATGGGCTCAGCCTGTTCCTCGGATCTATCTGAAGACTTTGCTGGAGTTCACCTATCCGGGCTACAGCAATGATGGCGTTCAAAGTCTTGGTGGTGGTAAGAGCGCGGGCAGTGACGGTGCGTGGCGAAATGTCACGCAAGGTGGTATCCAAGACACGGCGCTCTTCCCGAGCAGAGCAGACAGTGCCCTAGTGTATGTCCCTGGCTACGGTGTCGATGGGATCCTTGTTAGCTTTGGGGGTGGAACAAATGAATCGTTCGTAAGTGAAAAGAAGTCTCGGAGAAGACAGCAATACACTGCTGATACTTCTCAATTTCTAGACCCAAATGAATGTGATAGACGTGTATGATATAGCTAGTTCAACTTGGTACAGGCAGTCCACCACTGGCAAATATCCCATTCTCCGAGTCAACCCCTGCGCGGTAGCTGCCTCAGCTGCCGACGGCTCCAGCACTAACATTCACATGTACGGAGGCCAGAACCTCATTCCTGCCGGCAACCAAACGCAGTATAGTGATATGTGGATCCTCACAGTTCCCAGCTTCACCTGGATCGAAGTCGACACATCAGGGCAATCCGTGCCTCCAGGCCGCACAGGCCACACCTGCAGTCTTTGGGACAGTCAGATGGTCGTTATGGGTGGATATACTGGCCCACCGCAGAATGGACTTGGCTGTGACAGTGGCTTCTACGTTTTCAATGCAACGAGCCTACAATGGCAGAACAATTTCAATGCCGTCAGCGGTGGCAACAAGCAGAATCAGCAACTCGCCCAGCAGAAGGATCCTTCAGCGTTATCAGGAAGCTATGGCTATCAAGTTCCTGTAGCCGTCCAATCTGTCATTGGAGGTAAAGGCAGTGGTGGTGCAACGATTACCGCTCCGGCTCAATCGGCAACAGCGGGACCACTAGCAACTGGAAAACCGATCACCTACACTGTAACAGGTGCCAATGGCGCGGTCGCTACTGAGACCGGATTCGTGACCACAGGAAATGGTGGTCCTCAGAGCAAAGGCAAAAGCGGACCAAACATAGCAGCCATAGTCGCAGGTGTGGTGGCCGGCCTCTTCGCTGTGCTGGCAGCTTATCTCGGCTTCTGTGCCTGGGTCTACAGGCGCCAACTGCAACTCTACAAGAATCACGTCGCCATGTCTCAACGCGCTGCAGCAGCCGGAGGCGCCGCAGGAGAAAAGGCAGCGTTCCTTACCAATTCGTCCTCTGGAAAATACAGCACCGATCAGAGCAGTCGCCATGCAGCAAGTGGGACTGGAAGCACACCTGGGACAAGCGGATATGAACCCGTACCACCTTTGCCTGGCGGAGCGCCTATTGGAGGGAATAGTACCGCGAATTCGAGTGCGGAGGATTTGGCTGGGGAGCCGAGTTTTGTTGGTGTGCTTTTGAATCCGAGAAGGAGCTTGAGGGTTATTAATAGGGATTGAGTGGTGTCTGTATATTCTTTGTGATTATTTGCCCAAAAGGGGGAGCAGGGTTGTGGTAATTCTATTCCTAATGATGTATGTGCTTATTCGGATACTGTGAAGCAAAGCAACAAGTCAGTGGTGGAAGAGACGAGAAGCAGAGATCGGCCCGACACACGTGGGCGGGACATATACACACAGGATGATGAAGGTCGTGTCGTTCGTCTTTGATACCAATTGCTGCAGTTTGGGTGCATTGGCGTTCTCGGCGCAGCCAACGAAAAACGCAATGGCAGGATGCTTGGTAATGAGTGGTGATAATAAATCCACATGTTTCTCGTCCATGTTCGACAATTGGTTCTATAGATAGCACACACAGCGTATCATGGCGCTTCGCTTATGTATATAGGCTTACATCTTTACACGATAGCTTGATCAGAGAGCCTTCAACAGCTTTGAAGTCTCAGATTTCTCAGGTGGGGTCGTGCATGCCTTCCATCACCTCAACCATGTTCAAATCCGACATCGATCTCGCTTTTGGTGCTCCAGCTCCAGGACCATGATCCGAGTTCTCATCTTTCATCATATCTTCATCAACATCAGCATCATTCGCCTCTCCTGCCGCACGCTCCGAGAGCTCCTCTTCCGTCATACGTTCAACCCAATCTTCATGAATCTCAACCTCTGTCGGCCTCGCTCTTACGTGGTGAGTAATAGTGGTATTCAGAGCACTCCGGATGCTCGTATTGATCCTACGTCGTCGGTCTAGGAGAACTATCCCAAGCGCCTGCTCAAGCTCTGCTAAAGCTTATAGCCGAGCCCTTTCGCCTGTTGGTCCCTGAACGCTACGTGCGATCGTACGGCTGAACCTGGGCATATTGCTTTGGTCGAGAGCGACTGGAGGGCTGAGGTCTGTGTATATGACTGGTGGTAAGCTGGTGGAGAGATGTTGTTTAGTAGACGGGAATGTAAGTGTGCTTCGCTCCAGATGCTCGATGTCATATGGAAGCTGGTATGAGTTAGTGGGCGGTACTGTAGGTAGTCTTTCCCCCCCGACACTCGGCTTCAGAGAGGTTTGAGGGTAGCTTGATCGAGGGCTCGATACTGGATTCACGCCTGGGTCCGTTTGCTCCAGGCCCTCTTGATATTGTTGCTGAGCGGTGTTGGCTGTTGGTTGCTCAGGCCTCCGTTCTTCTCTCTGGCTCATGGGCCGCATTTTCCAGACCCGGCTTGCAGGTCCTGAACAGCGTGGTATGGGTGTGAAGGGTCTCAATGGTGGGCCTAGATTTGGGAAGGCGGGTACCTCTTCGTTGCCATCGCTTCGAGTTTCCGGGTAATCGGCGACAGAGGGGCGGTGGTAGCCACGATGGCCATCTTGGGGTCCAGATGCTCGATCTACGGCTGCGTCCTGTTGTGCTGCTAAGCTAAGCGATGCGAGATCTAGGAGTTCAAGGGGCGTGGAGCTGCTCGGAGGTGGTAGGCAAAGGGCTGAACGGCGTGCAGTGGGTCTCTGGATACGGCCGGTTCGGATCCGGATGTGTAGCGGTTGGTCTGGGTGAGATGCTGGCCTTGAAGGACGGAAGGGGAGGGCAATGGAGTTGTGGGTAGGTGCTGTGGGACATATCTTTATGTTTGACTTGAGAAAGGTGTGAAGATACTTGGTGCTGACTTGAAGTGAGAGGAATGAATGAAAGATGGCTTGGGTGGAAGAGGAAAAATTTTGCTCTGAGAATTAAAATGTTCTGTGGGAGAAGCCAAGGAAAACCGTTATGGCTGAACGCCTTCAATGCTTAGCACAGAGTTCAGCCTTGATATATGTATATGAGATGCTTCTCGACCTACACTTGCTATGGGAGGAGGTTGATTGTAACCTTGTATTGTTTGTATTCAAGGCCTAGAGTATGGAGCAGCATACGTATCAGAACTCACGGTTGTGACAAATTGTTGGCTCAGGAGAATGTCATCTTAGTAGATGCCAACATCCGATGAGCTGACAGATGCTCATCAAGACCTACCGCTGTTTCGAACTCCATCTGGATTGAGGAACGAAACTACGTGGAAGATCCATCTTTTACGTGTAGACGACTGTGCGGCTTTCATGAGAAATTCAGTCATCTGGAAGTGATGAAAAGGATATCTTGAGGGTACAGGAAATGGTGTAGAAGGAGATGTTTGGGTGAAGAGAAGCTCAAAGCCTCAGAAAAGGCTGCGTTGCAGATCCTCGCTTCCGAAAAAAAGCTTTGGACAGGACACCTCAGAGAAAGTTGACCACTACACAACTCGAGTTCTGTTCGCCAACACTGTATGGGCCCATGTCAGAGTGTCCTCTTTATCGTGTAATAGCAACTTGAGCACTTTTCAAGCAGCAGCATTGATCTTCTGCATGCTGTGACCGTTGCGCTGGAGAGCCGTCTCCCCTGCTCCTTCCCCAACTGCCTGATTACACTCGCCCAACATGCAGTCCTATCCCAATATGCTCACAAAGGTAGCAAACCTGGCGCAACTTGTTCGATCATGGCTGACATATATACCAAGTTCGAGTCCAAGTCTTCGAGAGCGAAGGGCATTGCCTTTCACCCAAAGAGGTCCGTACCAGGATTGACCCACCCTCCGGTGTCTTCAGCTAGCTGACCAAAATCAGGCCATGGATTCTCGTCTCGTTGCACTCCTCGACGATCCAATTATGGGATTACCGCATGGGCACTCTGATAGACCGTTTCGAAGAGCATGACGGGCCTGTCAGAGGCATAGACTTCCACAAAACGCAACCGCTGTTCGTGTCTGGGGGCGATGACTACAAGATCAAGGTTTGGTCCTACCAGAGCAGAAGATGTCTCTTTACGCTCAATGGCCATCTGGACTACGTTCGAACCGTGTTCTTTCACCATGAATTGCCTTGGATTCTGTCAAGCTCAGACGACCAGACAATTCGGATATGGAATTGGCAGAATAGGTCCTTAAGTCAGTCTATGTAATGGTGAATGGTAATCTATATGCTAACAAATCTTTGCTAGTCTGCACTATGACTGGACACAACCATTATACAATGTGCGCGCAATTCCATCCCAGGGATGACCTGATTGTCTCAGCGTCGTTGGACCAGTCAGTGCGGGTTTGGGACATTTCAGGACTACGCAAGAAACAATCGGCCCCTACATCCATGACCTTCGAAGACCAAATGGCTCGCGCCAATTCAAATCAAGCAGACATGTTCGGAAATACCGATGCTGTTGTAAAGTTCGTGCTTGAAGGCCACGACCGTGGTGTGAACTGGGTCGCTTTCCACCCCACTTTGCCATTGATTGTTTCTTCCGGAGACGATAGACTTGTGAAGCTATGGAGAATGAGCGGTAGGGTTCCTGTTACTTGAATGTGCTTCTGGGAGCTAACTTTCAGCAGAGACCAAGGCTTGGGAAGTTGATACTTGTCGAGGTCATTTCCAGAACTCCTCGGCTTGCCTGTTCCACCCCCATCAAGACCTCATACTGTCTGTTGGCGAAGACAAAACAATTAGAGTGTGGGACTTGAACAAGCGTACATCTGTCCAGTCATTCAAGCGGGAGAATGATAGATTCTGGGTCATTGCAGCCCACCCTGAGATCAATTTGTTCGCAGCTGGGCACGACAATGGGGTTATGGTTTTCAAGCTCGAAAGAGAGAGACCTGCTTCCTCCATCTATCAGAACCAATTGTTCTACGTCACAAAGGAGAAGCTGATAAAGACATATGATTTCTCGAAGACTACCGACCTGCATGCGCTGCTATCCCTAAGAAAGCTAGGAAGTCCCTGGACTCCTCTTAGAACATTATCGTATAACCCTGCCGAGCGCGCTGTTCTCGTCACTTCACCAGCAGACAGTGGGACTTACGAACTGGTCCATCTTCCTCGTGACAGCTCCGGCCCGTTGGAGCCAAGAGACGCCGACATAAAGAAAGGTCAAGGCAGCTCAGCGATTTTTGTAGCCCGAAACCGATTCGCAGTCTTCACTCAGTCAACGCAACAAGTCGACATCAAAGACCTGACAAACTCAATCACGAAATCCATTAAGCCACCACCAGGGACCACCGATGTCTTCTTCGGTGGCACTGGCTGCATCTTGCTAGTCAATCCTACAGCCGTGGTTCTGTACGACATCCAGCAGAAAAAGCAACTTGGTGAATTGGCAGTCGCTGGTGTCAAGTACGTCGTTTGGTCGAGTGATGGGCTCTACGCGGCTTTACTTAGCAAGCATAATGTCACGATTGTTACGAAATCTTTAGAGCAAGTCAGCACGCTCCACGAAACGATTCGCATCAAGTCCGCAGCTTGGGATGACGCCGGCGTACTCTTATACTCAACTCTAAACCACATCAAATATACGCTGCTCAACGGGTAGGCAAGTCACTTCTCATTAGACATAGATACTAATATGATTCTAGGGATAATGGGATTGTTAGGACGCTTGACCAGACTGTTTATCTGGTTCGCGTCAAGGCTCGAAGTGTATACTGCTTGGATCGAGCTTCGAAACCAAAAATCCTCGACGTTGACCCCACAGAATACCGCTTCAAGCTTGCTCTTGTGAAGCGCAACTACGAAGAAATGCTGCAAATCATCAAGAATTCGAGTCTCGTTGGTCAAAGCATCATCTCGTACCTGCAAAAGAAGGGCTACCCAGAAATTGCATTACAGTTCGTACAAGATCCTCAGACTAGATTCGAACTTGCGATTGAATGTGGCAATCTCGACGTCGCTGTAGAAATGGCGAAGCAGCTCGATCGACCAAAGCTTTGGACTCGACTTGGTACTGAGGCACTTGCACACGGAAACCATCAGATCGTCGAGATGGCTTATCAAAAGCTTCGCCAGTTCGACAAATTGTCTTTTCTTTACCTAGCTACTGGCGATGAAGAGAAGCTCGCACGTATGGCAAAGATCGCTGAGCACCGGGGCGACTTTCAATCACGCTTCCAGAACGCATTATACATAGGAGACGTCAATGCCCGTGTCCAGATCTTCCAGGAGCTCGATCTATATCCTCTTGCGTATGCGACTGCTAAAGCCAACGGCCTTGAGGAAGAAGTCCAGACGATCCTGGAAGCTAGCGGTCTCACCGAAGACCAAATATCATTGCCGGTTATGGGCCAGGCATTGCAGCCACCACAGCCGATTGTACCAACACACAAAGCTAACTGGCCCGTCAAAGCAGCTTCGCATTCATTTTTCGAGAAAGCTCTCCTCGGAGAAGTTGGAGCCATGGATGACGAAGCACCAGTATCGAATGGCTTTGACCACGTCGACGGCATGCCAGAAGATGACCCGGCCACGCGAGATGTCCAGCTCGGCGAAGAAGACGACGAAGATGCTGCAGGCTGGGACATGGGTGATGACATCAATGTCGAGGTCGAGTCTGACTTCGTCAATGTTGATAGTGCTGATGCTGGCGCTGGTAGCAGTGAAGCTGATATTTGGGCCCGTAACTCGCCTATTGCTGCTGATCATGCAGCGGCTGGGTCGTTCGAGACTGCCATGCAACTTCTCAATCGGCAGGTTGGCGCGGTCAACTTTGCGCCCCTCAAGCCACGTTTCCTCGAGATTTACCAAGCTTCTAAGGTATACCTACCAGCAACTCCTGGCTTGCAACCCATCGTCAACTACGTCCGACGTAATCCCGACGAGGCTGACTCCCGAAAAGTGTTACCAATAATACCTAGGGATCTAGAATCAATTGCCACTGTCGATTTGCAAGAAGGGTATGGTGCGATGAGATCGAACAAGCTCGACGACGGTTTGAAGACGTTCAAACGGATATTACATGCTCTGCTAGTCAATGCAGCGTCATCGCCGCAAGAAGTTGGAGAGGCAAAGAAGATCATTTCAACAGCTGCAGAGTATGCCACCGCGATGGCGCTCGAGTTGGAGCGGAGAGCCCTACCAATTGAAGGTGAGGACAACATCAAGCGGGGTCTAGAGCTTTCGGCGTACTTTACGATTCCCAAGCTTGAGGTGGCACACCGACAGCTCGCACTCATGGCTGCTATGAAGTTGGCTTTTGCGAACAAGAACTTCTCGTCAGCGCTCAGCTTTGCCAATAGGATGCTCGCAAATGGTGGCTCGGCGAAGCTTCTGGATCAGGTATGTAAAAGCTGAGACACCTTAGCATCGGGATCAGCTGTACTAACTTTCAATAGGCTAAGAAGATTAAAGCCCAATGTGAACGAAGCCCTCAAGACAAGATTGACATTGAGTTCGATCAATTCGCTGAATTTGATGTCTGCGCCTCGTCCCACACACCAATCTACAGCGGCTCCCCGAGTGTTGCATGTCCTTTCGATGGAGCAAAGTACCATTCACAGTTCAAGGGGAAAATTTGTAAGGTGTGTGAGGTTTGCGAAATTGGTGCTCCAGCTAGCGGCATCAGGCTGTTTGTGTCTGGCGCGTGAGGGATTGGGGCACCAGTCATGTTAAAAGATACCTGATGATTAATACTTGACCACGAACAGAGCAAAAAAATGAGAGAATTCACATCGCTAGAGAAATTCTTATGGTTGGATTGTGCTCATAGACCATTGCCTAGTTGAGCGAGATTAAAGTAATGGCCGAATGAAGCCCAATAAGCTTTACTTTAATGTTAGGGCTTTCGCTATTATTCGGGGAGCTGGCCAATCAGAAACCGTCCTCTTCACTGTTTTGTACGTAGAACGGACAATAAATTGAATGTTCTACATTGGTAGAATTGCTACGAGTATCAACTCAACTTTGCATGCTCAAAAAGGCCTACTATCAGTGTAGTTTTAAATAATGATCATCGTGCCCGCAAATCTTGGCACCATCATAATAATCTTGACTTAGTATAAGTCTTCAACAAGTGAGAAACTTTCTGTGAGTAAATAACATAACATCACAAGAACTCAAACTTTGTCACTCAAAATTTCTTACCCGGGGCTCGCTGGAGTTACTTTAATAGTAGCTCTTCCATATCTCCACTAACCCGATATAGTAGACCAAATGAAGGGGTCCAATATGTTCAGCCCTCCTCCGCCAAGCACGCCGAGAAGGCGGAGCCAGCGTGGCCGGCTCACGGTCTCACTTATCGATGGAATTCATCCTACGTCCACGATAGGGCTCGATCAGAGTCAACACTATCAGAGCCACTCGAGAACAGCCTTTTCAATCATCGTCTGAATCGTCAAAGTCCCTGAACTCACTGTCCCTTAACGAATCCGGCGCCCAAACCCACACGTGCTTCGTCTCCTACGAATACACAATGACACTCCTTGGGAAGCTCGTCCCTCTCGTGGTCTTGTTCATTGTACTTGCATTTGCAGCCTTCGTGGGATATGCGGCATACACCATAGCGACCGATATCGCGGACAAGACGTCGAAGAAGATGGAGAAGAAGAACGTAAGCTTTGGGAAGGAGGGCATGAAGATTGGTGTGAAAGAGATTAAGACGGAGAATTATGTTGATCAGACACAAAAGTATGGAACAGTACCTCTTCGAAAGGAGAAGTATGCTGCGGTAGAGGAGGACGTTCAAAGACACGCCCTTCTAGACGCAGTCTTCGTCCTCAATGCCCTACGGAATTTGAGATTTCCTGCAGATGGAATTAGCTGACACTGTGGGCCTTTCTTCTAGTCTGCTCGTCAAAGCTTGGAATTACTCTAGCTGGCCAGCATACAAGTCGCGGTTCTGGAACAAGGAAAACGAGCAGCCACAGAAGACGCCAGCCAGATCATCGTAAGCCTCTACCACAGCGGCTTGTTACGTCCAATCGTTTCTTGAGACGTTTAATGTAGGTTTTCTTTAGCTGACATAGCGATGTTCTTCTTCTGCAGGTTCTCACGCGCGATCAGTGGTAGCAAGGTCAAGGCATAAGGCCAGCTGGGCAATAAGATGGATGGTTGGACAATGGAGCTATCACGGAGGAGCAATATGAGCATTATCGCGATTCCTGAACCTTGATCAGGGGGAATAGGGCGTAGGCGCCATGCAATTCTTGTGTTGTCTGGCTGAAAAGATACCCGGCACCTGACTTCATATATGTGGGAGCGTCAAGGCCTTGGATTTCATTTTAAAGTGTTGCCGCCGACTTGGGTCACTCGCATCAAGTTGGGTCTCTTTGACTGACCGAACGGCCAGTATAGACAATACTCAGTTACGAACTAAGGGGAGCTCTTTCCCTGGATGAGAGTGCATCGACTAGCTTCAGACGAATTGGAAGCAGATAGGAAGTTGCACCCTCGAAAGTTTTTATTCTAGATTTCTTTGCATCAACCCCTTCTTCCTCTTCAACACCACCACTTGTCTCTGTTCCTTCATCCTTTGAACAATCAACTTGCATCCTATTGTTCCTATGTCTAACGCCGTGCCATCTCAACCTCATTCCCTCAGTGTCCAGCGGGTAGACTCCGAAAGCGTTGATTCATTCACCACGGCTCGCGTCTACTATGGATCAGACAAAGACTCGAAACGGAGTGACAGACATGGCCACAGAACGCACACTTCGGTACGGTTCTTCTCAAATCTACTGCGGGGTAGTCATTGACTTGAACCCAGTTGCATGAGCCAAGCAATCTTCCAGCATTTCGAAGGTTCAGTCTAAGTTCGTCGTACCACCTCCAGCTTCTATATGACTACTAACATTGAGCCTACAGACGACACCTCAAGCGAACCACGCCGATTTCTAGTCCCTGTGGAGTCGACCCTGAAGACCTTGCTCTCACGAGAGGACACCGACCAGAACGTGCAGATCACCAGTGACGACCACGGTCCCAAGGTCCTCTCGTTGGGCACAGAGGCCTCTCATGGACAGAAGCACTTCGATGTCCGTGGTACTTACATGCTCTCGAATCTATTGCAGGAGCTCACCCTGGCCCACGACCTAGGCCGAAAGCACATCACCCTTGATGAAGCCAGGTTGACCGAAAATCCGGTCCAGCGGCTCTCACGCCTTATCCAATACTCATTCTGGGACGAATTGACTCGCCGTATCGATGCCACATCGATCGAATTGGCCGGCAGAGACCCTAAGGATTGGGCCGACGATCCACGGCCGAGAATTTACGTCCCTGAAAGCTGTCCCGAGCAAATCGAGTACTATGAGCAGCTTACCAAGGATTTTCCTCTCATACAACTCGATGTACAGAAATTTACTCCCAAAATGATCACGTCCGAAGGGATCAGAGATCTCAACGACAAGCCTGGGTTGCTGGCACTTGCCATGGAGCGGCACTTCAATACCAGGACCGGAACTTCAGAGCTACGAGGCCTGCCGTTCGTTGTACCTGGCGGTCGCTTCAATGAGATGTATGGGTGGGATAGTTACATGAAGTCGATTGGGCTGGTCGTCAATAAGCGGAACGACCTGGCCAAAGGCATGGTGCAAAACTTCTGTTTCTGCATTAAGCACTATGGCAAGATGTTCAACGCCAACCACACCTACTATCTGGGCCGGACACAGCCACCTTTCCTCACAGACATGGCTCTAAGAGTCTACGACACCATAAAGCATGAGCCCGATGCTCTGGCATTCCTTCGAGAGGCAATACTTGCTGCTATCAAGGAATACTACGCCGTATGGATGGCCTCCCCACGTCTGGACCCTATCACTGGTCTGTCCAGATATCGACCTGAGGGCGTTGGTATCCCTCAAGAGACTGAATCTACTCACTTTGTTCATATCCTTGAACCCTACGCACACAAATACGGGATGGCTTGCTCTTAATTTATTTAATTATTCAGACCTACAGTAGGTACGATGGGACGGTCGATGAATCCGACCTTGACGAATACTTCTTGCATGACCGCGCTGTGCGTGAGTCTGGCCATGATACGTCATATCGACTTGTGAATGTGGTCGCGAACCTCGCAACCATCGACTTGAATGCTCTCTTGTACAAGTATGAGACCGACATTGCTCGGACGATACAGGTGTACTTCAACGGCCACCCCAGCATACCGCCTGAAATGTGTGTTGATGTCAAAGGTATGAAACCAAATCAGGTGGAAAGTCCTGCGGCCTGGGACCGACGAGCCAAGAGCAGACGCAGGGCAGTCGACCGCTATTTGTGGAACGAAGAAAAGGGCATGTACTTCGATTACGATACTGTCAAGAAGGAACAAAGTGGCTGTAAGACGGCTACGACTTTCTGGTCGATGTGGGCAGGCCTCGCAACGCCGAGACAAGCCGCCGCTTTGGTTATCAAGGCTCTTCCCAAGTTCGAAGCTTTCGGGGGTTTGGTGTCTGGCACAGAAGAGTCTCGAGGGCCTGTGGGCATTGATCGCCCTGGCCGGCAATGGGACTATCCTTATGGTACAGCACCCAATACGTGATCTGATATTCAATCAAACTGACCATCTATCAGGATGGGCTCCTCAACAAATTCTAGCCTGGGGCGGTCTGATGCGCTACGGTTTCCAGGAAGAAGCCGAAAGGCTTGCCTACAAGTGGCTGTACTCTACATGGTCACTAAAGCCTTTGTCGACTTCAATGGAATAGTCGTGGAGATATACGATGTGACTAGGGCAATTGATCCTCATAAAGTGGAAGCCGAGTATGGCAATCAAGGATCTGACTTTAGAGGGGTCGCCCGGGAAGGAATTGGATGGGTCAATTCTAGCTATGTTTATGGTCCGACGATTGTGAACATACATATGAAGCGTGCGCTGGGGACTTGCACTCCGTGGGAAACCTTTCGCAAGGCTACTGAGGGCGGGGATGGATTGTAGCTGTGTTTTGATGGCCTCTGGTAGGTGCATCGTGTTGGTTAGACTTTTCTTGAAGTGGTAGCTTTCTAGAAGAATGGTTTCTACCAATATGCCATTGCACACTCATGATGCATCTCAATCTTCACATTCGTGCGGCTGGGCTAAATCTTTTAGGTCTGCGGGCGGAGCGGAATTGGTGTTCAAAGCATGCGGCGGAAATGTGCCAAAACACGTGGGAGTTCTTCCTAAAAGGAGAAGCAGGAAAATGAAGTTATGAAGGGTTCACCACTCCCGGGCACGCCGGGTCTAGCTCTAGGGATCTCTTAGGGGGTAAAGGGTCGAATACCATAACTTTTAAACGATACTAGTATGAACAAAGGGCTTGGTATGAAAATTGTAGGATTAGTAATTGCTGTAACTTTGCATGCGGACTCATAACATCAAAACGGACAGCTGTGGAATCATAGCAGGGTGGCCGACTCATGGGTGTGGCCGACTCGGGGGTGAACCCTTCTATTCAACTTCAAGTATAGCGAAGTCTCGCGGTAAGAGTCTCAGATTCTCATCGCTTCCATAATCACAAGTAACCCGATGAAAAGATCGGTCAATGCAAGTCAAATCCTTCCAGCCATGATTGGTTGGATTGGTATGCATGGATCCCTTCAGGTTCGAGATTGATGCTAATTGGGGATCGGGCGGGGCTTGTAAGCAGTGCTGACAGGGCATCCCATCTCAATTTCGACGCCTACAACATCCATGTTATGATTTCGACTTCTCTGTATAGATTGTCGTGACAGTCAGAAAAGGCTTTCGGGACTGTCATGACCGTTTGACAACCGCTTTGTGACGCTCTGCGTCCTCTGTTGACGCCCTTCTTCATTACTATTCCTGTACTTAATTCCTGGGAGGCCTGAAGATGCAGGCTTCATTTATTTCCACTCTGCTATGGCTTGCGCAATGCGCATTGCTTGTATGTGCTTCTGGCTTTGGTCTGGTGGAGCGAGCAGCGCCTTCAGCTACGCCTATTTCCGTGGCCCCGGCGCAGAACTGGTATGCTTTCATTGGATATTAGATCGGGAAGAAGCAATGCTGATTGCGTTTACTAGGGATGGCCATGACGGCCCTTGGTCATCCTTCACCCTTCGAGTCGGCACACCAGCACAGAATGTTCGAGTCTTCGTCTCATCCAGTAGTTCGGCGACCTGGGTCGTCCTCTCCGGAGCCTGCCCGACCAGCGATAGCAATTGCATCGACGAGCGCGGAGATGCTTTCAACCCGAATACCTCGTCGACGTGGAGTCAGCATGGGAACTTCCAGCTCAGCGTTGGAAACCTCAATATAACAGCTGGGGCGGTCTTTGGCAATGATACACTCGGTCTGGGTATACAAGGTAGTGGTGGACCTACGCTGCAAAAACAGGTCATTGGAGCGTATGCAAGTGATGAGCTCTACTTGGGTATGTTTGGTGTAAATCCTGCTTCGACGAATTTTTCGGCTACGGACAAGGACCAGCCGAGTTATATGGCTACGTTGAAGGATCAGAATTTGATACCGAGTATCAGCTTTGGATATACGGCTGGGAATCAGTATCGGTTAAAGCAGGTGCTTGGGAGTCTGACGCTTGGTGGATATGATGCCGTTCGGTTCACGCCGAATAATTTGTCGATTCCTTTCGCTAAGGATAGTGCGAGGCAGCTTATGGTGGGGATTCAGTCGATAAGCTCAATGAATCAGAATGGGAATGGTGCTACACTACTGTCGAATGGGATCATGTCGAATGTGGACACGAGGGTGCCCCAGATTTGGCTGCCGGTTGAAGCGTGTCAGGCATTCGAGAAGGCATTCGGCTTGAACTTCGACGAGACATCGGGGCTATATCTTGTGAATACCGCACTGCATAATCAACTACTGGACCAAAATGCAAGCATCACCTTTACTCTCGGTGCTACGGCTACGGGCGGGCAAACGACCAATCTCACTCTACCATACGCGAGCTTCGATCTCCTGGTCAAACCACCAACGGCTGGAGTCGCGAACAATACGAGATATTTCCCATTGCGGAGGGCGGCCAACGACAGCCAGTACACGCTAGGAAGGACATTCCTCCAAGAGGCATATCTGATCGTTGACTGGGAACGTCAAAATTTCTCCATCTCACAATGCGAGTTCTCAGACAACATGAGCCCGAACCTCCTCGCCATTGCATCCGCAATCAGCTCCTCAGGCTCCGGCGGCTCTTCCACAGGCAAGACCGTCGGCATCGCCGTCGGAGTCGTCGTAGCCATCATCGTCATCGCAGCCGCTATCGGCGCCTTCTTCTTCATTAAGAAGCGCAAAGAGCGCCGCCAACGAGAAGAGCTAGAGAAGCGTGAAGACACGCCTCCAGACGAGGTTATCCGTCAAGGTTTTGCCAAAGGCGAACTTGGCACCGGTATCGATAACCAGCGCTATGAAATGGCTGGCTCTGATGCTAATGTGCCGAAACCTGAGGACAGAGGTGGTTCGCCATCCCAATGGGTTGATGAGAAAGCGAGATACCCGGGAGACCGCTCACATATGGCCGAGGTGGAGGGCGGTGCCGTTTCTGTATCAGAATTACCTTCAAGGGGTGCAGGAGGTACCTTTGCGGGGCCCTTTCACGAAATGTACGACCCTTCAGCACCGACCGCAGGGCCTGTGGAGTTGCCAGCCGAATTTCCCAAACCGGAGCTTCAAGGCTCAAATCCGACTTCTGCGGCGTCGTCGCCGAGAGTGAAAGCAGTATCATCAAACCGTCGATCGTTCAGGGATCGCTGGTCAAAGAGGCCGCAGCCATCGCGCTCATCCACCATGGATTCGCTGCCGAGTCCGGCATATGCGTCTGGACCGTCGTCGTCGCCGCCTCCGAGGCCGCAGCGAGGCACCGTGTCGTCGGGAGAGGTGTTCAGTCCTGTGAGTAGGCAGGGGACGTTTACGCCTGATAATGTGGGGCCGTCGTCTTCGCGGGGGGGTCAGCCGTTTAGTCCTGTGAGTCCTACGAGTCCGGAGATGGGGAGGGGGAAGTTTGGACATTTTTAGAGGAGGAAAGTGGGCGATTTTTAGTGTTTAATGGTGCCAGAACAGGCAAGGCATGCATGGAAGTTTTCTGGGTAGGATACTGGAACGCTCGTTAGAAGCTATGGGCATTGGAAACTTGGGTGGTGAGGTTGGAAAATGTGACGATTTCTAATCTATAATGTTCGCTATTTCGTCTCCTGATGACGCCTCTTGGGACAATTGTCCTGTATGCAAGCGTTCCTCCTGGAGCTAGACTTGGCGCTAGGGTCCAGTCTCATCCTCTTTCCACCATATATGCAACACATGCCCACTCAGCAATCACATAGGTGACGATGTATCTATTACTCGGCTAGACCTTCGCTGATTTGATTCTCCTGTGCTAGACATGCTTCAATACCTATGTTTAGCATATCATATTGGTCGGTCGAGAAGGCCAGATCGTGACAACTTGCCAGAAGTACGTAGTGCTAAGTCGATATGATGATCAAGGAAATCATACTTATGTAGTGCCAGGTCTTGAAAGCAACGCGGCTCCGTCGACGAACCTTGATGGGTGATGCACTATTGCATGGCTTACTCCGGATCAAATTGCGCTTCTTGAGCTCTGTGTACTTTCGACAATGGTTACCCGGCTCGGTGGAGGAGATGGCATTGAGCCTGGGTCAAAGGATCTCGAGGCCTCGTATGCGTTTGTGACATGCGAGATGTAGTAGCAGTCACACGGCTCGGTCGATGAAGGTTGATGTGAAGATGCAAGCCTTTGTATCAAAGCACCCTTGAGCTCCATTTACTTGCACTCAATGCGAGTCGTAGTGGTGTAGTAGTTTTAACACGGCTTGATCAATGAACACTGATGTAGTACAGAATTAATCTAGTGTATGTTGAATGATCATAAGACTCGGAAGGTTCCACGTTGTTTGAGTGAGCCGTGGTGGTTAGAATGCAGCTAAATTGATCTCATATCACCTCAATTTTGTGGTCAAATGAGCCTTAAGCCGGGACCTTCAAGCAAGATGCAAAGGTACGACTCGGTCGATAGACATCTGTACGGTCACATGGTTCATGCCTTAGCTTGGCAAAGCACTTTCGACATAGACTTCTATGCGTGCTGCAGGGGAAACATTAGTAGAGTATTCGACGCCACATGTTTTCAACGAGTAGGACCGAGAGGGAAGTCACGAGCATGAGCTCATCCTGGGAATCACAAAGATCCGTTTGGTGAGAGTCTGCACGTGTGCCTCTTGGCCGCATCAAGCTTGATTGTGGTATACGAGACTTTGTGGCACGGTACTCTCAAGTGGTGAAGCGAGGAATCAGCCCGCGCTGCTGAAACGACTTGTGTTCGCTAAATCCTAAGTCACTCTCCTAGAGAACTTGGGAAACGGTTGAAGCCCGTATTTCTGAGACATAAGTATTCGTGACGGTGGTGAGTGACAACTAAGTTAGCGAGGTGCCCGCACGGTTAGGACAGCGCATTGTTAGAAGATGGTGAGCGGAGGAGATGGAGCTAAGAGTGACCCGCATAGGAGACCTAATTTGGGCAACAATGCAGGCTTCAAACATTGTCATTGGAGCGGTACAGTAGAATTAAACAGTCGACCTCTTAGAAAAACTTCCGTGCATATGCCTTGTGGCCTGTCCGTATACATCCAAGCCTCCACGGCCACGAATGTGAGACAATCTCTGGCAGGATCCCCAATGCAGGTACGCGCACATGCCGCATCCTTTGATGCACCATGGACATGTTGGTGCTTGACTCAGCATGGCCTCGTGATCCAGTTAGTTGCATGTTATCGATACCTTAGCAGTCGTTTTGAAGGCATCGAGTAGCCCGGTCGGAGATCGGTCTTGGTCAGAGAAGATTGGACGAGGTATGAAACGCTGCTGATCTTAGATCGCATTGTTCAAACGCAGGTGCGAGCGTTTGGTAAAGTCGGACGCGGCTTGAGTTGCCGCTGCAACAATGCCGCAAAGGAGGTAAAGGATGAGATCTAACTCCGCCTGAACCCTAACCTAAGTGGGTATCACATTTTGCAAGACTAACTTATATCGGACAAGAAAGGCGAGGATCGTCAGGTACGATTTAAGGTTGCATCAGACATGCGGAGGAGGGTCCCAGGAACAGGAGGCAGAGTCTTGGCGCTCACCCATTATGCCACTCAGTCTCGAAGCAAGTCGAGATCTGCGATAGGGGATCATGATGATGGGACGCACTCCGAACTACGCAGTCGGCCAGCTTTGAAGATGCTAGCAATGCATGTCGCCGCCTTTCATTGACATCACTGCCACATGGGAAATGAGCAGTTTCCCAATACTTCTCGAAGCTACATGCACAGAGATATCGATTTCCTTTTCCTTTTGGGGATAAATCGAACTCAACAGTCTGAAAGGCGCCAAAAGATGACTGTAAGGCTATGACCTCAGAATAGATTCCAACAAAGTCGAGTCTTATGATGATAGTAGTAACGACTAGGGGTATTACGGATCAGTAGGCTTCAGCTGCCAAGCCAGTAATTCGTAGCACAATAGATTGTGTTGGCCGAAACTTCAGCGAAACGCCGTGTTCTCCAATCAGCATGTTCACAGAGATGGTTAGCAGCAGTGCGGAATGCCCCGCCAGCTACACCGAATGACAAAAAGAAAAAGGGGCTACGGAAAGGGAAGGATTAACGAGGCTGATCCCCAAAAATAATCAGCTAATGCACCTCACCCCATCTCAACTTCAATCCTTAACTTCTAACCCACAATCAAGTGAGCCTCGCCACCGTGAAATGGTTGCATTGCCAGAATCTAACAAGGAGTGTCAAAACTGATCATGTTTCAACGCTCGGTTCCCCGAAGACACTTGACTTCTCTGAGCACACATCTCACAAGTTCATACGGATAACGCTTTCGAGGCTGCCTCTGACCTCCGCCCTGTCCCTGTCGATCTCCGATTGCAATCCTTCCCGCGCCATGTCACCGCGCTATCACCTTGTGGTACAAGTAAGCGTTCTGAAATTAAGGAGCTTGGGCCATATGCTATGGCATGGCCCGCACGTTACACACTGCAGCCCGACGTGATTGATGGCTTGTTCGAATCTTGAACTTGCAAGCCTAGGTGAGTAGCAGAATATCTTTTCATATGCACATCAGCGATAAAAATAACATCCTATCCAGTCTTTTCTTGAAGCCCACTAGTCAAGCGAAATTGCACATTGCTCAATCAGGCATAGACCTCGAAGCTCGTCACTTTGATACCACCCCAACTAGGCAACGTTCCTGCGGCAGCTTCCTTCTTCCACCCCACCCTCCCTGTCCCTTCGTGCACGGCTTTGTAAATCCTGTTGATGACACTATCTTTTTCACATGCTCCCTTGCTCCAGATATCATCGAAGTCTCAGCCTTCGCCTCTACAACATTCAGCCTACCTTGTTAACATAATAAACTAGCGAAACAATGGTAGGCTGAGGGTAATAATATTGTGTGATCTAATGCCAGGAACGGCCACTTCAGCACGCGAATTAGCCTTGCAAAGCCTGTCATAACCTCTTGAAGCACCTTCAATCATAATCGACCGATCCTTTGGCCCCACACCTAAGCACTCATCGTAGTCAGCAATTGAGAAGATCGCTGATCGACCTGAACGAGAATACAATACCTTCCGAGTCGCGGCAGGGCAACAATGTCAGGGCAACACACACCGTCTTTACAATTCGAGACACCTAACACAAGAGTGAAGAGAGAGCACGCTTCTGCCTCCGCGCACTCGTCAACCTCGGACGAGGAGTCGACTTCTTCTAATCCTACACGCCGGCGAAAGCCTTCGTCCATGTCACCTACGAGCAACGACCCTTCTAGCAGGCCCAGAGAATCAACAAGGCAACGTCAAAAGGCAAAGGCAACGTCGCAGAGAAGCGCACAAGGTGCAGGGCGAGGATCGACAATGATGCCGGGCTTAATGGGTCAAGGAGAAGAGATCACATACACACCGACGACGCACCGCATAAGCAAGGCCAAGAAGGGCAAAAAGGTTCATGCCTGCGAGTATCCTGGATGCACAAAGGTATGGCGAAGCAGCGAGCTGTCACGTGTCCTTTGACTGACCAAGGAATAGATATTTACTCGAGCGGAACACCGAAAGTATGCCGCCTAATATATGCACCGGCTGTTTATATCTGCTGATTAGACTTGTAGACGCCATGAGGCTAATCATAATTCTTCGCCTGCCTTTCAATGCGAGATCGAGGGCTGTCGGAAGCCTTTTCAGCGCGCCGACTTGCTAGCACGGCATATGGAACGACAGTGAGTCCATTGAGGCTTGATACATATACTTATGCTAACGTTCGTAAGACACAATATGCCATCCGCCGAGGTGTCAGCTTTCCGAAGTCAACATCGGCGGGGTTCAACGAGCGAAGTCTCCAGTCCCTCCAGGGGCAGCATCAGCGCACCTCACATGGGCCAACCTGCCCCGGCAACCGCGCCCACCCTCCCCCAACCCTCGGGCACCATGTCCATCGGCTCCATAATCGAGCCGAACATGCGAAGCGCTAGCGAATTCAAGAGCGAATATTCATCTCACGCATCTGGACCAAGTCTGCATGAGCTGCCTCACGCGGGCCATCTAATAGGGACGGCACCACGTAACCTTGCCCCGGAAATCCTCTACGGCCTGTCACCGAGTGGAGATTCACCTTTCTACACGTCCTCGTCTGATTCTTGTTATTCCCCTCTTTCAGGAATCTCGGATCATTATTTGCAACCACAAGCGGTGCCGAGACCGTATTTTCCCCAAGGGATCATTCAGAGGAGCCAGTCTACGAGTATTGAATGCTCTCAGCCGATCGTTACTCAGTCACCGCTGTCTGCGGAGCCGGGGACGCCGAGTTGGAATACGTATGCTCCTTCGCTCGGGTTTGGGTTGGATCCACATGGTATGCCTCCTGTGAGTAGCTAGACACCTCTTCCACTACCATGGTCAAAATACTGACGAACATCACAGCATCCTCGCTTCCAATTCCACTCTCCTTCGTGGCCAGGCACGAACGCCATGCCCCCGTGGGAGATGAACAGCCACACACAACCACCCATGGCCTGGAACAGAGTCAACGACCTTGCCAGCTATTAGTACTCTTGCTACAACCATCCATGATATCTTACTTACGACTTGACGATGCCTACTATCGCTACGCCATAAACCTATCAAAAAAAGGCGACTTAATCTCTAATATCCCTTTTATTACATCATTTGGATATTGATCTCATATACCGCAGTACTTTTATGGACGATTACATCATGAATTCATGGCGCTGAGATTTGCATGATCCTTTAACGAGCGCCTCTTTGGTTTTGGAGGACTTTACGGGACATCTGTGTACGAATAGGAAACGACAGGACAGGGCTAGATATGCTTTATATAATGTAATACCAGTCTTGAATTTCAAGGAAACGGAAATTGTTTTCTAAAGCTCGATTTGATTGGTCTGTCCTCTCTGTACCCTGGCTCGCCTGGTAAGAACAAGCAGGCAACCGACTAGCGCACGGAGATGCTTGGCACCACCCAGGAAACCTCCTCGAACTCTTCCCCGATCCTCACAGTCTTCTTTACAACACGACAACCTTGTCCAAGACTTCAAAGACTCAGATTATTATAGTCTGTCAGCTCCGGCGATACTAAAATACGCGTAAAGAGAGCTGATGGTCTTATGCTATGCACAACAAGGACTTGGATTTTCACTACACTAGCGTTTCTGATGCTATCGATGAGCAACTCGATTTGAAGACTGGACAGAGACAAAAGCACCCTAATTAAGGGGACAATGTCCCAATAGAAGAGCTAGGAATGCAGTCCTTTCCAGGACGAAAGAGCTTCGATTGCCAAATTTTAGCTGTACGCTGGTTGTTCTAGCATCCCCCATTCGCTACTCCGATGACTCTTTAAAACATCTTTTCAACGTTATACCCAACCTAATTATCATGTGATTCTCTTCGCTCTGATCCCTGCCTCAATGTCCCCTTCCTAAATCTCACTTGAGTACCTTTTTCTACGTCCTTCTCGCTCTCGCGCTCGCCTGTTGAGGCTCCTCCTTTCGCAAAGTTTGAAGCCATGAGAGCGCTTTGTAGACTGCACATGTTTTTTTCAGGCTTGGCGCTACGGTCTTCTTTGCTTCTGTGAATTTTTTGATGAGTTTTGAGGGTGAGATGTGCAAACTGCCAGGCCCGGGAGCGTTGAAGAGCTGTATGTCTTCGTTAAGAAGGCAGCTGTCGATGATGGCTTCTGCGGCTCTGTGCTCTGAACTCATGCCAGAAGTGAGACGGGTTCGTCTTGGTTCACTGTGGGTGTTTGCTCTGAGGACAGCTTTGTTGATTTAGCAGACAAGGAATAGGGTGGGGTGGGGTGGAGGAAGGCATGGAAAGGTAACCGTCCGCTGATTTAGCTGCAACGAAGGAGAACTAGAGAGAGCTAAGCTCTCCCTAATTGTGCAAAGTCTAGCCCTTCTTGAAGTTTTCTCCAGCTGGTCAATCACCCCTCTGAAAATGACACGCTGGCCTCCTTTGAAGTGGCCTGCTGCTGGGCAGGAACTCGCATGAGTAGCGTCTTTTGTTTTGTTGGAGAGCCATCAAGAACCACGAATGGGAGAACGTTCCGGAAGGGCGTTTGCAAGCGTTGCCTACCACTGCAGGGAAACGGCTCAAATTTGAGACGGCGATACTAGAACCTTTATCGCCGGCTCATATTTGAGAAAACAAGGGTCGCGGGCCCATTGGGGGGTGGCGAAGATGAGCTGGCCACCAACGAATAAGATCTGCATTGCCTAGAGTGATATAAGGAAGCACTAACGCGAAACCGTCAGCCGTCTCTGGAGGGACATGCATAAGTGCACGTATCAAGAGATTCATTGACCCTCGCTTCAAGCCTTGCGGAAACGCCAGCAAACGAAGCACGGGCCTAGGGCATTCAAATCAGATACCTAGAGATTCCTACGAACAACATGACGTTCTATGTGGTGCACGGAGACGCTCAGAGAGAACCTTCCAAATCGTCAATCTGTCTCAGTCTTCAATGCATCCTATCTGCGCCGCAAGTCCAAGAATAGATCGATAGAATTACCAGAAAGTGATCGAAGTAAGTAATCCACTAGGAACGGAGTCAACAATCTCCCACCCTTGTTCGAAACGCAAGCTAAAGACGCAAGCTAAGCGTTACAGCACAAACTCGTTCGATGGCCATATCAAAAGCGTCGAATGAGCCATTCCTCCTCCCATCCCCTCTCTTGTTTTCCGCTCATACCTCCCCCTATCGCTCGTTTCTCTGACTTCTAACCCATTCAGCAATCTTCCTCCAACGCCACCGTCTCAGTTCCTGCCCATCATCGCCGTCCTCCTCTGTCCCCTTGTCCGTATGCTCGAGGTCTTTGTCCACAAGCGATCCGTTCGCACTTGGGTGCCTTTCATCCTCGTTCTTCGTCTTCCCCTTTCCGTTCCCCTTTTTCTTCCCCTTCTTCCCCTCATCCTTTGGCCCCAACCCGGCCGTTGCTTCGGTGAACTTCTCCACCATCTCGCCCGTTGAGATCCGCCCGTTCTGTAGGAAAGGGGCGTTGAAGAGCTGTATTTCTCTGTTCAGGAGAGAGGCGTCCAGTATGGCAATGGCAGCTCTGTAGTCTGCGAATGCTGGGTCGATATCCATTACGGCTTTCTGCTCTGAGGCTGTTACTGTTAATATGGGAGGAAAGAATGACATGGCGAGGAGGCTAGCGTACCTGCTTAATTGTCTGATATTGGTTGTAATGGGGGTTGTGGGAGTGGTGGGAGGGGTTTGGTATTATTGGATTACTGAAGGTAATCTTGTGGGAGATTAGGCAAGGTCTTTTGTGAATGTGAGAGAACTTTTTTTTTTCGTGAATGGACAAGAGAGTCTTCCGGAGAGGGCGCTGCAGGTGCAAAGAGCGGGGTGACCGGAGTATAGTAGTGGCAACGGATGGGACGAATAGGAAGTTATAGAAGCAACCATCTTACAAACCTGCAGAACCCGAGGAGATTTAGGGAATAGCTGATGTGGGATATGAGCCGTCTCCAAAAACATGCATAAGGGCTCGTCCTAGGGCGGACGTTCTTCCATTATTACCTCCCAGATTCCCCGGATCTCACAAGGGTTGCACAATTACCAGCAAACAAACGTGGTGACCCATGGTAAGCAACCCTGGTGCCTTGATATTTATATGAAACCCGCTGAACAGCATCACCTCTACCTTCCTCTATCCAAGCAACAACCCATTCTCGTTCTTTTCACACAAGGAATCCTCGAACTGGTGTGCCACAAGGCTAACGCACACTAGCACGCGAGTCAAAAGAAACCCACCCGCCGACCAAAACAATTCCCGACCCTTAGCTTCACCCCAGACCTACCAAAGAGACACACATAACCAAATTCCTGGGAATCCGATGCAATGGAACCAGCTCGGGGAGACGGCAGTGGCGCGAGTTTACCATTCTCCTGGGCTCTGGATCGAATCCGACGCTTCGGGGAACTGGAGTTCCTGCATCCGAAAACGAGGCTAAACATGGGGTGGCTTCACCGCTGGCCAGTCACACCTGCAGTTCCGCCCCAGATCACTCGCTGCAGCCCGTGCCTCGATCACTCTTCCAGCGAATGGCTAGACACGTCAGTCAACCGCCGATCGTGCGGTCGCAATGGCATCATCTCATGCCAAGCTCATGCCGATTTTTCAAGCGCCAAAACGGATAGATCATGGGCACTTACTTTATACCGTCAGGAAGAGAAGATGCCCCTGCTAGAAGTAGCCTGGGAAGGCCGAGCTGTGCTAGTGCGTTCACTATCCGGCCTCAAGGGTATGATCAACAGGTCCTTCACCTCGAGGTAATTCAAGCCCTCTTTCCTTTTTCACTCACTAGCTAGATCAACGTGAAGAGCTTAGAAAAACCGGCTGCAACTTCGCAGTACCATGAAACCCAAAAGATACAAATAGCAGCAGCACCACTGGATGAATGAACAGCGTGCTAAACATCCACCCATCGACAGCATCACCGCTTTCCATCACTGCAGGAGTAGCATCACTGGTCGTCCACAACAAGCCCGTCATAGGAACGCTTCACGCAATATACACTATCAGCAAGATTGTCTCACGTCTTATGAAGACACCACCACGCACCTGATATGCCACCGCGTTTCGATATAAGACTTAGTCCTCGGCCATACGAGAGGTGTACAGTCGTTGGAAGAGGGTATCCTCGATGATGCGAAAATTATTTGTGGCTTGCTTGTTTTTCTGGACAGCGCTGGATGCATGTTGCAGCTGAAATTTGGAAATCCCGATTCACATCTTTTGTCTCCGTAGGCATTCTTATCTGTTGGAGGAAGAAAACCCACGCAAGACTAAGAAGATCTGGTGAGGGACTGATGATATACAAATGATGTACATCTAATTAGAAAGTGATTGCCCAAGGCCATTGATCATAAAAGTCGTGGATTCCTTCTTGTTTAAAGAAACGACTATAAATATAGCTTTCCCAAAACATTCGCAGGACAGTCAACGAAAAGTGCAAGACATCTATTCCCCGTGTATCCCATACAACCCGGACAAACCAGATACAGCCACATCGGGCACATACTCGTACAATTCCTCAAACACCTTCGCTGTCATAGAACCATACATCGTCAATCATCACTTTCCAGGTGGTAGATATCATCAGCCTCTCAGGGTCCCCTCAAACGCGTCAAGACTACGCACCTATCCGCCTCTCGCCCACCCTCCCTCCTTCCATCCCATCACAACCTCACGGACCACCTCCCTCCACTCCACAACCTCCAATCTCGCCTCCACCCCCTTCTTCAACCCCCCCTCCAACGCTTTCGCCACAGCCTTCCCCTTCATAACCCTGCTTGCTCCCTCTCCCCCTCTCGCATACTCCAACGGCAATCCCTCCTTCGCCATTACCAATTTCTGCATCTCTATACGCGCGCCGGCATATGGACTCTCCCCAATAGCAGCAAATATTAACGTGACAGCAAGTGCAAAGACGTCGGAAGCGTACGTTGCGACCGCTCGGACGTTTTTGCTATGTAGTGATTCGAGGAGTTCGGGGGAGGTGTAATCGGTTGTTACTGCGGAGACTTCTTCGATGTCGTCAGGTGATGTGGTGGATGTGGTGATGTGGGAGGAGGAGAAGTCGCAGTATAGTGGTGTGCATTTGCCGTTTTCATCGACTCGGAGGAGGATGTTGGATGGTTTGATGTCTCCGTGAACGCAGCCTTTGCTACGTAGGAACGCTAGTCCGCTGATAAGATTTTCGGCCATGTTGGCCCATTGCTCGGCGCCGATGATGGGGTCGAGCATCGTCTTCGTGGAAATTGGTTGCTTTCTGGCTAACTTTGTGTGGTTTTCGAGACTTAGTGGGACAGAGTCCATGATGATTGAATGCTGGGCGATGTCGAAGCCGTGGAACCCAACGAGGTAGGCTGAGGCTTCCTTGCACGAATGCAGCAAGGTAAGTATCTTTGCCTCTTCTTCTAGGATTTTGTATGCGTCGCGGCGGGAGGCTTTCTTGACTGCCAATACTCTGGAATTGCCGGGTGCTGATCGGTTGGTTGGCGAAATCGGTGGGGATGGAAGCAGGTTTGGCGTAGCAAAGATGGGCTCCGTGATTTCGGATGCTCGGTATACGTCGCTCCACACCCCATATCCAAGCTTCTCATGGAGCTCATATTTGCTGGCATATGGTCGGATTCCAGCGGGAATTTCCCCCATTTTCTCAGATGTCACTGGGGGACTAAGCGGTTGATTCTTCGGTGTCGGCGGTAAGATGGCTGGAGAGGGTTTCGTGTTTTTGGCCTTCGGGATCTGGTTCATCGGAAATGCAGGGAGCTCACCCAGTGCTGGACGCATTGCAAGGGTGACGGGACTCGTTGGCGGGCTAGTGAGTGGTAGCCAGCGCGGCTTGTTCATGTTCTCCTTCAATTGGGGGTTCTGCCCGTCCATGTTGGTATGTTGTAGGAGTTTGAATGTGATATATGCAAAGTGTTGTGTGTAAATGACCACAATCCTTCGATAATCGTTCGAAATTTGAGCAGCAGACGTCTTGTTGAATGGGCAATTTCCCCGAGCAATGTAGAGACCAAACGTGGGATGAGTAGCGCTTTTATGTGGCCACGGGGATATTACCCATTCTTGAGCGCCATAGTAGAGTCATATCGAATTTAATTGAGGCCCAAGAGGGCTATTGCCCGCTTTAGAGCTCCATTTTGGATTTTGGCGCATCAAGCTCTTCGTCAACCATGGTAGAGTACACTCAAGGCAGAAGGAGCGAGCAGCAAGGGAAGCTTCCCATCTTGTCCCTCTAGTCCATCTTTTGCGCAGCGCTTTGCGCCGGCAATGATGCGGTCCCAGTGTGTTTTGGGCCAATTGTTGCTCCATATTGGATACCCTCTCTCATGTGACCGTAACCTGCGCTCTGGGAGGTGAGAGATTGCATCAGTGTAATACCAGAGATCTGATTGGATCGGGACTCCCACGTGGGATGGCTTGATAGCCGGAATGCAGCGGCAGCTTTTTAACCGAGGTCATGATGCTTGGCATTGAACATTCATCATTGTCAAAGAGTGGGTATTCATCATTGTCAAAGAGTGGGTATTTACATTCATTGATTGAATGTAGTCTTTGCTTTTTGATGTTATCTCGTTCGGAGAGAAGTCACAGAAGAATTGGTACTTGAACTGAATGTGAACCCTGCTACATAGCTATATGCCGACAGGGCTTGCCGACGTCGGGTTCCGGCAGCGGAGGCCGAGCGTTGGTGATTTGGAAATCAACTCACAACAGCACCACCAAACATCAAGCTGGCGTCCCCACTCCGCAAAATGACAAACTTCGACATCAGAATCGTCTCCGACACAGTCTGCCCATGGTGCTACGTCGGCAAGAACAAACTCGAACGCGGCATCGCCGCCTACAAAAGCACTCACCCAGGCTCGAAAGACACCTTCTCCACTACTTGGTGCCCCTTCTACCTAAACCCGCACGCGCCCAAAACCGGCATCGACAAGCGCGAATACTACAAGTCGAAATTCGGTGATGACAGCGCTTCTATGATTTTCGAACGCTTGGCTGGTGTGGGGAAGGATGTTGGTATAAACTTCAGTTTTGGCGGCAAAACGGGAAATACGAGGGATTCGCATCGGTTGGTCCAGTTGGGGAAGACGAAAAGCGCGGAGGTGCAGACGAGAGTTGTGGAGGAATTGTTCAAGAGTTATTTTGAGAAAGAGAAGGATATTACGAGTCATGAGACGTTGAGAGAGGCGGGGGTGAAGGCGGGGTTGGAAGGGGAGGAGGTGGAGGAATGGTTGAAGAGTGATAAAGGTGGGGCGGAGGTGGATAAGGAGGTTGCTGAGGCCCAGATGAGAGGAGTGAGTGGGGTGCCAAATTTCGTGCTGCAGGAAAAGTATGAAATCGGCGGCGCTCAGGATCCGAACGCGTTCGTAAGAGTCTTCGAAAAGGTGAAGGCGATGGAGGGATCGTAGACTTTTGAGACAATATTGGTAATTTCAACAAGACCAAATTTACAGCCAGCCAGCCGCTCATCTCTTTACACAAAGATCGCTTCTGATGACCCATTTCTCTCCACTTGTGACTTTGCGTCCTTCATGGAGCAGACACTCCTGGCCATGTTTATGGAGTAAAGCCATGCCGACTTCTAGTTCGATAGACACAGGCTCGGTCCCCTCGCTGTCCTTTTCAGAGAATTTCTTAGCAGGTCCAAGCTCAGGATAAAAGACAGTCTTTGGTAGAAATCGCTAGTTAGCAATATCCCTTTCGAAATTGTGGCTGTAGCCATGAGACAAGCATTCAGGCAGCATGGATGTTCCAAAATCCGCCTCGTGGGTCACGAAGCCGTTCAGAGAAAGGAAAATTGAGTAGCTCACCTCTCCGCCAACGCAACCAGTTGCGGGTCCAGTAAGGTAGATGAGTAAAGTCCAAGTCGTTCTTGCTGGCGTCGGGGGGCTGGTTGGTAGAGTTAGGGTGTTTGATTCATCATCTGGAGCGTATTAGTACCCTTTTGATGTTACGAAAAAGACGCGATATGCGCTGAGCGGGTCACAATAACAACATATAGATCCACGTCTTGATTAGGGACTAAAGGGGCGAAGTCGAGATGATCCGAGAAAACCTCTGCAATACAGTTTGGGAGTGCCCCTAAAGTGAAGACCACGAGTATCTTAAGCCAGCGTGAGAAAGGCTCAGGCCAGAACGTTGCCATATGATCCGGATCGGATGGCGTATGAAAAGGGTTGTAGAAGAAATCCATCAATAGGCTCAGGTTGTATAGAAAGTTTGGGGGCTCTTCAATTGACTAAAGGACTTCCATCAGGATTGATTAGAGCACCCAATTGCATACGTACAGAGTGATAAGCGTGGTGAGAATTGACAGCCAGGCAGTGATCACCTCCGTGTAAAATATCATAATAATTTCTCCTCCATACTGGAAAGAGAGTTCAAAGACTATCATGCTGGTTGCCTTTGAATCTTTCGAGAATAGCGACGAAGATGTAGGAATCAAGATATGGGTAGCAGAAGGTGTGTGCGAAATCAAATGTGAGGATCAAGAATGGTGTAGGTTGCAAGGCATGAGAAGCGAGTGACAACTGATTTTGCCAATCACATGCAACGGACAACGTTGCTCGTTGTGGCGTTCTGCCCAAGTATACTTACAGTGCTGACCAAAGAATTGTCCTGGGCCTGGCCTACGATCAACACTGCTTTCATTCATCGCAGCAGATGAAGGGTAACTTACCATAACGATAGACCCGTATTCTGGGGTTTAGACCGCAAACCTCACCACCCCAGACCTTTTTTGAGCCGTCACCAAGACTGTTCACAAGCTGCTCGAGCGCGGTGTTGCTCCAAAGTTGCTCGGCAAAGTCAGGGTCATCGAATTGAATTCGGTCGTTTACCCTCAGAGCGTTGCCAGCTTTGGCTTGAGCAGGGGTCGTGATCAGGGGTAATGAAGACAGAGAGGCAACGTATTTCTTGCATAAAGTGGACGTAAACAAGTTGCGAATTACGATAATTTGGCCATCCAGCAGCGTCTCTAAAGTAAGATCTTCTGAAGGCCTCAGAGGCTGTAGTGCAGGCCACTCTGGTGGTGGCACTGGCGTCTCAGCTGCCTTTCGTCTTAAGGGAGCTTTGCCATGAGACTTTTGGGGCATACCTTACAAAGGGTTTCGAGGGTTTCGAGGGTGTTGGGGCTGAAATTCAGCCGCTAAAGTGATATTCTTTTAACGGGAAGAAACTCTTGGCGAAATATACGCACGATCATTTGACCTCCAATTACCTTATGGATACAGTGTTCCGCATTGGCACAGACTTCTAAATACTTGTCTGTTTTGCTGTCACCGTCTGTAACTCTTAGACAGTCTTCTTGTCTGCCAGATGATGGAAAAGCAGCAGTAGACCATGGAAGAGGATCAATCCGAAAGCTTGCGGGCTCCGCAACCTGACTCTGCCGAGCAAGACACCAATCAAGACACACTTAAACCTGGTCTACAGACCACTCCACAACCTGACACTGCCAACAACGCTCAGCCAGAACTAGACTCCATTCAAGACACAGCAGAGGTTGGGCTACAACATGCTCCGGTACAAGATGAAGCTGTGCCCCCGCCTAACCTACAGCAGCTGGCTCAACAAGCAGCATCAGCTGTAGACCAAGCAAATGGAGACGTGAAGGGGGGACATGTTGAAGTACTTATGAAGACTTCTACAAATATAACATCCAATGAACTCGACGTACCCCTACAACACAAGTCCGAAAGCTACTTAGCTCTTCCTGCTCCCGAGTCTATCGCAGGTGACTCTGCCACCGCAGAAGCTGGCAGCCAAGACGTTAAACCACATCCAGACCTCGACTACAGCCTACCTCTCTCGAAAGATAATACCATGTTCGGGAATGGAGAACCCTACAGCGATGGATCGTTCGAAGTGTCACAGCGGGACATCGAACCTTCTCTCGCAGAATCAGAAGAACGCCAAATACAAGCCTACGCCAAGCTTGAGTTTGATGATGGGGAGTTCTATATGATGACATATGCCGTGGAACTAGGACGAGACGTACATGCTGCACGTCAAGCACATGAGAGGGACTTGGATTTGCGGGATGGTACAAGCTCGAAGTCCAGGAAACACAGCCCTAGCAGTGGAGGTGGTGCATCGATCTCGTCGGATAGAATAAAGCAAGAAGACGGAAATATGTTAGCCAACGGTGCTGTTAGTGAGAGTGGAGGAATCGTTGCCGACCATCACGGATCCGAATCAGGGAAGAAGACAAGGCGAAAGACATCCAGGTCATCAAGCACTTCATCGCGGCATTTGTCTTGGAAAAGCTCCATGCAGTTCCCAGTCTCCAGAGTGGACTACAATCAACTCGCAACGGATGGCCTCATGACCCATTCAGGCATGAATGGCTATGGACCCGAACTAATGCCTTCCCCTGATACGGTGCCGTTGATCCCTATACATCCCCCGCAAGTCATGGATGGGGCCGGGGCTCATAAGAGCATTTCACGAAAACACATCAAGATAGCTTTCAACTTTGACAAGCATCTTTTCGAAGTCGAGGTCCTTGGGCGCAACGGCTGCTATGTCAACGACGTATTCGCTTATCCTGAGGATGTTGTCGAGCTTCAGAACGGGAGTGTACTGCAGATTGGTGGAGTAGGCGTACGATTCGTGCTCCCTGACGTTCCAGAAGGCGCGACTGGGGCTGAAATGGGCGAGAGTTTCGACCCGCTGTCTGGCGGAAAGATGAGCTTTGACATGGCGGACAGCAACGAAGAGGACGTCGAAGACGGAGAAGAGCAAGGGGAAGAACATGAAGTCGAAGATGAGGACGAGTCAGAGCCGGAGATGGTCAAGACACGAGCAAAAGCCAAGAAGAAGTCGGAACCCGGACCATCCCCAACGAGACGCAAGGGCCCAGGTCGACCTCCGAAGAACGGCATCATTTCCAAAAGGGAGCAGGCGTTGCAGGCGAAAGAAGCTCGGGAAGAAGCCAAATCTGGGGGCCGTAAGATGCCCAGCACAATAGATGGGCGTGGCAAAGGAAAGACTGGTAAGGAAGTCAAAAAGGAGAAGCAAGAAGAGAATCTGCAGCCAAACGGGAAGAGAAAGTACACAAAGCGGAAACGAGCAGGAGGCCTGGATGATCAGCATGGTGTTCGCGAGAGCACTGAACAAACCGACTCAGCTCCACCCGAGCACGCTTTGGCAGCTGCATTACCACTAAAGCCAGCGAAGGAAAAGAAACCGCCCAAGCCTCCAAGGTCCCCGTCTCCTGTCTTCGATGAATCCAAGATGACGCCAGAGCAGCTTGCGAAGCCACAGTCATCGTATGTCATCCTTATCCACGAAGCGCTCACGAGTTCGAAGACGGGGGCTATGTCGCTTCCTCAGATATATCGAGCCATCGAGAGACGATACCCCTTCTACAAGCTTCGTGTGCAGACACAGGGTTGGCAGAGCAGTGTTCGTCACAACCTCTCGCAGCATCCCGCTTTCAAGAAGATTGAGCGAGACGGCAAGGGTTGGATGTGGGGTTTGGTACCAGAGATCTCTATTGAGAAGGAGAAGAAGCGAAGGCCATCGCCACCAGCCCAATCCCAGCAACAATACTATCCTCGAGGCCCTCCTATGATGCAATACCCTCATCCTTACCCTGGCATGCCTCCGCCAAATGGCCATATGCCTCCAGCTCCCTATGGTATGCGCCCAAGCATGCCAATGCCCTATCCCCCACCTCCTTACGGCCGTCCTCCACCCCCTATGCCACTCGTCAACGCACAAAGCGAGTCTACTTACCAGTCGCCCTACCAATCCACTCCACCGCCTGCACCTGAACCAAGTCAACCGCCGCAGCAACTAAGCAATACCAACTCTTACGTTGGCCCCTATGCGCCCTCCCAACCACCCAAGCCGCAACCGTCTAATCCCAACGGCGCACCATCTGCCCACCAACAGCAGACCCAACTTTCGCCCGCCATAAATGGCGCTTCAAATAATAATGGCAACCAAGAGGTGGCCCAAGCCATGGCGAGATTTAAGAGTTCACTCATAAGCACCATGGACGACAAAGACTACGCAGAGAAGCTCGTCAGCTCGGCCATCAATCGCACGCTCGGAATCCAAAACAAATCTAGCCTTCCTGGCGAGGAAGATCCGCAGGAGAAAAGCATCATGACAGCGTTCTCCAACATGCTGGGAGACCTTAGCAAAAAGAACATGGAGACGAAACTTCAGGCTTCTCCTGCATCTGTGCCGCTGCCATCGAAGTCTGATAAGGCACCTGCAGGCGAGAACGGCTCGGCATTTGAGGAGACATCGGCGTCCAAGGCTGCAGATATCGCGGCAAAGAATGCTCTCGCGAACGGCGAACCTACTCCCTCGAAGAATGGAGAGCCTGATGAGCCACGGAGCGGAACGAAACGGCCATTAGAGAACCGCGATGGCGACGAGGCTGACGATACCGAACAGCCTGAGGCCAAGAGGGTCGCTGTGACTGCTGATTAGGCTGGAATATTTCCTGGACTTTGATGCATGCATATTCGACGAGATGTTCAATCTGAGTGGATCTATGGGAGAATGGCGAGACGTTTTGCGTGCGTAATGCAACGATTGATCTGGGCTGCATATGGGATACGCGAAGTACTGGGAGAGGTGATGTTGATGCCTGCGATTCCTTTACCCCTATTCATGACTTTTCTGTTCAGAGATACCCCACATCTTGCGCATGATTCTGCGCTGTCTTTTGAAGGTGTATCATGCGAGAAGCATACAGAGCATTTGCACATACGAGTCGGAATCACGTAGGACAGCAGCGCCTGAATAGGAGATGCAAATCTGTGGAAAAATTCATTCAACTCATTGCTAGTGTGCAACATTTTCTAGCGCACTGTTCGTCCAAACGCCACGAACGCCTGGTTGTACTCCACCGCCAGAACCCACCACTTCGCAATGCGTTCTGTGAATCATGATGTCCTGCACGTAGCCTTCACTCCCTTGTTGCCAAGGAACAAGGCTATCAGTAGTAGGATCCGAGGACAGTAGGATCGCGGATACAAGCAAGCTACACGAACATAGCATCACATCGCCATCTCAGCCTGCAACTTCCGCAGCTCTTCTTCCTCGTCTTCTTCCTCCACAGGCGCTTTCGTCTTCCCTTTGACTACACACATGTCAGCAATAACCCTCTCCCATCCCCCGTGGTGTGGAAGGGTGGAACGTACTCTCCCCATTCGCCGCCTTGGGCATCCGACTCAACCCATCCGCCACCGGCACCGTACCTGTCTTCAACATCTTCTCATCCAAATTCTCCTGCTCCAGCGCTGCAAGATCGGCTTCCAATTCATCTTCGTCGATAGGCTCTGTGATAGGCATGGAGGTAATGGCGTTGCCGATTTCTTGGGTCAATTCGTGCTGTTCGCGGAGTTGTTCCCTGGATTACCACAACCACGATCAGTATTGCCGTCTTTAGACGTTTGGGGGGCAAAGGGGGCGAGCGGGGGGAAGGAAGTACATTGTGACGTCTACGTCTTCCATAGTCATCTTGCCATGGATTTCCTTCATGGCTTTGCCGGCATTCTTCATAGCGACGAGGGTTTCCTGGTTGATGTTTGCGGATTCGATGGAATAGATTTGTTGCTCGAGCATGGATATCTGCCCGTTCGTTTGCTCGAGGGAGTGTTCGTGTTGCTTCTTTCTCTTAAGGGCATTCCTCGCAACTATCAAACACCACTATCAGCCTCCATACCCACTATACATCCAACGGCTGCTTCTCGGCCACTAATCTTTCCTTCATAACCACACGGCCTGATGGGACTACCCACCAGTCTTATTCGTAGTAACATTCTCCCGGGCAATCTCGTCCTGCTTCGCCATCTGGTTCTCCAAATGCCGTTCCCGTTTCTGTAGCATATCGAGTTGCTGCCGCAGGTCCAGGATAGCTTTCTTAGGTGCATCTTTTCTCTTCTGCGCTGATTGCCCGCCGAACCAGGCGCCCCACCCCGACATCTTGACGGCTGGGTTTGCTCTCTCCCTTTGGGTGGCTAGTAGATAGCTCTTCTCCACCTGCCTGAACTATTGGGGAGTTTATAACGCAGTATCTCACGAGACGAGGATCAAGCTCGATCAGTCAGGCTTCTCCGATGTGCTTGCCGCTTGGATCTGCAGAGCGTTGAGGTGCTCCTCTTTGTAGTATATCTAAGGGTATAATAAAGCTGGGCTCGGAATTTAGGTGCCTCATTCAGTGAAGAGGTACGCCGGTTTCGTTGTAAGGATTCTGCTGCCTTGTGAAAGGGAGGTAGCAAATTCGGGCATCCATGTCAATGCCTATGACATCGGCGCCAAGGCGCTAACACCAATCGCGTGCATCTTCTATTCGCGACAGTGTCTACACTTTCGAGGCTCTTGAGTGTTTTCAAGATGGGCAAAGCAAAGCACTGAGGCTGCTCGATATGGGCTCCTTGTTAGCAAATTCTCGACATCATCTACCTGAGCCTCCATCCTAAACATGTCCAACGGGCCCCTCCCAAGTACTCTCACCCTCCTCACCTCTCTCCGTAGCCACGAGACAGGAACGAAAGTCCGTTTCCTTGGCTGTGTAACCCACTACCACCTCCCCACAGGCACCCTCTCGCTCCAACATGCCTACGCGCCTTCTCCTCCCCCAGCAACCAGCACCGTCGCCCTTGTGGATGTGAATCTACTGTTGGAAGGGATGAAGAGAGAGGATACGGTTGTGGGGGCTTGGGTGAATGTTGTTGGGTACGTTGGGGGGGTATTTAGGGAGGGTAAAGCGAAGAGGAATAGGAGGGCGAAAGGTGTAGAGGGGGAAAGGGGTGAGAATGGGGAAGGAGTGGTGAGGGTGAGGGTTCAGGCAGTCATGCTGTGGTCTGCGGGTGGGTTAAAGATTGGAGAATATGAGAAGGCTGTGGAGGGCAGGATGAGTAACGAGCGGAGAGGCTGAGAGCAGGGAGAGTAGCCCAGAGGAACGGGGTCTGGACGAGTGTGTTTGAGTGAGGAAGCTGGATGTCGAATGGTAAGGGCATGTCATTAAATTCCAAGACGAACACTTACCATAACAAGACTTAGAGGCCGTGTAAGTAAGTGGTAGATGGTAGATATAAGAGAATGTTATCGCATTAGTACGCCTAACGATCGCCGAGAATTGATCGATTCTAAAGTAGAGTCTGAAGCCAAAAGAAAACCGGCCCCGTATAATTGATTCGGAATTCGTGAACGTTTGGTTTAGAATTCTCTTAGTATTTCTTTGCTATGCTCAATTTGCACACTCTCCCAATCAAGAAATTGCAGCGAAGGTCTTCTGCCCCATCACACACTGCTCTAACGCCCTCTCAGCGGAAGTAAAAATCGCGAACTTCCCAGCATGCTATTCTGCTGCTACGCAGAAGTCGTCGAAGTGACTCACAAACGCATGCTGAAGAATTTGTGTGGCATACATCTTTCAAAAGACGTCCTTCATGCTAAGAATAGTAGTCGTAAATCTTGATATCCACATCTTGTACATCGCTCTGTATCTTAACAATGCTTCTCGCCGATCCTATACTGGTATGTTCCAGCTTTTACGTTGTCTGTGCTGGTAATGATGATTATCGTCTCTGACCCGTCATGACTTGCTGGCCATTTTGCATACCCATGCCATATGGATTTGCATGGTTGTTGTAGTCTTGTTGTTGTTGGAAGTAGCCGCCCAGACCTTGCTGCGCGGAGACTGGACAGTCTTTGTGCTGTAATAGTAGAGTCTTGAGGCTCATTATCTCGTCTCGGAGCGACGACACCTGTGCGGAAAGGGAGTCGTTCTCGCTGCTAAATATTTCGACTTTGGCTTGTAGGTTGGCAAGCCATTGCTTTTTCCGCTGCCGGCATTTTAATGCTGCCACCCTTTACATATATCAGATACAGTACATTAGAAAGCCAGTTTGTAGCAGCATACCTGTTCCTCTCCAAAAAATTCTTCCTCTTCTCCTCATCAGTCATCTTCTTTCCATCCGCATGGTATTGCTCCTCTTTGATGTTTGGTTGTTCTTCATCAGAATCCATTCCGTCCATGTCCGTACCCATATTGTTGATCTTTGATTTTTTTGATGATGACTGCTTTGAGGGGGTCTCCTCCTGCTTCCTTTTGCCATTTGTTGATGCGCTCTTACCAGCCGAAGAACGCTTGCCTCTACTTCGTGTAGCTGGTTTGCCTTGGTCACCACTGTCAGAAATATCACCACTCATCTCGCTCTGACCTCCAATAGACCCAGTGTTGCGCGCTCCCTTGCCCATGTTGGGAGATGTTTCGTGAGAGCGGTTGTTTGGCATGTTCGCGTTCGTGGTATTGGGAGTAGCGAATTGGTTGTTTGCTTGGGCGCCATTGCCAGCTTGCGCCAGAAGAAACAAACCATTAGCAGCATCATTGTCGTGCTGGCCAAACGATGGCTGCTGGGGTTGTTGCTGCAGTGTTGAATCCATAGGAGCCACCGGCGCTCGCTTATCGTCGTGATGATTGGTACCGTTCGCACCTTTCCGTTGTGCAGCACTCATGGCAGTGCGGTGGAAGTCAAGCGTATTAGGTGTAGCGCCGCCGACTGCAAGCTGTTGATATAGAGCTTGTGAGTTTGGACTCGGCGCAGGAAACATAGAACCTCCGCCACCAGGTGTCAGGCCTGTGCGAAGCGATGACTCGTTCGGCGTCACGCCTGACGGAAAACTTCCTCGTAGCGAAGGATCGAAGTAATCTCCCGGCCCAGCGCCGACAGGTCCTCCCAACATAGCAGGACTCAGTGGTCCTGATCTCAATGAGCCTGCCCAATTGTATCCACCTGTAGAAGGGCCGTCGCCTCCGAGTGGCGCAGGAGATGTGAGAGCTGCCACGGGCGGCAATAGCGATTTGTTAACTGGCAGTTCCGATGATGGGTTGGCGAAGGCTTGATCGAACGGGTTTGGTTCTCGAGGGAAATGGCTGGTGGTGTGTCCAGCAGAGAAATAATCTACAGCAGATTCTTCTGTGTTTTGCGGAATGGGTCGCGGTGGGGGCAGAAGGTCATGTGTGGTCGCGGCATTGGAAGCGTTCTTTATGGTAGTCTTGTTGTCGGACTGATCGGGCGGCTCCTTGACAGTTGGAGGAGGATCTAATGAATTATTAGCGAGACGACGATGGAATGACATTCAGCAGTGGCGCAATATTTCAGCGCAGACGTACCCGATCGCGGAGGTGTGCTCCTCGCAATAGATTGTGTATTTGTATGTTCCGTTGATGTGTCTTCCAACGACGGGTATTAGTCATGTGATGTCCATGATGTTTTGAGAATAGAAGCGAAGTTGTCGATGGTTTTGCAGATGCCAAGATGGTGAAAAGGACCAATTGGCCCTCGGCCACAACAGGAAGCATGAATGGAAAACATCGCGTTGAGCTAACTAACCTTCTGTTTTGATGACGGCCTTCTTACTATCCATAGGAGAATGGGTCCTGGTGGCGGTACGTGACATATGTTGCGATTTCCCATGGGCGACGGCCACTGACATTATCTGGGCTGGTTTGATGACGAAACCGGAGTCGCGAGCGATCCCAAGGTGGGGAGGATCTTAGGCACGCATAGACTGGTGAATGGGTGGCGTAAATGCCCAGACTGGTTTACACACCACGGGACTCCAGGAATCCCCAGGTTGGGCGCAAGGCGCTGGCTGCAGGTGCAGACGGGTTCGGTGGAAGTTTTGATGTTCGAAATGACGTTCGATGATGTAGATTGACGGGGGCTGGCCTTGGGTTTTACAAGCCCATGAAGACTTACTAATCTGATTTGGTGCTAACAGAGATCTAAACTCAAAACGGCCAAGTTCGGCGCACGTGATACATCTCTCCGAACCAATCAACAACTCATTATTGCAAGACTCACTTGACTTATTGCATACGAGTAACTCATCCTGACTGAACAGAAAACTCATCCTCACCCTACGAGAACTTTGACCTAAGCTGCATTCGAATCGCAGGTTGTTGATTTGCATTAGTTGTAACAGTAAGAATTAACACAATATCCTAAGACTTATCTGTCTATTCCAGTACGCCCAATCCCACCCAGAAAATAGACGACCGCCAGCAATAGCCATTTCCTTTCTATCATTTTGTATTCGCATCGCTCCATTATCAAACATGTCCACAAACCGAAATTCAAACCGAATCACCACTTAAAGCGCATCAGACCCGGGTTCAGCGCGATGGGCAAGACGAAATGCGAAAAAACGACAGTAGTCAATGGCCAAATGGCCGTGAAGGCGTTAATGCGCCACAGCGCTGGGGCGAACAGCGCTAGGTAGGCCATGCCAGCACCACAAGCGATGCAGAACAAGAACATTCTCCAAAGCGACTTCAGGACCTTTCTGATTTCCTCAGGGAATGGGACGTCCTCGATTTCCTTGGCGGTAGCACCCCATTCAATATTTATGCAAAGAAGATGACTGAGGATGGCTTGGCTGACGTGGAGCGAGATGCCGCCGAGGAAGATGGTCAGGAGGAAGATCCACTTGAAGTTGCCAACAAGTGCCGGGATCAGATCTTGCTCATTGTTCCGCACTCTGAGGACTGCGAGAGCGACATTCCCGAGACCATTGAAGACGACGATGATGGCGAAGTAGATTCGGAATGAGCTGACGTAGTAGTGGTCTAGATATCCGTTGTACCATCCGATGAGGAAGTAGTTGGCCAACGTTAGGAGCCATGCAGAGCCGATAGCGTAGTAGGTACCGATGTATGCCATGATAGTGATCTTGCTGGGAGGTGGCATATTTGACGTGATGAACATCTTGAATAGTGGTGTGAATGGGCCTCTGGTGACCCAGTAGCGGAAGGGATGAAAGATCAATTCGCTGCAGCCGTAGGCATACTTCTCCCATCGAGCCAATTCGTCGTAGACGGTCAGGGAGACACCTTCTTTGAAAGCATCACCGGTGTAGGATGCGAAGCGCACAGTGTAGCCTTTGATTTGGAGACGGAGTGCCATGTCAAAATCTTCCGGGACGGTGTTCTCAGACCAGTACTTCTCGACTCCATTTTTCTCATAGGCAATTTCCTGAAGAGCTGACCAGCGGAGAACAGCGTTGTGACCGAAGAAGGGTGCAACGTCACCATTGGCGACGGCGTACTTGATGGCAGTGTAGATGAGGTTGGTGAAAAAGGTGATGCCTCGCTCAAAGAAACTGGATGATACATTGGTGACACCAGAGGAAAACTGGATAATGGCCACTTGAGGCGACCTCTCCATCTCGCTGACGGCATCAATGAAACAGTCGTTCGGTACACGAGTGTCTGAGTCGATGATGAGGATATACTCGCCCATACGGACGTTACCGCCGGCCTTAGTTCTTCCCTCATCTTCGTCAATGATCTCAGCGAGACACCTTCGATACTCGCCGTTCTCATCATGTTGAGTCCAGCCTTCAGGGCGGTCCAACAAGGCAAGCTTGTCCTCGATGCGAACACTGACAGCCATTGCGTAGTTCATGTTGGATGCTTCCTTGAATTTTCCAGCACGTTCGAAGTACTGCACATCTTCGGTAATGTTCTTGGACCGTGAGAACATGCCGCCTGCCTTCGGTGGTACTTTGTGCTTCGGACGAGAGACCCAGCCAATTCGTTGTTCGTCGTAGTAAAGCCTACGTTGCTCCGCTTCATCCTTGGGTATAACCTGCATACCGTCCTCATTGACTAAGATGTTGGCGGTCCCTCCCTGCATCTCGTAGGTTCGGATGGCGTCTTGGATAGATTCCATGGTTGGTATGATGGTCTCTTGTAGGCTTTCTTTGTGAACAGGGCATTGGACTGTGATGTGAGGAAGGATGTTGCGAGAGGTTGGCTTAGCCTTGATTCCAGAGTAATACTTCGAGTTGACTCTCATTTGTTGCGTTGGTCCTATCAACTGAGCGATACAGCCTGCAACTGATTGCATGAAGAACTAGTTACAGACCCTTTAGAATTTGTCCACACAAAGCTCTTAGTAGGGCGACGTACCAGAGCAAGCCAAATCTGGAAAGGTGCTGCAAAGATGAATGCACATCGAATGTAATTCTTGTCAACGTCAACCTCAAGTGCAATCTGCCGCCAGCCAGTGCCAATTGCAGCAATTATCAGAAAGAGTGTGCAACCAGTCAACATAGCTTGAATCAATGTTGGGCGGCGAGCGGGTTCTTGGATCTCCTCCTATAGATCTTAAACTCCGGAAGAGCCGTCTTCGGAATCAAGGGGCATCTCAGTAACGAAGATGTCCTGATCTTTAGACTTCTCGTCGTACTCGAATCCTTTGGAGAAGACCTGCACTATCTGCTTCAAATAGGATTCGGCACGGTCTTCGGCCGCATCTACGCTGTCTGCCCAGACAACAAGTAGCTGCTGGTCTCTGATGAAAGCTGCATTCTGATGCCGTTGGCAATTGGGAAGGTATTCCACACTAGGAAGTATCTGCAGGCGCAGATTGTCTTGAATGGGAATGTACACAAGTTCTTCTTGACTTAAGAGACAGGTGACTACTCGATCCTTGATGGTTATCAAGACCTATGGCATCGATTAGCATATGTAGACTTCAAATGCTATACCGGGAGAGCAGACCTTAGCATTGAGCTCGATACCGGCTGGTAGAAAGGGTGGTAGCTCTGCTTGAGCGACGCGGGACGAGAGATGAACTCTCCAGGAGATACTTTAAAGATGGCTCCTTCACCAGGTGGAGGAATGGAGGAGATCCACATGTTTGCTTCCTGCGTTTTGGCCAACAGCTCCAGCAGAATGTCTGCCCGCATTTGGGAGAAACGCTGGCTGTCAGCAAAGGTGTTTCGTCTCGATTGGTTTGTCGAATTATTATTAGTGTGTATAGGCGGAGGCGGCATCGGGATTCTAGAGAGATCTCCATCGGAGGGTTTGGTGGAGGAGGGTTTGATATAGTTCTTGACGTGGGAAAACATGATGGCGTTGTTGTCTGCTTTGCCCAGGCAGGGCTCGGCTTTTCAGATTGTAGTCCCTGGCAAGTAATTAGAGGTATGGAGATGATGCCGGCTCAGTCTGGATACTAGAGCAGCACGTTGAACGAAGGTGGGTTGCAAGCGTATTCCAGAGGAAATGACAGGACTGATTGACCAAAAGCGAGTGGAAGGTGGTTAGCCAGAAGGATTCTGAAAGACACAACGAATAGCAGAAAGCAAACGAAAAGTGGGAAGTGGATAAAGAAGCACAATCAGTCAGTCAAGTTGATAAGCTCGAAGGCCTTGAGGCGTACTAGGAGGTATGATCGGATTCGCCGGCGTATTAGCCAGTGTCTAGACCTCATCATGTACAAAGTCCCGTCCCAATGTAGTAGTAGCTGATAGGCTTGGGTTTCAAGACTGGGCAAACTCTTGCCTAGAATGGGACTCTCGTTGATGGACATCAACTAATACTCGTTAGGGGTAATTACAACATCCACGTGTTTCCAAATTCTAGTGCTATGAATCTGGCAAAGTCGAAATGTCCTGCGTAGGCGTGGTGTCTAGCGTTAGCCACAATCGGTTTGTAGTGGCCAGAAAAAGCTCGTTTACCTGCATGTCAATCGAGGAAAAACCAAAACGGGGCAAGTTCCACTCGTCAAGCATGGCGACGGCAGTAGTTGCATAGGCGGTCAAGCTAACTCGTCTTATATCTGAGGTAGACAAAGGAAAGTTAAAAATTCGAAGGGGTGCCGACGTTTGGACTTGGGCAACAGATTCTTTCAACGACTCATTGAGCACACAGAACATAATATTCTAGTAGTGCAGTAAGCCATTATGCAATAACGGCTATACTCTAAAACACTTGAGAGCGCGGGGATTGGAAAGCTGCTGCGCTGTGGTTGACATTTAGCCGGCGTTGTGAAACAATTGCGTCTCTCTACATACTGTATGCACTATGTCCGAAGAACATAAGAGCCGATGAGCTCCAATCCCGATCCGTCCTCTAATTAGCAAAGGGTTTAAAGGTGCATATACGAATTGGGAGTTGATAGGATGAAAACATTGGAGCGTTGACTGATAAGGTCGCACTGGTCGTTGGCGAGGTTGGAATTCGGTTAGCGCGAAAATCACACTTCTGAAACGGAATAGTAAAGTAATGGCGCAATCTCCCGCCCAAGCTTGACTCTTTCGGGCCTTACCCTACTCGGTTCTCTAGTCGACCTCCTAAACATCTTCTGCTTGGCCTGGGACGTTACGCTTCATGGAGAGATGTGTAGGGAGGATATACTGATATCGTCTGCGAGATCCGCACAGGATTTGTTCGCGATGTTGCATCCGATTCCGAGATTTCGCCTACCTGCAGGCTCGTCTTAGCTACCTTATGCGGGTATTATCACAGTCGTCATTGAAATATAATTTTGGGTCGTGGGTACATTAAGCTTGCATACGGAAGAAAAGCATCTTGCATTTGGACTTTCCATTCAAGCACTTTAAGCCTACGTTCGAACCTGGCTCCATTCATCAAGTCAAATCCAAAGTCAACTCTACTAGCCGATCGGAGCTACGCCTAATGGCTGGTCAATTCGCTCCAATATCTTCTTCGTCTTCTCTTTGCTCCAGTGGCGTAGCCTCCACGCGATCGAATGGCGACAGCCGTTGGAAATTACCTCAGTGCCAGTCCTTTGGATTGAGTCTACTGCGAAAGCTAGGATCAAAATTCCGTGTCTTCTCAAAATTCCGATGCTTTAGCTATCGGCCAATTGCGCACGATGTCTAGGACACTAGCATAGTCTTGCAGCTGCTGGAAATATTTAATTTGAGTTGTCGTGGCTGAATACATCCAACAAAGACGCCATGATCGACCGTAATTGGTTAAATCGCACATTTTACGTCTTCATTATCGAAGGCTTTCATGCGCAGAACGCCGCTCAAGGTCTGACTAGCAATCGGCAGCGCGTGGGAGAAATAGGACATGGCTTGCAGTAACGCACGGACAAGGGCCCCCTTGCTCTGAATGCAGCAACACGCAGGAATATGTACCTTTCACGTGCAAAACATTTGATTAGCGAAGCTGTATACAGATCGCCCCCCGTCTTAATCATGGAATAGGACACAATCAATTACACGCTGCTTCTCTTCCAGGGCAGCCAATGGCCAGGTCAGCCCCTAGAGGCTCAGGCGTTCACAGGACTTTCACATATTCAATTTACCGCTCAATCGCCACTTCTATCCGCATACCAAGACACTCAACGACTCAGTTGATTCTGGGTTTGGCCCAGTTTCCTTTCGACTTCCGGCATCGCATCTTGTGCCATCGTGAGAAGTACTTGCATCATCTCTAGAAAGACGTCAGCGACACAACATATGTATATACATTGGCAAAAGACTCACGGTCCCGAAACTCAGGACATCCACCCGACGCATCTTTTGACGCCTGGGTACTCGCCTTATATATATTGAGCATGTGTTGCGGACCACTGACTACTGCGGGTTGTTCCGTGGCTGTCTGCTGTCTGTTCATTGCATCACGGCTTATTTGTTGGGGGCATGCATGAGCTTCATGTCCGACGTGCCTACAAGGAGGCTCTGCTGCGGCTGATTGAAGCTTCGGTGCTACTCGGCCTCGTTGAGGGCAATCCTTAGCCTCGTGTCCTTCATGCTTGCAGGAAGACGATCCGCTTGTTTGTTGACACTTCATTTCTGCTTGCCCCTTGTTTTGAGGGCATTCGCTGGCTGAGTGTCATTCGTTTACAAGTAGACATGTGCTGCCTTTTCGGTTCTACATGACTTTGATTAAGGTGGGGACATTTGCTGGGTGGATGTCCCGCATGTCTGCAGGTCTGGGCTTGTGGTGTTTTCGCCCCCGGTTGTGTCTGATTATTATGGGGGCATTGATTGGCTGAGTGCCCTTCCTGTCTGCATGGTGGGGCTTGCTGTAGTCTGATTACTGGACTACGCTGCTGTTGTTGAGGGCATTGATCGGCTGGATGGCCCTCATGTCTGCATGTTGGGAGCTGCTGTAGTCTGATTACTGGACTACGCTGCTGTTGTTGAGGGCATTGATCGGCTGGATGGCCCTCATGTCTGCATGTTGGGAGCTGCTGTTGCCTGACTACTGGATGACTCTGTTTCTATTGGGGGCATTGATCGGCTGGATGGTCTTCATGTCTGCAGGCCAGAACCTCTTGTTGCCTAATCACTGGACGGCTCTGATTCCTGCAAGGGCATTGATTGGCTGGGTGGTTCTCGTGCCTAAATGATTCAACTTGCTGTGGTATTGCTCCTGAAGGCCTCTGGTTTGCATGGGGGCATTGACTTGCTGGATGGTCTTCGTGCTTGCACGCTAATCCTGGCTGCCGCTGCGTCTCCGCAATACTCTTCTCTTGGGGGGGACATTCGTCGGCGGGGTGCCCTTCATGTCTGCAGATTGGGCCTTGCGTATTAGGCTTTGGCGGTCCCTGGGGAGCTGAGCCTCCAGCAATTGTGGGGCGATTGTTCTCAGATGGACGTGCCTGCATTACGGACCACTGCGTGTTCTCAAGCCCTTGGCTATGGCTATGCTGCTCGAAAATTTGTGCATTGGCGCCAGCTGGACGACGAGAAGACTCGGTTGGACGGTGGCTTACGTCCTCGGTCCTCCTATGCTGTGCGTTCTCCGATGCTGTGCGTTCTCCGTGATTGTACTCTGAGCATGCATCTGCCTTCTCTGATCAGGCTGTTGATGCTCGATAGGTGCCATTTGCATCAGTCTCCGTGGAGCTTCGCTCGCTGCTGGGCTAGGCGCACGAGGCCCTGCTGGTGACGGTGAGGGACGTAGCTGCTTAGCATCAATTGGCATGCGGGCTTGGTCATGCTGTGCTGTCATAGGAGACCGAGGATGCTTAGGAGGACCACTGTGGCTCTGAATCTGCTTTCCACCATTTTATTCAGATCTACGATCCAGGGGCATTTGAGACTGCATAGGTACCTTTGAAGGATGTGATACCGCAGGTTGCCGATTATTCACTGATGTACGCTGAGCCATGGGATTGAAATGCCGTGCACTGACTGAGTTGTGTTCGACGTCTTGTTTGGCGTCCTACCCTCAACTCTTCCATGGTCTTGAGTGGTCGACTGATCGCGCTCGGTCGCTCGAAATCCTCCATTGACAGTGTGCTCGCCCTTGCGACGACCGTCTTGCATGAATCGGCCCATAGGTGAAGCCTCGTGTTCAGCACCTTGACCCACTGCACCGGTCTCTTTTCCTACTGATCGTTGGTCTCTGTGCACGTTACTCATCGTTGATTCTCCCAGGCGCGCCATACTATGCTCGACTGACCGTCCGGCCGTATCCAGCTCTGCTCCCATGCCGGTCCTTTCAAACTTTCCAACTTTCTTCTCCGCGATGTTGGCACCTTTTTGCATACCTTCTACCAAGTCGTGCTCTCCTGCGCGCATATCTCCGCTGATGTGGAGATCTGGCAAGAATTGATCCACAACCTTTTCTGCGACTCTGAAGCCAGCTTTGAGGTCACTTGCGCCTTGTACGACGTCTTGCTCCAGATGCTTGCCTCCCAAGCCCTGTAGATCTCTTTCAAGCTCATGCTCGCCTTCTCGCATATTGCGGCAAAGATGAACATCTGGCAGTAGTCCTTCGACGATGCTCTCTGCACCCTTGAGACCAAAGCTGAGGACATCTTGACCTTCTTGGAACTCTTGAACTAGATCATTCTCACCAATACGAAGCTCATGCCCACCTTTCTGAACATCACGGCCAAAATGAAGATCTAAAAGGACTCTTTCAACCATTCTCTCTGCACCTTTGAGGCCGTGATTGAGTTCGCGTTCGCCTTCTTGAACCCAATCACGTTCACTTCTCTGAAGGTCCCGCCCAACATGAATAGCGGGCATCATTTGCTCAAGGGCTCTCTCGGCATCTTTGAAGTCAGCATGTACTTCATGTTCACTTCTTTGGACATCTCGGACCATATTTTCGGGGTCCAGTCTGCGCAGACCACTTCGGAGGTCACGCTCGCCACGGCGGACATCTCTTCGCACATCGAGACCAGGCAAGTCGCTTGTTATGCTCCTTGCCGCGCCTTTGACGCCATTCTCTACGTCATGCTGGCCTTTTCGTAACTCTTGAAGTATGGTGAGAAAGGGCAATTCTCGTTCTGCCCAGTTGGCCACATGCTCAAATCCAGATTCCAGGTGATGCTCCCCCTTGCGGACGTCATTCACTGGAGACTGACCGTCCGCCCGATTGAGTAGCTCCATTGCGCCACGGTAGTCCCTGCGAAAGTCTCCTTGAGGACGTCTTTCAGCTGATTTCGCGATGCTTTGCGGGTCATGTTCTCCTGTCCTGATTGATTGTTCGTTCGGCGTCACCGCCGTATTTAACAGCATCGCCTCTAAAAGCGCGTTCGCTGTTCGAAATGAGACTCTGATCGCGGCTCATTGACGACCTTTCTTGACAACAGCCTCGCGCTTCTTGCTCTCCTTCTTGCATTCTATGAACTGATCCTTGACCACGGATCTCTTGATTCCCGTCTCTAGCTCGGGACTGCATTCTCTTCTCAGTTCCAATGTCACGGCTCATGTTTCCGTCTCGTTGACGGCTTCTAGAACGCTTAGATAGCGTCCTGGCAACTTGCAGACCTTCTTGAAAGCCACGATAGTGGTCTATGTGTGTGTTCTGCTCCAATTTCTGCCAATATCGTTCGACACTCGCATCGTGTCCAGCATCTTCTCCGAGATGGAGCGGCCGAATTTCGGATCGAGTAGTTAGACTAACATCGAGTCGGTTGGCTTCACCAGAGACCTCGATATCTGTCCAACCCTCTCGAGTAGTTTCTCTTTGTCGGTTCTGGTCTCCGGCTCGATATCGCCTTGAGAAAAAGCCGCATATCAACATTGCCCATCGTGCACGAGTCTCTGCACTGACACCGGGTCTGAGGCTCCTCGATTGTCCTCGATCAATATCTCTCAGAGTCGACATCAAATTTACTGATTCTCGTACTGAATATGACACCTCGACAGATTCATACTGACGCTCTGATGTGCTAATTCTGCGTGATATCTCTGATCTCTGCTCGTCAAAGCGAGACTCTTGACGTTTCCTCGCATCAGGGCTGTCCCTCGGGGTTGATGCCGCCGAGTCGACCTCTGATCTCTCGTCGAAGCTCGCTTGGTAGGTAATATTGCTCGGTACTGAGCTTTGATCATCCATCGAGAAAGGCTCCTTCGTCCTCGGCTCGACAGGAGTCGCATCATCCATCATGCAAGCCTTGATCGTCACCTCAACAGGGGAGAGGGAGAAAATCCCTTGAAGCCATCACTGTCTCGGGTCAAAAGCATTCTTCAACGAAGCGATGAAGGCTTTTGACCACGGCTAAGGTAGGATCGCTACGCACTCTGCTATGCTTCATTGAGTCAGTGCTCCCGAACAATTTGGGCGCTCTGTTTCGCGATGCTTGCGGCGAGGCATGATTGTAAGCCGCGCAGGTAAGCTTACACCAATACACTTTCGCGCCACAGCTGCGAATAAATTAGACCTTTCTAAGCGACCATACGGTACTTGTCTCACTGGACATCTTTGATCATCTCTTGCATTGTGGCGGCCACTTTCGACGTCCTGGACTGCTTCGGTGATTACTGAGCTGAATAAGAGGCATTCAACTTGCTTGACCGCTGACGTCGGCTAAACGTAATATTCCCTCTTCGTCTACGAGTCAGTGCACAATATGGCCGACGTCCAAGTGGGGTTCTTTGAAGAGCGTAGTAAGCATCACCGAGTAAGCAATCTCACTTCAGCTATCTAGACCCCTTGTGCATAGTTCCAAAAGGTTCTCTGCATTTATAGAACATCAATCCAACTACATTCTCCATTCTTACTTCTGCAAAACTTTTGCTTCTCATACAAATTCATCACGGAGTCTCCACCCATCCTATCACCACCAGGAACAATATCCCACAGAAGAACCAGTTCAGAGAACTCACTAGCCCGTCACTTAATCCTCCAATTCCAACTCAAAAACAAAATGTCTCAATACGGTGGACAACAGCAACAATCCGGCGGCCAAGACCAAGGCTACGGTCAACAAGACCCCAGCCAACAGGACCCCTCTCAATATGGAGGTTAGCAAGGCGGACAGGACCAAGGCTACGGTGGTCAAGATCCCAGCCAGCAAGACCCCAGCCAACAGGACCCATCCCAGTATGGTGGCCAGCAAGACTCTGACTACGGCGGCCAAGGCGCCAGCCAGCAGGATCCTTCCCAACAATACGGAGGACAACAGCAAGCCCAATCCAATGGCTATCCCGACCCCAGCCAGCAGCAAAGCCAGACGCAGAATGGCAACATGGGCGGCATGGGCCCCTCCAACCCGCCCATGAAACCTGGTAGAGGTGGAAACGCCATGACCGAGGCCGTAACGGCCAGAGTATGAAAGACAAGTATGGAAAGAATCATCACGACGCCATGTAAGTCCCTACCCTATCCGGAACAGCTTTTTCATCAATCGCGGAAAACACAATAAAGCTTCTAAGTCGCTACCATGCATCACGCCGGTAAAATCGCTGCCACTGGCTTCACACACCAGCACATGGAATACTTCCTCCTTCTCGCACACTACACCCTGGGCGCGCTCGGAAACCAGGACGGCTTGACCCCCGATGCCCCAGCCGGTGCGGATGACCAGGCCTCGCAGGGACAGATGTACCAATGACTGCTACGCCCTTTTGGCTTGAGAGTGTTTTCGTCGATTTCTGGGCGGTGGAGCTCGAGGAAGATGGTTGTGGGGTGGGGAATGATGATTTTGGGGTTGATGCTGGCTATGACGCTGTTGTTGACACTGCTATTTACGGCTCAGTTGCTCTTCTTGGGCGTGATCCGTATTGCGTATCTGCGTACGAACCTGTTGATGGGGGGTTACGGAAAAGCGCGCAGGTACAGTACTGGCAATAGATAGGCAATAGAATGCACGTTCTCTCTCAATACTGTTCCTATTCCACAACGAAATATTTCGTTATTACGAGAACGTGCTGGGGAACTTCCACCTACCGCGGCTTTCTATTTGATGGTTAGCCAATTCTTTCCCTGGTTTTGAGATGCGAAGAGGAGGAAATCGGGTGTCTTACAGCTCCTGGGGTCTTGCGAGCAGGCTGTGTCCTGACGATTTGGCGAGCAAGCTTTGAGGGCCACCGCCGAAACCACCTTGCGCACCTTGGTTTTGTCCACCAAAGCCACCCTGACCTCCTTGACTGAAATTGCCCCGACCTTGACCGAAGCCTCCCTGGCCCCCACCGAAGCCGTTCTGCCGTCCACCAAAACCGCCGTGTCCTCCTTCTTCTTGCCCAAAACCACCTTGGTCTTGTCCGCCGAAGCCAGTCTGGCCACCGAAGCCACCTTGATTTCCACCAAATCCACCTAGGCCGTAGCCTCCCTGCTGGCTTTGTGGGAAACCTCCTCCTGGGCCGAGACCCAGACCCGGTCCCATCTGAGGAACTGGAGCGGGCGCTGCTGGTGCGGGTGCCGGTGCAGGTGCTGGAGGGGGAAACAAGCTGGGCGCCACACCGCCGATGATGGGCCCAATAATGCCTGTTAATATTCCTGCCATTGTGTGTTTTGCGGTAGAGTGTGGCTAATTCACGGTATTTGGATGTGTATAGATCAATGAATAGTTGTTCTAAATGGTTGTTTTGATTTTCCTGTATACTTGATTTTTATCTGCAGATTTGTAGGAACGTCAAGTAGGACTAAGCGAAAGTAAAGATACAGATAGAGTCAGTACTCCGTGCTGAGTATTAGCAGATCCATACTTATTCTCTTCAGCTGTCAGCAGCGTCGCCAAAAATGTGATGATGAGTAGATATTGCAGTGTAGCGCTTTATATAAGCAATGAGATGAGCGCTATCAGCTTACTCCCAAGGAAGGCATACTGTGCTCAGATTTGCCGTCTAGAAATTGGCGAGTCTCTTGAAAAGAACCGCCTAGTCATGCGAATTACTGTAATCATGAGGCAATCGTGAGAAGCATTGTATTCATTACTGGCATAGACCCATTCATTCTGGAGGATGATAAGGCTTGACGAGCATCTCGCTAAAGCTATAATTGAACGATTTGTTAGTAAGAAGAAAGATGTAAGGATGCTACTGGGTGCAACATACCTCTCCAATTTCTCCTTCCCTCTGACCTCTTCAACGAGCAATGGCATCTTCACCACATTGAATTCGTCGTACAGCTCCTCAATCTGCTCCAAGTATTTCTTCTGCATCTTTCTCCTCGCATTGCACTGCTCACAGTCGTTGCTCTTCTTCGGGAACAGTAATTGATTGACCACAAGGGCATGTGTGTCGATCTGGTAGGACCCTAGTTCTTGTATCATGCGCTCCGTTTCGTATAATGACAAGAACTCTGGTATGAGCACGCAAACGAAAGTCGTCATATCGGGGTTTTTGAATTGTGTGTTTACTTCGCTGATAGTCTCACGAAGCGTTTCCATCTTAGCTATGACCTCGTCGAGATTCTGACCGCCAGGCAGGCCTCCGCGAGCTCCAATGACGGAATTGAGCATAGGTCCAAATTGCGTAGACAATTGCGAGATTTTGGCCAGTGCCTTTTCCATAACTGTAGGGAACTGTAGGAATCGTAAGGTATGTCCAGTGGGAGCGGTGTCGAAGATGATAGTTTCGTAGGAGAGTGATTTGACCTGCTTGAGGACTTCTGCGAAAGACATGGCTTCGTCGACACCGGGTATCTATGCCTAAATCAATTATCAAGTCCCGAATGCTCGTCTTTTCTAGCTTTCAACGCACACTAAAAGCAAGATCTTGCATCATGCCTCCCATGCCTCCACTTTGTGCCATAATCTCCTCTGCGCCCTCGCCGCCCTCCTTCAACAAATCTTGTATGCTTCCATTCGGATCAATTTCCATAGCACTCAGGTTTGTGAACCCATCTATCAGCCTAGCCTCCTTACCAAATTTCTGGCTGAATGCATCGCTGAGGTTGTGGGCTGGGTCGGTCGAGATGAGTAGAACAGACTTGCGGACTTTGGCAAGTTGGATGGCGAGAGAGCATGACGTGGTTGTTTTGCCAACACCACCCTTACCGCCAACGAAAATCCAACGTAAAGTCTTCTGGTTGACTATGTTTTCGAGCGTGGGCGCGAGGTCCTCTCCATCGGCATCGATTGTTGCGGACATGGTGATGGTAGGTAATGATACTTGTCGGGTTGGTATTGAGAGTGTGGAAAGAGATCCTACTTCTCGAAGGGTCCTGCTATTCTGAAAGAGTATGTGTCACTTCGAATAAGGTTGAATTTGGGAAGAAGTTGGTTCCTGACGTATGATGTGCCCCACGAAGCCTGGCTGGCGGCGATCTTCTGGCCTAGAACTAGGCTTCCATCGCTGGACCGCTGGACCCCTCCAAACAACATTTCTTCAACGTCCCGCCCATGCAACCTCTAAGGAACTAGTACCAAGGCTCCTGGGAAAATAAAGGGTCTCGAGAACCTTCCATGAGCTGAGATGTTACACATCTTACCATCCCCTCAATCATCATGGAGGACGCCGGATTGACCTCACCAACGCCCTCCTCGACCCTCCGAACATCCTCGCCCAAAGACTCCATCACATGCCATGTTCTTGACCTCACCACTGGGCTCCCAGCCCGTGAGATGCCCGTCTCACTTACCCTTTTACGTCCTCTCGGTCCCTCCACACCGTTCACAGCCCTCACCAACGCCGACGGCCGTATCTCCAACTGGCGCGCTCCAGAGGGTCCCTCGCTTAAGGAGATATTCGATAATCTGGCTGGGCATCCTGACGGGAAGATGGTCTGGGCATTGAAGTTTCAGACTGGGGAGTACTATGGAGAGGGGAATACATTCTTTCCAGAGGTGGAGGTGCGGTTCTTTGTCGAGCCGAAGGTCGAGCATTACCATGTGCCGTTACTGCTGGGTCCGTGGAGCTATACAACCTACAGAGGGAGCTAAAGAAAGCTCGATGAACATATCTTTCCAGTTTGCAAGCCAATCGAAGATGCTCTTACGGAAAGAGAATCTAGGTCATGCCGGGCGTGGAGATCTATTGCTCAATCTATACGTGCTCGAACCCAAAAAGAACGATATAATTGGCTTCAAAGTCCCCAGCCATGGTCTTTTTCTCTAGCTTTATACATGACGTCCGTTTCGAGATCAAGGCTACACCCCATCCATTCGTTTAGATCGAGATGCGGCTTTAGATGGAATTTCAGCCTCATTCAGGCCTCTCACAACACGGGCGTTGATGACCGGGGTCTATACGGGACGGCGGCAAGAATAACTCAATGAGCTTAATTTGATGTTAGCCCTTTAAAGAATTCATGTCTGGCTATAATTTTGGCCAATCTCCACTACGGACTTTTGTTGTTCGTACCCAAAGAGGCCGCATGTTGCAGAATTTTTCGACAAGGCGCCCAGAGGGTTAGTGGTGGAGTTGATAAAAGTCGAAGATATCTTGAACGAGCAAGCCACATTTATTGCAAGCCAATTCCGTCTTTGCAATAACTCTATCGGGCGGTTTTGTTTCCAAGAAGGCCCTCTTTTGCCCACCCTTTGAGCTCCCTGCAGCAAGCCCGAACAGCCCCGTTGCTATCCAATGATCCTTGATTCTCCGTGATCAAGCGTCAAAGACAACTGTGATGAGATACTGGAGCCAGCTTGCAGGCCAGTTTATCCTCGTAGAAGGCAGTGCAGCCAATACGTGCCTGATTGACGGAGGAAACACCATACTATTACTCCAACTATTGCTCCTTCCCCACGAGTCTAGCAGTACTTTTCATACAAATCCCCTATCGTGTATGTCAAAGCAAGTGTAAGACCAATGAGCATTTGTGCCATTCCTGGCAGCGAGGCTACGAGCTCAATAGCTTCCAAAACTCTATCACCGCAGTCATGCCAATGTCCTGTTCAGAGGACCCCTTCCGAAGCTACACAATTGGTAAGATAGCTGACGATGGCTTATGCTCTAGGAATACGATACTTGTAACGGAGGGATAGAAACCAAGTATTCGACAGTCTAAGACTCTCTCTAACTGGGCGCAAATCGTCAGCCGCATACTTCCATCGCACATACAGCATTGTCCAACACGCAGCGCGATGAACATGATGAGCATTTGGAAGGTTGAGCCGCTAAGGAGGGCGCGATGTTGATGTTCCCCTGGCTTTCAAGGCAACAAGGCAAGCAAGCCTTTCCCGAGAGATACCAATCTCGCATTCTCGCCTCAGGCACAGCACCAAAATGGGGCGTTTTGAGTACAGACATGGTATGGAATGACGTATTCTCTTGGGAACGGCTATCGCAATTCAACCGACGAAATGCATTCTTCATATTCAGCTCTATTCGTATTTTTTGTTCGCAGGTGGTCATTTTCGCATCAATGCTAACGCAATCTAAAGCCCGCATTGTAAGGCTACCAATCATTCGCCGCAGGACAAGATTCGAACGGTCACCGACGATCTACGAAAGTCCCCGTTAGTCTATCTCCAGGATCATCCAATGTCAGCCTCAAATATGCTGTCGATACTTTCTTAATTGATACATTAATGAACAGCCTCGCGATGGCCAACCCCGGCGGCGCGTGGAAAGCCATCGCCTGCGAAAACCGTGAAGGGAGGTAGGGCGTGAAGGATATTTTCTAGGTAGAATACACTTGTTATAATCTCCACCTAATTGTGTGCCTCGAAGCAGCAACAGGCAAAACCCGGAATAAGGAGATATGCAATAGACCATTTGCACGTTATTGGTTCAATCAAAGACGCCTCGACAATGTTCGTAAACACTATATAGACGATATAAAGAGGTATGCAGCTTTGAAAAAATCATTCTTCCGCAGCATCATCCACCGTCTTTGCCTACCTTTGCCTTGTCCAATATCGAATACAGCGTTCTATTGGCCTACACGATGTCTCGGTCAAGCAGCAGCTATAGATCCTCCTCGAGATCAAGTAACGGATATACTTCGTACTTTGTCCCTGGCTTCGGTTTATCCAGGCACGTGGTCTTTACACATATACCTTATTATCTGGGACCCTGCGCCTCGGTCAGGCCATTCTCCTACCAACAGCGCGAAGGCTACCTTATCAGTAATCCTGGAGCCCCATTGACTAAGGTAGGCCCTTCCTATCGACCCCCCAGGGCGAAGAATACGCCTCAAAGAACATGCTAACAATCCACAGAGTCAAATCGAGGACCTCCAATACCTGTCCGAGCAGTACGAGCAACAAGAGGCCGAACGAATGATTCGCGCTTCTGGGGCTATGAGTGCGACGGACTTGTACATCAACCAGCCCATCCCGGTGCAGCAGCGGGCTAGGAACAGATGAATTGTTTCACACAAAGATATAGATGTTTGAGAATGTGTCAAAGCCTTAAGCCTTGGAAGATTAATCAGATTGTGGACGGGTCCTACATGGCAGGAGCATATGCGATGCAGGCACGCGCTTCAATGACTGGAGACACGAATCATACGGCGAAATGGGGTTTTAGAATTATTTCCTATGATAGTGCCCAAAGTCTGCCTACCAAGCTTTCAAGTGCATTCCCGTGATCAGAACTCGACGCGACACTAGAGCCGTACTCAAAATGAATCTCTTGAGCCCCTAGAGTGTCGAGGCCCACAATGATAGGCACGAGGCGGCCTGGCCAAGGATCATATGGCACCGAGGAAGGTGGCAGCACTTGTGAGGCATTCTCAGTTAGAGCCTTGGGTTAGGATCCAGAAAGGCGTTGAACAACCTATCCTTGTATGTACCACCGGGGTCTACCTTATTGCAATGACTGACTAACCCATATTATAGAATGAAACTCCTCTCCGGTCCTTTATTTTTCGATTGCCTACGATGCTGGGCCTGGCATGCAATATGTCAAAGAGGCATATGGGCTAAAGGGTTCGGGGAGAGGGTGACAAATGGGAAGGTTCACCCCACGCCCAACTCCACCATTGCTGTGTGATCAGTCCTCAAATCGAACACTCAGACCGAGTCTTTCTCCTCAAATTCGAAAAGAAGCTAAAGTCTAGTCAAGAAGGGCTGGAATGCAAAAACCCCTCATAATGTAAGACTAATTGTATCACTCAAGGGTGCGCTCTCTTCGATGACCGAGGACCAACGAGACGGACCAGCTGGAACGGAGGGAGCGTCAACGAGAAGATCTCCGTGGCTATGGTCAATCAAAGAGTGATGGAAATCCTTTGCATACTTCAATCAGCAGTTAAGCATTGATAGACGTTGTAGCCACCAATAATGAAGGCTACCAATATGGAACGAGAAACTCCTTACTATGGTAGTCTATTCCTTACGACAGTCAGAAGGATGGAGCCATTGTATCAGAATCGCGCGAGCAAGACAATGATATGCCATTTTTGTAGAATTCCGCATCGCAAAGGCTGCTTGATTGGCATTTGTAAGGCTCCTCTTAGAGCATTCTGGTGGACGTCAGCTTTCATTTAGATCTAATGAAACGATTGACCATTCCTCTTGAAAGCTATACTACTGGGAGCCTGTCCGGAATCATAGAGACTGGAAGTTAGACCCATAAAATCTGCTCACCTCTAGAGGCATAGCGGTCCGGTCCAGAGTAAATATTTCCTGTAAAGGCCGGACCTCATCTTAAGTACCGGACATGAACCATGCTCGCCAAGCCCAGATTTTACCGCGTAAACAAGCTTCCTTCTTTTCGTCTTCACGCTTTCCCCTACATTCGCCTTCAATTTAGCAAGCGCTTCCCTAACAATGGCGCCCTCACGCATCTCGCCTCCCCTAGAAGTCCCCAGTATCCCCACAAAACTCACATCCGACCAGCTTTCAACCTACAACTCTAATGGCTTCCTGATCATCCCCAACGCCGTCTCGCCCTCAAATGTGTCCGCCCTCCTCTCGGAGACCAACCACATGCTCTCCTCCTTCTCCCTCTCCGACCACCCAATGACCAAATTCTCGACCGGCGAAAATGACTCCCATGTAGGCGACGACTATTTCCTCACCTCAGGCGACAAAGTCCGTTTCTTCTTCGAAGAAGACGCCTTCTCAAAGGAAACAGGTAAGCTCACAAAGCCGAAGCATATGGCTATAAACAAGATTGGGCATTACCTGCATGAGCTTTCGCCGCCATTTCGGGAAGCGACGTTCACACCGCTGCATGTGAGCATCGCAAGGGCGATAGGGTTTAGAGACCCCAGAGTGCTGCAGAGTATGGTAATTTGCAAGCAACCTGAGATTGGAGGAAGAGTGCCACCCCATCAGGATAGCACGTTTTTGTATACCAACCCACCGAGTGCTGTGGGTTTTTGGATCGCGCTGGAAGATGCGACGGCTCAGAATGGATGCCTTAGTTTCGCAACAGGATCACATAAAAGAGCGCCAGTGAAGAGCAGGTTCGTAAGGAAAGCGGATGGAGGGGCGGGTTTTGAAGATGTAGAAGGCCAAAGGTTCCCCAAGGCATTGGAGACTGAGAAGCCAGCTGTTGAAAAGCAAGAGGAGATTTATGAGCTTGGGGAAGTGAAGGCAGGGACTTTGGTACTCATACATGGGAACTTGCTGCATAAGAGTGAGAAGAATCTCAGTGGGAAGAGTAGGTTTATTTATACGTTTCACGTGATTGAGGCGGAGAATGAGTATGACGAGAAGAATTGGTTGCAGCCTCCTGGAAATGGGTTTACGAGGCTGTACGACGCTTTCTAAGTGCACCAAGGCTGAAAATGATCGAGAAAATATTTCATAACGAAGGCAGAGATATCGAAGATGTCGAAGAGCTGAGGCTGTGGTTCCTCGTTTGGGCCACTTTTCGGGTATGTTACCCAGGACATGGACAGCAATGCTGCTTGAAAACTATTCGAGTGGTCCCTTGAGTTGGGCATCACACTTGACATCGACTCGGTCTTTGCACCAAGGCTACCGAGCTCTGGTGCCTTACTGCGCGCCACTGGACCTCTCTTCGGGCTTTGGTTGGTAATTTGACGCAAGGTCCTGACCCAATCGCTGCTCAATGACTGTTTGGACTGCCAATTTGCTACGGGCGACTATCCACAACATGGACGGGACTGTCGCTTGTTGGTGCTTCACTTGGGCAATTGTCTGGTTCATCTCCCTTTTAATATCATGTCTTTGCGCAAGAGCTGTTGATGGGTCCCTTTACTCTATGACGTGTCATCAACATCGGCGCGTTTTGCTCGACAGCTATAGCCTCGCTATCAATGTTCTTGTTGCTTGGACAACGCCTCAGTTGGCCGGCTTTTCCTCGTGGCACTGGTTACTGAAGGTATCAGATGATAGATGAAGCAAAATTTTGAAACCTGTTCGCTTTTCAAATGTTTCTTTCTGTTGCATCTCTCTGCTTGTTATTGCATCTCTTGAAACCTGCGTTCTTGGTGCTTTTGACTAATATCTCTTCACGCGGTGTCCTCTCTCCATTCAGGGCTCTCTCCGTTCAGGGCTCTCTCCATTCAGGGCTCTCTCCATTCAGGGTTTTCGCTGCTCAAGTTCTTAAAAGAAGAGATGCTATCACTGCTGAGTACATATATCTGAACCATTCCACAGCCAGCCACATTACACACAATATCGCAAGACTTGTAGTTTTCGGCGTCCAGAAATCGAAGTGGTCCTCAATAGAGAAGCCATAAAAATTAAACAATCGCTAAACATAATACAATATATATATTCTAAACTTGAGAGGGCCTCATGTGTCGTTACTCGGGCTTCACTCGAGACTTTGAGATATTTGATATAACTCCCGAACATGTTCCCACGGAATTGTATATGGTCTTATCAACTATATGACTTTGCTGATAAGCAGGCCTCCATCATATAAGCTACTTCGCCTTCGGAAGCAAGATGGAAGGAGATCGGAAGCTGAGAATAGTATAGCAGGAATGAGATAAGAAACACAGACGCTCGATTTCTGAGCGCCATGGATGCCACCCAACGCCAAACCATCTAAGCCGTAGCCAGTAAGTGCTAGATGCGTGCTCGCCAGATAGCCACCATCGCAGCAATGCTTCGCACAAGCTACCACTTCAGTTCGTCGCGTCCATTACCATAAGCGTACGTAGACCTGTCATGCTTCGAGCCATCACGCACTTCAACTCAGCCCGCTGCTGTACTATCGACGTAGATTATCTTAACCACTGGTCTGGGCTGGCTCTTCATCTTTCATCATCGTCTCTCCCCCAATCATCTCCAGGTATTAACTCATAGCCTCCTTCCGTGGGTAGTAGTAATGCCGTTGCAATGATTTCACCTCCTAAGAGGAGCATGACGCTCCAGCTGACGGTACACAGCACCCAGGACATATCCAGTCTCCACCCCGGGAAGAAGCGATCGTCGTTGTCGTAGAGATATGCCTGGTACCTCGAATTAGCCCAGCCCAATCTCTACTCGCATCTGTCGAAAAGACTCACAACTATAGCCATCGACCCCAGCTGCAACGCCCCCACCAAAAAGTGCAGCCCACTCAGAATCTTCCACCCCTGTTCTCTTTTCTGCTTCCCGCCCGCCAATATCACGATATACGCAATAAGCGTCATACCCTCCATGACGACCGCAAACGACATCAGAAAGCCGACGGAGCGCCACATGGAGCAGAAATAGCGATCGCCGTCATGGCAATCGTACTGCTGGGGGAAGGATTCGCATTTGCCTGTGAGGGAGGAGCAGCGTCGGTGGAGGCCGTAGGTGTAGTGAATTCGTTCGCCGCTGGGCTGAATACCGGATTGTTAGTGTGTGGTGGTTACGAGAAGGGGAGTAGGGGGGGTTACGGTTTCGCTGTCCCAGCTTATCCAGCGCGGTACTATTATGCTCGTCAAGGTCAGGGCACAGGCTATGGAGTATCAGTCAGTCTGAGTGTTGGGCAACATAGGTATGAAGAAGCATACCAGCCAGGAAGGCCACCAGAGCGCCGCTGTAGACGAGGTGTCGAGTCATGTTTGCGGAGGTGTTAGGTCCCGCGAGTAAATTGTTTGAATGCCCTCCCCCTTCGATTCGTAGATGCAAGATGAATGAATGCTTGAGGATTAAGTAAATGAGAGCGAGTGTACGACTTCTCAACTCGATATCTCCCCCTGCCAAACCCTCAAAAAGAAACCCCACAAAGTGGGATGCGGTGGTTGGAATGAGATAGTTGCGGGAAACCAAGAGATAACTTTTGCGTTGTGCCCGCCTCCGCCAAGGATTATCGGTGAACACCCGTCCTGGTCCTGCTCTAAGGTAGTTCTAGGCCAGTGCATAGACAATTATCGGACAATCTCATTATCAGGCAGGCCAAATCACTTGCATGGGCAGCAGGAAGGCTTTTGATTGGCAGGAATAGATTTATGACGACGGAGAAGTGTCAGATGATGCCTTGGCGTTCTTGGGGCCTGATTGGGATCGCTAGAGTAAGCGGCCATTTTGGCCGGCACCAACTACGACGGGAGTAAGTGCGAAGCCTACTTGTATGATTAGGAAGTGAGGAATGTACAGGAATCACGAGGAAATTTCAATGTCTTATCATGATCGTAAAATCCCTCAGTGTCACGAGCATGTTTCTCGGGCGGTGTCACAACTGTCAGCTTGCAGGCACCACAGATAGAGTACCTGTCATCTGATAATCCTGATCCACTCATTGGGCTCAAGGCCTTCTTTGCAGGCCTTCGTAACACGCTATGATCACCAAAATCGAAAAGATATTCGCCGTTCTCATTCCGCTTTGCTGCTCCTGCTGTCTTCTCCATTTCTGCTCTGCCACGATTCGCTGCAACTTTGGAGTTCGCTGCATTTGGTATTTCCGGAAACGTAGGCAGTAATTCTTTGTCAAGAGCACGCGGACTTTCCTTCCACCATTTCTCTGCCATAGCAGCAAATCGGCTCTTGCCCATTCCCAGAGCTTCCGCGGCCGTGAAGCGAGCATGAGGATCCCATTTCAAGAACCCTTTGATGAAAACGACTGTCTCTGGCGAGGTCTCTGCTAGAAATCTGCGTTCCAGGTTATCCGCTTGACCAAGGGCCAAAGATCTTCGACGCCACCGGATGAGCTCAGGACAGCCCATGGCTGACAGTGCCGCTAAGTCCTCTGGCGTGGGCGATCCGAGGAGCTGGACGATGAGGCTCATTTGCTCAATAGGAGTCTCGCCTTGGAGGCTGGGCACGCTCTGCAGAAGCTCTGCAAGCACAAGTCCGGCAGACCATAGGTCAACGGCTGGCGAATAGTATTTGGTTCCGAGCAGGAGCTCTGGAGCGCGATACCAGATGGTGACTACTGCGGGCGTTGATGGTCGTTTGCTATACGCTCGAGCCATGCCAAAGTCGGCTAGAGAGCACACGACATATCAGCACAAGTAAATTGCTGAATAAACATCAAGGTGAAGCGTAGTCATAGGCAAGAAACCCCTCGGAAATTGAGAGCATCAACTCCAGCGAAAAGATGTCTGTGTGCGTGGTCTTCTTTCATGGTCTTCTACGCAGGCAGAGAGCCCCTTACCAGCTCTAAAGTAAGCTTGCTTTCGAACGTAAATTAAGCCTTCGCAACATTCATTGCCGGCGCTTTGCTTGATTGTCTGCAGCTAGTCGTATTTGGCTTACCTATCTTGAGAACACCTTTAGATGTCAATCGGATGTTTTGCATCTTCACATCCCTAATGTAGCATGTCAGATATCGTTGCATTCTACAAGTGTGGCTCAAACTACCAGTGAACAATGTCGTTCCTATGAAGATAGTCAAGACCTTCAAGCACTTGTCGAAAGAGGCACTTGACTGTATACCATCCATCAGTGAGTTCCGAGGGCAAGAAAGACCCGAAACTGACCTTGGCTCATCGTAAACTTTACTCTTAATTCATCCAACATGTTGGCGAGATCCTACTCTCAATAGAACCGGCGATTCCCACGCCTGTAGAGGCGCAAGAAAGATAAGCCAGCCAGGTGCGCCCATATTCTCGGAATGCCTCAGATCTCCATCCTTGGCACTGGGTCACCAACCTGTTCAGCATACTCCATGACCATGTAAATTTCATCCATCGCGTGTTCTCCAACGGCGACGTCCAGCACATTGATGATGTTGGGGTGTTTCAATGAGCGCAGCATAGATATCTCGCGCAAGGCGGTAATAGGAATATCATTCTGTTGTTCTTCAGCCGATATGCGGACTTGCTTCAGGGCGACGACTCGGGAAGTTGTTGTTCTCTGAGATTCAATAGAAGTTGCTAATTCTCGTGCTCGGTACACCACGCCGTCTGCTATGCTTGATCAGAGTCGATTGTAGAGGTGCAAGAAGTAAAAACCCATACTGCCTTCGCCGAGCTGGTTGAGCTTCTCATATGAAGCAATCGAGGCGCATTGACCTACTAGATAGTCAGAGAAGGTCAATGAAGTCGGGTATGCCGCATACCTTGAAAGCCCGCATCCTGGTCTAATTCAAGCGGCTGTCCAGCGATGGACATCCACCGTGGGAGAGTATCTTCATGGCTACGCCCTTCCACAGCTAACAGTCTTGACCTAGGTAATCAGCAGAGTTGAATGAGAAAGGTGACAGTTTTGACAATGAGATAATAACAACAGCCCCGGTTAAACTTCGGCACTTGCTTTCTTGCATCCGCAAATTTGAAAACCACGATGGATATACACGCGTTTTAATAACAAGTCCAAAACACTTACAACTTCTCCGAATTCGTCGGTCTCTACGTTACAAGTAGCTATCGCATCAACCGATGGAGACATTTGCTAGATAAAAGGTTCGCCCCCGATTTCAAGTAAAGGGGTTATGGACAGATCAACATTCTACATTACTTGGAGTTTGGCTTACTACAGACGGTGAACCATGACCGATTGGACGAAAGTGGGCTCAATTAGGATTTCGCATGTATGAACGCTACCATCTGTAAAAATCTAGTTGCACAGATACAGGGTTTTCCCGCTCAATTACTCCAACCAAAAGGGCCTGAAACCATCGATGCCACCATCAACAGAATCATCCACCCCTTCCCGCTCTCGTTCGAGAGCCTCGTCCGCAATCTGACCCAATATCTTCTCTTGCAACCCAAATTGTACAGCTGCCAGTTCAGTTCCTTGGGGCACCTCCTTCTTTGCTCTTGGTGGCTCGCTCAAGGCTTCTTCGTTGCTGTCTTGGTCTGTATCTATATTGTCATTCCTGATGTTGCTTAGCTCGACTGGGAACCGGTTGATATCGCTGTCCATACTAACCCAATCATCATCATCAATGTCGCTATTGCCGAAGTCAGCGGCAGAGAGGGCGCGTGCCCTTATGGGCGAGCTGCCTACCTCATCGGAAGAGCGATCGTCGGCAATCTTGGCCATGTTCACGATTGCGTCCCTCATAGCTTCGTATCTGTCGCCGCTCTTTGAATTGCTACTGTGCTTAAGCGGAAGAACGTGTGCGTACACTACCTGGAGCTCGGAATTAGGCCTTCGCGGTGTAGGAGTTGAAGGCTCAGAATTGATTGGCGACCACATGTGATGTTTTTGGTACTGACGGACCTTGTCTTTGTCGTCTTGGCTTGCTTTATACTCGTGTATTCTGATATATGCTGCCACAACATTGGGAGGTGGCATTGTGAAATTGAAGGTTCCACGGATTGATGCCAGTCTGCAGCCATTCGGGCTCTGGAAATCAGAATCATCAAGGTCCTTTGGTGCTTGCTCGCCCTTGTGGAAGTACCTTCCGAGATTATGACTGACATCTTTAATCGGACAATCAGGTGAATCACATGGCACGTCGCTGTCGGGAGAGATTTGGTGCAATGCCTCTATCTCGACTCTCTCCGTATTCGAAGACTGGACGAAAGCCCTAGATTGCGGTCCTGACTTTTCAGGAGGTATGGAAGCTGAAGCCTGGATTTTACTCTGCTGTTCAAAGTTGAAGATCTTGGAGCTTTGCGGGCTAGGAGATGGGGTCATAGGACTTACGAGCTGGCGCTGTCTAGCCGCCACTGCGTCAACCTTGAGGTCAATGAAACCAGCGGCGATGAGTCTTCGATTGACATACTCGAGATCTGCCGTACCTGAGATGACTTCGCGGATGGGACTTAGCGCAGGATGCATGGCGAATGAGATCCGATGATCCCGAGTGGATGTATATCTAGAATGCGTTTTTTGAGATGTCTGGGTGCTCTGAAGTCACTGCCCTGGATTACTGTTAATCGGTAGGGAAGCTCGGGTTATATGGTATCATGATGAGGGACATCGCTGCGCATAGCACAACGTCTTTGCTGCTCATTGTCAGTTGTCTCGAAAGAATGGACTTTTTTTGTGCTCCATCTGTCTTATTCTCTAGAGTCTCTTTGTTGTGAGCAATGCTATTGAGTCTCACAAAGGAAAGGAGGTCGTAGCGCCTTGCAGTCACAAAGAAACTACAACAAGCTCGTTTTGCTCAGACGAACTTACAATCGTTCGAGAATCACCATTGTCCGGACATCAGCGGAAAGATCTAATGGCGATTAACTCGTGCATAGCTACTACTATCAAATATCTATCTCTTCTAACCAGTAGAGTACTTAGCCTTATGTCTATTGGGGCTATTTTATAGTAAGGTGATATGTAGGTGCAAACCCACAGGCCGAAGCTGACACATCTAAAGCATACAGCTATGGATTCTTGCAATTGGATGATCGGCAAGTCAGCCTTTATTCCTGGTTGGTGGTGAATCTTACAGGATCTTTACTTTAGCTATATTGGCTATACCTTCTCTATATTTACTATATACTTTGTACATTTCTCTACATCAGGCTGTCAATATCAACCCCCTATTATGCACTGCAACGGACATTGACATAACAACACAAATGGCATGAAGGCGACAGTCCAGCTAACAAAATGACATCTTTGAACGGACAAACACTACCTAGGGTAACAAAGTCACCAATCAAACCACATTCAGACTGCATGTCCGATGATGTTAGGGGCGATCTTCGGTCACTAACCTCACAGCAAACAGACCTGAACCAAATCAAACCACCTTCAGACTGCATGTTTGAAGATACTAGGTGCGGCGTTCACTCGACAACGACACAGCAAATAGATCTCAATACAATCAAACCACCTGCAAATGGCATGCCAGATCATGTTACGTACAATCTTCACTCAATAACGTCACAGGACCCAGATCTTGACCCAACTCCTTCTATAATATCATGCGGATCGCTTTCTTCCTCTTAACAATTCGGAGATTACAACAACGATCCCTCCTTTGAGAGCATACCTAACACAGATCCTGTGGAGACTGAATTGCTTTGGCGAACAGACTTCAATCCAACCATAATGGAGCGCCGTCCAGGGAGCGTACGGACTAGGAATTCAGCTCTACTAGCAACCCAGCTTGAGGCATGGAAGGTTCGAATCGACGACACAAAGCTGTAAAATATTCCCGAGAGTTACCTTAACGTGCACCAAACTGGTAGCAACAATTCTACAGAATCGACAAACGATTTTGGCCACCGGGCCCACGAGCCCAATTAACAAGAAACACCAGTCGAGACGAAGGGGCCAGATACGGGAGCTGTGAAGGACATGGCCAACGAATGCCTACGCCTGAAAGCTCACAAGGAGACCACGAACCAATCGAACCATACGACGACATCACGAAACATGCACTCTTCGGTCCATCGGCCACTAAAATTTACCCCACCGCGGTGAGAGTAATTAGGCCTGCAATTCAGCCAAACAAAGGGAAAAATTGGATGGTGCCGCCTTGTCATCCTCCAAGAAAAACAATGAATTTCCATTTAAACCCTGTGCCGTATCTACAGTATTGGCTGTCAATTGACATCCTGAAAGAAAGGAAGATGCATGTTAGCAACGAAGTTTTGACCCTCCCGCAAGACGAGGGCATGTACCCTTGCCTTACAATCCACTATGTCTCCAAAAAGGTGCAGATGCCACAGCAGTGGGTGAAAGAGGCAGAGGTTCAAGCTGATATGCTCAGCGCCATATCTGTATAAAATCGATGATTGTTGAAGAAAAAGGCAACCGGACAAGCAGCGGTGGAACATTTCGACCCACAAGCACTTGCTCACTACTGCCTCACTTTTCACGGTGATGAGCTCATAGTGTATGAAACGGTACATGTCGAAGCAACCTTCAAAGGGACATGGGAATGACATGGGTGCAAGACGCGGCGTGTGGCGGGTCTCAATCTTGATCTAGCGCAGTCAGCCCAGCGTCTTGTGCATTGGGTAGATGCGATTCACAAATGGGGCTCTACGCTATATGCAAAAGAGTGTGCGAAGGACTTGAAGAATGTCATCGATCGCGCAGAAGGCACGGCGACAGCTGCGCTAGAATAACAACCTTCCACATCCGGTACTGAGCCAAAGGCATTCTCCATCCAGGAGGGGGCGGGCCATGTTCAGCGAGGAAGGAGCCAAACGAAGAGTGATACTACGACCGCTCAGCAATAATGGGTCTCGGAAGAAGTTGGTAAATGGCTCTGTCGGCATCTATCTTCGAATTGCTTCTGAAGGAAAGTTTGCTGTCTCAAAGGATATCAGCAATCTAATAAATATGCATCGTCTGAACAGAAAGCCTGGGTGTTAGACAAAGCCATCCATAGTGCTTAATAATCAAGCGGCGCTTGCAATATTTCAGTACTACTCTTACCGTTATCAAGTACTGCATATGCACCCCTGTTTCCACGACTTGAAGCACCAGCAACCTACAAACCCGATGCTTCGCCTACCCATATCTTGGCTTTTGCGTTCGAGCTCTCTTTGCCAGAATTCTATTGTATAGTATCTCCCTATAGATACGAGGTTACAGACAAAGAAGACCTATAAAACATCTCGACTCAGTGCTTTATATAAACCTCAAAGATCTCTTTGTCGAATCCCTTACACAATGCCATTGATCACAGCCTCCTCGAAATACGAAATATCATGTTCTTCTACGCTTCCTCTTCCTGCTCCTTTCCCTCACCATCTCACACACCTCCAGCCCCAAACCACAATCTACAGTCACTCCTCACACAGGAATCACACACCGCAACAAGACAATAGGCAACAATGGGATGGATCACACTTTCAGACTCCAGCTTGACTCATTCCGGTTCCAGTTCGAACCGTTCCAGAAACTCAACTCGAGCCTATGATTGGGACAAGGAGGAGGGTGGCTATATCCCTTATAGAAACCAAGCAGCTCACCGTGAGAGATGGAGGCAAGAGGACCGCGGACAGCGGATCGAGGAGAGGCGCGAACGCCATGAGAAGCGTGCTGAGCGGTATGAGCCAGTAATTCAGAAGAAAGCGGACTTCAAGGCTCAGATTGATGCTCTTAAAGAGCGCACGCGTAGCAATCGGTATGCTTGATGCTGACGAGGAGATTTAGGTTGGGGTCGAGTTTGAGTGCGTTGCTGGGTAGAATGGTGGACGTAGGATTATGATTTGTGAGCATTCTTTAGCGGTAATATGGGGAGCTGTCGAGAGTAATGAGGTGGTGAGTTCGATATGAATCCGGATAGAATGCATGCATATAGAGTTACCTTATGTATGCAAGTGCCTATTGAAAATAAGACATTCATTGAGTATACCTCGAGACCGTGCATGTCTTTTCAGTCCCACGAGTGGTTGATGCAGCGAACCGAATCCAACTAGGACCAATATTGCTCTTGAGTAGGGTAGACTTTCGTAGTAAGACCGTTCTAGATCAGTGTCCCAACCTGTCCCAACCTGGCTGGCCCATTTGTAAACCACGTTTCAACGTGTCCCAATTTACTCCCTCAATCGTTTGTCCGCTTCCAGATTTCCGGCTTTGTGATTTGGCACTCGAGCGTCCTGTTGCAATACGTCTCATAGTAATGGAATCTACAGCACCTGGTAGAGTACTTCCTTTTCCCTCTTCGAGGAACTCCTCGAACCAGATCTCTTCGTCTGCATTCAATGGCAGGCTGATCAATTCGACACCTCTTGCTGCCCTAGTTGCTCCTTTCGATTTTCCGTGGACGAAATTGATCAGCTTCTCGAAGAGTACGCGATGGTTGAGATCGCCTTGTCCACGCGAAAAGTAAAACGCTTCTGTAACACTGGCATGGCAAAGAATAAGAAAATAAGCTTCGAGAACCCTGCTTGATGTGATGGTGGGTGAGACTGTGTGGTAATAGGCCATGGGTAGCGTAAGATCAGTGGACGAATGCCGGCAAAGCGCATAGAGAATCTCTTCCGGGAAAGTGGGAATAAGTGAAGGCTCTGTGAGAAAGTCTAATGCTTTCTGTTGGGTCGAAGTCAGCGAGACTAAATGACGATCGTAATTCAGCCATGGACACTTACCTCAAATTTCAGTCGATCGAAATACCATATGCCGTCAATGAAGATCCTGTATCTATCAGGCAAATAAGATGCCTTTGCAAAGTCTTCGGATCCGTCGCTGTTGGATTGGGAGAGGTCTTTGACAATGTAGTAAAGAACGGAATGCTTGTAGTGGTCAGGGGAAGAGCTATTCATAATTTGCTCATGCAGAGTTCTCAGGTCATTGGTCGACTCTGGAGGGTATGACCTCGATACTAATACGACAATCAGAGCACTCTCTCTCTCAATTACTTCTGGTCTGAGAATGTACCTTTGCGAACGCCTAGAGCCTTAAGCAGGCGGTCAATGAATAGCTCATGTTCCAATTTCTGGCGGTGCTGAAGGATGCTGTCACGGGTACCTTTACTGTACGCAAGATGCGGATCCGAGCCGAAGACAGCTTCGAACTCAGCGAAGTCATCCATGATTTACGATGCACGTTCCCTTCGCGTTCGATGTTGAATTGGTATCGAGTGCGGGACCGTTCCGTGCGCGGGTAGGGCTGCCAGGCGAAGTAAACAAACATACATCGCGACCAACATTTTACCTTCGAGCAGCAATGTCTACCATGTCTCCTACAAGACCCTCGCGACGGGCAGCTAGCAGGAAGAAGGTAGTGGTGGATGAGACTGACGAGGAAAATTTACAAGGACCGCTGGGCAGCGACGACAATGGGGAGGACTTCACGCCAGCACCTCAACGCAGCCCGAAACGACAGACCCGGAGGAAGACAGACGTGCCACCCACCCCACGAACGGCAGCACGTACGCGGAGGGCACGCACTGGCGACAATGTGGAGCCTTCAGAAATCTTCGATGTTGAGAACACAATGCCTCCAGAACATCTATCTCCCACTAAGAAGTCATCGCCAAGGAAGCGCAAAAGCGCAGCGCCGCCCAAGAGAGCGCGCTCCTCGGTTGTCATCGAAGCTCCTCCTCAAATGCCAACCCCGCGACCATCAGAAACGCCAGAGCCCTCGCAGATGCAGGGCACTCCATTGGCCGATATCACGAATCCTACTATAAATGAGCAGGCACCGCCAGCGAACAGTCAGAAAGAGTTTCTGGCCGTGAAAGCAATGGATACTGTATTAGAGAGGCCAATGGATATTGTTGTAAGATCGAGAGCTTTGGCGGTACCCCAACAGCCAGAGAACGCTGGACCCAAGGCGCGGACTGTCATCAGATACCTGGTCCTCACCAACTTCAAGAGCTATGCAGGAAGGCAGGAGGTCGGACCATTTCATGCCTCCTTTTCGTCGGTCGTTGGGCCTAATGGATCTGGAAAATCCAATGTCATTGATTCCCTGCTCTTCGTCTTCGGCTTTCGAGCGAGCAAGATGCGGCAGGGCAAAATATCAGCTTTGATACACAATTCAGCGGCGTTCCCGGATCTCGATCACTGTGAAGTCGAAGTGCACTTTGAAGAAGTCATAGACCTTGTAAGCCAATCTTGGCTCCATAATCAAAACACTAACTGACCATTCCTAGGCTGGTGGAAAGCATGAAGTGGTGCCAGATTCGACGTTGATCATCTCTCGAAGAGCATTCAAGAACAATGCGAGCAAGTACTACATCAACACCATGGAATCAAACTTCACCCAAGTGACGACCCTGCTCAAGGACCGTGGCGTGGATCTCGACCACAAAAGATTTCTCATCCTACAAGGCGAAGTCGAGTCCATCGCTCAGATGAAACCCAAGGCTGCGAATGAGCATGACGATGGCTTACTCGAATACCTCGAGGACATCATTGGAACATCGAAGTATAAGACGCCCATCGAAGAGTCCGCCACCGAGGTCGAGACTTTGAATGAGGTATGCACGGAAAAGAATTCTCGCGTTCAGCACGTTGAGAAAGAGAAGAACGGCCTCGAGGGCAAGAAGAACAAAGCTTTGGCATACATTAGGGACGAGAATGAGCTCGCTCTGAAACAATCTGCTTTGTATCATGTCTACATTGACGAATGCGGAGACAATCTTAAGGTCACAGAGGAAGCCATTAGTCAGATGCAGGGCCAACTGGACGCTGAGCTCGAAAAGCATAAAGGGAACGAGGACGGCATAAAGAGCATCGAGAAAGTGTACAAACAGGGTGCCAAGGAATATGAAGCCTTGCAAAAGACCACACAAGCCGTTATTAAAGAGATGGCTAAATTTGACAAGGAACGTGTTAAGTACGAGGAGAAGAAGAAGTTCCTAATCAGTAAACAAAGCAAAATGGAAAAATCTTTGCAAACGGGCCGACTCGCCGGATCCGAGGCCAATAGTTTAGTAGGGAAGCACTCTGATGATATTGAACGTAATACGAAAGAGATTGTGAAGCTCGAAAAAGAGATGCGTACCGAAGAGAAAGAGCTAGCGTCAGTTCGAGAAGGCCTAAAGGGGAAGACGCAAGCTTTCTCTGACCAGATAGCCGCTAAACAGAAATCCCTAGAGCCCTGGAATGAGAAGATCGCCGAGAAGCAGTCTGCGATTGCCGTCACTCAGAGCGAGTTGGATATTCTCCGCGAGAGAGCTTCTGCGGGGACAGTTGCACTTGAAGAGGCTCAAGGGAAGATCCAGTCACTCGCAGAAAGTAGCAAAGCCAAAGAAAGCGAGATCAAGGAGCTGAAGGGTCAGAAGGCACAAGTTGAGAAGGATGCTGCCAAAGTGCAGAGTGACCTGACGAAACTGGCCCAGAAGGAACCCGAGATCAGATCGCAGCTCTCTGGAGCGCGGCAGAAGGCCGACGAAGCCAGAGCTAGCTTGTCCAGCACCCAAAGTCAAGGCAACGTTCTGAGCGGTCTGATACGGTTGAAAGAGTCAGGTCGTATCGAAGGTTTCCATGGACGACTCGGCAATCTTGGCACTATCGATCAGAAGTATGATGTGGCTATCTCAACGGCATGCCCATCCCTGGAGAACCTCGTTGTCGACTCAGTCGAAGTAGGACAGCAATGTATAGACTACTTGCGCAAGAATAACCTGGGAAGAGCCAACATTATCTTACTGGATCGGTTGGCACGAAGAGATCTGTCTCCCATAGACACACCGGAAGGAGTACCTAGACTGTTTGATCTGGTAAAGACTAAAAATGACATCTTCCGACCCGCGTTCTTCAGCGTTCTGCAAAATACTTTGGTGGCTAAGGATCTCGACCAGGCCAACCGTATTGCCTATGGTGCTCGGAGATGGAGGGTGGTTACTCTTGATGGGCAGCTCATCGATGTCTCAGGAACTATGAGTGGTGGTGGGACACGTGTGGCAAAGGGAGGTATGTCTGCGAAGCTGGTTGCCGAAACTTCTAGGGAGCAAGTCTCGGAATTAGAAGTCGACCGGGATCAATTGGAGCAAGATTTGCAAACGCATCAGCAGAAACAGCGCGAGCTCGAAACTTCACTGAAAGAGTTCAATGATCATATCCCACGATTGGAGACAGCTATCCAGAAAGCCGGCCTGGAGACCGACAGTCTGAAGCGCAATCTTGCAGACGCCCAACGCCGCATCAGCGAGTTGACAGAGGCTCAGCCTGCGAGCACGTCTGATGATGCCCGCACAAGTACCCTAGAGAAGCAGATCACGAAGCTCGAGAAAGAAGTCGGGAAATTGCGCTCGGAAACCGCAGGCTTTGAGCAAGAAATCCATAAACTTCAAGACAAGATCATGGAAGTCGGTGGCGTGAGGCTTCGGGCTCAAAAAGCTAAAGTCGATGGCTTAAGGGAGCAGATAGACACCTTGACTGAGGAAATCTCGAACACTGAAGTCGCCAAGTCAAAGGCCGAGAAGCAGCAGATCAAGCACCAAAAGGCGTACGCGGATGCCGAACAAGAGCTTGCCGCGGCAGTTGAGGAGCTCGATAATTTGGTCAACGAGGTCAAGACACAAGACAGCGACGCTTCCGGGTCTAAACGCAAGACGGAGGAAGCACATGAGGCACTGAGCAGCAAACAAGAGGAGCTAGCGGCCCTAAAGCGAGAGCTTGACGACAAGACTGCTGAGCTGAACGAAACTCGCGCCGTCGAAATCGAAATGCGGAATAAGCTCGAAGAAAACCAGAAAGTTCAGTCGGAGAATCAAAAGCGGCTGAGGTATTGGAACGATAAGCTTGGCAAGCTGACTCTCCAGAGCGTTAGTGACCTTGGTGAGGAGCAAGCCGCCGAAGTGCTTCCACAATACACGAAAGACGAGCTCGAGGACTTGGACAAAGACTGCTTGAAGGGCGAGATCGCGATTCTTGAAGAAAAGACCCAGAATGTCAATGTCGAGCTCGGTGTCCTTGCAGAATATCGCCGCCGCGTCGAGGAGCACAGAGCGCGTAGCAGTGACCTTCAGTCCGCTGTATCTCAGAGAGACACAGCTAAGAAGCGCTGCGACGATCTCCGGAAATTGCGTCTCGAGGGTTTCATGACAGGCTTCAGCTTGATCTCCCTACGCTTGAAGGAGATGTACCAGATGATTACCATGGGCGGAAACGCAGAGCTTGAACTTGTGGACTCGCTTGATCCATTCTCGGAAGGCATTCTATTTAGCGTCATGCCGCCCAAGAAGTCATGGAAGAACATCTCGAATCTTTCGGGAGGCGAAAAGACGCTGAGTAGCTTGGCTCTCGTTTTCGCTTTGCATCACTACAAGCCCACACCATTGTATGTGATGGACGAGATCGACGCGGCCTTAGATTTCCGAAATGTGAGTATTCTCTAGCTCATGAGGACTATCCAAATACTAACTTCAATTAAGGTCTCCATCGTAGCTAGCTACATCAAGGAGCGGACGAAGAATGCGCAATTCATCGTCATTTCATTGCGGAACAACATGTTCGAACTAGCGTCACGATTAGTTGGTGTATACAAGGTCAATCACATGGTAAGCCTAATCGCATGTATGGCACGAGATCAGCTACTAACATTTAGCAGACCAAGAGCGTGACAGTAGAAAACAGAGACTACATTACCGGGCGAGCATAAAGAAAATGTCAACCATGCATCAGGCGTTTGGGGATTGGAGTGTTTTATTTGTACGCCCATTGATGATTTACGAGCGAGTCCAAAGGGGGCGTGCTAGAGCAGCGACGTTTGAACTTGGATCTCTCTGTACATAATCCCCATTCATATGAATCATGGTATCTCTGATGTCGCTCTTTCGTCCCATCTGGAGCTTGGCTCCGGTCGACAGGTCGAGCCTTGCATTGAGCTCCAAGGCACCTAGCCTGCGCTGCTTGCTCTTGAATCTTACTTCTTAGGTTCGACGTAGGCCTACAGGCCAATCCTCAGCTTTGGTTTTCAATACCATCATGTATTCTGCACTTCCTTCGCCTGGGCTCATCCCGTCTTGTCCCCCTCCACCGCCCCCGCCCCCGGACCCTTCTTCTTCTTCGCCTTCGCCTTCCTCCTACTCCGATCCCTCTTCTTCAGCCCCCCCATCCCAACCTTGCAAACATCCGCATACTTCACAAAGAACCCCTCCAATTCATCCGCCTGCACCACCGTCGATAGCTGTATCCTATCTTTCCTCTCGTCCTTAGACTTCCCATCTGTAGCTCGAATCAAGACCGGTAAAGGATGTTGGGGGTGAAGGTCTGGGAAGGGCGAAGAGGGCGGGAGGGGTATGTCGGTCGCGGGGGCAGGGAGGCCGTAGGGTGTTACTATACAAGCATAGTAAGCGGGTTTCTGGCTATCGTGGTAGGCTTATATGTACGGCGCTTCTGGGTGAGCCAGATGGAGCCGTGGGTGGAGATGCGACGGGACTCGAAGAGGGAGGTTAGTCGGGTCAGGAACTGGATCGTTAGCTTATATTTGTGCTGTTTTTGGAGGGGAGGTACCTCGTCAATGCTGAGATGAGTTGAAGACATATTGGGGGCTTGGTCATGGGTTTAGCTGATTATTGGCGGAGATATTGTTTAACGGTGGAGTGTTTTGTCTCCGGTAAAGCCGCCAGGCCTGCCCTAGATATCTTCATTAACATGGGCCCGGAACTTCAAAAGCTGGCCTCGCAAGGATTCACAGCCGCAAGAAGTTTTGTACGAAGTTGCTGAATGGCTTTGGGGAGCGGAGAGTGATTCTTGATTAGCTGTTCTGCGTTCCAATCTCTTTGCTGAACTATGTTGACAATAGTCGAGCTGATGCAACAATACGGCCGGGGTGCCGAAAAGCCTCTACACCGATCTTGGATATGAGAAATCCGAGTATCATCTTTGTGCTGGTTGCCTCTTTCCTAATATCATCTACGATCTTACTCCGATACTGGCACGCACTTCCCTTCTATATTTTGCAATTGAGCTTACAGGTTGAACGGAAAATGTCCGAAGCAAGAGATGTCGCTCGCCGGGTTTGAAGCCCACATATCGAGTTGCAGTTTCCTTATTTGAAGGCTTTGATCGAAATCTGTATTACGGAAAGAGCGTGATATCTTCTGCAACCATGACGCTTCGGAGAACAGATACTTCTTTTCCTCCACTTTCTCCTCATGTACACCCACGCTCCCTGAGTGACCTTCGCTTTTCAACAAAGTCGCTTGCTTTTCACGTGCTTCACGAATTCGTCCTTCACGATGACTTTCTTGGCTTCGATCACCTTGTTCTTCTTTGCTGTTGCTTCTCAAGCCTTCGCGGAAACCTCAGTCCATTTGCAGCCAGACTGCTTTCCTGTCCCCAACCTCCCTCATGACTTCTCCATGAAGCCAGACCATTGGCCACACTCGACACCACTGCTTCAGCCCCGAAACAATACCGCTGCACGCTTGTTAGCCAAAAGGCAAGCCAGCACCTATTGGAGCGGCTGGGAGAACATCCATTACTGGTTTCCTTTGTTAGTCTTCCCGCTCTCGGACCATGTAAATCTCAACCTAACATTCATCACAGTGGCGATTCTTACACGACAACGAACTTCGACATTCACGGTGTGCAACCTAATGCCAGTAACCCATTGGGCAATCCCTCCTATCCAGGTGCTACCTCTTCGGACGGACCCAACTATGTCGACTTCTTGACAAGAACATATAATCAGAGCTACATCCAGACCTATAATCTAGGCTATGGCGGGTCGACCATCGACTCGACACTCGTTCAGTCTGGCTTTGGGCCCACTGTGCAGAGCTTCACACAGCAGGTTAACGAGGAGTTCCTACCCAACTACGTCAACAATACAGATGTGCCATGGAACTCATCCAACACGCTGTTCTCTGTCTTCTTCGGGATCAACGATGTGACGAATACATTGACCGTCGGCGACCTTAGCAATGATACTCTCAACTACGATCTCATCAAGGCATACGAGAGCCTTGTAAATCAGGTTTGTCCCCCATTTCACACTGGTCTTACCATGTCATCAGCTCTTTTCATGCTAACGGCATCCTAGCTCTATGCTGCCGGTGCCCGCAACTTTCTCTTCTTCAAGGTGCCGCCGGTGGACCGTTCGCCAGGCACGCTTGAGTTGAGCGCTGATCGACAAGCTGCGGAGGCTGGCTTCATTGGCGCGTTCAATTTCCGGCTCGGTGCTCTTGTCTACAACCTCGCCTTGCGTCATCCAGACACCACCTCTTTCATTTTCGACACAAACTTCCTCTTCACCGAGGTCTTGGACATTCCTGGGTTATTTCAAGAGACAAAGGGATACAGGAACACCACCAATTACTGCGCCGCATACGAGAAGTAAGTACAAGTTTTCGAACTGGGTTGAATAATGAGGACTCGGCTGACCTACTGCAGCGGCACGCCGACTCTGACTTACTTAGACTCATCTTGCGGTATACCTGTCAATGAGTATTTCTGGCTTAATAGTCTGCACCCGACTTATCCCATGCATAATTTTATGGCATCGCAGATAGTTCGACTACTGGAAACATTATCCTAATTGTACGCAGATAACAAGTGAAGCTACGTGGAAATCTTGTGAGAGTGCCTTGAGCATTGATATTGGTGCAAGGTTGGTATGGCAGAAAGTCTGGCATTGTCTTGGCTTTGCGAGTAGCTAGAGGACCAGTTGAGACGTCAGATGCTAAGATTAGAATCCAGTGGAAGGGAGCGGACTCATCCTATTGCAGATGAATAGATCATAGGTTAGCTCTGAGAAAATGTCGTAGGGCTCGATGTGTAATCTCATCTTGTGACTTTGTTCCTGATGCTTGAGGTGGTTCTGCAAGTTTTGAAGGAGAAGCAGAGCGCATCTGTGGATTCGAGCGTTGAGTATCCAGGCACATGCCAGGTTGTTGATCCAAATGCTCTGCAAGAACCATGGACCTTTCTTGATTCCGCCCAGACAGGAAGGTACTCAATGTTGGATCCATATATTTTCTTCACCTCAAGTAAGTATAGCGGTCCGGTCTAGATTAGGGACTAGCATTATAGAGCCAATATATCTTCCGGACCGGACTCAAAATTACAGCAATTGAATGGACTCCAAGATTATTGCTGTCAACACTCGCAGCGTAGTAAATAGTCGTCTTCGAAGATTCAAAACAAAAAAGACCGTCCATCAGCTTTCATTAGACTTGAGATACCAAGACAACCAGCATGGAGCTACCGCCCCTAGCACAGGTTCCTCCTTCAAGTGTAAGGAAAAGAATAACGCTTGAAGAATGGGAGTTGTGTTTGGACTCATGGTTACTCTTGATTCAGAATTACCTCATGCTTCCTATCAAGGCATTCAACGTCGCAGTTACCAAAACCTCTAATGTTGTTCCATTCCTCAATTCATATGTCAAAGACCCTATTACCTCGAGCGACGTGAAATCAGCACGCTTGCGCAAGCAATGTTTTCTTCTGGTTCATCGGACTATTAAGGGTGTTAGGCCCATTCCTCCTCTGTTGCTGGAATGGGATTTTCTGGTAGATCTGTGCCTCGAATATCCTAAGAGTGGAGCGTTATCCAGTCTGCTTGAGGATAAGTGGGCCGATATTCTAGATGCAACTCAGTCAATAGGAGACAACAAGAATTCTTTGATCGCAATGCTGGAAGCCAATGCCACAGAACCAGAATTGGAAGGCGGGCTTTTGCTGACGCTGGCGCTCCTACGAGCTTGTTACAAGTATGGACAATTTCTAATGTTTGGGTCAGACTTGATCGATGCACTTTCTGGCGCATATGATCGGGGACAGCCTGGTCTACAAAAAAAACTCGTGAGTGTTGTGTACTTCGGCTTGATGAGCCTGATGGGACCCGAGCCCAAGTTATCTACTCTATTGGACCATTTGCACAGGCTCAAAACTTCCGCACTACTGAAAGCGCTCATTGGAGGTACGCCCTTCCTACAGAGAATGCGGACTCGAATTCCTGAACAGGAAGCCGGAAGAGCCAGATCTCTCATTGAATCACTAGTAATCTACGAGAAGACCCCCAGTGGCAAACCGAAGAAGCCAATTCGGCGGAAGCTAGACAAAGGCAAAGGACGAGATACTGATGAATACGGTCATGGCGCTATGGGTACTGTGCACGTCCACAAACTCAGCCTCGTAACCCAAGTCCAGGACCTCTTCCCAGATCTCGGATCTGGATTCATCATCAAGCTTCTGGACGAGTATGACGACGATACAGCGCTGGTCACAGATCACCTCCTCAATAACATTCTTCCTCCGCATTTGAGCCACGCGGACCGCACAGAAGAAGCAGGCGAGCTAAGGAACCATCAAAACCACGACCTCATTCCATACCTAGCACCACATTCTACACCACCGTTTCTACCATCCCGTCACAACATCCACGACAATGACGACTTCGACCGGCTCGCAATCGACGCCTCTAAACTCCGACTAGGCAAGACTAAGGAAGTAACAGCAGACGAGCTCCTCGCCTCCCAGCGCTCCACAGGCCAGAAAGCAGCCATACTCTCCGCCCTCGCTGCCTTCGACTCGGACGACGACGAGCGCGATGACAGCTACGACGTTGAAGACGTTGGCGGTACCATCGACAACACAAATGATGACAACGCCGCCGATCTCAGGCAGGAAATGCACGAAGAGTCTTTGTTCAAGGCCTACAATATGTCACCAGAATTGTTCAACCGCGACGCAGACACACGACGTGGCAAATACCGAGCAGCGTTGAAGAGCGAAACGGGCATGACGGACGAAGCTATCGAGGGCTGGGCCATCATGATCGGACGAGATCCTCGCAAGCTGAAGCGCCTGGAAGCGAAGTTTGAGACGGCTGGGGGGAGGCAGAATGCGCTGCAAGGGACGGCTTGGCGAGGTGGTTCTGGGACTGAGGGGACAGAGGATAGTGATGTTGGTCGAACTTCGAGGGGTGTGAGAGGTGGTGGTAGAGGTAGAGGAAGGGCGAGGGGAGGGGGTGAGGCTAGAGGAGGGGTTTCTGGAGAGGTTGGTGATAAGGGGACGCAGGTTGCTAGGCAGAGGAAGGATGCGAACAAGGGCTCGCGTGCCAATCACAATCGGAGGGATCAGAGGGCGAGGAAGATGGCTAGGGGTGGGTTTCCGGGCTGAGGCAGATGTAGTTTTGCGCGTTTTCGAGTCACGAAATGGCATAAGCGAAGCTCAGCAGAGAGACGAATGCGACATTCTGTGGGACTCATGTTGTCGAGCTTGGTCATTTGCTAGCTCAACATGGCTTTCAAAATATCCACAAAAGAACAGCAATAATTACATTTACCAACTTTCCACATATGAAACCGACCCTCGTCGTACCATCTTCAATGCCATCCTACAGCCTCCAATTCCCGCAGCCATGGTCAACAAGTCTACTTGCTCGCCACAGCACAAGCACCCATCTCGAGCTTCTTTGGGGTCCCACCAACGGGCGAAATGTCGAAGTCGAAGATATCCATTGGCAGACCGAGTGTCATACATGCGTTGGGGATATCGACTAATCCTCCAACATGTCCCTGAATTGGTGCACAACTCAACATCAAGTAGACCTGATAGTCACTGTAGCCTGTAAAAAATTAGCATGTAGTCTTCATACCTCCCTTCCCCACGGCTCTTGAGCTTACCGTATCTCCTGAGATATTCTATACAGCGCAAAGTTGCCTGCCTATAAGCAACGGTAGCATCCATATAATGCTGCACGCCCTTCTCGTCTACGCTGAACCCCTCGAAAGTCAGATACCTCGACGGACCATAGTGCGGCTCGACGGGCCCAGGCAGGAAGAGTGGGCTCTTCATATCCAAATCTTTCATGCCGCCTTTCATGACAGTCAAGCTGAGCGTGACAACACCGGCCATCTCAATAGCTCCACAGAACGAGATCTCGCCGTCGCCTTGTGAGAAATGTAAATCGCCAATGCTGAATTTCGCTCCCGGAACGTGTACAGGGAGGAAGACTTTGCTCCCGCGTGAGAGGTTCTTGATATCGCAGTTGCCTCCGTGCTCTGGTCTGCCTGGCACGGTTCGTGCCCCTTCCTTGCCGACCTTCTCTTTCAGCTCGCCTGATGCGGAGCCAGCGTGAACGTTTTGCGGCTGAGGTGGCAGAGCGACGATGCGTTCGAGCTTTGTGGTAGATATAAGTTCGGCTTCGCGGCGGTTCCATTCAGCAAGAATTTCGGCACTAGGTGCGCAGCCTAGGATGCCGGGGTGGATGAGACCAGGGAAGCGGAGGTGGGGGATATGGCGAGATGAGCAGAAGATGCCTTCGAAGTCCCATATTGCTTTTGCTCTGGGGTGGCGAGAAGGGTTAGCGGTAAACTCGAACGAGAGCAATAAGAAAGGAGAAAGTTCCAGTGGTATAGACCTACGCTTTGGGGTATATCTCGTCAAGGAATCCTCCGCCGTTGTCTTTGTCAAATACGCCTGTGAAGCCCCATGGCTGCTCCTGGAATGGCTGAACGTCTTGGATCTCGACAACGAGGACGTCTCCTGGCTCTGCGGTCTCAATTTCAAATGGACCAGAAAGGTAGTGGATCTTAGTTAGGTCGATGTTCTTCATATCATCGGCACTGTCGTTATTGCCAATCTGCCCTCCAGTCCAATCGACGCACTCGATCTTAACGACCTCTCCACTCTTGACCTTGGCCGCGAAGGGGACTGCAGGAGGGGTCAATGATAGCCAGATAGGCGATAGCGTGATCTACGAACCGTCTGGGTGCCATCGATTCTAGGGGTTGTCAGCCAAAGTCTCGTGGGCTTCAATGGCTGGAGAAACATACGTGAAGGACCTCTTGTTGATCAGCAGGCTTCTTTAGGTCAACCTTAACGGCCGTTCGTATCTCGTTGAGACCCATTGTGTAATAATAGGGACTGGAGGATTATAGTTTCTGTAGAGTAGGCTTTTCAAACAGGAATTGAAGAACATCAATTGGAAGCTCTTGCAGTAGGAAGATGGCAGCAGGGGAGTAAATATCGAGTTGGTTCGAGCAAAGACCGAAGGCGGGGCAAAGGAAGTCAGTTAGCATGACCCCGCGAATCAAGGACAGCCGGGTAACAGCTAATGAGATGGATCTGCACGATAGCGAAGGTATGGTAATTAGAAGATGGGAATACCGATAAGCACACCTGCCGCTTATCAGTGGTCAAAGGAATGGTGCTGGTGTAGACTGGCCGGCCCCTAAAGAAGCTAGGAACGGTCATAAGGAGCTGCCTTAACCGGATAGCAGTAATCAGGTTGATACTGAGAGATCACGAAAGCGGAGGAACCAGCAAAAGCCTATACCCACCCGTAAGCTGCCAGAAACACGAAAATTCAACCTGGGCAAGCTCAAATCACTATTTCATTGGTATCTTTCCCATGCAAGCTGTATCTCGTGTTGTTTCATATATGAAGTCATCAACGTATCACGAGAACTTCTTCCCGGGCGAGTCGAATGTGTCAATGGGATGCTGTCCCAGCGTATCGGCATTGTTCGCGTCCAAAGCGTGTAGCGGAAGCTCCAAGAATTTCTGTTTGTTGTGCCAGGTTATTTGGCCTTCTGCAAAACCCTCAGCATAGGCTGGTGAAGGCGGGGGATCTGTGATCTTCGTGATCAAGTATGCTGTAGATGCTTCTGCGATGCCGTAGATTAGGACGCCCAGGAGTGGGATCTTGAGGAAGATGTAGAAGCCAACGCCAAATCCGAAGAGTACGCCTTCGCGGTCATGGAACCAGAGTTTTTTCTGCTTCTTATTGAAGCGTATTCGGGAGAAGTATGGCTCAAGCTTCACTCCTGTCAGTCACATATTACAAGGGGCCTTGGGACTAACGAACCAGCTCTCTCATCAAGCTTCTCGACGAGAAGTAACTTTGCAGGAATACAATCAGATATCTCCTGGGCAGAAATATACCGCTCCCAAAGATTACCGCAGCCGGTATAGGTCCTACGGCGTTGTTCAAAGTGTAGAAGCTGGCTGCGGGGAGGACGAATCGCCCGACAACTGGTAGATATGACAAGGCGTAAATCCCCAAAGAGATGGCAGCTCTCCGTCCAAAGCGTATGAGAAAGGCCAACGCCGCATCCATCGGCTTCCTGTGCATGCTTGTATCACCGTGTGCTGAGTACATTCGTAATTCGGCGTAATATGTAGCGCGGAGGGTCGTTGGATCTTCTGACTTGTGCTTTTGATAATACGTCTGGTCCACCCATTGTAGCGAGTCCATGAACCTGATACCGTCAGCCTTGGCACAAGAAGTTCCTACATGCATCCTCACATATGATCTAATGTGGGTGTGATATAGCGCATCAAGCTCATGAGGAAGAACGGGACCTGTAGGACGGAGTTCGCCAGGAAGTCCAGTCCTCCGACCAGCTTGTCATCCCATGTCACCGAGTCGAAGTCCATGAAGAATGAAAGTCCCCATAGTGAAGCCTTCGTAGCGATGATCTTCCAAAGCAGCCAGAAGTCAGCGCGAGCTTGCATTTCATAGCTTCAGATGGGAGACCCACGGGCACTGCAATCAGGAATCGGATGGCGATGCCGGCACAGACCGCAATGGTAGCCTGTCGATAATGCTCATACTTGAAGAGACCAGGGTTTTGTAGAGCTCGAAGTGCTGGTAGGTATTTCAGCTTCTGCGGGTTGATCTGGGATGGGATTGCGAACCCCCGACTACTGTGAGTTGAGCGCCGCGTAGTATGGCATTGGGATCGAAGTTTGACATCGAGCCTAGGGGAAGGGAATCGAATACTAGCAAGTATGTCCATGAGTAGAAGTTGGGGGTAAGAAGATAAATAACCGATGGCGCTAGTGTTGTCTCAAACAATCAGGCAGCTGCACATCTACATAAATCGCATCCAAAATCCAAAGACATCAGTAGGGTATTGTAACACGAATGTCAAGAAGTATCCCTAAGGACCCATACACCTGCTGCTTAACACAAACACAATATCCCAAACACCGTTATCTCTCCCTATTCCAAACAAACACAAGCCTCATCCTCCGGCTCATTCCACCCAATCATCAACCTGTTCTTCCCTTCGATCATCAGCTGCCCCTCCACTTCCTCGCCACCAAGGGTCTCGTCCTCGCTGAACGTCGGCAACCCCATTCGCTAGCCAGGGTCCCATCCTTGCTGCCGTACAGGACCATTGCTCCTTCATCGCCATTCGTCGTTTGGCTGTCGCGGTCGTAGTCGTGGTTGATGTCGACGGTATTGGTCGCCGCGGCCTCGTACCTGGTGTGCTGTACTGCTCCTCGAGCTGGTGTCGCTCGCCAGCTGTTCCTCTCATTCCGCTGCTTCTTCTCTGGGCTTGTGCCCGTTGCCATATACCTGGCCTGATAAGTTTTCGGAGAGGCCTTCTGGAGTTTGGGTTGCTGTGGTGTCAATAGAGCTGGCGTTGATCGCCAGTTCCCTACCGCAAACGGCTGCAATCTCTCCAATGACGGCCTCTTCTGGGGTGGCGTGTATCTGCCAGCCTTCGGCGCTGGATCAATGACTTCGGTCTTTTGCGGTAATAGGTGTTAGTCGGCGTCGGTGGGGATGGCGGCCTTCGTTTCGTGAATATCGATCGGCTGAATTTGTGTGCAAAGTCCCATCCCCTTGCTGGCTTGTCTTGCGTTCCGAGCCAGAGCTTCCTTCGTTGTTCTTGCCATCTGCTCCGCGGTGCATGCTTAACAATACTCGAATCTTTCTTTCTCGCGCGCTGAGTCCTCTTCTCTGAATGTCGAAGTCGCATGTTTTGTCGTCTACATTGAGATTGACATGAGCATGATTATGGAGAACTTACAGTAATGTTTACGGCCGTTGTGCTCGAGGTCTCAGTCTTTTCTTTGAGTAATGCTGCCGCTACTCTAGCTTTGGTCTCTGGGCTGACATTTACCAATTGTTGGAAGAATTTCGGAATTGGTAAGGCGGATGCTGGCGGAGAAGAATTGAGAAAGGCGGGGCTGGCGTATTACTGCTTTTTCGTTGCGGCTGCGTTCATGATTATCTCGACATGATGAGATAATTGTGTGTGTCTGTGGATGTAGAGAGGTAAGATGTCGGTGGTGATTGCTGTTCAATGAAGGGTCGGTATATGATGATAGACCATCGAACAGTATATGAGTCAAAGAAGAGTTTTTGGTTTGGAGAAAGGACAGGAGGCCTGCGCTCCCATTTAAAGACTCCACCGGTGGAGCCATGGGGCATTGCGTGCGGAAATATACGTGAGTTTACGAGAAGAGCTGACGCACTTTACGCCCATAAACTTAAAGAGCTATAGTATATATATATATATAGAGCTGTCTAATGAATGCCAGGAGTCGAAATACGCTTGGGGCTCTCCACATCGGCCATTCAACATTGCCTGCGTTGTCCGGAAATACGAGAAGCAAAACACGGCAACTGAACGTAGTTTGGGTGAACTCCCTACGGGCCCGAGGACTGTCATTGAAGGGAAATGGTGTCAAAGCCGCGTTTGCCGCAGAGGAACAATACTAAGCAAGGCTGCAAAGTTAAGCCTAGCCTCGACTACAACGATGGTATTTAGCTTGCGGAGAGGCCCGAGGCGAGGAATTGTGGCGTGTGGGGCTGCGGAGAGACTTTGTAGAGTCCAGGAACAAAATGTGATATGACACTGCAAATAGAAGAAAATTGAGAGCTTCCAAGGAACAGGAAAGCGCCCCTTCCACCAAGGTCCGCGGTGTGGACTTCTTATATTAACAACTATAGCTGCGTTGACTTGGGTATCCGTATAGAAGATATGATGGGATTCTGCTATACCATATGGGCAAGTATGATAGACTTTCACGCAAAAGAAGTGCCTTGGCAACGGTGCGCTTGTGAGGTATGAGTCAAGAGTAAAATTTCTAGAAAAATCTGTGCGAGCTATATACATTTACGCAAAGGCTTAATAGAATTGCTTCGATTCTGATCTGGGTACATTGCAAAGACTATCAGGTTGCAATCCACTGCGTGAGATTTTGGTGAGAGCACTACAGCCTCGAGTGGCCGGACGTGAGACTCGTGCTTGGCTAAGATTTTAGGCGAAACAGACTTCACCAGCGATGATTCGGAGCCACATGAATGCCATTCTCATCCCGTCGAAAAGGTGTCGCGAGTGCCGATTTTGTCTCTTCACTGGCCCACAAATTGAGTGAGTGTCGAGTCCAGGCTTCGAGAGGTAGGAACCTCTCGAAACCTGATCTGGGAATGGATAGTCTTGTACTATCTGTAATGTACCTGTAAATGGACGGAAGATATCCTACCGATCACCTTCCTCAAATATCTTGAATTGTTTCTCTTCCTGATTCGCTTTTGCGGTTATTGTAAGAGATTCGTGACACTGGTTCGTCGTTACTCGCGTACGCTGGAGCAAGGGGAGGCCACAGCAACTAGATCTTACTATGGGTAGACCAAAATTGAGAGGAATGAATGACACTCAGTGCGAAATCGGCTCCATCTACGCCCACCAGAAGGCCAAAACAAGTCAAATCCTACTCCACAGTAACCCCGAACGAGACACTGAAGCCTGAACTTAGTACTAGAAGAGTTCAATCGCCGCTGATTTGGATGGTATAGCAACTCAAACGCCGCTCCACAGGACCGCCAACGGTACCCAGCGAAGCTCAAGTTGGCGCGAAAGCAGCCGCTCCTCGAGAGATGAAAGCAGTGACTTACCGCTCGAATCATTTCTACATGCGCTTGCTGATGACTTGGGCTGGCGCTGCAAATGATCTCATTATTCATGGTCAAGAGTAGCATCAGATATCATTAAGCTGAGATCACTTTGTACGGGAACAGCTTTAAGCCGCTTTCGAAAGTGGGCAATTGCTGGGACTTTGAGTGTACGAGTGCCATTATGGTATTCGTGAGAAGACTATTGCTCCTTGCGAAGGCAGGGTGGCATAGCTTTCCAATGCACAAACATGCTTGACAACCTCTCGCGCTGGCACACACTTCTATCAAGAAGGTCCCCGCACAAATAGGGATGGAGTTGTATTTGTTCTTGCTGTAGTGTACATATAAAAACCTGATGAACTTGTCGAGATCATTAGGCTGCCAAACTCCAAACCCCTTTTATCAAATTGGCAAGTCATCCAGACTGCTCGTGGTATGATTGAGAATTGCCGGCCCCCTTTTCGCCATATGTCCTAGATCTGATCCTACCCTATGTTCCCCCAGATCCTTATCGCAATGCTTGAGGTATTCAAGAGAGAAGTCGCAGTAGTGAAGCCCATTTCAGTCAATTTCCCAGGAGTCGCCCACCTCTCTGGCTTTCGCATCCTTGGCAGATGTAGATCTGCTAAGGCAAATGCCGTAATCGTCTACTTCCCCCCATGTCTCATCATTTTCATCACTACCATCGCTAAAGTCCCATGAGCATGGTATCCGCTGTCCGCCATCCCCGAAGCCGATAGAGCTTCCTTTGAAGGCACCCTTGGCTATCTTTGCGGCAATTCTTAGCATCAGTGCAACGAGCTGAACCGGTGGCCCGAGTAACAACGAGCAGGTCCTTTGCAAGATTGCGTTGGTGAAATGATGTCCTGATATGTGCGATCGAGGGGAATATGGAGAGTAGAGGTTGACTGATGACGGGAGGGGTGACTGGGAACGCCGTTTGGATCTGACAGTCCTGCGTCGCACTTCTGTAGGCGGAGAAGGCGTGACAGCCTCAGACCAGTGATCCTCGTCCTGCGAGGCAGCGTCACTCGTAAGTGTAGGGGTTGCTGGGAGATCAGGGGGAGAATGATAAGTAATGTCCTCGGCGGATCTGACGCTGGCCGCCTCCCATAGCTCAGGGGTACTGTCCGTAATGGTGATTTCGGATACATCACGCTTGTGGCCACGAGCTCGGGTGACATCAATGCCATCATCAGATCCAGGTGGAGGTGACGGGGGACCGAAGAAGGAGGGCGACGGTGGAAAAGGAGAGAGCGGACTATGGAAGGAGTGGAACGAGTCGATACTGGAGGCCACACTTGAAGATTCTTTTTCCAGCTTTGGTACAGGTAGAGCTTTGGTGACGTTCTTGGAAGGGCTAATAGTCCTTATTGTCAGTTGCGGTGGTGCCGTGATGGCTCGACCAGTACGCAGACCTTTGGGCCGAGTCGGGGTCTCGAAATTGTCAAAGCTATCGTGTACGTTGTTGATCAGCTCTTTGTAAGTTAAGCCTGTATCATCTGTAGCTTCACTGTCATGTTCGTCCTTCGTGCTTCCGTTCTTACTGAAGTCGCACTGAGGGGTTTTGGACCTTGCTAATTCTTGACCATGCGACTTAACCAAGGTGGTGGGACTCTCGACCTCGACACCTGGAGAGTTGCGTAAATTCGAGTCCTTCCTCCTAGACCGTGCAAAATAGTCGAACTCCTCTGTCGTATGCTCTGGTGTAGCCTCCAGTCGCGTCTTTGGTCTCCATGGCTTCTTCTGTATCGGCGTCTCTGGCGCCTCTGGCAATTCAATAGTAAAACCTCTCTTGAATGGACACGGCGTGACCTCGTATTGCAGCACCTTTGCAAGAACAGTCTTCAACTTCTCCACCTGCTCTTTTTCCTCAGGAGTTGCTGTTGGCAACTCGACCCGGTAGTAGGCATTCGGTCGTATTCGGAGTACGAATTTTGATTCGCCATCAACGCACCAGCACTGAGACTTGGCTAATATGGGATGTAAAGTGTTGCCCGAGTTTAGGAAGGCGGTGCCTAGCACTCTGTAGATTTTTAGAGACCCTGAATTAGTACATTAGTCGCAGGTACGCGAACACAAGCTAAGCACAATCATCATACCAGCAGCGATAGTCCTCTCCGTTGAAGATGTCCAAGGTAGTGTCCCAAGTGGCTGATCCTGAAATTCATCTCGTCCGTTGCTCACACGAGAGTGCCTCCGGATTAAGCTGCTCGGGTTGCTGAAAGACACGATTTTACAGGCACTGTGGGCGTACAAGGTTTCGGTTCCAGCATCGGCCTTTTCAGGAAGAGGGGTGAACTTCCGAGTCGAACTAATGGGTGCGGTAAAGGAGCGGCGGATACCTGGTGGTGGAGCTGCCCTTGCGGGCGTGTTAGGCGCTGACGCGAGCGCCATGGTGGAAATACTTGTGAGGCGAGTTTAGGAGCTCAATACGAAGTTGCAAGACTGTATCCATTCTATGGGGCTCTCCTTGCGTGAAGGGCGTTGTTGACGACTCCAACATTGAGGAGTGAATACTGAGTGATCACACCGCTGCCGCGCGAGGCGCCCGTCACGTGACGACGAGTTAGAAAACTTGCCACAACTAAAAGCTTTGCTTTGCACGACTCAATATGGCTCCGTGGCCAGCTCCGTATCTGTATGAACATGGCTCGTCCACCTTGTGGCTTTCTCCAGATGTGCATAGTGTCTACTACAACAAGGTCCAAAGTCAGCATGATGCTGCTTCTTGGTACAAAGGTTTGGAACGAGCTCCAAGTCTATCTCAAGCTGGCAACTATCCCCCAGATCTTCTTCAAGTGGCCTTCGAGCGATTCAAATCTAAAACTTTCTCCGAGTATTTCATCCCCTACAAGTTTTACCCCAAAAAGGCTCCTTTTGAGCCGAATTTGAGTTTGCATGATGCCAAAGTGATGATTCGTGAGATCGTATTCGAGGAAATAGTACTCGCAGAAGATCAGCAGCCTGCGGTGTCGGGGGAAGCTTTTGCAATAGACGTATCAGACGATGGTAACGTCCTCATCAGTATCCTTGCTCCTGAGGGCGGTCTTCGTGCTCTTGCCACACTTGCACAACTCTTCTATGGACAATCTGGATCTGAACAGGAAGTTTACACGCCTTATGCGCCCATTAAGATCAAAGATAAGCCAGCTTTCGACCATCGAGGCCTCAATCTCGACATCTCCCGCAATTGGATCCATCCCCAGGATGTCAAGCGTACCATCGAAGCCATGGGCTTCAACAAACTCAATAGACTACATTTACACGCTTCAGACTCCCAATCCTGGCCCCTGGACATCCCAGCTTTGCCGACTCTGGCAAAGGAGGGTGCCTACCGCCCAGACCAGATCTGGACCGTCAAAGATCTTGAAGAGGTACAAAAGCACGGCTTATATCATGGCGTTGAAGTCTACCTCGAAATCGACATGCCAGGCCACACAGCCTCAATTGCTCATTCGTACCCTGATTTAATCACAGCATTCAACGAATCGTGGTCAAAATATGCCCTCGAACCACCAGCCGGCCAACTCAAACTCAACTCCACAGACGTCACTGGCTTCCTCACAACCCTCTTCAATGACCTCCTCCCCCGCACTTCCCTATTCTCTACGCACTTGCACATCGGCGGTGACGAAATAAATACAGAAGCCTACAACCTCGACGACACCGTCAACTCATCCGACAAAGCTATTCTTCGACCCCTACTGCAGAAATTCATGAACCACGTCACCTCCCTTGTCGAATCTCACAAGCTGACGCCCGTCGCATGGGAAGACATGTTGCTAGAATGGGACATCAAATTTCCACCTTCAACCATAATCCAGACCTGGAAATCCAGCAAATCCCTTGCCAAAGTCGTCGCAAGAGGCCACCGCGCCCTCTTCGGTCCCTGCGACGATTGGTACCTTGACGTCGGTTTCGGTACCTTCCTTGATCCCGATCCTGCTAATCCGGAGACTCCTGTAAAACGGCCTTTTCCCGATTGGTGCCCTCCACACAAGAATTGGCGGCAGATACTCTCGTTCGATCCCCTGGCGGATATCCCGGAAGGATCGAGGCACCTGGTCATTGGTGGTGAAGTCCATTTATGGGGTGAATTGACAGACAGTATCAATCTTGACAATATGTTGTAAGTGCATTCTTCTGCTTTGTTTTCTCCTGCTCTATATACTGCTCCCTTCAGTATATTTTGGCGCGAATTATACTCATGAATTCCTTTCGTACCGTCCTCCATGATCCTGAAGCCTGTCCTTTGGCTCGAGTACTCCTCCCAAATGCTTTCCTCTGGCTTGTTCCCTCGTCGCAAGACTTCCATGTAACTCGAAACTTGCTCCGCAAATCCTCCCCGAAATGCACCTTTCGGAGTCATTGCATCCAAAAGGAGCTGCATTTGGTCTCAAAAAAATTCTCTAGATATCTCTCGTGGCTCGATCTTTGGTCCCGAAAGCGAAATACTGATTATGAATTGTGCAGGTGGCCTCGTACGGCCGCTGCAGCAGGGCTATTGTGGCAAGGTAAAGTGAAAGTTGGAGAAAAGACTACAAGAGCGTTGGCGGAGATGAGGGAGAGGCTGGTTCTGAGAGGAATCAGAGCTGGCATGGTGCAGATGGAGTACGGCCTTAGGAACAAGGGCTCATGCGTTCGCTGATGTTGGATACCTTAGATTAATTCAGACTTGTTAATATTTTTCATATAGGTGAGAAGGCTTTTAATCTAAGATGGTTCCAAAATTATTCCACAAGGCCTTTCACTTATTGTTTGTATTAAATCAAGATCTTTGATCGACCTAGTAGTATCGATCGGTAATTTCGAATGAGCGTTTGCAAGAAATTGCAAGGCTGTGCGTCTGTAAAGCAGTAGAACGAGAATAGAAGATGGAGATCCATACAATCCTGTATACGATCCAAGGCTTTTCCTTCCATGTCTGTATTACTCCAAGCCCAGCCCAATAGGAAAACCCAAGGGCGAACATAGAACAAAGTCCAAACATATATATCTTGTTCCAACATCAGACACTCCATTCTTAGATCTTGACCCAGAGTCGATTCTGAGCAATTGATACCATCCCACGACTTCTAGCATCTCGACTCTTGAGCATGACACGGATTGACTGCTGATGCATCGCCTCGTTTGAAAGAAACATATCCTGGTTACAAAACAAAGACCCCTAGAAAGACAGAGGATCAAACAACAATAACACTTGAATCATGGACAAGTCGATGATCAGCTCATGTCACGAATCCAACGTCTGATCCAACGTCTGATCCAACGTCTGATTCAATGCTGATTCAAAATGTGTTTTCATTCAATCCGATTCACCCTATTAATAGTAGACTCACTAAGGACCCTCAACCCTCAACCTTTCTGGCCAATGTTTTGAGTCAAATGTCACCGGTACCTACGAAGTGTTGCTAACGAAAAGGAAATGTCTGAGAAGATCATTAATATTGACGATGCGAAGTGGATGGGGCTCTTGATGTATCGTGGAGGTCACGCTCGCTCAATAAGAGATTGTGAACGCGCGAAGCGCCGTGAAGCCATCATCTGCAGCTCAGCCGGGTTAAAGGAGGCATCCTATTCCTAGGAACCATCACTGGCAAGTCAGTACGGTGGGTTCAACTCTCGGGTCCGGAGTAACGAATAGGCAGAGCTTTAGTGGACGGAGAATGAAAGACAAAGGTGGGGAACAGGAGGCAACTCTGACCTCACTGGGGTAAGAATGTGTATCGACTGATGTACAGAGAAATTGAGCCTTTCAAACTTATTTCGATTGTGACTGGATCATATAGCACTTCGACTTTATGGGGCACTATTTCACCTCACAGTGCTCCAAATACCTTGCAGGTCTAGTTAGGACGTTGAATTACGCGGCAATCTGAGCATGAGTAGATGTCAAAGTGGAGCAGGTACCGATGTTCCCACCACCTCTGACTTCTTCTTTTTGTTGATGATGTCAATCCATCGGGTAGCGTGATGCTATTCGCAGTAGACCCGAACCTAGTGATACTTCCAGCTGTCTACTCTTCATTGACTTCCATGTAGATGGTCAGAGGTTGCCGAGGCCAATCGCCAGCTGAAATATTGATATAGTCCAGAACATTTTATATTACAGGCAAACTCGGGAATGGACAATCTTTGGCAGCGCTTGTAGCTTCCACGGACGTGCATAAACATGATCGGTGGCTTGGTAAGGAGGAAGAATCGCAGATCCTCCAACATTAGGATTAGCAATCACCTTCATACGCTCCTCGTAGAGTAAAGATGGTCGTCTTCCTTGGTGAAATCAAGCCAGGGAATATGTCAGAAAGAACAGAGCAACCTGCCTCCAGTAATGGAGCGCTGAATTTGTCTAGATGATCTTGAGAAAGCATTTTGTGAATCCGATCAATTGACTTCTAGAACGCGTGGAGTTTCTGTTCCGGTTCCGTCACCTTTGAGCTTCTCCTGGGTGTTTCCACACCCCTGTCACGAGGATGTCTTCGATGTTGAATCAAATTCAAGTCTCTATCACGCCTCAGGTCCATCACTTTCTACACCGCGGTCAAAGAGGTGTTTTTCCATGCCAGTAGAAGACAAAAGTCTATGTCCAAGACGTTCTGCAAGGACCCTTTTCTCCTGAACGATCCAGCGCCCCTCAGTTTGAATCTCTTCATATCTGGCTGGATGGGGAAATTTGGCGCGGTACTTAAAACCATCAGTGTGGTCGCTGACTACAACCGTTGCTGTTGTTGGTGACAGCTCCTCGAATCGTAGCGGGCCACCCTTTAAAGAGTCGCTGTTCGAGTCTTCCAGAATGTCTCTGAACCACTCGTAAATGATATGATTGTTGAAGTCTAAATTAACGTTCATATGAAGACTTCGCAGGCCTGGAAGATGTGGATTTTTTTCTTTGGGAGAGAAGCACCACATCTCACCGTCGAACATCTCCGGGCAGGAGGCGTGAGTTTTCCTAAGAGTATGTCTTTGCAAAGGGGTAAGTCTGAACCAAAGCGCTAGCAATACCTTCCTCTTGCTGATAACAGAATAGAACCGATGAGTTAGGACGTCAGTAGACTCGAGATACATCTGACGGCATGTTTGAAGAGCTGAGAGAGTGATACAGGTCTTCCGAGATGACTCATAGCACTCCTTGTGATTGCACCCTATCTCTTGAGATGGCTTGTTATATCGTGGTAAGCCATTGGCAAGGGTCAGTTCGTCGTCGTATCTCCGGGACTCGTTGTAGTAGTCCTGGTCTGAACGCGTAGCGAGACAAAGAAAATGATTAAGTCTAGGTCTCAATGGTGAAGTTCCTGATTTGATGAGGTCTTGATGTCCATCGAAGCCAACGGTTCTGATCGCATGCTCTTGGTTATAGATGTGAACCGAACGTGCGCCACCGGAGACTTCCCTCCATATCATCCTCCTGATGTCCTCCGACAGGCGTAATAGAGGAGAATCAGACGCATTGAGCTCCACGCGGATCCGCGTACCTAGAGTGATGAGCGCGGTCACAGAATGCCGAGGGGTTTTTCTCGAGCCTCGATTGCAAAAGCAAATTGAGGAGGAAGCTTGCGCTTGACCATGGTTGCGTTAGAAGATAAGCAGGCTGCTTTCTCGTAAGTCGACGAGGATATGTCTAGTTCCTGCAGCTCAGTGCACGTTCAAAAATTTGTGATCCAATCTAGCTGTGTCGGATTCGACGCTAGCATTCGGATCTGTCTGCGTTTTATCAACCTCAACCCCACACTCGTCCGACGTCAATAAAAGCCCAAGCCTGAGGGGTTGATAAGAGTCTCTTCAAACTCTCTGGCCATGGAAATTCAAGCAATTGAGAGCGCTCGCGTTCAGCGCAGTGATTCTAATTGCCAACATGCCTCAAAAACGTGAGTTGCCGATCCCAATGGCTTCGAAGCATGCTCACTATTCTCAGAGGCTCTTTGCTGCATCTCCGTTGATATTGACGCCGTTGCTGGATGGCTGGGCTCATATGGAGGAGAAGACTCTACCAGCGACATCTCCAGAGGTTTGTTAGACCAATTGGACTTTCATTGGCATAATTTGAGCTAATCTGATCTCCAGGCCTCTTTGCTGGTACCGTGGGCGTACGGAGGCTTCTCAAGTTATTCGACAAGTACAATATCAAGACCACTTGGTTCATCCCAGGACACTCTCTCGAGACCTTCCCCGAAGAGTGTACCATGATAAGAGACGCCGGGCATGAAATGTACAATACCCCAATCCAAGCAACAGATTTTTCTGTGCTGATAAAGACATCTTGCAGAGGCCTCCATGGCTACTCTCACGAAAATCCAGTCGCCATGACCATCGAACAGCAACACGCTATCCTAGATAAGACATACAAAGACCTCACAGCATTCTGTGGAAAGCCACCACGAGGCAATGTGGCGCCCTGGTGGGAAGCGAGCCAAGAGGGTGCGGAGTTAATGCTCAAATACGGCGTCGAGTATGGTTCGTTTGCGATCCATCTCATTGCACCTCACCTTATGTGAACGATCGCTAATGCGTAGGCATTCAGACCACAGTTTCTCACATCATGACTGCCTGCCGTACTACCTTCGCACTGGCGACAAATGGCACAGAATCGACTACAGCAAGCACCCAGAAACTTGGATGAAGCCGCTGGAGAAGGGACCCGAGACAGGTCTTGTCGAGATTCCCGCGAATTGGTACCTTGATGACCTTCCGCCAATGAGTACGCCTTTTCGGAGCTCTTCTTTTCTGATACCGTTCTCGGAGTCCCGAGATATGACTCAAGGATATCTGCCCTTTATATATCCTGAAATGTTTTCATGCGAGTCGCTAGACATCTCATATTGGCAGAGCTGATTCCGAAACCACAAATAGTGTTCATCAAAAAAGCTCCGAACTCGCATGGCTGGGTCAACCCTAAGGACGTCGAAGATCTGTGGAGAGATCATTTCGACTACTTCTACCGCGAATATGATGACTTCTGCTTTCCAGTGACGATCCATCCTGATGTTAGCGGCCATCCCCATGTCATCTTCATGCTAGAGAGGTCAGTGGAGCTTCCTCCAACGTTTGGTATTCGTCCCTAAGCTTAATTCCAGGTTAATCGAGTACATCAGCACCAAGCCAGGCGTCAAGTGGGTTAAGATGGAAGAGATCTGCGATGACTTCAAGAGCAAGAACAAGCCACCGAAAGGCGCAATGCTTCCAGCAGAACATGGCGCCATCACCAAAAACCCGAGTGAGTCGGAGTCGATCATCTTTCCAGTGCACAGCTGACATATCACTGCGATAGACGTTGAACTTGAAAAAGCTTGATAGCAGTCGTGTACATATCTATTTCGCAGATGATTGCCCGTCTGTTTGAGTCGGATACAGATAAGACTCTTGTATTTTCTGCAGCACGTGCCAGAATATTCATAGTTGTCGCGCTCGTGGCATACGATCAACGATGGCTAAAGTCTCCCTTTTCCGCAATGGTTCTCTGACATCTGGCCAGTATCGCTGCCTGTCGTCCGACATCTGCGAGTCGGCCAATGACTTCTTTGTTGCCATCGATAAAACCATACAAAGCATAGGGTATCTCCACCTCCTTGCAGAACTCCTGTGCAAGCTTCTGTGTCCGCCTTAGGTTGTGCCGTGGCATTCGAGGAAAAAGGTGGTGAATTGCTTGGAATTGTAGACCTCCGTGGAAGAAGTCCAGCCATTCTGGGCAGTCGACGTCCATCGTCGTTCGAAGCATCTTCTGTGGGAAGGATTCGTTGACTCCGAGATCCGCGGTGCTCATCGTGAAATGGCTGAGCGTGATCTGTACATGTAAAGGTGCGGTGATCATGTGGATGATCGTCACAAATGCCCAACGTCCTGCGGCAGTAGGTATCGATTTATAGACAACGTGATACCCAAACCAGTACCAGAAGAAGACCTGACCAGCAATTTCCAGCCACCGATGCCACCATGCAGGGCCTTTCCTGGGTCCAAGGCCTAGGATGAGATATTCCCAACTCAAGCGGTACAGGTTGAATCGACCAAACAGGAGCAAAGGGTAGTAAAGGTAGTGCTGATATTGAACGACGAATTTGGCAACAAGGTCGTATGTCATGATGCGATCGTGATATGTACTTCGTAAAGAGTCGAAAAAGCGGTGTGAAATAGCGAAGAAGGGCAAATGTTCAATGTCCGGGTCGTGTTCTGGCGAATTCGTGACGATATGATGTACATTGTGGCTTCGTTTCCACCATCCTAAGCTCAGCCCTCCAACGAAATCTGCAATCATGATCCCAATGATCGTGTCTGTCGTAAAATTGTGTGTAATGCCCATATGTCCTGCATCATGGACTGTGAAAACCAGTTGGTGCCAGCACATTCCCAGGAAGAGCCCGCTTGTGCCATACCAGCCCCACCGCAGCAATTGGAGGAACATGCTGAAAAGGAACGTGTATCGACAAGCTTCGATAAAGTAGGCGGCGTAGTTGCAGTTGAAGAGGCCTTCGGCTTGTAATCGGTCGTAGAGGACACGGTACTTCTGGATGATCTCCTCCTGCGTCGCAGCATCCAAAGCCGGATACTTTGCTAGATCAAGATCGATCTCTTGCTGTGTACGAGCATCCATAATCGACAACTTACTCTGTCTCTTACCTATCGTCTCTTCTATCGAAGACAGAGAAGACATCGACGATACTTCATGAAGTTCTGAGTCATTCGTGCGTCGTCGTCGCTTGAGATTACTGGACTCTTCAATAGCATCGAAGATTGGAGAGCCGGGAGGTGAGCTACTGCCGCTCGAGCGTGTATCGCCATCTTCCTTGTCTTCGACTGTTATTGCGCTCTTAAGAAGCGTCTTAAAACTGCCACCCTGAATGGGTGGGAGAAAATTCCTCCATTGTCCCTCAACTCTGCCGATCTGGAATCTTGACATGTACTGGCGAGTCTCCGCTGAATGGAATCTATAGATGAACCACTATTAGTAAAGATACCCCAATCGTACGGTCCGGAGATATCCATACCCATTGACTTCGTCTGTAGCATCTCGGCCCACCAAATGCATAATTACTTTCTCTCCTCCAGGGTGAAAATTCAGCCAGGAGTCCACCTTGAGTACCTTGCCCTCCACGATGATGATGGTCCGGCCATTTGCAATCATGCTCTCCACCTTGTCCCTTGTCAAAATAGCTTCTTTTCGAGGCATAGGCCCAGAGAGGCTGCCTACGAAATCCATGATCGATTTGCTCAATTATTCCATAGGTTTGGTGTCAGGGCGTTTTAGTAACCACTGTGGATCAGACTAGGCAGTCTGAACATCTATTATACAGGCGGAAAGGACTGTAGAGGGTTATGACGAAAACCAATGCTTTTGTTTAAGCAGAAAAGACCTGGGCTAGCACGGCTAGCAATTGACTTTTCAAAAGATAGGCTAAACCTATCCGGGAGCTATTCTAGGATAAAAGCTGAACAGGCATCAACAAGATCCGACCGAGCAATGACAAAACATTCTGGCCATTCTATGACTAACCCGCCCGACCCAAAATCCCGAACACAAGGTCAATCTTGAGAGCCTCGCACCGTCGAAAGCCTATGTGTGGATGGCAGACAGCCTGTGACGAGAGCGAAAGCTATACAGCTACAGGAAGGGAGCAATCTCGCAGATTGACCCGGAAGATCGTGATTTCAAGTCTCTGCTTCTTTTTTTACAGAGATTTGTTTGGTGATTCCCTGCAGAATGACACTCTCTTGAACAGACTCTTCTCTTTCAGCTCTCTATCTACTATTGCTCTTCCCAAACTCCTCTTTCTTTCACCAACTTCTCGCTTATAGAGATGGCGAGTATCGAGGAGCTTGCCAGAGAATGGCTACGACTTGATCGTGATGAGGAGACGCGTTCCGTAATTGAAAAACTTCTTGCACAGCAAAATTGTGTCGATCTGGAAAGATTGCTAAGCACAAGACTTACGTTTGGCACAGCTGGCCTCAGGGCACAGATGGGTAAGGCATGTTTCGGAGTATTTTCCTCCCTTTGATACTATTTTCGAAGTTTTGAAACAGTCTGTGGGGTGGGATTGTGGGTTCACACCTCAAAGTTACTCCCGAGACAAGTTTGTTACCTAAAACTCGCCCAAAGAAGTAATGCTGACTCCGAGATGTGCGCAGGAGCAGGCTATGCCCATCTGAACAGCTTGACCATTATCCAGACATCACAAGGCTTGGGAGGATATCTGCTGAAGGAAGGCATAGCTTCTAGCGGTGTCGTGATTGGCTACGATGCACGACACAATTCGAGGAAGTTCGCCGAGCTTGCTGCTGCAGCCTTTATGGCGAAGGGAATATCAGTATGGTGGTGTGAGAACATTGTCCACACTCCTATGGTCCCCTTTGGCATTAGGACCTTTAACGCTGCTGCTGGCGTTATGATCACTGCCAGTCACAACCCAAAACAAGACAACGGCTACAAAGTCTACGGATCGAATGCATGTCAAATAAATAGTCCAGTTGATTCTTATATCGCCGCCTCAATACTGGAGAACCTGGAGCCAAAAACTTGGACTTTTGATGGTTTGTCGCCCCTATTGACGCCTATTTTGCAACGAGCCACGGAGAAATACAACGACGTTTTATTTACTTATGTTGACAAATACGCATACAATCTGCAAAACTGTCCAGCATTCGTCTATACTCCTATGCATGGTGTGGGTTGTACCCCCATGAAAGCGATCACGCAGAAGCTCAAAATCAGAGAGAGAATGTTTGTAGTCCACGAGCAGGCCCAGCCCGACGCAGACTTCCCCACTGTGAAGTTTCCAAATCCCGAGGAAGATGGAGCACTGAACCTCGCGAAAGCCAGTGCAGACCATGAAGGGATCACGCTTATAATTGCGAACGACCCAGACGCTGACAGGTTTGCCGTGGCTGAAAGAGTTGATGGCCATTGGAAGTCGTTCACAGGCGACCAAGTTGGAGTGCTATTTGCGCACTTTTTTCAGGAGAACTTGGAGAATTCGACGAATCACGACTGGATGTTGACGACCGCAGTATCATCTCAGATGCTTGCTGTGATCACCGACGGAGATTTCACTGTTGGCGAAACCCTTACTGGTTTCAAATGGTTGGGAAATCGCGCATTGGATCTGGGAAAGAAGGGGAAGGTTGTCAAATTTGCATACGAGGAAGCACTTGGGTATATGTTTCCTGATATTGTCTACGACAAAGATGGTATAGCAGCAGCTGTCATATTCCTGTGTGCCTGCGCTACTTGGGGTTCACCTTGGGCCAAGCTCCAGGAGTTATATGAACGGTATGGATACTTCGAGACGATGAACACTTATTGGAAAAGCCCGGACCTTGCTACGACGGCGACTGTGTTCGAGCGGATACGACAATTGGGATCACCCAATCCCACGCATGTCGCAGGAAGAAGTGTCTTGCGTTGGCGTGATCTGACAGTGGGCTACGATTCTGATACAGATGATAACGTGCCAGAGCTGCCTTCATCTGCAAATAGCCAGATGATTACTTGCTGGCTAAATAAAATCCGGTTTACTATAAGGGCCTCGGGGACAGAGCCCAAGATCAAGGTCTACCTGGAAAGCCAGAACAGAAACCAAGAAGCCGCTAAAGCCGGTGCTGCTGAGGTATTGAATCGCATTAGCAAAGAGTGGTTTGGGGATCCTAGCCTCATAATTGAGGAGAAGTATGCTCATCTTGCTAGCCAATCGTGAACTTTTTACCGCTGAGATAGCTATTTGCTTGGGCTGCGTGCCCGTTGAGCAGGCTTTGCTTTTGCTTGATGCAAACATTGAGCGGGCCCCTGACAGAGGCACAAGCCCAGCCTTGCTGGAACAGTTACCGGTATAAGAGCAAAGATTATCCTTATTATCTGCCCCTCAATTCTAATCCATCCGATTGATCTGCTCGATTTCAACAACACTGAGAAGATGTCTCGCTACTCAACATACTCGTCGCACCGTCCCCTCGACTACGCATACCTTGACCCACAACTTTCTACAATGCACTCAAACCGTGTTACACCCTCCTCACGCCGCAGTAGCCACCACCGCTCAAGCACCATGCCCACGCCGTTCTCCAGCCGGTCTCTCTACGACAGCTAGTACGTTCCTGCCCATCCACCTTGAGATCGTGAGCAGAGTATTTCACTCATGTTCAGCAGTGGTGGCAGCAGCAGTCATTCTGGCCCGAGCGACCTTGTTCTACTAGTCACCACGCATCAGCGTACGCTCGCCGCTATGATTTTTCCGATGATTCTGAGGAGGACGATTATGAGCCGCTGAACGGGCGATCGTCGTATCGGGATGAGTATGGTGCGGGTCCTTCGAGTGGCAGACGCCAATGCAGGCGAGGATATGAGTACGATGATTAGCTTGATTGAATTGAAGGGCGCGGCAGTTTGATGAAGAGTACTAGGCAGGGAAAGGGAGAGGGCGTTGGGCCTGTGAGATGTCTGAATTTGAGAAGCATTAACGCGCACTCGAGCCCAGGCTTGCTTGTTTCGTTGCTTTTCAGCTGCTTGTATAACGCCTGCCAGTCCTCGATCCCCGTGCATGTTGAAGTAGAAATGTTGTACAACCCGCTATCTACAGTCCCATATGCCCCGCACCACGGCCTAATAATGAATAGCCTTTCCATACGTACTCATCGCGGCCTCCTTGAATGCCTCCGCCAACGTCGGATGCGCATGACTCGTCCTCCCCACATCCTCACTACTCGCTCCATACTCAAGCGCCAACACGCCTTCCGCAATCATCTCTCCCGCATTCGAGCCCACAATATGAATCCCCAGTATCCGATCCGTCTCGGCGTCCGCAACAAATTTGACCATTCCCTCCGTCTCCAGAGTCGTCTTTGCTCTGCTATTCGCACTGAACGGGAAACTGCCTGTCTTGTATTTCACGCCTTGCTCCTTCAGCTCCGCTTCATTTTGGCCTACCCATGCGACTTCAGGATGAGTGTACATGACGCTGGGGATAGCGTTGTAGTTGACGTGGCCGTAGCCTTTGCTGATGTACTCGATGCACGCGACGGCTTCTTCTTCTGCTTTGTGGGCGAGCATGGGCCCGAAGGTGCAGTCGCCAATGACACGGATGTGGGGGAGTCTGGTGCGGTACTGTTCGTCTATTATGAGGCGGCCTTTGTTGTCGACTTCGAGGCCGATATTTTCGAGACCGAGGCCTGCGGTGTAGGCGCGCCGGCCGATGGCGACAAGAACGACGTCTGCGTCAAGCTGGATGATGGCATTAATATAGTCCTGTCGAACGCGTATACTCGGACGGAGTAACTTACAGTCTCTGCCTTTCCACCCTTTGCGGCTTCGACTTCGAGCTTGACGGTCTCACCGCTGGAATCGCCGTTGAGCACCTTGGTGTTGAGCTTAAACTTCATGCCTTGTTTTTCTAATATCTTTTTCGTCATCTTCGAGATTTCGGCGTCCATGCCTGGTCCTCCGATTTGGCCCAAGAACTCGACTACTGTGACTTCAGATCCTAACCGTGACCAGACAGAACCCTACATTGATAGATCAGTATATTGTATACTCCCTTGTATCTTGGGCAACCATACCATCTCAAGACCGATAATGCCACCGCCAATGACGACCATTTTGTTCGGCACTGACTCCAGAGCAATTGCTCCCGTGCTTGTAACGACCCTCTTCTCATCTATCGTAAGTCCTGGAAATGGCGTCGCCTCACTGCCCGTCGCTATTATGATATTCTTCGCCCTCAGTGTCTGCTCTGTCCCATCTATCCGGTTGACCTGGACTTCGTTTTCGCCGGAAAAAGCACCTGTGCCTGGTATGTATTCGACCTTATTCTTCTTAAATAGAAACTCCACACCCTTCGTCAGTCCATCCACGGAGGTGTTCTTTGCAGCCATCATCTGCTTCAGGTTGAGCTTCACATCGCCGACGTCTATACCGCGCTTTTTTGTGTCGTGTAGAATCTGATGGTACAAATGCGAGTTGTTGAGGAGTGATTTTGAGGGTATGCAGCCGACGTTTAGACATGTTCCACCTAGAGCTCCGCGCTTTTCTATACAGGCCACCTAATCGATATTAGCTGGCCCCACTTCTTGCAAAGCTTTCTTTATCGATTCTGAGCTACCTTCATGCCCTCTTGCCCAGCTTTTATGGCGGCGACATAACCTGCGACGCCCCCGCCGATGATTACCAGATCGTGCTCCGCTGCTGGTTGTCAGGAAGCTACGAGAGGTTCACGAGTATTTGGGAGGCTTACGAGCTTCTGTAGCATAGCCTCGACCTCTGTATGTGTATAGACAGAATCCCATTGGTTGAAAAGCGCTCGAGCAGCTCAGGAAAGATCTCGCAGTTGACCTTGAGGCCGCCTTGGGTATGAGTGTTCGGAGCATGGCGGGATGGAGGGGAGTGCAGTGGAGGAGGGAGAAAGACAGTGACTAGGGTCAGCAGCAACAATTGATGGCGTGACAAACAAAGTTCCGAACGAGAGCTTCAACAAACTTGCCATCTCGGCCAGCGACGGGGTGGCGCTTGGCGTTGCGGCCGTATCGATTTCCCCGGTCCTCTGTATAAGGGCCAAAACCCTTCACCAGGCTCTGGGTCAAGCATTTAAAGGAGTCAAGTGTATATGTGTCTATATCTGGCTATCATGCCTGCTTCTCCGTTTGACTTTCCTTCCATCCATCGACCAATCCCTTGTAGTCTGCCTGAGCATAACTTCCACCAAACACCCAACCCTTTCGCCAATTGATCAAACCTAGGTCCTGCAGGAGCAAGTCAAAATTCAAAATGCGTTTAAAGACGGCCTCTGGATTACGTGATCCAAATCCATATGGCGTTCGCCATTGGCCAAAGCGATTGAAGAGTGCAGTATCGTACAATATCCCATCGTCCTCTGACTTCTGTGTAAAGGGCACCCTTTTGTCTGTCGAAATCGTGGAATCGAGGTGAAGCTCCTTGGAAGGCTTGCTCATAGATGGAAAGGGCCTTCTGAATTTGTCGTACAAGTAGGCATAGGCCCAGATACTGCTGATTTCAGCTCTGACGGCGCCCTAAAGTTGACAGAAAATGCCTAGGAATACTAGATCCCTGCATGCTAGCGATGGCGGCGTTATCCCTCTCCAAAACCTCCAGGGTGAGACATCGTCGGTGGTCTATCCTTTTACGTAGGTCCCGCCGTAAGGAGATCCTCTCCTACCACAAGCGAGTCCTGGTCCATTTTGGGGCCAGTCGCTAGCTTCGGGAACCCCTCGAATGTCTCTAGGTCAGCCTTCGAGAATCTATTTTGCCCCATAGCTCCCTTTGGGTCCTGGAGAATTCAGAGCTGTAAATACCGAGCTCAGCGTGCATTTCCTTTGGCCGTAAGTCAATGATTGGAGTGAATTTCCAGCCCACACCGCACACCAGAGCGCCAGTCTGCACTGAATCGTCTTTGAAGAGTATCGTCCTATCCTTTTCTAGACCCTCTACATCCTTCTTTAAGATCCTTACCCGTCCACTCTTCACATAATCGTAGGCACCAATTGGATAATTCAGAATGGCCAAATTGACTCCTTACCAAAAGGGCCACACATCCGGCATAAACTTTTTCGTCTCTTCATGCTTTACAATGCCGGTCTGCTCTATCAGATCCGAGCCCAGCTTGTCCTAGAAGGTGTTTACCACCCAACGTCCTATTCTCTTCCCATGCAGCAGATTCTGCACATATCCGAAACCGCCAGCATCGCCCCAAATGCAAGGCGAAAACCAAGTTAAAGGTCGTGCCGTAATTAATTTCTCGAGCTAGCATCTCAAGGGGTCGATGTAGATGTGTGCCGGTGCCATGTATATTGGACCGTGGCCCGAAGCGCGGGTGATCCAGGTGATTTGATTCCGTGAGTGGCCATTAGATAGACGATGTCATAAGCAGCCTTTCCACCGCCAATGACTAACATTCTTGATGGTATCGCGCTCGTATATTGCTGGGGCTTCGCGGGGTAATCGCCAAAATTCATAACGGGGGCTTCGAAATTTTCGCTTCCTTTGATGTTGATTAGTTGGGGCACCGATGTGAGACCCGTGCCTACGACGAGCTTGGAACAGGTGATGGTTCGCTGTGCTGGGAACTGGAAGACCTTTTTGCCGTTCTCTATGCCGTGGGCCTTCGTGAGAACAGTCTCGAGCTCCAGCTTCCATCCGCCTTGAACATTCTCAGCTACCGTCCCTTTCGTCCCGAACTCGATGCGTCTCATCAGACAAAGCGCTCTGCATATCGACGAAAGTACTCGTAGGCAACGTCGCCAGGAATGTTCTCTTCACTCTTCAAGGGAAATGTTTAGTCCATAGGGAAGTCAGTATATTCATATGTTCCGAGTAGATTATTGGTCACAAGTCCTGGATACAACTTCTCCTTGGCCCAAATACCATGCACAATCTCATTAGAGTCAACGATGAGTATTTTGAGATCAGGTTCTATCTGGAGGAATATTCGAGCGGTCGCCAGGCCCTGAAGGCCTGCGCCCACTAACACCACGTCGTAGTTGGTAGATATCCTTACGCAAACACGAATTGAGTGCACCGCATTTTGCTAGACAAACTAACAGGTATCAGGGGTAAATATCATACTCTACTCGGCTTCAAGAAAGATTCGCACGGTTCAACAGAATAGTGTCCTTTTTCTTCAAGCGCAGGCACAGGCGGTGTCGCTGTGTTACTCAAAAACCAGCTAGCGCAAGAATTGGGATTGCAAGTGTTGATGAAGCGGAAAGGGATGTTCGCTGCTGCTTTGAAATTGGGTAGAAGAGCAATGCACAAAGGTTGAGACACGACGTTTAGCCTGGGCTAACGCGGCTGTGCTCGCGTTGACCTCCGATAGGCAAGTGATTGGAAGCTAGTCAGCGCGTATGGGGGTCCTGGCGTTTTCTCCAGCCTGACTTCAAGCTAAGACAAAAGCGATGGACGGAGCAGTCTGACATGTCAAATATGTTATCTCACTCGTCGACGACCGCTTGCTGGGTAGACATAAGTCGAAGCGCATCACCTACGATCCTACAGCCCCATCTGACCATGTCTTTTTCATCTTTACCACCAGCAAGGTCAGTCTTACTGACTACCTTCGTTAAGAAATAGCGCAGGCCTCCAGCCATCTCAGGGACTTCTTTCGGCTTCAAGCAAAGGTCTAACAAAGCCTTTTCATTTCTCTTACCATCTGAGTCATGCTGCGAGTGGAGTATGACCGTGATGATTAGCAATTCTACGAATGTTCGCGTCTTCGGTTGTAGATAGGCGAGGTTGAGGTTCTGACTGTATTAGTGAACGAACAGGGCAATGGCATGGGAGAAGTGATTGTTTTCACCTTCAGAACACCAAGGGTCAACCCGCCCTCTGCAATCAATACGCCGAACGTCTTGGCTAGATTGACAATGCTCCTCAGTCCATGGTTTCCCTCGCCTTCGGCTTTCTCATCGTCTTCAGCCTCCTCTTCTCCCTCGCCCATTTGCTTGAACAAATCCCACAACGAGAACTGGAAAGCCATTTTGAGATTCTTCTCTGAGCACACCCGCCTCGATAGGAAAGCGTAGAAAGGATTGTAGACCTTCTCGGCTCTAGAGCAATGTATTAAAACCTTTGGTATCTCTAATTTTTGGCTCTTCTTAAGATTCAGCTTCATGAGCCGGACGTAGGAATCGTTAATATCCGTCGAAGACATTATTGCTATGAAGATTGAGCGCCTGACATCGGTGTTCATGCGCTGCTCCTTGGCAAGCTGTATGAGATCAGCAGCCACGCTGTCCATATTCAACTCATCATCCCTATTGCTGGTCATAAGCTGATATGTTTCGCGTTCGACAACGTCCTCAGTATCGTTTTTGTAGCTTGCTCCTACAAGCCACCACTTTCCTCTTTTGTCAGCGTTCCGAAGATCTTTCAACCCAATCCTAAGTGGTTCACTAGCTCGAATATTCCGCTGATTCAAGGTTCCTAACGTCTTCTTCATTCGGATAGTATGCTCAGACGTGATCGTGGAGGCCGTGATGCCAGTCTTCATGCGGTTGTTTTTCAAATTGTTCATTGTTTCTATCATGAATTTAGTCCTGACGGAGAGCTTGTCTTCTCCCATCTTAGTTACTGCTTTCTGGAGCTGTAGTACGATATCCTTCAAGGCAGATGGATCGTCTTGTCGCAATTGCGGGCCGGCATTGCGAACAACCTTCAGAAGAAGCTCGGTATTGATCTCCGACAAATCATCTAGAAAGATACGAATGAAATCGTAGATCAAATTACTACTGATCACTTGAAAGTTGTATAGCTCGGTCAGTAGACTTATCAAATTCGTCAGTCTTTTGCCTGAACTTCCATGGTCTATACTCGAGTAGTGGAGAGCGAATTCCTCATCTATCCGTTGAACAGCTTGAGCACCAAAGTCAATACCAGAGGCTTTGTAGATTGCGGCGATAAATCCTGCATGCAGGATGATGAATGTGTCTTGTAACATAGTAGGGTCCGAGAGCAGGCCAATGACTAGATCGAGAAGCGTAGTAGAGATATGTTGACGCGGGTGATCTCTATACAGCTTTTCTACATGCCCGAGGATATACACAAGATTCGCTTCAGAAAGACGATTTAGAAGACCTTGAACTTGACGTCTTAGCTGCGAAAGGTCCTCTGACCCTTTAGAGTCCCTGTTCCGCAATGATGGTGGGACGTATATCCCTCCTTTTGTAGCATCATCCGCGGCTACTGGCGCAATGTATGGATTTTCTCGTGCCTTCTTTGGTCTGGCCGGCGAATTTTTCTCGTCTTCCTCGTCTTCATTGTCGAAGGCATCAGCATCATGCTCTTTATTCGAGTCCGATTGCCCGAATAGCTCATCTTCTTCCTCTTCTAGCTCGTCGCCGTTGAATTCTGTATCGCTTCCTTCAGACTCAAAGTCAACATTACCAGCGTCTTCGTTCGGCTTCCCAACTGCCTGCGCTTTTGCCCTTTTCCTTTCTAGCCACTCATCGGCTTCACTCCTCTTCCTCTTCTTTGGTCCCCCTTGATTCAGGCCTACCGCATCATCTATACCCTCCAAAAGCGAGTCAAGCCCGTCATCTTCGAAGGCCTTGGGAAGCTTTGTGCTTTGCTTGATTCCCAGCTTCTTCTCCAAGGCCGCAATCTCAGCATCGTCAGCAGCAAGGCGGTCTTTTACACCCTGTGATATCTGGGCTGGTGGTGACGGGGACGGCGACGTGGCCCGATCAAACTTTTCTTTCGGCGGGGGTACTTTGAGGATTGATTTGGGGCCTTTTGGCTGGATAGGAAGAGCTTTGGGTTTTGACTGAGTGACAGCCTCTGAAGCCCTTGGCTTATCATCCTGGTAATCGGGACGCGATCGTTCTCTTGCGCCCAGTGGCTGTTCAGTCCTTGATTGGCCATGGCTGGACTTTTTTTGCACTCTCGCAGCTTTCCTCTGCTCTTTGCGATTTGCAGGACCATTCAGTTTCTTTCGCGAGCCAAACTCTTTCTCTCCAGAGACACCCAGCTCATCGAGAAGCTGCCAAGGTAGCTTCGCGGTATTATGGGTTGGCTGCCGCATGATGTTCGATTTTAAAGGATTGAGGGCGCATGTTTTGGGTAATTTCTTAGATCTCGGATTTTGGCGGACTTAAGAAGCGAGCCCACAACTTGAAAACGTCCACTCAATCACACTCCTTTCTCGAACAACAACCAGCCTTTCATCACCTTACCGAACCCAGCTGTTCAGGTCTTGATTGGCATCGATCAGCGTTCATAAAGTTCCCCGCCTACAAGAAAACAAGTCCAGCATGTCGTACCAAAAGCCCGAGAAAGATTACGGCGATGGACCAGTACGCTCTTCTACTCCCCGGTCGAACCTGGCCCAGGCGAAGAGTGGGCGCCTTCAGCGTTGTTGACGTATACTAACAACTATCTTCTTTCGGTACAGAAAATCCACAAAATCCGCATCACGCTCACCTCCCGCAAAGTCCAATCCCTCGAAAAAGTCTGCCAAGAGCTTATTGAGCGCACAAAGGGGAAAGACTTGAGAGTTAAGGGCCCCGTACGCCTGCCTACCAAGTCTCTCAAGGTCACTACGAGGAAGACGCCATGTGGAGAGGGTAGTAAGACGTGGGATACATACGAGATGCGCATCCACAAGCGTTTGATTGAGTGAGTCGCACCAGTGTGTTTGGAATTCGCATGGGGATTGCGATGCTTTGGCTTATGTGCTGGGAACGGGTTGATTGTAGGGTTGTTTGGCTGGGAGATATACTAACAGGTAGACAATAGTCTCAACGCGCCTACGGAGGTTGTCAAGCAGATCATTATTAACATTGAGGCTGGTGTCGAAGTGGAGGTCACGATTGCTGCTTAGATGGTGGAGGTCGTGTCAATGAACCATCTCTGATAAGTTGAGTACGAAAAGTGGAGGAGCACAGGACGAACAGATGACTGTGATAAATTTGATCGATATCACATTACGAATGAAAGAGCTCATCGTTTCAGATGACATCAGTGCAAAAATTACTGAACGTTGAGTGTCTGGTTTCGCGAATCATTCAAACGACGCACGCACGCTCATGGGTATCCTGATATCTTCTGCAGCCACGCCAACGATATTCCCAAACTCCTAAAAATCCCAAGTGCACCATTCTCTCCTAGGTGGCAGATCTGGCATCATCCCATCCTTGAACGCCCCATATTCCTTGACGTGTTTGTAATTCTCCTTAGTAGCTTCATCATAAACTTCATCTGGCAAGTCTGCTGTCTTAGTGAAGACAGGCGGTCCATCTGGAAACCAGATTCTCTGCCAACTTCCCTCTATCCCCTTGTAGCAAGGCTCGTCATCGACATACGACACGGACTTACCATTCCAAGTGCGGACCTTACCCTGCATGTCCTTTTGGACTTGAACACTACTGGTAGCCTTTATGCTTGCAGGCTTGGGAGCTGCTCCGTTCGCGATGGGAGCCGTGGGCGGTTGAACTGTATCGCTGTTAGAAGAAGTCAAGGGCCGCGCAAGGAACTTCATGGGCGCTATATCGAATCCAAAAGCAGGAACAGGACGGTTTGCATAGAAAGTTCGAGCCTTACTTGGGGGTTGTCCAAATGGACTTGGGCCAGGTCTTGACGGCTGCCCGAAGGTGCTTGCGGTCTGGGGTCCACTGGGTTGGCCAAACGGATTAGAAGGCGCAGTAGAAAGCTGGCCTGGTCCCGTGGGAAGCTTTGATGCCTGAGGCTGACCAAAGGCACTTGCGGTACTCGGCGCCGATGGCCTTCCAAAGACGCTGTGCTGTGAGGGTACTGATGGTGGTCCTAATGAGCTTGCTAAAGTTGATGCTGGAGCTGATGGTGGTCCAAATGGGTTTGGCTGGGTGGATGCTGGAGCTGATGACTTCACGAACGGATTTCGATGAGTTGGAGCTGAGGATTGTCCAAAAGGATTGCTCGGCTGGCTGGGGTTTATTGACTGCTGTGGATTCGCATTGATTCCAGTACGGTCGCCAAAAGGCGATGTTCTCTGATCGAATGATGTGAGAGTAGCCGGTTTGCCAAAAGCAGGTGCTGATAGCGAAGGCTTGCCGAAAGTCGATGAGGGTTGTCCGAGAGACGAAGATGGCTGTCCAAAACTAGTTGTAGGTCGACCAAGCGCTCCTGGTTGGCCAAAGGTTGATGGTTGGCCGAACGTCGAAGTCGATGGCTGCCCGAAAGCAGACACAGGTGCGGGCGACTGGCCGAAAGCGGGAGCTGAAGGTCTACCAAAGGTCGAGGTGGCAGATGGCTGTCCAAAGGGCGGTGAGGAGCTCGAGGGTTGACCAAATGTTGATGATGAAGTCTGCGCCGCGCTTGAAAGTTGGCTAAAAGCTGGCGCATATTGTTGATTCGTGCTTGGATTCGGTGATTGCGGGGCTGGTGCCCCTTTTGCTTTGCACATGTCTATCCGATTAGGATGCTCATTCTCCCCATCGATTACGTATTTGATAGCGCCATCGATATCATTAAGTGCTGTGTGCACCTGTTGCTCAGCATTTGCGACAAGGGTTTGAGCCTCTTGTATAGCTTTCTGTTGGTTATTTTGAGTAGCCAGCTCGTAGTGGCGGATACGTAGTTCCTCGAAGCTCTGTTCTCGAGGGTGACCACCAAACAGTTGTATAGGCGCATCCTTGCCTGGACCATACGCGGAAAGAATCCATTGAGGCCGCTCCTTGGACAAGTCATTGGTTATGGTGGTTTTGTCAAGCTTGTACCTAGAGATCGCTATCAGCTATGGCATTCGTCTTAGCAAAGCCCAAGTCTGTCATCTTACGGTGCGTCTCGGTTCGTCGAAGAGCCTATAACTAGTAAGAAATTGAAATAGCGTATCCACCTTGCTCGCAAAACCTGGAAAGGAGCAATGCAGCAATGCATTCAACGAATTCAATAAAGCGTTGGATGTTGACTTCCTTACAACGCAGGCAGAGAAGTACCGAAAGCAGAGCTTGCTGAGCAATTTTTATTCAGAGTGGTGGGATCAATATACAAAAGCATCTAGAAATAAGACCTGTTTTCTGCCTACCTCGAGCAGGTTGAGAGGCCATATTGCTTGTTGGTACATTCTGTAGAGGGGCAAACGAATTTCGGCTATCGCTGGCACTCCTCCCTGGATGTTCATTTTTACAAACATCTATCCCCGTAAGCTACAGTGTGGAGGTCAGGTAGCCACGACTTGCCTCCAAATCTGCAGTTGCCTTGCAGATAAAATCGGCAGACAGTCATTGGGAGATTATCATCGCATTGATGATATGGCCGATTATGCTAGGTATAATCTGGATGAAGTGAGCTCGTGAAAGTGGAGCTTGATGTTGGCGTAAGAAGATTAGTAGATTTCATTGCCATCAGATTGGCGCAGACGCTACTGTAAGCTAAGCGTACTTTAATGATTGCAGGGATCATAAGGCTGATGACTAATCCGACCGACCTAGCGCCCACGCCTTGGCATCAAATCCCACATCTGAATCACAATTCCATCATTTTGAGATGGCTCCTGTGACCCTTCACCTCCGATCCGAAACCAAGCCACTTGAGCACCGCAGTGCTCTCACACCAACAGTAACCCAGAAATTGCTCGACAAAGGTTTCAGGGTCAATGTTGAGCGCAGTCCTGAACGAATTTTTGACGATGAGGAGTTCGCCTCCGTCGGGGCTACATTAGTGGAGGAAGGATCATGGCCAAACGCACCAGAAGATCACATCATCATTGGCTTGAAAGAGTTAGAGGACAAGGACGCTTTTCCTCTGAAGGCAAGCTTCAAAGGATAGTCATGGAAGCCAATATCTGACGAAATATTAGCATACCCACGTCGCCTTTAGCCATTGCTATGTTCGTAAACTTCCTCGCAAGCTTATCAATCCTGGTAACTGATGATGGTATCTCTATCCAGAAAAACCAAGGTGACTGGAAGGAGGTACTGGGGCGCTTTCCTCGGGGTGGAGGCACTCTCTATGATCTAGAGTTCCTCGCCGATGAAAAGGGCAGGCGGTGGGTTAATCCGGCTTGCTCCCAAACAATGTCATCTGACAAAGCTAATACACTATATTCTATCAGAGTGGCAGCGTTCGGATTTCACGCGGGCTATGCGGGTGCGGCTTTGGCTCTCCTGGATTGGGCATGGCAACTCGAGCACGGTAATAAGAAAGCTTTACCTGGCAAGGGTCATTATCAGCGTAAAAGCGATCTAGACTCGGAGGTAAAGGAGCAGGTCTCTAAAGGTGTGCAAAAGAACAAAGGGAAACCACCGCGCGTGCTTGTTATCGGAGCGTTGGGCAGATGTGGAAGAGGGGTCAGTCGGCCTCATGTTATACTGGATAAACATACTAATCCCACAACCACCTAGGCTCTCGAGTGCTGTCGACAAGCTGGCATCCCGGAAGAACAGATTTTGAAATGGGACATGGTCAGTGGAGTCCTGAGCACCTTTAAATCTACTCGATGATATTCAAGAGCAAAAAGCTCTGTTTCGGGAGCTCACAACTGCATAAACTCCCATGCTGACCCCGAAATTCACTTAGGACGAGACGGCTCAGCCTGGACCGTATAACGCAATTAAGGAGGCTGACGCCTTTATTAATTGTATCTACTTGAGCGAGCCTATTCCTCCTTTCATTTCTACGGACTTTTTAAAGAAAGGAACACGCAATCTCAGCGTTGTGTAGGTAACCTTTCGCGCTATACAATTTGAGCAGCTCTCATCCCCTTGCCACGGACTGGGAGCGAATCACCCAGGGACGATGCTCTTTTACCCCTCATCTTGGTCAGAATAGGCAGCTAAAGCTCAGATTTCGTTTAGATGCGATGTTTCTTGCGACACTACCAATCCTCACAATCCTATCCCCTTTGCGAACCAGCCCACCTACTTCAACAAGCCGACTATCACCCTGCCGGACTTCTCGGGCCCACCCCTTAGCTACATAACTATAGGTAAGCTCACCTCTGAGCACCAAGGACCTCATTTCGGTAATTTCTAGACGAAGAAGCTTTTTTTCATTAACTTAGTGTACATTTTTCACCTTTATGCTGACTTTGCAACGTCCACAGATCATCTCCCATCTCTACTCCCGCGAGAGGCATCAGAAGCGTTTAGTGAAGCACTTTTGCCCAGTCTCCTCCAGCTACCGGAGAGGGACACAGCGCCTGTATGGGTAGGAGCAGAGAACTTGTTCAAGGAAAAAGTGGCGCTTTTGCCTCAAGCGCTCAGGCAGAGGGAGACGCCCGTTGCAAATGGGGAAGCTAAAGCATAACCATTTGATTGGGCTCGTGCAAAACTGCGGGCCTCCAGTCTTTCGCTCTCCCTACTGTCAATGCAACTCGGCTCCTGCGTCGTACTAATGATGTCCACGCCCGTCATACCGACATCATCCTTTCCTTTATTATCGTCCAGCAGCTCGATATCTTCCTCTTGATTTGGGATCAATCTCCGGCTCGACGTGTTCTTGACACTTATCAGCTCAGCTTCTGTAGCGGAAAGAATTTCCAGATAAGTATTGAATTTGGTCTCATTCATTCTCACGGTGTGTGCGTTGAGAATGAGGCACGGTTCGGAAGTCTCCATCCTCTCGGTGCTTCGTGCCTCAGCGGCCTTAAGACGTGCAGATCTTTTGGTGAGCAGCCATGCTCCAATCTCTGTGGCACTGACTGCACCCTTGAGTGCGTCTTCATAGAAGTCCGCGCTAGAGCGGATTTTTGACGCATCGGTAAAGTTTAAAGCTAGCATATAAGACTAAGCGTTGAGAATAACGTGGATGCCGCACTTGTTACCCAACTGCGAAGGAAGGACTGGCCAACTCTCACCCTCAAAAATAGACCATTGATTCCCCATCCACCCAGAGTGACGAACAATGCTCCTAGCAGCTTTCCGGATGCGATACTCGTTCGGCTCCGTATTCTGGCAAACTGTTCAGAAAGGTCAGATTTACGGTACGATGCTTTCTTTCTGCAATCACTAGGAGAAAGTGCCCGATCCCTCCAACCCAGTTATGCTGTAATGCTCGTTGCGCGCTCGCTGATGCATGAACATCGGAGGAGACACTACTTTTGGTAGCGGTGGCGACATTCAAGGCCTTTAGGTCACTGCTCCTGCTGCATGGTGCGGCCAAATTCACGTCCGTTCTCTGTCGGCTGCAGTACCATGTTATCGTAGATTTCCGTCCCACAATCTGCAGGTTCGCTGGACAACGTTATGGGAATGAGAAAACGGTCGGGCTTTTTCAGGCATATGAAGCCTTCTGCATCACCAAATCGAGCCCTCAGTTGCAATGCATCTGATGCAACGTTGAAAATGACCCCTTTTTGACAAATTCCGCATGCCAGAGCTGCGATAGCAAGACTAATGCTGTCACCATCAGAAGCACTGTTATCTACTAAGCGGTGAGTACGACCGCTGCCGTCATCGAACGGAAGCTTGTATGATAGCATTCGGCCGACGTCCATGTTATTGTTGTCTGTCGGATTCTGAAAACCCCAGTCCTCATGGTCTTCGATGATCGCAAAGCCCAGATCCTCATCATCTGCAACATTCCCGAGGTCTGACCACGCAAAATCTTCGTGATCATCTGAGTGAATGGAAGCCTCTTCACCATCCGAGTCACCAGGACTGTCCTCTTCAATGGTGGTCTTGATTTCACTCACGTCGTTGTGTTGCGTCGTTCTCTGCGTGTGAAAAGAACTAGGAAGCACCAGGAGGTCGCCCGAGCTTTTATCTTCTTCCACGACCAACCTCTTAGAGACCTTGAGGTATTTCCTGATCCCCGTGGGCTCTAGAGGTTTTGAAGTTCCTTTGGAGTAAGTAACCATTCGAATCATAGTCATTCGGACGTCAGGCTCGGCTCTATGTGCTTCCCGAATGAGGTGAGAACCGAAAGGCACTACTTAGCCGTGCAAAAATGACACTTAAAAGCTAAGGGACATTCCTACCAAGGCGGAACGCCATACATTCAGTACTAACATGACTCTATTTCGGGGCGGTAAGATCTAACACTTCCCAATCTCATCCAGTGTCCTGAAGAGAAGGTGGTAGTCATAATAGCCTGTAGACCACTCAGTAAGCCAAATGTCTTGACCAGCTACACTAGTTTCAAGATGATCAGCCAGATCGTGTATCGTTATGCCTTCGGTCTCCCTTTCTGAAGGCTGACCATAAATCTTCAACAAAGCGCCCCGATCGATGTAGCGTGAGGGCCTTCATCGTATATGTTATACATTTGTTGGACAGATAACCTGTGATTGATAGCCGAATGGAATACTTCCCATGTATGTTTGTCTTTGTTGTACCAACCCCAACATATTTCGATAATTTTGCTTGGACCAAATTTTGTTTGGTTGATAAATTCAAGATCTTGAACGATCAAGCTTTTCGAATGCTCTTGCCACAAGTTCCGAAAATGACGATCTTCAGGTTTTATAGGAAGTCTGTTCTTTGCCAGATATGTGTAAACTGCGGATTTGAACTTCGCGAGTTCTGCTGCCCTTAGTAGCCGTTTGGAAGTCTCACCCCCTGAGCGTCCGCCGAGAGTGCGCAGAGTTCTAATGATCCGTTCGTGATCTGCGGATGGACCAGCAAAATTTGATGCTTTCATCACACTGAACTCACCATGATGAAACTGGCAGATTGAAGATTTATCTAGCCTCTGCGCTTGGCAGCATGGCCTCAAACATAGACCTCTTTCAAGCTTTTGTTGGCGAACATCGCAATTTTTAATGTGTTCCATGTATCCAGACTTGACAATTGATACGTGGCAACTGGGGCATATCTGCCAGGGACAGACTCGGAGAGGAGCCTCCCACTCCGATGGCAAAATTTGCTTTTTCTCACAACGACTGCAACGTCTGAACGGACAATTCTCGGAGTGCTTATCTGATCTCAGGCAGAGTCCTCCGCAATGCTTGCATTGCCGCAATAGACAAGTGCCTGCCTTGGTTGCGAATATTGTATGGCATTCCCAACATTTGGCTGCTACTTTGTGGGCCAGCTGGTCGTGCTCTTTCCAACTGCTGTGGGTTGTGTATTTCTTGTTGCAGCCAACCACGGGACATACAAGGTGGGGACCACATTCTTGATGATGACTTATGAGGTACTCTTTCCTAAACAACTTGCGACAATTGCCGCAGCGCTGCAAGAAGCAAACTTTCCGATGCTGACTTATGAGGTCTTCTTTCGTACAGAACTTGCGACAGTTGCCGCAGCGCTGCAACAAGCAAATTTTCCGATGCTGTTGTGCAATTGCTTTGCTGGGTGATAATCCTCCACATACAGTGCATCGAATGCCTCGGTCAGGATCCTTTTGTGCTCTGAGTTTGCAGGCATTGATTCGACTAAGTTCTTTCTTTCTCTTCGAGATCGCCTCGGCTCCATGAATCTTATTATTCTTCAGCCGCTGGTAGCGCTTATTTGCGTTTTGTCTGGCCCTCTCTTTTAACATTCCGTCTCTGAAGGGGTCCTTCTTCCTTCTCTGAACATATTTGCGATGATGCTTGCTCGCCGCTTGGTTTGTGCGCTCGCATCTTTCGATCTCTTCCTTTCTAGACCGATGTGGTGCTCGATCCTGAGAAGTGATGGGCTGTTCCACTTCGTCCGGTTCTGAAAGACTATCTCATGTAAGTAATATTCCTCAAACGCAAGCCGTGACCTTACAATTCCGCGCAACACCAATAGTTGTAAGATATTGAGGTACAGCGAATGTATTTGGCTCTGCAGGGCACAACAAGACAGGTCACGCTTCCTTACGACAATGCTCACACGGAACCGGTGGTTGTCGACATTGAGGATGATTGAACATGTTCAATGCAGTGAGTTGTCTCTTCTTACTTGGATCAAGCTTTTTGACATATTCCGGCGGCTCGAGATGGGTGGAAAACACCTGTTTGACGACTCAAACAACTCCTGCGCTTGATCGATTCGTAGAATGGCGCTCTCTATCCTTAGTTCTTTTGTTCCCGGCGCCACGCGCCATGGTTGATCTTTGTTGAGGTTGCGCGAAGAACGGGGTGAAAAGCCTAGCACACGCTCAAAGTCCTCCTCAAAAGTGTCATCCTTTTTCCATGCTATGTTCTGTTCAACTCGAACTGGCCCGGAAATGGTTTCACATGGCCCTAGGCGGCATCCCGCTCGAAAGGTGGTTAAGGAACAAATGGTGGCACGAATCACAAGCAGCCGTGCACAGGACTGACAACACAACCAGACACGATACCTTGGCGGCGTAGCCTAGCGTAGAAGACCTCTCTCGAAAACCTTTCTGATAGCTAGAATAACCTTTGGTTGTTGATGATATTGCAAAGTCGCTTACAAAGCGAAAGGAATAGCCACCTCGCTTTTCGCCACTGTACCTCGCTCGTATGTGGATCTACATAAGCTCTATAATTAATCCATTGCTTAAAATAGGATGATGTGGTTTGGGGCGTCTTTGGCCAGGACTCGTTATCCATGAGCGTTACTTCTGCAGCTTTCACTTCTTTGTCATTCAATATTCAGCTTGAACTCTCCCTCAGTAATGACCTTCACACTATTTTCGACGAGTTATTCAACGATGGCAGGGCTCAAAGCGCTTCTATGTTGGAGCGGCTCCGTGCACCTTTGATGTGAGAGCTGGACAGTCATGTTTAGCAGTTTCAGCGCTTGTCACGCTTTGATTATGATAAAAGCCTTGCATACATGTAAAAATTGAACGCGCATGAAACGCCATTGAAGTTGCATTGATGAATTATTACGCCTTGCTGAGGAGTGAGGCAATTTCGCACTTCCTTTTAGCGTATTCAAAATCAATGCGAATTCTTGGCAATGTCGATCCATACAACGCACACCACGCTCAAAAATCAAATATAAGGTAGTAATCATCACCTTTAGCTAGATATTTTATATATATAAAAAGTAGATATAATTACTGCGATTATAATAAAACGTATAAAATATAAGAATTAGGTAAATGGTAATTGAATTATAGTAATAGAAGAAATCTTATAGAAAGGAAAATTCTTACGAAGATAAAACTACGACAGATATCGTAAATTTCTATATTAATAAAAACCTTCCGAATCAAACAGTATATATAGAATCTATAAAGTTTTGTATCGCGATTCTGAATATATTACAATGAACTAAATAAATATAATATTCGTTGAAAGAATTGGGTTTGAATCTTTGGACCTTGGGATCAGGTGTGTGGGGCATGGATCGACGTTGCCAAGAATTCGCATTGATTTTGAATACGCTAATTCCGATTGGCAGAGACTTGCTGCATCTTGCACGCCTCCCACGTGCACAAGACATCATTGACGGTACGTAAAACGTGTGCAAGTGTGGTAAGCGGTTGATGCAATGTCGTGATTTCATAAGCTACTCGCCATACGGCTCAGGCCAACGGTGGCTAATGCTGACAGTCAGGTCAATAGAAATGCAGACTACCATCAGAGCAATCTCCCGATTCGGAAGACTCTTTGATGATGGCTGATGCGTCTTACCAAATCCCATGGGATGGCTTTAAAATCATGTCTCGGTGTTTTAGGGCTGATAGAGATGTTGCTAGACTGGGTCACAATGTGAGGGCGCGTTTGCGGAGTTTTATATGGTGCAAAACCTATGCGAATGCTTGGCGGGACTTTTTCGCACCAAAAGAAAGCCGATTCAGCCTTCCGGAAACCATTGAAATTTGGTGGGACATATTTATTGGTTATATTGAAATGAATACAGATTATTACATACTATAATTCAGTATTCAGTATAATTTAAACACAACCATTCTCTTATATAAGTTTGAAAAGGTTCTATCCCATGGGATAAGTAAACAAAACTGTCAACTATGTGTGTGTGACAAAAAACTCCTGCCAAGCATTCGCATGGGTTTTGCACCGCATACTTCTGAGAACGAACATGCAGGGTTTAGAAATGTTCAGAACCCGAACCCAGCCTTGCAGATGGGCTTCCCACGGCTACCAGATGCAGCCTACCGAGAACATATGCGAAGACTTACAATTCTCTAGTAAACGTAGAAACGGGCCTCAACAGTGTTGACTTCACCTGCTCTGGTATTTCCCCTACGAGTATTCCTATTGGCGCAACAACATAAAAATCTGCCCAAGACGCTGAACTGCAACGAGGCTACTTTTATTCTGCCATTGCACATTGCCGTTGAACAATTGCATCGTAACTAGAAACCGTAGCTCTTGGCCACTTCATTCCATCATCAATCGTCTTTGTGTATCTTCGCGTCCAACAACCATGACCCCAGAGTCACAACAACCGTCATTTTCGGCATTATCTTGGCTATCTTAGCAGTGTTGGCTCTCAATCAAGGCCGGTATTATCGTCGGACGACATGTACTCGCGTTATTCATTGACGCCAATTACCTGCTATGCTGATCATATGAACAGACGATGTGGAAGCTCCACGATCTTTCCTCCCGGACGACGGTCCATTGGATAGCCTCAATCAGCCGGCATCCCCTGATGCAGGAGGCCATCGCCCCAGTCGCGTACATATATGCCCTCATCGAACAGGAGGTCAAGGGATTGGCAACGTTGATTGAGTCTTCACCAGTCGGCGATAAGATTATACAGCGACAGCAGACAACGTCATCCCGGAAGGTTCCACGATCCCGGATTGCTACTCTCCTGCGAAGACCTGCAGACCCCACATAGAGTCCTCAGTAACTGAACCCGCTTAGCCGCTGCTTCTAAGGTCGCATCTCCAGTGTCATCGGTAGACCCATGGTTCGGCAAAACCGCGTGCCACTCAACCGCAGTGTGGTCAAAGACCTCTCCGGGAGGACGACTGTATCCCAGTCAAGAAGGTCGGAAGAGCCGATGTGTACCACAGCTCGAAACGGGCTTGATGTATGACCAAGATGACCGACACACCTTCAGCACAGTGAATGCTGATAGATATGTTGGATGGCGCCACTCGTGCTTAGAGACGAGTGCAAGCCGGCAGCCCCCAACATAGGCTCCCGCAAAAGACTTAGAATGTCGAAAAGCAGAAAGCCAATAGAGAAGGAGTTGGCAAGTTGATACAGACGTATAGATTCACTCAAGCATATTCGCTGGAGACTGCACCGCTGCTGCTCGGCTATGAACGTCGTTGCGGATTGCGAAAGCTCGTAGCATTGGATCTGCCTGAAAGGATGCACTGTGTCCAGAATCGGGCACGTAGTCAAAGAATGTGATGTCTTCTTGCTTAGGCTAATGCTGCTGGTGCTGATGGCGCTTCACATACTAATTTGGATTGTGCGTTATAGGACAAACCTCACCTTTGTATACTCCAGCTTGGCGGCGAGTAGGCTGGCGATATCCCTTGAAACGTAGCATCTGAACAGATGCCAAGTCGTGATCGGCTGATAATTGCTTCGAAGAAGGCCGCCTCCTACGCTTGGACCCCAAATAGCCGTCTCGCCTTGCTCATCTTATGTTTTCGTCTTTTATCCTCAATCTCTTTTTTTCCGCCGCAACCTTCTTTTGTTCAACGATAGCATACATTTGGGCAGCAACATTTGCTCGTTTTGGTATGCCCTCAACCTGCAATTTTTGATTTTTGTCAATGACTCGATTGACCTCGTGTAGTCAAGGTATCGCCTTTGGGTTCCCGTAATAAACGTCAATAAAAAAGCTGAGCCCATCCGTTTTCATCTTCAACGATCGGGAGCTCGCTGTAAAACCTTTCCGCTCTTAGAACTTGGCATTCGCACGTCTCAATGATATATTTTATGATCTGGTTCAAGAAAAGAGGTTGGGACGTCGTCAGGTGGAGGAAAGCCACTTTGTTGGCGGTGATGAGGATTAGAACATGGCGACGGCCGAATAGGTCATGAAATGGGCGATCGAGGACACAAGTGGGGCCAGTGTAGGGTGTGAGATTGTTTTTTCGAGGGCTTCTGCGACGAATCAGTCTTGGTTTGAGGTGATGAGGAAGGATCTCCGGGTTGCGCACCTGTTCGTGGTGGGGATGCGAGATGAAAAAGGCGATTTAGGACATCTTGTTTTCTCACATTAATCACGTTGTCCAGGTTACATACCTCACCAAAACCCTGGAGCCAAGTCACATGACAGTAGTTTTTTGCGTGCACCCAGAAATTTACTAGTGATGAAGTTTCTGTGTGGAAAGGCCTCGTGAAGCGGCGCCAAGACCACCACGAATCTGTCGCGTTTTCACCTGCACACAAATTATCCGCTTTTGACGCGACGCGACTGCCACCACAACCGCTTTTTAGTACGAACTGAGTGTATTTTTCGATGGAATCAGGCCAGGTGCACGCGACTTGACCTCACTTGTATTCCTCGTATGAGTAGCAAGGGCTGACAATGCCTTCCAGAGGCTCTGCCGAGCGGAGCAACCGACCCCGCTCTCCCGAGCGGAGCAACTCCAACTCTTCTTACACCCACACTGCTACAGGAAGGAAACTTCGAAAACGCAAGCGGTCACGAATCGACGATAGCGACGAGCTAAGGGACAGCCATGAAGGTGTCTCAGAGCTCTCAACTAGTGACGGTCTACCAGCCCCGAAGCAGCCCAAGAAACTGCAAGAGGTACCCTTGACTTGCGTTCGACCACCACCGCTCGCATTCCCGAAGTCACTATATGAAGATGCACCGCCTATGCCAACGTATGCTGAGGCGGACGTTTTACGGGACATATTAGTATCTAACCTCAAATTCTCGTCATGCTCGTACTATTGGCTGATCGAAGTGACAGGTCTGGGAAAATGGCAACCAAGAGGATGATAACATTGATGCTCAATCGAGCACGGAAGGGGAAATGTTCATTGACGCTGATTTAGAAGATTTCAGCATCTACCGGGCACACAGATCAAGTTGTGGCAATCGGCGGAAGACAGCAGAGGAATCACCTCTCGCAAATGAACTCGTGTCGCTACATGAGATTAATGAACGGAAAGGTAATACCTTCACCTTCGATGGCGTTGTTTGTTACGGGGACAAACGAAGATACCTCCAGCAAGTCCCCTTCGAGGTGTTGTCAATTGGAGGATACGGGGAGACAGTCCGCCCCACGGTAGGATCCGAAATCTGGATTCAGTCTGCGCGAGGCAAGAGATCGGATATTTGGTATCGCTTGAGAACACCAAGCCCAGAGTACTGTCGCTTCCACCAGCCGTTTCTATGGATAGCCGACCTCGCCAAAAATGTCGTTGACTTTCTCATGACCCATCAAGAAGCTACTCTACATCACTTCCGAGAGACATTTTACGAATCACTCCAGACCATCTACGAGTCGAACGAACACTTTATCTCATGGTGTAAAGACTATGGAGATAAAGACTTCCGTCACGCTGTTGTAGCTCATGCAAATTTCTTGTTCTGTCAGGCTTCTCAGGTAGACGCGAATCTCGAAGGCCACCCGCTATGGAGCGAAGTCCATCCGAGATTGCTAAAGGCGGTTTCAGAGCAGGTGGAGCGGGGCACTAGTAGAGATATGTTTGCCATCTCCAATGAAGGGACTGAAACGATATCTCGCCGAAAGACGACCGTGACGCCGTACGTTTACGACTGCTTTAAGCACCTGCCATGGGCCAAATTTCTCTACTGCCAGACCCCGTCCGTAGGCCATACTGGCCACATCAGGAGGGCCATACCGAGTTCTCGTTGCAATCCTGCCTCCAGCGACGAATTGATAAAGACTCGCATGACCGTCGACCAATCTACTGAGCTCCAAGAAGATGATGACAGCATCAATGTGGGCGATGTTGTGACTTTGCCGCTAGATACCGAGACTGCTTGGAAGACCAATGACAATTGTTGGTATGCGTATGTACAGGGTGTCACCGATACACAGAAAGGGCGGGAACTCTCGCTACTATGGCTTTATCGAGCCTCTGACACCGAATGTTTGCAGATGCGCTACCCGTTTGCGAATGAACTCTTTCTAAGTGATCACTGTAATTGTGGCGATACGCCAATATATGCCCGAGAAGTTCAGAGAAAGGTTCGACTAGCATTTTTTGCGGGACCTTATACACAAGATGTGGAATTCTTTGTCCGTCAAAAGTACGTTCAAGGTGATGGTGCATGGACGACTCTGCAGGACTCGGATTTCACTTGTTCGTGTGGGAAGAAGCTTAACGACAACCTCCAGCATTCAGTTGGAGATACATTATTGGTAAAGATAGGAAAGTGTCTGGAACCTGCCGTCTCGGTCACGTACAATCCTGATGGCTTACGTGGGAAGATCCAGATCAGACGGTTGCTTCGGAAGCAGAGAGACTGCGGGTACAAGGATGCTTCACCCAACGAGCTAGTACTCACAGATCGACTGGAAATTGTCCCACAAGCTACCATCGATCGGATATGTCATGTACGCTTCTACAGCGAATATGAAAAGAAGAATCGCCAAATTCCATCGCCATACGACCGACGGGGGACAGGGGACTGCTACTATATTACTAGTAAGGAACCCACTGACGGGACTCGTCTAGAGCCTCTTACAGTACCTTATCCCGCCTTGATGAAGCAAGGCTGGGACCCTTTGACCGCACTACCAAGGGCTCCTATGCTTGGATTGGACATCTTCTGTGGCGGTGGAAACTTCGGCCGCGGCCTCGAGGAGGGAGGCGCAGTCGAGTTTGAATGGGCTGTAGATTGGTACAATGAGGCAATCCACACTTACCGGGCAAATCTAAAACACCAGGATGAGGCATCGATCTTCCATGGATCTGTAAATGATTTCCTGACTCAAGCTATGCAAGGCAAGAAAAACTACAGAGTCGCACCTTACGGAGAGGTTGAAGTTATCGCGGCTGGCAGCCCCTGCCAGGGCTTTTCACGCGCCAACCCTTTGAAAGGCAATGATCGAGCCCTTTTCAATGTATCAATGGTTGCCTCCGTGGTCGCCTTTGTCGACTTTTATCGACCTAAGTACGCCCTCTTAGAGAACGTTAAGGGAATGGCCACGGGCAGCGACACGGAGAATGTGCTTGCCCAGGTAGTATGCTCGCTAGTCGGCATGGGATATCAAGTCCGCACATTTGGTCTTGATGCATGGAACTTCGGCAGTCCACAAAGTAGGAGCAGAGTGTTCATTGCTATCACTGCCCCTGGCCTCATGCCTTTACCCGAGCCTCCACATACGCATTCGCATCCGGAAAACACAAAAGGTGCCAGCTTAGGAAAGACCGCTAATGGTCTGAGTTCAAGTTCGCGATATTCCACTGTTACACCGTTCGACTATGTGACCGCCGCGGAATCGGCGTGTGATTTACCTCAAACCGATGGTCGTACAGCGAGTATACCATTTCCGGATCACAGGGAGTCTCGACCGCTATCTACCCTGGCGCGTGTGGGCCTTTCTAGCGTGCCCAAATTTCCAGGTGGCAGTACCTTCGTACGTGCTAAGGAAAGGGGCTATATGCCCAATGCTCAAATAGACGCGTGGCCATGGGACAATCCTATTAGGTCAAGAAAAGACTCTCGTTCTTGGCAACGAGTGAGACGTAATGCACTGATGCCCACTGTACTGACGAAGCCGATGCCTGACGATGGTTTATGCGGCAACTGTGTCCACTGGGACGAGGATCGACTCTTGACTATCATGGAAGTTCGCCGCGGACAGGGTTTCCCAGATAACGAGATTCTCATTGGGGCCCTTAGTGAGCAATGGAAGATAGTGGGCAACAGTGTAGCTCGAACGGTGGCGTTAGCTCTGGGCATGTCTCTTAGAACTGTGTGGCTAGCAAACTATGTGACACCAGAAGATACTGCTCACCCAGCCACGACAGCGGAAATCGTCCATGAATTGGGCACACATCAGCCATCAATTAGACCAGAGCTGGTTGTCACAGATGAGGAAGTAACCGACAGCCGCCGGCGTACCATGGACATACTCAAGAGAATCAAGACCTCCCTGGCGGACCCTCAATCTCCAGCAAAAGCTGTTTCAAACACCACCCCTGCACCACTAGTGTCAAATGGTAGTGGTGAAAGCTATGATCTAACAGATCATACTGTACCCAAACCAAGTAATCCGGAAGTCTCTGGAGCCGAAAAGTTGTGCGATGAGGCTCTCAACATTCTCTCACTCGACGAAAATGACTGGTTTCATGCCAGCCGAGCATCTACTACGCCTAGAGCTACGAAATCACACCACGATCCCTACTCTATATTCGACCACGATGAAAATTCCAGCTTCGCAGGCACAATGAGAAAGACGCCATCAATGATTCGACCCTTTCGGTTCATTACGAATGAGACTACAGTCTCCAAGGTCACTATTACTGAGACTACCACCGTAGAAAGATCAGAGATCGAAATGCAGCTGTGAAAGTAACGCAGGTCTGCCATAGACTCCAAAAGTCCCCTATGATAGGAAAGTATTGGATCCATCTCCCGAAAAGAATCGCAGTATTGAACTCACGCCTTTGTACATAGACAAAAGTCTCGACTCATACCCTGGTCGGTATTGGCTACTACTTTATTGAATATGCAATGATCTATATACTTCACAAAAGTTTTTCCAATTCTCACCATTCATCCATTGACGTTTCTGACCTTCCTCCTTGTTGGATGCAGCGATCGTCCCTCTTTTCTACAAATCACGTTCTGGGATGCTTTCATGCCCTCGGTGCTAACTTTTACGTGGTGCGAAGTATTCAACTGTCGAGCTTATTGTCAATCTTCCATCGAACTTTCACAACTCTTGCCACATTGCAATGTCATGCGTCATCATTCGTCAAAGAATTCATGCTTTGATATTCTGGCTGCGTCGCTAGACTAAACGTTATATCCAAGTCGCTGGTCTCAGTCTTACTGTACAACGACTGTGGCTTCCTTCTTTGTCCACAAAGTTCTTATTACATCCATAAACAGAGCTTCCCGCTAGCTGTTCCAGCTGCAACCCACTGCTCGGTTGGATGGAATTGCGCGACTGCCGGCACAGCGGTAATACCTTCGCCACCAAGCTGAGCCAGCGGCTCTCCTTTAGCATTGTATATGTCTACAAAACGGTTCATGTTTCCAATAACGAAACGGTGGACAGACTTCGGAGGGTGGAGTTGCCACTGGGCTCGGAGACTGCCTTACGTTAGCATCCGCTCACAAAGAGTCAATGCAAAGAACTCACATAGTCACCCATCGCCCGGTCTGATTATTATGCCTCACAGTATTCGACGGCTCCATGTCCGCATCCGACATCTTGTGACCAGGACCGAAGCTTCCCATCCCCTCAAACGTATGTATCTTGATGGTGTCATCATAGCTCGCCGTCACGACCTGCCCCGCAGAATTGAACGCCGCATGACTGACACTCAGTCTACTCTCATGCTCGCCAATCAGCGCTGGTAGCTGCACGCCTCTCTTCCCGCTCAATTTCCGCAGATCCCAAATTCGAAGGTAGCGATCTAACGAGGCTGTGGCTATGAAGTGAGGGTTCCCTGGATGCAGGGAGAAACCGCCGATTTTCTTTTCGGAAAGCTGGAAGATATCTGTGGTGTTTGGAGCGCGGGTATCAGTCCTACCGACATGGCCGTCTAGGCGGGAGAAGTAGAGCATATGGGGGGCCGTGGGGTCGACTTCGACGCCGGAAAGGGGCTCGTCGAGGGAGGTATCTTGAGGTGCGTATATTTCTGTCGATTGGGATCTTGTGAGGTCGAGGAGACGAAGGGAGGAATCGTAGGAGGATGTGTAGAGGTGGGAGGGATTCGCAGGGGAGAATTGGAAGGAGGAGATTGTGCGGGTGTGGCAGTGGAAGGATGTTATTGCTGGGTCTCGATCGTCTTCTTCCTCGTCTTCCTCGTCTCCCGCGTCCTTTGCTTCTTCCTCTTTGACTCCATTTTCACGTTTGGCGGGTCTGGATTTCTGGGACGCGTCGAAAATGCCTAGGTTGCCCATTTTGTCGCCGGCAAAGACGAGTTGTTTGTCTGATGTGGGATGGAAGCCTAGGGAGTATATTCGTTCCGGCGTAATCTTGATTCGGTTGGGCTCGAAGGCGTCATATAGCTCTAAATTGCTCATTTGCTCTCGAAGTGCACGAAGTTCTTTGTCTGTCGTTTTCTTGACTTCGGTCTCTCCGAATGTACGCTCGTATGGCTTGGCTCCTCGAGATACAACATCCACGAAAAAGTTTTCGTTCTTGTCCCAATCTTTTCCTGCGACCACCACATCGCCCAGATCCAATGGTCCTGACTGCCTCTGTTTCTTCACCCTAGCAGCTTCTTGCACAGCGACGTATTCATCCTCAGCTTTCCGCTTGGCGACCTCACTGTCTGCGGTCAGCCCCTGGAGGCGCGATGATGTTCTTCTCGGTCCCGCATCCTCTTGTTTGATTCGCTTGACGGGGCCCTTCTTCTTGTGGGAGGAGCTGCTCTTTGGTGCAGATTTGGCTTTCTGGGGACCAAGACCAGCTTGTCCGGCGTCGAGGGCGAGCTGCTTTAGTAGTTTGTCTCGCTGGGCAATGTTCGCTTGTCGCTGTTGCTCGTACTCGCTCAGCTCGAGGGCCATGTTGATTATAATATGTGTAGCGATTTGGGACTCTAGCACGTTGTGCGATGGCTTTTGTAAAGTGTATAGTATGGGATTGTCGAGACTCAGATCCGGCACGTCATGAAACGCGTGTGAGGCGTGGAGATTGAGATTCGCGAGATCTACTTTGAAGGGCGTTGGCGCTAGTGCGAGCTAGCTCTGTAGGATTTTGTAAGGCTGGGAGCGGACGGAGCTTGAGACCAAAAATCGTGCGCAAGGAGATCCAGAATTGAAGACCTTGTAATGTCATTGAGAAGTGCTCTTGCTACACCGTCGAGCTTGCAGTCCTACATTCGGTCAACTTGTCTGGTTCCATTCCTCTACCATACCCCAACGCTGAGCTCGCAGCCTCTGCAAGCCCAATCTTGTAAAAAAGGTCGAAGCTCTGGTACAGCTCCCCGAAGTTTCAGCTCTCAGTCCCAAAGAAAATACGAGATCTCTGACTACGGAACGAATCGACCACGCCCAGAGCATGTCTACTACAAAGCCAACCCATCGCCCAATCGCCGCTTCAATCGGCCCTCAGATTGCGAGCTCCCATTCGAAGATGTTGATTGTCGAGACAAGGCCGAGTCTCTACAAAAGAACGAGCAATCCAGGAAATCAACCATAACGCCATCTGAGAATGCAGTCTGGGAATGCATAATACAAGACATCGAAAAGGACGAACGGAAGCAGCGCATCGACAAAGACGATGCTTTAGAGGACGAGCTGAATGATGGACATGATCCCCAAGAAGATTTAAATGCCATATTCGATGCAGCTATCAGGGAAATCCGGATGCAGGAAGAGAAGGCCACATTGGGTGCCGAGAAGAGCTCACAGAGAGTTGCAATTGTTGGTAGGGAAAGGGCAGTCGATGTGCTTGCTAGCCGTAAGGACGAACCGGCCGGGGCGGTGGTATTCAGACGACCACTGAAGTTGGCCAATGGCATTGTACTGGGAGACGAGATGCAGACCGAAGAAAGCCTGGAAAGGTTGAAGCAGGCTTGTGATGACCACAAGGGTCTGATATCAGGCATGCTCGAGCAGGCGACTACAGATCTGGAAATCTGGCAGGTCCTGAAAAAGGAGGTGTTTAAATTGGTCGATGACTTGAATGCGCAGATTGCGGCCAGGGAGAAAGCTCTCGAGGAACAGGATCGCAAAGCAGAAGCAGCCGAAACCGAAGACAAGCCCAAGAAAGAGAATAAGATCCGCCCAAAAAACCGACCCAAGGTCAAGAAATCCACACAAGAAACCATCGCCCTGCCAACCGATACCCTTTACTCCATCCTCTCCACCAACTACTCCGATTACCTCCTCTCCGCCCTCCGCCTCCTCCGCCGCCACCACCCAACCTCTTCCTACGCACTCTCCCTTCTCCCCACCATAAAGCGTCTCGGACCAATCTCCTACGTACTCGGCGCCTCAACAGGTCTCTACAACGAAATCCTCTTCCTACGCTGGACACAATACAGTGATCTGCATGGCATGGCGGACCTGTTGCTGGAAATGCTGGGTCAGGGGATTGAGGTGAACGGTGTTACGAATATGCTTTTGGGAAAATTAAGAATGAATAGGAGGGCGGGGTTGAAGGGGAGGATGGGGCCGGTGGTGACGAGGTGGTGGGATCTAAGAGGGACTGATGAGGGGTGGAAGCGGATTGTAGGTTTAGAGCAGGTCATTAAGAGGGAAGAGGTGGAGGCGATAGCGAGGAGGGCGGGGGAGAAGGAAGAGGAGAGGGAGGAGCAGAGGGAGGAGTATGAGAGGCTGAAGAAAACGCTGATGGTGGAGTAGTAGTAGGTATGAATCGGTGTTGTGAGGTATAGATTGAGGCAAAGGGATGGGAATTACCCCCTAACTCGCCCATTTAGCTGCGCGAAAAGCAGGAGATAGCAAGTCCGAAGCACGTGGAACACTAGCGGTCTCCTCAAAAGGTCAAGGCATGTACCGTCACATTCGGCGAAAATCAATCATTTCGGGAGCCTAATACCAGGCGTTTGTCACGGGTTTCGAGCAGTCCTGGTCGAAGGGAAATGCTGATTGAGCTTCGATTTAGAACGTGTCCGAGGACTTGTTACCAGACAAATGGTCCAAACTTAGTCTCATGCCCATCGTTACCGCACCAAAACTTCCCAAGCAGAGCCAAATTTGACTTGGTAGAAGGGCTTCCCACCTCTCCATGAGCTATATCGTAGTCGTCCAAGACAGGGTCGGAGTAATTGAGTTATCAAATCCAATATTGCCATTCCCTTCTGCGGGAGCGGGAGCGCGGGCTATCACCTTTTCGAGCAAATGACCGAGGGCCCCAGGGATGCCTTTGGGGATGCCTTTGATGACGACTCTTCGACAACGTTCCGTTCCTTTGTAAGCACTGTAAATACGTTCCTTTCAAATCCAGACTCCTTTACTCCTAAGCCCATCCAGAAGCCCGCCAGCCTGCATGCCTACCCAAGCCCCTACGCCACCCATCATCCCTCTGATGTTCTCCCCTTCTTCCAATCTTCTCGTGAAGAATTCTTCTGTTTCGACGAAGTTCTTGGACGTATCTGTAGTCATGAACAGCTCTGCGCTCGCGTATATAGCTGCGAGGGCAGCACGATTGGTGTACCAAGCTGAGCTGACGATACTGCTGCTAGCCAGGAAAAGGAGTTCATCGGAGAGGCGAGCGAGTTCGCGGACTGATGTTGGCAGGTGTTTCGGTGTTGCCAGAAGGGCAAGCGCCTCCTGCCAGCGGCGAATGATGGGCTTATTTGCACGAAGTCTTCGTAGTGCTAGGGTCCTTATGTTGCTTGAAACGTCGTTGAGAGGTTCGACGGTGGATGAGGCATCCTTGGCGAGAGCAAGTCGTTGCGTCACGAGGTGATAATTGACGATTGAGAAGGGGCCAGTGGGGAACAAGTTCGTCGAAATATCCAGGTAGCCTGCATCTCGAGCGCCTCGGGTAAGGGCAGTGGTGGTAAAGCCGTGAGCAGGGACGTGGGAGAGGGCTGCGGAGAGGATGCGGTCTTCGGTCAGGTTGAAAGGTGGGGGCTGATCATGCTCGTACGAGTGGTAAAACCGGTCACATGCTGGGATGGAGGTTTGACTGAAGAATGAGGCTCTTTTGCAGGTGGCCTGCAGCCGCCTCAATGTTCCCATGGTTGAGTAGAATAGAAGGGGTCACCGCTGAACCGTCCAAACCGCTGAACCGTCCACTGGTAGGGCTGAAGCCCGTAGCCCCCCAAAAAAGCGCCACGAAATCTTCTGGGGACCGGTCTTGGCGCATAAGCAATGGGCTCTAGGGTGCTCTTTCGGGGGACTTCGGGCTTCAGCCCTACCAGTGGACGGTTCAGGGGTGACCCCTTCTACCTGGCTGCGTGGCTGCATCCCGTCCCGCCAAGCCCACGCCCTAATCCTGGAGCATCATGAACCACTTCTCATGCAATCCGCATCAAGCAATGCAATGCCGTATCAAGCACTATTATAGGCCTGTCCGTACCATTGCGCTTGATGCCCGAGATGCGTTGACCAGGGAAATTCTGGAGACAATCCAGAGAGTGCATCTGCTTCCAAGCTTGGACGGCTTCAAGCCCGATCCAGGCGGCAAGGTCTTTGGAGCAAAGGATTGGCTGGAGGCTCTTATTGGGGCTTAGGTAGGCCGATTAAGGCTTCCTGTACGATCGGGATCTATGACCTGCATCATCGTTCACCTTGGCTACGGATACTGACCGCCATTGTGCGTCAGCAGCGCCAGCAACTCGATCAGCCCTCAGCCTTCTAGGGCGGAATCCTTCGTTCTACGAGTAAGTTGGAGAGGACGACCGACCCAGGTGACTTTAGCTGACATCTCTGGTTGCTTGACCAGACGGTGGGGGCCCCATGCAGTGGTCAAGCTAGATAAGATTGCTTGTCCTCGTAGTAGGCCAACCGCCAACCAAGCCCGTATACGTGCAGTAGGACGCACATATATGGCGTTCAACGATGGACAGTCAGGTTCCGTAAAGCAGGTGGAAGTCACTAGACGAGCTCACCGGGATATCGCCGGTATACCCCTGCTGGCCGTGAGCTAGAATTACCATCTTTTGCCACAATGAGAGACTGGAACGGGTTTGGGCGACGCTGAGTCCGTGAGTTTGCAACGCCAGACAGGGACACGTGCAGATATGAACCCCAAAGTGTTATTGCAAGGTTCTGGTATGAAGCTTTCACTTCTAAGTGATGATCCTCGAATTCTGAATGAATACCGTGACTCAAGGCCAGAGAACGCAAACTGAGTATTAAAGTGATTCAACGTGGGATAAGCAAATCAACTTTGATCCTCGACCAAGAGCCGGGCTTGGTTCGGGCTTGGCAAGGCTGTATTTTAGCGCCCTTTGCGAAATAATTGCTAGTACAACTCACCTCACAAGCTGCGTTGCTCCTCCGTGACACCACATTGCCAACCACCACACCTCAACTATTCCACTATCATCACTTGTGACGGCTTGCGTCGGTGATTGGTAGTCCATGAACGGTTGTATATCATCGACCCGTCCCAGCATTTCCCCCCTGCATCCTTCATCTTCCCATCAACCTCTCAGATCGTCGAGGTGAGCTTTCTTAACAATTGACGCAACGGCTTCTTAATCTTACATCCGTATACTTTGCGCAAGAGCTTGTTGAGGCTGACCGTCCCGCAGGCACTTACAGGACCGCAATTGTTCGGGAACAGAGACGCCAGTGGCACCCGCACCTAAGACCCAGGCAAAACTAGGCGTCTTTTCCTGCAGTCCCACACTCTCCACACCTCCATCTTCCTTCTTCTTTGGAATATCCTGTCGATAGGAGCAAAAGGCGCTCTACAACTCTTGACTGGACGGCTTCTTATTGCTCCCCTTCCGAAGATTTGGGCTTGTCAGTAGCTGCAGTTATCGACATCGGCTCCGTCCCATCCCTGTGCGCCATCCTTGATTCCAGCTGGCAACTCTTACGCCTTGTGTAAGAGTTCGATCACTGTCACAGCAGTTCGAAGAAGCTATCGCCTTCGGCAAGCTCTACCACAATGGGTCCGTCAAGTCCTTCCTCCCCTCCCATTGCACTAAGATTAGTCTGCCCTTGCGTGTATGTGGGGAGGCCCCGAATGATGCTGGCCCTGGCGCACCGCAATCTGCCCATCTGCCAATTGCATCGCTTACTCAAGCATACTTGTAAATTGCACGCTCACACTCTTACTCTAGATTCAGCAGACTCGTACCGTCCTCACGCAGTAAGTCCAAGTTTCTGATAATTCGATGGTCTCCTCCCAGGCGTGAAATTAGTAGCATGCTCGAATTTTCGAAATTGCTCGGCACTTTCGGACTTCGTGGAGATGTACACCGGGCCTTCCTTCACTCACTCCACAGCCCATAGACCGTGCTTCTTCCAGCATTGCTTACATATTCTGGACATATTGTATCTACGTTTCCAATGCTTTTCGCACGACTGTCTCCATTGGTGTCTGGAATTTTTGTCTGGAAAGCAGGCAATTCAAATCGACTAACGCCACACAGCGCGAGAGGTCTCGCTCACCTCGACGTCGGTCTCGGAGCCCACGTCGTCGTCGGTCCTACTCCCCGCGTAGTCGCTCTCGTAGCCGGGAGGATTACCGAAGAAGCGATCGTCGGTCCAGGTCGCCCATGACTGGTGGCGAGCGTGGAGGATACTCAGGGCCAAGCTACGGTCGTGATCGAGCGCCAGCTCCACCGAGGAGCTTCGAGGAGCGTGCGCAAGCCAAGGAGCAGATGATGGCTTCGGTCCGAGAATCGTCCCAGCAAGAACGTCGTGTCTATGTTGGAAACCTTTCATACGATGTGAAATGGCATCACCTAAAAGATTTTATGAGGCAAGGTCAGCCAAGCCCCTCCCTTCCCATCCATTCAGATCGTCCTCAACAGGAGCTGATGGTATCATTGCAGCGGGGGAGGTTCTCTTTGCCGATGTGTTGTTGCTTCCGAATGGAATGTCGAAGGTGGGCGCCTACGTGTAGAGATGGTGGTCTTTTTGGTTTTGTTCTGGTTAAATGGACGTTGGATTGACGGATTGGGCAATTGTCCGCGGGTTATGTAGGGATGCGGGTAAGTCGACCAGCGGTGTTCGCAAGATTGTCGTTACTAACCTTGCGTAGGATTGTGGAATACGCAACAAGAGATCAAGCCCAGCAAGCTGTCAGCACGCTCAGCAACCAGAACCTCATGGGTAGACTCGTCTACGTTCGAGAGGTAAGCTTGCGGATACTACCCAAGCACCAACGGCCTACCTTGTCCGGTCGCGAACCCGCCCGCACCCTGTCATGCTGACACCCTGTGTACCTTAGGACCGCGAGTCAGAGCCTCGCTTTACCGGACCAGCTCCGGCCCGCGGAGGCTACGAAGGCGGACCGCCTCGAGGTGGCTTTGGCGGTGGCGGTGGCGGCTATGGCGGTGGTGGTTTCGGAGGACCTCCTGCTTCCAGTGGTGGACGTCAGATCTTCGTAAACAACGTCCGTCGTTCCTGGGTCCAGACCTACTAATCCTTACTATGAATTTATTAACTTCCTTCATCTAGTTGCCCTACACCGTTGGCTGGCAAGATCTGAAGGACTTGTTTCGTCAAGCTGGTACGTACCTTCCCTGAAAACTAATTGTACATGTTGTTTTGTCTTATATAGGGAACGGAATTAACGCTCGATGAACACAGCCCAGCAAGGTGCCGTCATCCGTGCCGATGTTCACCTCGGTCCAGATGGTCGTCCCAAGGGTTCAGGCATTGTGGCCTTCGAGACCGCTGAAGACGCCCGCAATGCAATTACACAATTCAATGGATACGATTGGCAGGGGCGTATGCTGGAAGTTCGCGAGGACAGGTTCGCTGGTCCACCAGGCGGCGGCTTTGGAGGTCGCGGCGGATTCACTGGTGGTATACGTGGGGGATTCCGAGGTGGAGTTGGTGGTGGCCGTGGCGGATTTGGAGGCGGTTACGGCGGACGTGGAGGTTACGGAGGTGGAGGTGGCTACGGTGGTCCTCCCGCGGGTGGCTTCAATGATGCTGCTCCTGCTGCCGGCGCTGCACCACCCAACCCCTTTACAGATTTCGCTTCATCCGGAGGAGAGCCGAGTGAGCTCATCTATGTTCGCAATGTAAGTCTGCTCCTAGTTCGCGCTCAAAGCGACGTTACTCACACAAGCAGCTTCCGTGGTCTACAAGCAACGAAGATCTAGTAGAGCTGTTCACCACGATTGGGACAGTCGAGCGCGCTGAGATTCAGTACGAGCCCAACGGACGCTCGCGCGGCACTGGGGTGGTCAAATTTGATACGCGTGAAAATGCCGAGACAGCTATCAGTACGCAATTTGCAAGCAAACAATTGGGGATGAAAACGCTAATACGTTTGTAGCAAAATTCACCGGGTACCAATACGGTGGACGTCCCCTCGGCCTCACCTACGTCAAGTATCAAAACCCTGGCGAAGCGATGGAGGGTCAAGAGGACACAGGAGGCATGACACAAGATCAGATTATGTGATGCTCTCTTTCTGGTCCATGCACTTTGGCGGCATTCATGGCTTGCGGAAATCGGCTGGCATCTAAAAGTATCACTGGGGATTGCAGGGCATCCTGCGAATTAGAAGCAAGGGGATGGTAATGGTGGAAAAGTTCGGCAGGCTTTCTTAAGATGTACTACCACAGTCTTTAACAACAATTGGGCGTGTAATATTTGCTTGCAAGGCTCCACTCAGATTAGAATGGAATTGATTAAACACGCTGTGCAGAAACCTATTTCCTCAGCGTCGTGCTCTTCTTTTATCGGGCACAGGCGCAAGCACTAACAATTGGTCACTGTGCGCTCCATCGTGAGCGATAAAAACCTCATTTGTCCCAGAGACCTGTAGCAGACGAGTTGTCAGAACAAGTGGCAGCTGCGAGGGCTACAGAACCCGAAAATCGCAGCCTATACCTAAAGAAGAGCAAAGAAGTGGTCTATCAGGGCTCAAGATGAGTCGATGTTAGGCGTTCGGTGGGTCTGGGATGAGTGTCGTTGCCCAATTCGCTACTCAAGTCGAGAGTAGTTTGTGCCGAAGCCGTGGCGTTGGCGTCTGAAAATGCGACTTACTCTTGACACCAAGCCTGATAGGCTCCTCAAATGAGGTCGCTCCCAAGAGGCCCCCGGTGACCAATATGCGGCTCGAAGCATGGAATGCAATTAAGTGCTTCAGAAATTTACAACTGAGTACAATGATTTTAGCTCGTTGCAGAGTGGCCGTCTCTTCACGAGATGAAGGTTTCGTGGAAGGACGTCCATTCTGGATCACTAGCAACTCGGCCCTTAGGCGCTGTCAAGAATGCGAAGAACTTGAACGTATTTTGAATTGAAATACCACTCGAAGGTAGAACAAAAAGCTTTCACAGACCTCACAAATCTCCATGACTAGAGGCAGACTAGCCGAAAGCAGACACAGAACGCTCCGTCACAGCTCAGCAGATGGGCAGCTAAAACTCCTCGTGCTCTTCGTACACCTCCCCCCGAGCAGCCATATCATTGCGTAACTCCGACACCCCTCCGCAGCCCTGACAAGGGATACTCACACCATACGTGCACTTCTTGCACTTCCCACAATGCCACTCGCGCCAATCATTGCACTCCCCACAGTCCCGACAATGCCAAGTACAGTCGCCTTGCTCCCATTGACCTCGACAGAAAGAGTAGTACCGCATGCCCTCCTCATCTGCCAGGCCATTTCGAAGCAATGCCTGGATGTGCGGCTCTTTTGGGGCTTCATCACCTGCAGCGATGCTATTGATCCTTCTATCTTTCCACTCTGCAGGCTCGTAGTTGAAATTCTCGTCGAACGCGTCGTCCACAGGCGCGCTGGTCATGTCGCCGCGGCGTACGCCCATGAGCTTGCAGCGTAAGTCCTCGATATCGATGCGACCCTTGTTCTTGATGAGGTAATGGGCGAAGCAGGGGCTTGCGCGCAGCTTCCCGTGTTCTTCTCCGAAGACGGTGCCAAGATTGTTCATGGGATTAGCGCAGGACGCGTTGCAGGCACATGAGGTGGAGCAGCTAGAGCCCCATTTTAGGCATTTGCATCTGGCGGTGGCGCAGCCGGTGTTGCAACCGCAGTTTAGGTCGGTTGGTGGTTCTAGATTGACCTGTAGACTGTCAGGATGATGGCACAGTAGAAGAGCTCTGCGTAGCTGACTTCGGTCACTTCCTTGTCCTTGCTTCGATCGCGAGGGATATAAGGTCCGAAGTCGTCGATTGCGGACTCTGCGCGCATGCGATTCCACTCTTCTTCGGTCATGTCCATATTGTGTAGAGCACTTGATTGTCGTGATCAACGGCGGCGACGTAAATTAAAATTCGAATTGCAATGTCTTGCAAATTTGTAATGAATTCCAGGAGGACGGTAGGAGGAGCTGTAAACTACCCCTGAGTGGGCGCCGCCCGAGAAGCGGACCCATAAGTGCTTGGCCATTATATCAGCTAATGTGTGTTGCTAATATGTTAGAGACAGTTTCTATGAAGTGGCAGTCTCATACCAGTAGAATCTTCATGTCCTATCCATAATAATTTAAATGAAGAACTTTGGATTCAGAGACATCAAGATATTCCAATGGAAAACACATTTTACGATGGCACACCTGGTAGCATATTTACCGATAAATGGCTAATTGACTTTGTTGAGCAAGTTTACGATCGTAAGGCTCCTATTTGTAGATCTAGAGAGGCCCAAAGTCAAAGGGTTCTCCAAGTGCAAGCCCGGATTTGGATCCATCATTCCTCACATATCGTCCTGTTTGTAAGGAGAGACTAGCGCTAATCGGTATAAGCGACGTCATGTGATAGCGCGATAAAGTGGCAATTGCGACGCGACATCTGGTATCGACCTCTATTGCACAGCGAATTCGCCTCGTAACATTCGACTACTGCTCTGCCGGCATCCCAAAATTCGGATGCAAGGCGATCGATGAGCCTGCTTCTCGCGAGTGCGCAATGCATAGACCCACGCCCCTAGATCCCTCTGCAGACAAAGAAAACACTCCATCACAGAAGCCTGCACGACTCTATGGCAATACCCCTCAGTCAACAGACCGTCTCATCAAGCCTTTTCGGTGTCCCGGTAGTGCTACTCCGACCAGAGCATCAGAGAAGCCAGCGAGGAAAAAACGGAAGATCAGCTATGCAGACGCAGATGGCAGTGTGGAGGAAGGGGATAAACCCTATACAAACGAGGACCGTCTTGCCTTGGCCAATCGCGATGTCAACAAATTCCCAATCTTCAAGGTGAAAGACAAAGATACGCTGTTTCGGCAACGATTCGCCGTACCCTTGATCAACAAGGATGTTGGAGGGTACAACCCATTTAGACCGGCACCTACGCTGGGCATGCGGAAAGGAGCAGTGTTCGTTGCAAAAGCTTTACATGATCCTAGTGGGGAGTTTGCTATTGTGCTATTTGATCCTACAATTGATGACAAGCCTACTACAACGGAAGAGGTGGTGAAGATGAGCCAGGAGGAAGACAAGCCAAAGCTCGATGTCCCTATCATGCATAGGAGCTTGGCGGATATACTGGGCTTGAAGAAGGAGGTGGAAGATCACCCGAAAGTGCCTGTCGTTATTGATCCAAGGCTAGCGAAGGTTCTAAGACCGCACCAAGTCGAGGGTGTCAAATTCCTTTACCGATGTGTGACGGGCCTGATTGACGAGAAAGCAAATGGCTGTATTATGGCAGACGAGATGGGACTGGGAAAGACGCTACAATGCATAGCCTTGATGTGGACGCTACTGAAGCAATCATCCGAGGCTGGTAAATCTACCATCCAGAAATGTGTCATAGCATGTCCGTCAAGTTTGGTACGAAATTGGGCCAACGAGCTGGTGAAGTGGCTAGGGAAAGATGCGGTCACACCTTTCGCAATCGATGGGAAGGCCACAAAGGAAGAGCTCACCACCCAGCTCAAGCAGTGGTCGATTGCCAGTGGCCGATCTGTTGTGCGACCTGTACTCATTGTTTCCTACGAAACTCTGAGGCTGAACGTGGAGACTCTCAGTAACACTCCCATCGGGTTGATGTTATGTGATGAAGGACATCGGTTGAAGAATGGTGAAAGCCAGACCTTTACTGCACTCAATGGACTGAACGTCGACCGCAGAGTCATCTTATCTGGAACCCCTATCCAGAACGATATGATGGAATACTTCTCCTTGTTGAACTTCGCCAACCCAAACCTCCTAGGCACCCGCAATGACTTTCGAAAGCAATTCGAACTGCCCATTCTCCGAGGTCGTGACGCTGCAAGTTCAGAGGCGGATCAAATGAAGGGGAATGAGCGGCTTGCCGAACTACTGGCACTGGTCAACAAGTTCATTATCCGAAGAACCAACGACATCCTCTCCAAGTATCTGCCCGTCAAATACGAGCACGTCGTTTTCTGCAATCTCGCACCATTCCAGCTAGACCTTTACAACTACTTCATCCAGAGCCCGGACATCAAAAGCCTCCTAAGGGGCAAGGGCAGCCAGCCGTTGAAGGCTATCGGCATGCTCAAGAAGCTTTGCAATCACCCTGATCTCCTGAACTTACCTGACGACCTACCTGGCTGCGAGAAGTTCTTCCCAGACGACTACGTCCCTAAAGACGCAAGAGGCCGAGACAGAGATGTAAAGCCTTGGTATTCCGGAAAGATGCAGGTCCTTGATCGCATGCTTGCGCGCATCAGGCAAGATACTAACGACAAGATTGTACTCATCAGCAATTTCACCCAGACTCTCGACATTTTCGATAAGCTCTGCAGGAGTCGCGGTTATGGCAGCCTTCGTCTGGACGGAACTATGAATGTCAGCAAGCGGCAAAAATTGGTCGACAAGTTTAATGACCCAGAAGGGGAAGAATTCATCTTCCTCCTCAGCAGTAAAGCTGGTGGCTGCGGTCTCAATCTTATTGGCGCCAATCGGCTTGTTCTCTTCGATCCTGACTGGAATCCAGCGGCTGACCAACAGGCACTTGCCCGTGTTTGGCGCGACGGGCAGAAGAAGGATTGCTTCGTCTACCGATTCATTTCCACCGGCTCGATCGAGGAGAAGATCTTCCAGCGCCAGTCACATAAGCAGTCGCTCTCCTCATGCGTTGTCGACTCTGCCGAGGATGTCGAGAGACATTTCACGCTGGACTCGCTCAAGGAATTGTTCCAGTACAAGCCAGGCACCACTAGTGATACTCATGATAGCTTCAAGTGCAAGAGGTGCAAGCCAGATGGAAAGCAATATACCAAGGCTCCAGCTATGCTATATGGCGATACTAGCAGTTGGAATCACTTTGTGAACGATGGGGAAGCAGGAGCCTTAGGAAAGATTCAGGATCTGTTATTAAGGCAGGAAACGGCGGACAAGGCAGTCAGTGCGGTGTTCCAGTATATCAGTCATTGAGCAGGCGTTAGCAATTGTTTTCAAGCTTTGGAGCTACGGGATGATATGGATTAATGACTTTGCACTACCTGCGCAGGCTTTGCACGGATCTTGGTATTTCTCGGTACCAACAGATCATGATATGGGTTTCCGCTGCCGAATTGCATCGCAAGTGGTTGTCTAGCAATTGAAGTTAGCATAAACCAAATCAAGAATTAGAAGTCGATGATGTACCAGCTAGAAGCACTGCAGTGGAAAGGGGCTCCCAATGGATCCGAATGCCATCCTTGCCGCGTTCGTTTACTCAACCCAGTCCATTCAATGGCCCACAAAACCACCAATCTCCCCGCGCATGGCCTCATGGACAATCGTCGCGCAACTTTGCGCCAATGGATTCATCTTCACCGCCATCTCCAACGCATCCCGATCCCCATACAACCTCCCCATCTCAAAATCCGCTCTCGCCATCTCCCCCAACTCCTCCCTACTCTTCCCCCTCAATCCGACCACCGGCATTCCCTCCTTTTTCAACTCCCTAAACCGCACCACCGGCATTCCCTCCTTCACCTCCCTAAATGGCACCACCAGCATTTCTTCCTCCTTCTTCAATTTCTTCCACTCCACAGCCTCCACGACCGGCGTTCCATCCTTCAGCTCGCCAGACTGCCACACCGGCGTTTCATCTTCCAACTCCCCACACCCCCACTCTGGCGTTCCCTCCTTCAACTGCCCCGTCCCCAATCGCCGCAATACTTCAATCAAGAAGCAAGCGCGCTGCGTGTACGCCCGCCCCAACACCTTTGCGTTGTGTGCACTGACTGCTCTATTCCCGTCCCACTGGGGCTGAGAAGCGAGATTTATGGCCGTGTGGAGGTCTTGGTAAAAGGTGCCCTTTCCCAAGGATTCGATATCACCGTGGCCATGATACAAAATCAAAGCCTGAGAGCGATTGGTGTAGGCGGCGGCGTAGTCGGGGTTGTCTTTGATGAATATTCCCAATTCTCTCACTGCTTTTTTGAGGGTCTTGGAGGAGGGTTTGACAATGACGGGGGCGAGGATTTTGCTTTCTTCTTCGAGGAGCGAGGGGTCGGGGCCTGGGAGGTTCTTGTCTATTAGAGAGGTCGTTGGGGTGGAGTAGCCGGAGTCGTGGCGTGGGATGAGGAGGGAGAAGATGTGGGTGTCGCGGGGTGAGTGGGAGGTGTAGGTGGAGGTGGATTTGTCGCGGGGGGAGAGTGAGGTGGAGGTAGATTTGGAGGTGGACTTGGGCATTGTGGTAAGGGTGGGTTGATGAAGAAAGAGCTGTATCAATTGATGACGAACAAGAGCGTGAAGGTATACGAAAGAGTAGGTGGACACTAGTGATGTTTAGCCAGCAGAAGTGAATCGCTCCTGCCTCGGATGTTTCTGTAAGTGTTGCGCAGAAGGAGTAATGTGAAATGTATTGCCATTGCCTCAACCTTAGTAGATACAATCCAAAAACCGGTATCATCCTTGTGTAACACCATTTTTCAACGCCAGACCCTTTCCCTCAAACGAACCTCTTATATTACACTGCGGGTTTGTCGAATCGCTCAGCGTAACAACATTTGGTGGTAGTGGCTGCCAATACTTGTCCTCGCTCATGGGTGAAGCATGTTCACTTCCTAGCTGAAAGTCCATTGTCTTGATGATGTTGTGGTCGAAGGAGTCCAGTCCAAGCCGGTCAGTGTCTACGCTCTTCAGCGACTTTTCTCGCGCGTGAGAGTCTCCTGTTCCTGGCATTCGTCCCAGATAAGGTCTACTCGAGCGTTTGCTGGATTGCCCACGAGTGGTATTGAGAAGCTTGTTGAACAGTGGCTTGAGCGCGGGTAAAGAGACAAGTGTCAAGCTGGACAAATGCTCAACTATCGTGCAGATAGCTGGCTTACTAATAGCCCATGTATAATCCTCTGCGAAGACGCCTTTCAGGGTGACTGCTTTAGCGATGGCACAGCCTGCTGTGAGAGACCCAACGCCCATGAGGCAGCACAGGGCTGTCTTAGTCCGTGGATTTACCTGAACGCGATGTAATATGAGGATCGGTATGCCAGCGCAGACGAAGTCTGTGAAAGCGTCCAGACCCAAGCCGATATAGCCAGCCAGATAGGTGGTGTGTGATGAGAAGCATTTTCCTGGAACTCGCGGATCCCATATAGCTGCCATCGGCCTGCATTGGACGAGGACACACTGGCATAGATGGCTAGCGGAAACAAATGCAACGACCACCCAGAGGAAGATCCTGAAACCGGTCCGCGTTCGGTCAAGGACACGAAGGACGCATAGGCACACGGATATTTTGGCGAGCCCAATACCAATGATGTTCATTTTTTGTGTGATGATACTCCATTTCATTGCCCTGGGGCAAGCAGTAAATGTGCCGCCCTAAATCCTCGAGTACGAACTTTGTCAGGCAGTCCACTCCTGCGATTGCAGCGACCTGAAAGGGCGTCAGTATAGCTTCCAAAAGTCAGCAGTGCTGTCCATTAACAAGACTTGCGACGATAGTGTAGTCATCCGAACTTATGCCATGGCGAAGCCCCAGTCTGAGATACAGTCGCAGGCCAATGACCACGATGGCAATTGAAAGAAGCACATAGCTGATAACGAGTATCATAGGTCCTCGGTTTTCGGTGCATGATGCCTGAAGTGGTCCGAGGTCTGCCATTGTTGTGTAGGTCTACTTGACATGGGTTAACGGAAATCGGGATTTTCGCTTTGTTTCTTTTTTTGGGCCCTGGTTTTCCATTTTGTACTGCAATATTGGTACACCTGGTACCTACGTGGGGCCTGGATGCGTTGGGAAACGCCAAAACCTTCTTCTTCTGTTCCTGCAGATCCTCGATAGAGTCGGCCTGTGGTCGGGCGAGCGCAGGATGAATGCATGATACGGCAATAATCGGTCAGCAAGCCAGCCCTTGTCAAGGCCTTGCGCTCGTACTGGCAATTCTGTTCTCCATCTTTGGCGTTCTCGTAGGCAAAGAAGGTGTCGGATAGTTGGCGAAAGCTTGGTTGTCTGGTGGCATGGTGGTTTCTCTTGCTTCTAGAATCATGCAAGGAAATATAGTGCCCGCACGATGGACGAAAACCCTAATGTTCCATTGGCAGATCCTGACCACAGCGCATTCAATAATGCACAATGACATTTGCTCGTAATCGAAAAGAGTAATTGCAGATTCTTTAATTCTCAAATCAGTGGCGCCTGTCATTGGCGAACATCTAGGACGACCGCTCAATAGCCAGGCGATCCAGTCAGCGAGTTTCATCAGCTCGTTGGTTCGTACGCTGTCGCCGGCACGAACCTGCTGCTCGTACTACGTATACCTCGTTTGCGTTCGCCCTGGATAACTGTAAGTTGATGATTGCTCTATTGTGGGCAGCAACCTTAGAGTTCCATACCTATGCATACGGGCGTTGAGCCATCTTTTTGTGATGCTTGCTGCAGGCCTTGACTAAATCCGTCGAGCGTCTTCAGTTAGGGTGCTAGAACCTGTGGGAGTTCCCAATTGGGATACCGATGGCGAGCAAGGATGTGATCGAGAATGGTGGGATGATCGATAGCCAACTATGGTGATCTGTCATACTAAAGACTTAAGATCCGCTTTCCCGTGCCAATTGATCGTAGTCGGTGTGACGAGAGGATGCCGTTGAAATATGGATTCCTTTATGGCCGCTCGAGCCCTGGAGGAAACATGTCTCAAAGTTGTTTAATTATCTGAGCTGCGCCTGAAGATAAGATAAGGTATGTAGCATTATCAGATAATTAGTAGTATGTACTTGGGTATACCTATGTTGTAATGCACCGCATCTCCCTTCTCGCGGACAAATAGAGGATATTTACAACCGCTCTGCATAGACACTGCTTTCGCTGTGAGTGACGCCGAAATCATACGGGTATCCAGGCTCACATGCACAAGACAAAGAGAACCAACATTTCCCCATCCACACCACAGTATTCAGCCTTGTCCATACACAATTTTCCACCCGCATCGTGTGCTGCTGTCTCCAACGAAGAGAGAGATCACATCAGGAGAGCGATCAAGGGCGCGAACATCATTCCCACTAGGAAGGTCGATTGCAGTGTAACGTGATTCGCCGCCGATTTGGGGCTTGCTGCTGCTGTAGAGGTGGTAGATGATGACCCAGTGGAGGAGGTAGGTGCCGTTGTCGACGTCGTGGACCCAGAGGACGTCGCGGTTGAGCCAACTGAAGAGATGCCCGTAGAGGCGCCGGTAGAGGTTGCAGAAGATATCATTGAAGAGGACGTGGAGGTCAGGTTCAAGGCTACTATTCCCTTGGCGTAGTACATTCCAGACACCGTCGAGTCGTTATTCCCGTTGCATTTCGTATCTGCTCCGATCAACGAGGGTGAGCCTCCGGAGCCCAGCTTCTGGTACGCAGCCTGGCCATTCGAATCGACCAGAACATAGGCTTGACTCAGGTCCGGAGGGTTCTCTGCCCAATTTTGAGGTTGGTTGAGGCCTGAAAGCTCTTCACTTGGGAGACTTGTGTTCCACCATTTGCCGTTTGAGCCGTCTGTGATGCTGGCCGAGGCGTTGCCGATGCATCGCCACAGCTCGGGCATCCCCCCATTATTTGGGAGGGTCGACTTGGAGGCTATGAGACCGCAGAGGCAGACACTGGTGTCGATGTAGGAAGGGATGGAGGTGTTCATAGCCGTAGTCATGATGAGGAACGTTTGGATGCTGAGGCTGTAGGAAGTCTGTATATATGCTCGATGACAGAGTCTGGGTAGTTGACTTTATACAGGAAAAGTTGGCAGTGAAACAGCAGACCCTGCTCGCCTGACACGGCTAGCGTAGATTAATCTTCATCTCAATTTTAGTTCACCGATTGAGTGGACTGTTGTCCGGGCAAAGGCATCAGACTAGACTCCTTGAAGCTGTTTGACTGGTTCTCAGACCTTGTTTTCCGTGGATTGGCATGGTGAGGAGATCTGCCGTACGCGCGCCAACTCACTCGTACAAAGTCCGGCCGATGCCCAGTCATCCGTAAGCTAAAGCGCTGGAACATGAAGTACGCGTAATTGTACCACAAGTATGGCATTTGGTAAACGGAGCTTGTGTGACCGGTCATGTGTGAGCTTCCAGGCGTCTTCCTTCCAGTGTCTCGCGCTGGTTATATCGTACTCCTAATTCCTCGCATTCGCTAAAGAGAAATCATACTACAGCTATCCAAGATTGGGTCGCAAACTCGAGAATCGAAAGAGCTCATGCCACGAATCATTGCGCCAGCGGACTCATAGCAGAAAAATGTAATTCCTGCTAGTCGTAGAAGTATCTGCCACGTCGTCTTGCATTTGGGCCGACGCTATGCGTCTTCTTTCCGAGACCCATGCCTAAGCAGAATTCGCATCTCTTCTTGTACTCGTACAACAACGCAGAATCTTGTATACGACCGAACCAAAACATCCTGTCATTCCAGCAAAAATGTCTGACGTGTCCCGCAAGGCATTCTCAACCCGTATGCTTCCTCTAGCAGTTCCTTAGGGGTTCACTAGCTAACGAGCTCGAAAGAGGATATCACTCCCAACTCTGCCAAATCCACCCAGCAGAAGCTGAAGGAGAGCATGTATAAGAACGCGGATGGGACTTCACGGTAGAGCTCGTGGTTTCCCATAGTTTTGCCTCACCTGATACATTGACCAGCGGCGCTCAGCCCAACTCAACCAAGTCTACCGCTCAACAGTTGAAGGACAAGAGCCAGCGTATGACGAAGTAACGAGGGTTGTGTAGGTGCTGCTGAGACTACGTAGGTCTTAAGGAGGCGAAGGAGATCGGGAAGAGTATCTACCATATGGCAAGATACTGAGTAGGGGCTGAGTACAGTGGAATGGATGGGCGTAATAGGATGCTACCGTGATAATTCCAGTAGGAGCTTACTCTTAGACTAAAGTACATCTCAAAACTGTGCTCCAGTGAAGCTAAATACAGACTCTGGTGCTTTCCTGACGAAGCATCTCCTTTTACCGTTTCCTGTGAATGCGGAACTCAATTTCATTCCCTTCTACTTCTTCAACCAACATCGACCCTGCCATGGCCCAGTAGTCAATCACTACCTTGCGAACGAACCCCCTCCATTAATCAGAGTGTGTGGGTTACAAAATGTCTTTATTGGGTAGAGATGCATGTTTAACAAAAGGTATATGACATTGATGATCAAGATTTATAGTCACCTCCACAATCACCAACTCTGCAGAGTACCAAGCTCACGGTCTATCGCCGTGCCGAAATCAAAGAATCTATCGACCAGCCCTGCCAAAGATGGATCCAACTGAAATAGCTCACCTTATTATCGACCAGCTCTACACAGCAGATGGTCCCGCCGACGTTCCTAGCATATCGTTGGCGAAGGCTCTCACACTGAATTGCGAAAACTTTCGCCGATCTCGTCTCAAGTTACCACTGCAAACACCTCTGGCTATGCATGGATGATAACAGCTTCGCAGAGTTGACGGCGCTTTCCGAGCATGCAATCTACTAGCATATTCCAGACACTCTCAAGATCTTCCCTAAATTGCTGTCCGTAGATCTACTCGTCAAAGATGATTACGAGAGAAAAACATGAATGCCTTTACTTTCAGTGGGAAGGGTCAACAGCAGTGGGGTTTTGATGGTGATGGGAATCGAAGCCTGTCGCGAGAGCAGCTAGACTGTGGCTTCGCGAAGTACATGGCCTACTATGGCAGATAACTCAATTTTCGACACCAAGCCGAAGAAACGCTGCAAGCTGTCCTTACCGAGTCCTCAGATTTGGGCTGGTTGTCAGTTGGCTTTGCTGATGAAGTTTTCCAGTATGGGACAAAGCCTTGCGAACCATCGAAGTTAGCCACTATTGCTCGCAAAACTCTTCTGACTCGAAGGTTGGAAGTCGGCTGTCCATGATGCGGATGATGCCATTGCAATGAGCGAGAACATTTATACTACCCTAGACTTGGGCAACCTCGATGGTGTGTACGACGGTGAATTTCCTGACTTTAGTTCACACGATCGTGTCTTTGCAAAGGCCGCCCTTGAAGATTTAAAAAATTTGGACCTGAAGCTTAACAGCAAAGACCTTTGGTCTTTAAAACAGATCTTGGACGACGAATATTGCACGCGTTTCTTAAAATGGGCTGCTGGATTCGATACTCTCGATATTGGAGACGATGTACAGAGGAGCTTTTGCGTTAGCTTGGAGCATGTCTTTGGCACGGAAAACAGGCCCAACTTGACACAGCTAACGCTCCACTGGTTTTGCGTAGACACTGAGGAGCTCACAGAACTGATCAAGCGACTCCAGGCATTACTTGAGACCTTCAATCTAAACTACGTGCTCCTTTGCACGGGGTCGTGGAATCGGGTGTAATCGAGTGTGAGGGATGTCCAGCAGACCGGTGCAATTAAAGAATTCGTGCCACACTAATTAAGTACGGACGGAAAGCGATGAAGAATTTGTTCACGTGGGACTGTGATCTAGTCTTGCACCGAAAGCTCAACAACTTCATATTTGACGGGTGATCACGGTCGACCGATCTTCCTAAAGGACTTACTAAACAAGGACAATGCTCAAAATAGAATTCGATTGAGATAGAACTTTAAACCTTGCTCATCGAACTGTGCCGCATAATTCCTTCTCGCCGTCAATCCAGCTTCAAGAAATGCAAAGGCATACATGAAGTATTGCGAGCTACACACGCGTCGGTCCTTGCGAATCTAAAACCTTTAGCCAGATCTGCATCCAGCCTCTCTTCAACTCTTCCCTGCCATTGCATTTCTGGAACGACAAGGAGGAAAGAGATGACCGTCAAGCCGTTGAGCTAATGTTAATGCCACTCACACAGAGTAGTTCAAACGCACATCACTCATCCCCCAGCAACACCTCCACAAATCCATCCAACTCCACCATCCTAAATCGCTCCCCCCACTTTTGCCTAAACTCTTTCTTCCTATAAGCCATAGACGTATTATGCCTAAAGCTCGCCAACTCAACCTTCCACCCCTTCCCCAGCGCCCTCTCCACCATCTTCAAAAACCCGCCCGAATACTCAGCCTCAGCCGCGTCTCCGGTGGCAAGTACCATAGTCGCAGGCTCGCTAGCATCAACCACACTCTCCATCATTTTCAGATGCAGAATCTCGTCGACAGCTTGCTCTACCCACTTCTCTGGCGCATGCTGCACAGCATTGGCTGCGGTCGTCTCTGAGCCGCTGCCTGTGCCTGTACCAGTACCAGTACCGTTGTTGTAGATTTTGTATTTGATTTGACGAGGGGTCAATTCTTTCGCTTTGTGGACGCGGTCGAGGATGGAGGTCTCGTAGCCGATGGCTTTGGCTTCTTGCATTTCGGCAAAGTTGTCAGAGCCGACGACGATCCGTTTCGCTGTGGGCCGGCCGCGCTCGAGGATTAGAGAGAGGGCGTGGAAGGAGATGGGTTGGCGGCGCATGCGGAGGGAGGCCCGTTGGCCACGTGAGAGTTTGAGTGCGTCGTGGAAGCCGATCATTATCTGTATATTTTGTTAGAAGGGAAACTGAGGCCGGGCAGGTTCGGGAAGAAGGGATCGCACATTTGATGCGTCCACGAAGACATGGATGCCGTCCTCTGCGGCATCCGTATTCGTATTGCCATTTTGTATAAAGGAAATTTTGAGATATTGTCTCTCATCTATGAACGTCTCAAAGAGCAACGCGATCAATGTTGCTTTCTTTGCAGCTACTGCTGCGTATGCGCTCTCTCGCGGCGGCTTGAGTATTTGAGCCGGTGGTTTAGCTGGTTGAGGAGTGACGGGTTCCTGAGACGCGACTGGCCACTTCTTCAGGTCGATCGAATCCTGCAGCTTATAGATCTTACCAGAGCGGAGACGGCTGACTATGCCCTCAGGGTTGCATTTAGTCGGTGTATCTCCATGTATTATTTCATAAATGACACCCTTGGAATCTGGAGTTCGTGGTGCTTTGGTTTTCTTATCAGACTCATTCTCGCTACCAATGGGTACTGCTGCACCATTCGTGGTGCCTGCTGCTAGAGCTTCACGTCTCTGTTTCCTCCTTGCCTTCTTCCTTTGCTGTTTATTTAGGCCTGACAGGTATTGCGAGTTCTCGACCTCATCGTTGTCGGCGAGATCTCCACCTTCGAGCTCGTCTCGCCACTTGACTACCTTGAGGGGCGCTTGCTCATAGCTGCCAGTATTTTCCGAATCTTTGATGACTTCGAATTTGGGTCTGGGGGAAATGGTAGGCGGTGGTACATTCAATGGCTGCCCCAGATACTGCCAGAGCTTCTTGAAGTCTCCTAGCTGTGTTCCTTGCTCCAATCCGTAACCTTTTCTGTCCGAGTATATGAAATCTCTTCGTTGTGATTCTCTTGATATCGTCTTATCTTCTGTAAAGTCTTCACATCCAACGGCAAGGGAGTCCAGGAGGTGCAGGACTGGGGTAAAGTCCCAATGATCCTCCTCCGATATTCTGGAACTCATGCGATTTTAGCATGGAGCACCAGCTCCCCACTCTGCAGGTATGATATCGTGCTCAGTGTCTTCTATGAGAATAGGCATAATGAGGCATACAAACCTACAAGGATACAGAAGTCGGTTATAGCGATGTGGAGCTCTAGATAATGAGGCAAAAGTCCATTGCTCATAGACCTCGACTCGAGTGCGGATCTATTCCGGCGTTTTGTGACAGCATCTCTTGGCGAGGCTATGAGCTTCGGCCAATACTTATATTTTGAAGTGTTGAATGTGATATGCGGAGCTTTGGTTATTATGTACGCCATAGATAATCTACCTAGGTCGAGACATTGCCGGAAACACCTCCAACGCCACTGCTAAAGGAGTATTCATATATATCAGGTAGTGGCATCACTTCTTGGCTTTCCGGCCAGCAACACCACCAGCGAATCTTCCAAGATTGCCCAGGCTAGATTTTGGTTTGTGCGAAGGGCCGCTCGGTGGTGGCATCCCTCGCGTGTTACTACCAGCACTCGCAGGCCTGAGAGGCTGCTTCGGCACATCTTGCAACGCCTTTTGCTTGCTGTCCTCAACTATCGCATTGGGCGCTGGCGTACGATCGTCAATCTGACTCTGCATTCTATGAGCCCTCCTTGCTTTCTCCTGAACACTCTTGAACTTCTCAAGCAATTCCGCCCACTTGATAGCCCCTTCTTCGCGCGGCTTGAGGCGATTAGGCCGATCGAAAGTAGCTGTGGGCGTTTGAGGATTGCTAACCAACTTAGCTTCCGTGCTCTTTCGTCGGGCGTGGGATACGTACGTTCGGGGTGCGATATGGAGGTAGCCTATAGCACTGACGCTGTTCAAGCGGTTTTTCAGTGCTGCAAATGCAGAAGACTGGGGGAGTAGCATAAGTAATCCGTATAGACATTTGTATAGATGTGGGTATCTCTCTGGTTCAAGTAGCTGGAGGCGAAGATCTGAAAGATGTCAGCGTGTCTTTTCTTGCCTTGCGTGATCTACCCACAAGTGAAGACAGGTGATTCCAGAAGTTGCACTAGCTTATCGATCTGGATGAGCATATTTACAGTCATCTCCAGCTCCGCACTAATCCCATTAGCTCCTATTTCTTGTTGCCAGGGATTGCTACTCACAAGATCTGGAGCAAATTATACGCTTGTTCGTATGCCTGGGCAAGTAGACAAAGTGAGAATGTTGCTACCGAATTATGGCACCACGACCGGAACAAGGCTACGAAGAAGACTTGACCATCCTACATCCATTAGTAGGGATTGGCAATAGAGACAAAGCAGATCTCTCACTTTAGTCTCAAGGTTTCGCAATCTTTTGCGCAGCTCTGCAAGTTCCGGCGCCGTGATGAGGTTGTTGTTGAGGTTTTGTACCATGATGCTAGCAAACTCAACATCCTACACGAGATCTCAGTAAGCAAAAATCAGAACAACGCATTGGAACTTAGTAACCTCATCTTTCTCCAGACAGTCTGCAAGGGTCCGATAAATCCTTTCTGCGCTCAGGCTAACGCATAATTGTCGAATGATTAGATTCCCTCTCGTTTCCAAAAGCTTTCTATCAGTAGCAAAGAGCTGCAGAAGGTTTACCATGAACGAGGTAAAGTATCCATCTTCACTGTTTTTGGATATTTGCGACAGTAGCTGCAGGTCCCGAGTAACCACGTTTTCTGCAGGATCGGACAAGGTCTTGAGTAGTGCGGGAAATGTGCCGTCATTGGTAGCGAGTACTTTGTGGGGTGCCTTCTTGTGCAACATAATGAGCCATCCCAATGCGGCGACCCTCGTAGCCTCGTGTTCGTTTAAGAAGTGCAGGGTGAGAGCACCGACAGCCGCTGTATAATCAAGGTCTGTCACAGGTTTAGGTTGTGTAGGTGAGGATGATGGAGGGGTGAGGGCTGGTGCTTCTTCATCTTTCTTGACTTCACAATCTGCTTCGTTCGCCTGCGGTGGCTTTGGAGTGGGCGTTGAAGCACGTCTCGCCTTCGAGTCAGCTTCTTTGAGCGCACTTGTAGGTTCCTTGAGTGTGCCGGTAGGAATGCGAGAGGGTGGTGGTGGTCGCGTGTTTTCAGGTATGTTCTCATCCGGTAGAGACGCAATATGATCCATCAGAGAATGGTTGACTCGGTTCGCATCTTGTCGCACGAGATCCGAGCCGCTGGCCATTGCAGGGAGGACCTGCGACAGAAGCCGAGGAACGAAGGCCAAGATATCCTCTGGGCAGATCTCAAAGAACGTATCGATCCAGCGTAGTGCCGTCAGCTTCGTTTTATCATCTGCGACCATACGTGAGCGCATGCGGGCAAGAAACTCGAAGTGATATTTACCTGAAGCCGGATCGAGGAAAGCTACTAAAATCTCCAATATTCTCGAATGGTCGACCTGCACGTCCTGCCCTGGCACCCAGTCATCGTCTCCTTGTCCGCGTTTCTCGTCTTGAGCCCCTCCGTCTTCACCATTGACTATGCCCGACTTTTCGTTCAAGCTTTGATCTGTGCGTATGCTGGCACTATCAGATGAGTCGGAGTCCTTCGCTCGGTCACCACTAGATTCCTTGCGGCTTTCTGCCAGTCCACGTTTTATCCTGGCAACTTTCTTGATTTCATTGAGGAACTGCTCGAGGACCCCTTGTGTTGCGACGTATACATCCTTATTCCCATCGTTGAGAAAATATATTAGCCCGCCGAGGAAGGCCGGCAGATAGTGCACAAGCTCCAAGTCCGGTATGCTATCTAACAGATTGATCCATAATACAAGAAATGTACGCGTAAAGGGGTTGATGACATATATACGCTCTTTGAGAAGGGGTATGAATCTTGCCAATGAGAAGGCAGTTGGGAGGCTGGTTGATGAGGATGCAATAGAGGCCTTGCTCGATTTCGGACTTGAAAGAGCCTCATCAGGCGTCTGTAAGACAGAAACGTAGGTCGAAGCCGATTCCGAAACTATGTCTTTCACAAGTCTGTCAAGTAATTCCGAACCATTTTTCACCGAAAGCTCCGAATCTGCAGCAAGCTTTTTGATGTTTAGAACAAAGTATAGAGCTTCGCTCTAGGCACACGCACCTTGCAGAGTGCGTCGAACACCTCGTTGAAGAACAGTAGTATCTCCCCTTTTGCAACCTTGGCAATGTTATACATGCTCTCGCATGCATAGTATCGCACTCTTGCATCTGGATCTGTGAAACAAGCGAGGACTGGTGGCACGATTGCTTTGAGGTAACGAGCGACATCGTCCTATGCCCCATCAGCTAAATGAGTGCTCTGGCCGTCCCCGAGTGAGGACTCACGGAGCCCAACGCAATTGAAGCCGCCGCAAGGCCTATCAACCCTCCGTTCCTAGCATGTGGTTGATGTGTTGCGTAGGCATATTCATTGCAAAGTTGGTCGACGATCTTGGCTATTTTGTCATACTCGCGGTTCGCAGTGGATTCTCGGACAATCCTCTCCAACCTGTTTTGGCAGACTTTAGCTGTGTACTCGGTCTCGTGTTGTGCCGGGGGTCTGACTCGAGGGCACCCTGTTTTCTTTTGTCATAGAGCTTGTCATTTAGTAGACGCTGCACGGCGGGATCCATTGCAAGGAATTGATCTTATAAGGACATTTTTCTTTTTGTTTACAAGGCGCACGAGAAAGTAGCAGCCGAGATGCTCACTAGAGCATTGGATCCGGGCCAAGTGTTGTCGTCGTAGGTCTATGGCTAATGATATAGCACCTCTGTTTGTACAAGCAACAACAAGATAGCATAGATTGGTAGAATAACACACGGAGTGATGTAGTTGAGGTACTACAAGTCGCGAATATACCTTACCGAGCTTACCTGCATACAATCGCCAAATGTTTCCTCAATGGCAACACGCGCGGGGTGGTCCCGCTGATTCTTGGCACTCCCCACCACCTGCAAAAAAGTCGGAGGCCGACTTTTCTAACAACCTTTTTTCTCGCCGAAAGTCATACAAGTATTATTACGGATAACGTGAGGCACCTTCTACGAAGCGTCGTTTACCATAATCTGCAGATTCAATTTCAGTCTTCCGAAGCCTCCAATATAGCCCACACCATGGCCCCCGAAGAGAGAGCGAGAAAGAGACCAAGTTTGTTCAACTGCTCCGATCCTATCAAAAGGCTGCTGTACCTCCCTGGAATCGCTCTACTCATTTTCTGCTGCTTAGGAACACAATCATGTCCTCCACCACAACTTCCACAGCTTGTCGCCGAGCAGCACGTCCCGATACCTTCCAACGACAAGAACACGCAGAGATTAATTGTCGTCTTGTCCAATGCAAGTCTTGAGACATACAAAGCATCGCATGGCGGCCGAGGGGGCAACATGCGAGACGAGAAATACTCGCTTCTGAACAGTGACGAGCATATCGGAGTCATGCGAAAGATGAATCGAGACATTAAAGACGCACGGCCGGACATAACCCATCAGGTCTGCTCTAATCTTTCCGGAGTACACCTAGTATTCGTTTATTAGTTGCTAAGAATACATTAGTGCCTTCTTACACTACTCGATTCACCAGTGAACAAAGCCGGGAAGCTGCAGATATACATCCACACTGCGAAAGGAGTACTTATCGAGGTCAGCCCTACTGTGCGGATACCACGGACATTCAAACGCTTTGCAGGTCTCATGGTGCAGCTCTTACATCGACTTTCCATACGCTCGACAAATTCGCAAGAAAAGTTACTCAAAGTGATCAAAAATCCAGTTACCGATTACCTCCCACCAAACTGCCGTAAGGTGACTCTCAGTTATGATGCCGAAGTTGTTCGGGTCAAAGATTATATTTCGGATCTGGGTCGGAAACAGAGCGTTTGCGTCTTCGTCGGCGCGATGGCAAAGGGTAACGATGATTTCGCCGACGAGTTCAAAGATGATGCCATCAGTATAAGCAATTACAGCTTGAGTGCCAGCGTAGCATGTGGCAAATTCTGCAACGCTGTCGAAGATGTCTGGAACATCGTCTAGCTCCCAAGGTGAGTATGCCTGTCGACTGACGCCAGCTCTTACAGGTTTTGCTTCTCGGATGACGAGGCTTTGACGGGCAAAGCTCTGAATGGGAGGAAAGAAAGGGTTCATTTTGTGATATCCATGAAAGCTGCGATACCAACATCAAAGCTCCCTCCTGGACTGTCACAACCACGCATTGAGGCTTTAGATCTGTCTCTGTTTTTGCAACAAGAACATCGAGGGTTCAACAAGACTCAAGGCGCCTTTGTGTGAGCACTTCAACTTGCTCCATATTTTCTTTCTTTTTCATTAGGGCGAATATGTCACGAGCTCTCTCGCACCCATGCTCATTGCTTGCCCTCTGCAATACATAGAGCTGGTTTGCTAGTCAAGATGTGCAGCACCCACCTTGCGTCTACCAGGTAGAATGCCTTCCGGGATAAATACAGAAGGCTCATTGCCCGAGATATTGCACCGTTTGAGGTCTATGAACGGCCTGATGGTTTCCAAACTTGGGTATCCTACCGGATGAGTGTGTCCAATTGGCCCCACAGAGCTTGAAAGTCTTGCCTTAATTCGTGGTAAGTAGTCTCTGAGAGGTATATAATTTGACCCTGCGTATACTCTACGCCTAGCAGCGTCTGCTAGAAGGACGAATAAGATCGTTTTTAAAAAAGGAGGCTTCCACAGAGCAATCTTTAAACCATTGATAGAAGCCTCTTGGTCGGTTGACGTGTTGCTATCATTTGCTGCTGTGCTCATAGGTCGATCAGCTACAATCATGAACAACTCAACGGGTTGTTTGACGAATCGCTAACTGCATGGCTCGATGTTCCGAATTCGTCCTGGCGCATTTTCTTAGCTGCGGGTATCCTACGTGGCGCTCTCAAAGACAACGATTCAGGCACCAACTGCCTCCAAGGCGCGAATCAGGTACAGCAACCCGGACGCTGTCGGATCATCGACATCGGGCGCGCACTTTCGTCCCAGGCTAGGCATTTCGATCGATGCATGCTCCAGTTTTCCACATCGAAACAATTCGTCGTCGGCATCACGTAGCGAAGTCTACGAAGTCTACTAGTCGGCTCAGACTGGTTCCTCCTCCGATTTCCGTCGCTATCTCGCCTTCCTTAGCCTCTAGACCGCCGTCGTACTACTCCTGCGTGTATTTCCATAGCTTCTTGCTACGCAGGTGCGCGCGTGTATCGATCAGCTAGTCCGTGAAATTGTCTTCGGTGAGAGGTGGGGCGTGGGAGGAAATCGTGTTAATCGAGCGTTCTGTCATTCTGGCGACAGCAACACGGCGTTGAATTATGACTTATCGTAGTCACGAACGGAACAAGCACCAGCTTCCGCTAGAAGCGCAGAACCCGGGCTCATAACCTGTTGGAATCCTGAATGGGTGCAAGTTGTTCATTAAGAAGGTCTATGCTGTGGGAGCTATCTAGCGATATGCCAAGGCGCTAGGCCACATGCCAACAGTAACAAGGATAGAGAAAAGGAAGGATCTCGTCAATATAGCACTGTAGCACTATTCAATACATATAGAATAAGTTGATTAATCACTAGTAGCTATCTATAGGCCAGTTATATATAATATCTAGGATACTAGAATAATAATAAATAAATAACGGAGAAAAGTATACCGTTTAGGTATTAATTATATAAGGATTCTCTATTAATAAGATATTTATCTTTTTAATAACTTTAGAAAATATATATATAACGCCCCCGTAAAGTAGTCTATATATACTATCGTTAATAAATAATTTCGTATATTTTTAAGAATTTTAATATTATTTTAAAGTATTTTTAATCCTAAAGAGTTTTCCTAGATAAACTTTTAATTAATTATTTAATAAATCTATCTCGGAGATATTAAAATAAGGCCTATATTCCGTTTAAATTATATATCTATATATTTAAAAAAAGGGAAATACTTTATAAATTTTTATTACTATTTATACTAGGGGTATTTACTTCGTTAAATATAAATTATATACTTTATATCTAGTATACTAAATAGTCCTTTTATTATAGAAATAATAGTAGATATCTTAAGAGTTTTTATAATAGTCGCTATTTTTCTTAAGGAATTTATAATTATAATTATTAATTTAGGAGTACCTACTCTATTAAATATAAATTATATACTACTATATTAAGTTAATTATTATCGTAATTCCTATTATTCGGTATTAATTATAGGATTACTTCTCCGTGGATCTAAAAACTAGGTATAAATTAATAATATCTTTTAATTATTATAATATATTTATAGTATAATAATTAATTTCGTATACTTTTAATAAGTTATAGTAGTTACTATTAAATCCTTTTTTCATTTTATTTTATTAAAGATCTAGTTTTATTTACTCTTTTTAGAATAAATATATTTCTCTAATATATTTCTCTATAAATTTAAAGATAAATATAGTTTAATAATATCTTCTAATTATTATAATTTATCTAGGAGTAATAAGTAGATTCGTATACTTTTATAAATTTATAATAGTTATCGTCGATACCCTAATTTTATATTACTTTACCGATATCGGAAAACCGGGAAGTAAAGTAAAATAAGAGAATAATTTAAATAATCTTTAATTAACTTACTTTATTATTAATTAAAATACGGCGGAGAAAATAAATAAATAACCCGAATACTTTTTAGATTCTTAAATTATATTATTTTTATTATATAGAGTTTTAAATTTAAGGTACTATTAAATAATTCTTAAAAAAGAGAATAAATAAATAGAGTTAATATTATTCGTGATTCTCGTTTATAAATAATTCCTATTATATATATCTTCTTTTATTCTTTTTATATTTCTCTCCTCTTTTTTTTTAATATTATTAATTATTATATCTTTCGGAATTAATATAAGCCCTTAACTTTCTCGCTTATAATTTATACAAAGTTAATATTTACGTAGTATATTTAATTATTAACCGAATCTATATTAATTTTAAAAATATAAATCTTTAATCTTTTATCTTTTAGAGATATTTTTAGTATTTATATTTATACTCTTAATATTTTTTCTTCCTAGTCTTTTTAGGTACTTTATTTATTTCTTAATTAATTTATTTATAATTCTTTATTTATTCTTTAATTAAATATCTTTAAACTCTTTATAATATTAATAAAATAATTAATCTTATTTTAAGTTATAGGATTAATCTAGGAGATTTTAATATTTATATTTTTAAAAATAGGCTATTATTATAGTATAGACTAGTATTTTCATAAAGTAGTAAAAGTTTACTTGTTCCTCTACGAGGCCTACGTACCTAAAGTACTCGTGCTAGCTATCTATAACTAGTCTATAAAGGTATAGTAGTAACTACCGTAATAATATCCGTATAGATAAAGAAGAAAGTAGACGTCTATAGTATAGTAAAGGAGTATCTATACTAGTAAACGAATACATAGATACTATAGCAAATCCTCTTAAATATAGCGAGGCTCGCTTTATATAACTCGTTAACGTTAGCGACGTTAGAGAGTTAATATATATTAAATTTAATCGAGCTCTTCGTTATACTCTCTAATAAACTCTACGGCGTTATTAAGCTACTTAACGTTTCTTTATTTATTCTATTCTAGGCTATAACCTTGTTATCGGAGTAAATACTTTATTACTAGGCCACGATCTTTACGTACGACCCTTTTATTTAGTAGCCTCTTAATCACGAAGGATTTAAAGAACTCGGTATCGCCGTCTATAAATACTACTAGCGGGTTCGTCGGCCTAGGGCGTTAGAAAGAATCGTTATCTAATAATAAATAAAACTCTAGTTATACTATTATAAAAACGGGATAAATACGCTAGTAGTCTAATAACTCTAGATAATAAACGAGGCGACCGACTTTATTAATTACTTTAAAAGAGCCGATATATTATTAAATTAGTTTCTTAGTAATTTTAATTATAAATAGTATATTATAGCTCTTATATAGTCGTAGTAGTACCTAGTCCCTAGCCTTTAGAAATATAAACTAGTATCGGCGGTTATAGTAAAATTTATTAAATATTTATACGAAAGTTATAGTATCTCTAATAGAAGTACGAGTAGTAAAATAATTAATCGACGGCGTCGATTATTATAGTAGATCTAAAGGTCTATTAGGTATAAAATTATAAGTTATTTTATTAATTATAAAGTTACTAAAGTTATTTAATATAATTTAAAAATATCCGAATACCTCGGGCTATATTAAGGGCTTATCGAGGTTATAAATATAAAAATATAGTATTATTTTAGTAGTTTAGTTAGTATATTTACTACTATTATTAATCTAGAGATAATAGGTAGTTAAGTATAATAAATTAATACCGAGTTATTTAAATAATATAAACTATAGCTCTAATAAAAATTTACGATCTCTATTGGATATTAATACCTTTAATAGACCTTAATCGGCGGTATCGAGACATTCTAGTAATACTTTAATTTAATTTAAAATAATCTAGGTACTTTTTCCTAGTATAAATATTACTCTCTTAATAAATTTATAAATAATTAATATAACTATATTATAGACTTATTTTAAAAGTAGTAAAACTAGAATAAAATCGATAATTAATATATAAAAGGGGATAGGAAGTATCTAGATAAATTATAAAAATTTATAAAACTAGTAACGGCGTATTTATAATACTAAGTATTAAAGATAATATCGAATATACTCTCTTATATATCGAGTGAGGTTATAAATATACTATAACGAAGCGACGATCTCGTAGTAGCGTTAGAAACCTGGATAACTATTACTATATATTATAACTAAAATATCTTTAATTAAAGTAAATAGGATATATAGTCGGTGATATCTACTAGTAATTTTATTAATATAGTAGATTAATTTAAAGTCCCGTTTATAGGGCTCTATTTCTACTTCCGTAGTATTAATAGTATCGATTCCTAGCGAGATAGGACGAATTACCTCCTCGGTAGGCCGGGGTTATAAATAAGGGTCTATATTAATAGAAAGTAAATAATTACCGCGGATAAAAAATAAAAATACGGCGTCCTCGCCGAGCTTATCGTTATTATTAATTTATTGGATAATTCTATATTAATAATTCTTTTACTTATATCCGGTAATAATACGGTCGTAAAAGGTCTTTAATATTTAAATAAAAATATCTATATATAGTATATCGAGCTCCGAGTAATTTAGTTTAGAAAGCTAGTTATAATTCGAGTTAATAAATCTTAATAATATATTAGAGACGATATATTTCTTACTAGATTTATAATATATATTTAATTAGAATTACCTAAGGAACTATAACGCCCTAATTAGTTTAATATTTATCCGTATAGTGGATATTATTAAAACGATAAATTTTTACTTTATTATATTAAAGATTACGGAATAATTAATTTAAATAACTACGGTATACTTCGAAGATTTAATTAAATAACGGATCTTTTTAATTATTTATACAAAGCCTACTATTTCAAGCTCTATTAACTAGTAGTTAGTTTCGGCGCTAGTAAAAAGGCGGGAAAGGAATATAATAAGCTCGATCGCGGTATATAACGGCTACTTTCTAGTAGGAATTATAATATTCTTTTTAATATAGAAAATAACCGCTCCGAAGCCAAATTCTTTAGACGTATCGAGGTTAACCTATAATACTACGTTGAGATCGAAATGAATAAGAATCGACAGTATCGAAAATATAATTCGGAGTACTTAAAATAATTCTAACTCTATCGGAGTTAGTTCGGTAAGTTTTATATATAAGGAGTAAACTTTATAGAGGTTACCCTTAATTAATACTTTTTTTAAAAACTAAGTTTTTAAATCCTAAAGTAGTTTTATAAACTAGGCGTAGAAATATACGTAATTTTATAAATATTCTATTAAACCTAAATAGTATTTTAAGTCGTTAAAAGTACGTGGGTATTATAGGCCAGCGATAATATATAATTTATTATCGGAAATAATAAGGTTAAGTGAATTAACTTTTTAACCGAGGAGTAAAATATCGGGGTAACTTAGAAAGATTTTATTAAAACTAATAAATATACTTATTTCTATAAATAAAGTAAATAATTTACGAAAATCGGCGAGGTACTTTAGTAAAAATTTCGAGTTATAAACGATATCGTCGATATAAGTATATATATTTTTAATAAGCCTAAGAATTTTATTAATTTAATATTATATATAAACTATAGAGTTTATATAGTTTATAATATATATATTAAACGTTTCTTAGCCTCGATAAGTTATTATAATTAATATATATTAATAAATTAAATATACCCGCTACTAATAGAAAAAGACTAGTATATTAAATAATAATATATATATATAACTTAATAGGCGTGCGATAATATCGGTTTAAAAAGGTATAAAATATACGTTAGGAAAAATAAACTCGTTGAGGTTATATATATTAACTACGACGCGGCCTTTACGTTTATTATTAAATAGTATCTTTTATACTATAAAAACGGGGTAGTTAAACGGGGTCGCTTAAATAATCTATTTTAAATAACCCTATTTATATAACTCGTCGAAAGTCCAATCGATAACGTTTTTATTTTATAGACCGAGTAGATAGACCTTAGTCTTCCTATTAACGCGGTTTTACTAGTTATTATAAAGTAGTAATTTAATCTAGTTATTTTTAGGGATATAAATAAAGCCTTAATTTATCTAAAAACTAAAGAACTTATTAGTAAAAATAGTAAATACTTTAGTAATAAATTAATTATTATAGATTATAATACTATTAGCGAGTTTAGTTTCTATACTAGTAGAAATACTAGCGACTAAAGGTATACTAAATATATAAATAATCGACGGTATCGATCCCGTATCTCTTAATATTATCGTAGTTACTACGAAAATAGTAGTTATAGTTACGGCCGCGGTAAACTTTTTAAACTAGTTCTTCGGAGGTAGTTTAATAAGGTTAGTATCGTTAATTTAGAAATAATTCTCGTAGTCTACTTCTACTATTATACCGAGGCGGAGTTTACGCGGGATTTAAATAGCGTAATCTAATTCATTCCTAATAAATATACTAGTTATATTATAATTAACTAGATATACGAATAGCGAGAGGCTAGTTTACTTAATAGGCTCGAATATGAAATTATAGTTCTCGGGAAAATATATTAAAGCGATAAATACTATTATCTCATTATATAATAGAATTATTATAGTATATTTAGAGTAGATATATCGGCGGATATATTTACCTCGCTATCGTGAATTAACTCCGATAGTAACGTTATAGCTCTCGATATATACTATTTTCTTAATAATATTAATAACGATATCTTTAAATAAAATAATATCGTTATTAATAAATATTTTAACTCGTAGGTTATCGACTAAATAAACTTCTCGCCTAATATATACTAGTACCTCTTTTCTATTATCGTCTATACCGGGGAAATATATCGGTAGTATAATATACTCGTTTATCTTATATTTAGATATATTAACTCCGCGGACTCGAAGAAATAAAGTTATTTTCGAGATTTTTAAATCTAATTACTCTATTTTAATCCAAACTCTATTAGTTAAACTAACTTTATAACTAGTATTTAAATATATACCGGTAACGTTATTAATAAAGTCTAGTATAATTTAAATTTCTATATAGTTAAAGTTTCGGAAGGCGTAACTAGAACCTATATTAATAATTAATATTTAGGATTCGATAATCCGTAGTAGAGCCTTAAGCGAAAATAAAACTATTTTAATAATTATTTTAATCGAGGCTATCGATTTAGATGGCGAAACTTAGTATATATTATAATAATTAAATTCTACTAGTTTTACTAACTCTTTTGGCTCTATTACTTTAATAAAGTCTCTAGGCTTTACTAGTTTTACTTTATATCCGGTACGGATATATTAATAAAATTTTAACTTTAAGGTAAAAAGCTCGCGGTAGTATTAATAGTAAATTTCTATACTAACGAAACCCGTAAACGGCTCGTCTAGTTCGTTAATAGGGTCGATAATATTACTATAATAAAACTCGTTACCTTAATCGTCTTATCTAATATAATAGTAAATAGGGTTATATAAGTAGGATTTTTACTCTAATATATAAATTTTAGAATAATAAATAGAATTATCCGGCTAGTACTCCTACTAAAATTACTATAATAATTTATAATTCTCGTTAATAGTAGTTTAATAGGTAGTTACTTTAGGGCGATAACTACTACTCTATTATTATTAAAAACTTCTAGGACTACTTCGGTAACTTTAGTATCCGCGGTTATTTTTTTTTAGAAATTACTAGTAACCTAGCTAGCTCGGCTAATTTAATTAACTCGATAATATCGAATTTAACCCGTTTAATAGCGCGGTAAATTAAAGAGATTAATATAGTATACCTAGCTAGCGAGGTAGTTATATATTTATTTAATTATATTAATTATAGTTCTATTATTATTAACCCGAGTAAGTATTCTAGTTATAGCTTTAACGAGGAAATTAATTAAAAAACTAAGAAAGAAAAGAATTTTGAAAAGGCTACCGATTATATCCTAGTCCAAAAACCTATTATTATAACTAAGTCTAAAATTATCTATAATTACCTCTATTATTAGAAAATCGTAGTTATCGATTACTTTACTAGTTACTACTCGTGGCGTTAATATTCCTTCGGTATATATAAACTCACTACTTCATCTACAAAAGTGTAGGGCAGGCTCTAAGCGCTATGAGCGCTCGTGAGCTGGTTGAGCCGGGTTGAGCGGGGTGATACTATGTCCTGACTCTCGAGCGCTATGAGCGCTCCTGAGAATGTTTTTGGCTGGTGAGAATGCCTAAATTTAGAATGCGCCACCAACATGGCCCCCATGCATGGCCCCACTTATGGCTATGGCCCTATTCCATTCATGGCCATGGCGCATTCCATTCATGGCCATGGCGCATTCCACTTA